>Ga0335079_10007560_pt1 | contig 12362 bp, 10 predicted proteins | sample Lox_Sample_33_FD_206719 | JGI IMG/M metagenome (GOLD analysis project Ga0335079, IMG submission 206719) | Soil microbial communities from Loxahatchee National Wildlife Refuge, Florida, United States - Lox_Sample_3.3 | ecosystem: Environmental > Terrestrial > Soil > Wetlands | place: USA... | reverse complement strand
GGTCTGCGCCTCGAGACGCACCCACTGATAACCGGCTTTTTCGATCCAGATTTTGCCGCGAATCTTCGAGAAGGCGCGGCCATCCCGACTCTTGGGGTGGTAACCCGGCTTCGGAACGCCTTCGATCACCCAGACGTCCTGGCCATCGATCTGTTGATCGGGCTCCATTTGAAAGTCGTACGCGTCGGGGAGTTCGAGCAGGAACTCTCGGTCGTGGCGGCGGTCTTTCTCATAATCGGCCAGACGGCGCCGGGTCTGTTCGGGCGTTTCTTTCTCGAGGCGCGCAACCGTCTTGTCGAGTTTTTGTTGTTCTTTCCGTTGTTGGTCGGGCGGCAGCGGCTGATCATCCCGGTCCAGTATTCGCCGGTAAGGCTGCCCTCCGAGAATGAGGGTTTCCCATCCCTCTTCGTGCTGCGAAGTGGCGTGATTTTGGGAATCGAAGTGGCGCTCCCGCGAACGGGCGATCCAGGTGTAATTTGCCATGCGCAGCCAGTTGGCCTGATCGAGCTCGACGGATTTGCGCACGATCTCACGCGCGTCCTGGGCGGCGGCGGGAGCCCCGCAACACACCGTCAACAGCCACGCGAGGTGCCTGATATAATCGCCGCGTGTTGCTTCGGGTGATTGCCGCAATCTTCATGCTAGCGCCGCTGCAGGCGCAGTGGCTGCAATATAAGACCGCCGGCGTTCCGCGCGATCCGGACGGGAAACCAAAGCTGAACGAACCGGCGCCGCGAACGGCCGACGGCAAGCCGGACTTTTCCGGAATGTGGCAGGCGGCGGATCCGCTGCCATGCAATGACGTCACCCGAATCTGCACGGACCTGCCCATCACCCTGCAATTTGGGAATATCGCCGACGGCCTCACCGGCAGCCTTCCGTATTCGCAATGGGCGCGCGATGCGATGAAACAGAGGGCCGGGACCGATCCGTATACGCATTGCATTACGCCGGGCGGTCCGCGAATGCACTTGTTGCCCACGATGAAGAAGACGGTGCAAACGCCGGGTCTGCTCGTAATTCTTGACGAGTACAATGCGAGCTATCGGCAGATTTTTACCGACGGACGCTCGCTGCCACAAGACCCGCAGCCCACCTGGAACGGCTACTCCAGCGGCCGGTGGGAGGGCGACCGCCTCGTGGTGGAGACAATCGGATTTCGCGACGACCAATGGCTCGACGCGCGCGGCAACCCACTGAGCAACGCGGCAAAGGTCACGGAACGGTTCCGCCGCCCGAATTTCGGGACTATGGAAATCGAGGTCACCATCGACGACCCAAAGGCGTACACACGGCCGTGGACGGTCCTGATCAGGCAAACCGCCGTGCTCGACACCGAGATGCTGGATTCGATCTGCCTGGAGAACGAAAAGGACGTTCCGCATCTGCCCGGCCGATGAACGGACGCGTCGCCGCGCTACCATGTAGGCTTCCATGACCGATCCGAAACTGCGGGTGCTGATCGCGTCCGACAAGATTCAGGCGCGCATCCGTGAGATGGGCGAGCAGATCTCGCGCGATTACCCGACCGGCAACCTGCATCTGATCTGTATTCTCAAAGGCGCTTGTTTCTTCCTGACCGACTTGGCTCGCGCCATGAGGCGCGATGTGTTTGTGGATTTCATGGGGATCAGCACGTATGGGAAAAGTATGAGCAGTTCGGGCGAGGTCAAGGTCACCAAGGATCTCGACATCTCGCTCGAAGGCGCAGACGTCCTGGTGGTGGAAGACATCGTCGATAGCGGCATCACGCTGAATTATCTGATGCACGTACTCGAACAGCGCAAACCCAGGTCCTTGCGCATTGCCGCGCTGCTGGACAAGCCCGAGCGGAGGGTGCGGCCGGTTCCGGTGAGTTATGTCGGTTTTCAAATTCCCGATCAGTTCGTAGTCGGATATGGGCTGGATTATGCCGAGAAGTACCGGAACCTGGATGATATCTGCATCCTGGAAGCTTTGGCAGAAGCGTGAGCGGTGTGAGCTTCGTTACACTTTGACGCCTCGCGTCGCTGGCCGCCCTATTCAGTTCCTGACTTAACTCTTACAATCAAAATCAGATCCCGCTGACCGCGGCATCCACATGCTTTGGTGGGTTACGTTCTCGGTAGTGCGTAGCGCGGCGGAACCGGGCCAGGGTGATACCGAAAACGATGTACCCAGCAAAGCTCGCTCATGCGTGTTGTGGGCTCCGCCTAATTCGCGCGCGCCCTCTCGCGTGCATGGTTTTTGCTTTGATGCCGCATTTCGCATACAGCGACCCGCCGCCGAGCAGTGGCGGGCAGATCGGCCTGGAACAGCTCAAGAGCTTGAGCCTGGAAGATCTATCGAATGTCGAAGTCACCTCTCCAACCAAGCAGCCGGTTCCGGTGTTCCGGTCGGCCACGGCGATCTATGTAATCACGGGAGAACATATCCGCCGCGCAGGTGTCAAAACCATTCCCGATGCGCTGCGATTGGCGCCGGGGGTTGAAGTTGCGCGCATCGACGCCAGCAAGTGGTCTGTGGGGATTCGAGGGTTTGGATCGCGCCTTTCCCGGTCCGTTTTAGTTTTGATCGATGGCCGCACGGTTTATACTCCGCTGTTCGCTGGTACGTATTGGGAGGTGCAGGATACTCTGCTCGAAGACATCGACCGCATCGAAGTCATCCGCGGGCCGGGTGGCACGATTTGGGGTCCGAACGCCGTCAATGGCGTGATCAACATCATCACCAAAAGCACAAAAGAGACCCGAGGGGCCTACGCCTCCGCCGGCGGCGGAACCCTCCAGCAGGGCTTCGCCGGCTTTCGGTATGGCGGCGGAACGGATAAAGGACTGACATACCGCGTGTACGCCAAGGGATTCACCCGCGGGCCCGAACATCACCCGGATGGCGACAACTTCGATGACTGGCGCGGGGCCCAGAGCGGATTCCGCATGGATTGGATGAAGCGCGATCGTGATTCGTTCACTATTTCGGGGGATCTTTATGTGCAGGAAGATGGCGAGCGAGTGACAGTCAGCAGCTATGTCCCTCCATCCACCGAAAACGTGGACGGAAATCAGAATCTGTCCGGCGGCAATGTCCTTGGCCGTTGGACCCGGAAGCTGGGCGCCAGCGGTGATAATTTTCAGCTCCAGATGTATTACGACCGTACGAATCGATTTGAGCCGAACCTCGGCGAAGTTCGCGACACGGTTGATCTCGATTTCATCGAGCAGAAGACGCTGAGCGCGCGGCAGCAGCTCCAGTTTGGTTTCGGCGGGAGGGCCAGCGATGGCCGATTTATCGAAGTCGCATCCGGGCTGACATTCGATCCTCTCCACCGAACGGATTATCTGCTTTCCGCCTTCCTGCAAGACAACATCAACCTCGTCGACAGGAAACTGACGCTAAGCGTGGGCAGCAAATTTCTGCGAACCGACTACACGAATTTCGAAGCCGAGCCGAGCATCCAATTGCTTTGGACGCCAACGGAACGCGAGACTGTGTGGGCTTCATTTACGCGCGCGGTGCGGACTCCCTCGCGGGTCGAAAGAGACTTTTATCTTTCCAGCTTTCTTGGCTATGCCCCCAACGGTCTCGAGCTGTTTGCCCGCTTCAATGCGAATCGGGACTTCGCGCCTGAGCAGCTCAACGGCTATCAAATTGGCTATCGGAAACTGCTGGGTCAGAATTTCTACCTCGATGTAGCAGGTTTTTTCAACCACTACCATGACCTGTTCAGCGAGGACCTCGTGTCCGCTGGCGGAATCGAAACGGCCCTCCCGTTTCCCGAGGCCACACAGCCACCGGCCCACGGGATCATCGTGGGGCAGTTCCGGAATGATCTGTTGGGCCTGACAACCGGCGGCGAAATTGCGCCGGATTGGCAGCCCGCGAGCTTCTGGCGGCTCCGGCCATCATATTCATTCCTGAATATGAACTTGACGAACGCTCCCGTAACGCACCCGATTGCCAGCCCCGCGACCGTGGTGGGGTCGAGCCCGCGGCACGAGCTGGGAATCGACTCATCCTTCAATCTCGGTAAGAAGCTGCAGTTGGATCTCATGTACCGGTACGTCAGCGCGCTGCCTGCTCAAGCTGCTCCCGCCTACTCGACCGGGGATGCCCGGTTCGCCTGGCAACTGAGACCCGAATTGGAATTGTCGCTGGTCGGGCGAAATTTGCTGCAACCCTGGCACATAGAATATGGCGGCGATCCAGGCACGCTCGTGGGCATCGTGAGGAATGCGTTCATCGAATTTAGGTGGGCAAGGTGAGTGCTGTAGCCGCTCGGCCTTGCCGGCTGCGTCGTCGCTTGCCGCAATCGGCGGATCTGTTCACTCAAGTTGGAGCGGCTGGTGAGACGGTTTTCGCAACGATGATCTAATGGCCGCCCGGGGGTACATTTCCGAAAGAACGGCGGCCTCAGGCCGTCGCCGCGGCTTGCACAGAATCACCCGCGAATCGATGAGATTTCTGGCTGCCGCGCTAACAGGGTTTCTGATGCTGGTGGCCGCGCATCGGTTGGCCGCGGATGATGAGCCGCCGTTGGAGTACCAGGTGAAGGCGGCCTTCCTTTTGAATTTCACAAAATTTGTCGGCTGGCCGTCGGGCGCATTTGCGGACAGCCGTTCGCCGCTGACCATCTGCATTCTCGGCGAGGATCCGTTCGGCGTTGTGCTGGACGAGATAGTACGCGGAGAGTCAGTCGATCGTCGCGCGGTTGCCGTTCAGAGGATCCGGCGCCCCCCGGAGCCGAGATCGTGTCAGATCCTTTACATCAGCCGAACGACAAAAGATACCGGTCCGATGCTCTCTCGCGTGGAGCCGGGCGTCTTAACAGTCGGCGACGGAGATGAGTTTCTGCGCCAAGGCGGCATGGTCGCGTTCGTTTTAGAAAACCGGCGTGTGCGCTTTGATGTGAATCAGATGCTTGCGGCCAACGCCGGGCTCACGCTCAGTTCGAGGTTGTTGATGGTCGCAAGAGTTGTCCGAAACAACAACCAGGAGACCCGTCCATAGAGCCGGCCATGCCCAATATTCGCGACATGCCGATTAAGCAAAAGGTCACCGCGATAGCTATGGCCGTGACTGCCGCTGCTCTCCTACTGTCCGGCGTCGGGTACGTGGCCGCGGACTCGATCCTGTTCCGCACGTCGATGGAACGAGACATTTCAGCGCTGGCCCAGATCGTGGCCGACAACAGCACCGCGGCTCTGGCGTTCCTTGATCCGAATGCCGCCATGCAGACGCTTGCCTCGCTCAAGGCGAGGGAACACCTGGTGGCTGCCTGCTTGTACCGGCCGGCCGGCAACATCTTCGCTCAATATGTTCGTCCGGGCGGCCCCACCCGATGTCCAGCGGTTGGACTCCGCGATGAGACCCGGTTCACCGGCACCGATCTTCGGGTGCAGCGTCCCATTGTGCTCGCGAATCGGCGGATTGGCACGCTGGTGCTGCTCTATTCTCAAGAGGAAATCGCGGCTCGCATTCGGCTGTACGGCGCGACGGTTTTCGGCCTTCTGTTGCTTGCGGGACTGGTGGCGTACTTGTTATCCGCGAGATTGAGCGCGGTAATTTCGAGGCCCGTCTCGCAACTGGCGCAGGCGACCACGTCTGTTTCCGAGACTGGAGACTACACGATCCGCGCCCAGAGAAGCTCCGGTGACGAACTGGGGGTGCTGGCGGACGGTTTCAACGAAATGCTGGCACGAATCGAGAGGCAGGACGCCGAATTGAGGAACGCCTTGCTGGCAGAGCAGGTGGCATTGGAGGAAGCGAGGACGGCGAGGGATTCTCTCGCCACTACGCTCACCAGCATCGGTGATGCGGTAATTTCGACCGATGCGAAGGGGCGCGTGGTGTTCGCCAACCCCGTTGCCCAGGTGTTGCTGCGCCTGCCGGAGGCGGAGATCGTCGGCCGGGATCTCGGAGATGTATTCCGGGTCGTGAACGAATTCACTCGTGAGCCTGTGGACAGCCCGGTTGATAAAGTACTGCGCGAAGGCCAAATCGTGGCGTTGGCGAATCATTCAATCCTGATCGCGGGCGATGGAACCGAGATTCCGATCGATGACAGCGGCGCGCCGATTCGCGGTGACGACGGTTCGGTGCAGGGCACCGTGCTGGTGTTTCGGGATGTCACGGTGCGGCGGCGCGCTGACGAAACGCGGCGGATGCTGGCATCCCTGGTGGAGTCGACCGAAGACGCCATCGTCGGCTCGGACCTGAACGGCCGGATCAACAGTTGGAACCGGGGTGCGCAACGCATGTACGGATATACGGCCGAGGAGGTCGTCGGTAAGCCTCTCGGGATTCTGTCAAGTCCCGACGTCGTCAGCGAATCCTTGTTGCTGCTGGAACGAGTGAAGGAGGGCGAAAGCATTGTCCAATATCAAACCGTTCGTCAGACAAAACAAGGCAAGCGCCTGCATGTGTCTCTGACGGTTTCCCCGGTTTATGACGCGCTGGGCCGCATCATTGGCGGATCGGCGATCGCCCGCGATATTACGGAACAAGTAAGGTTTGCCGAACGCTTGGCGCAGTTGAACGCTGATTTGCAGCGGTCAAATCAGCGGCTGGCGCGCACCAATCAAGATCTCGAGCGGTTTGCATTCATCGCCAGCCATGACCTGCAGGAACCGTTGCGCATGATTACCGCTTATTCTCAGCTTCTGATCAAGTCATACCCCGGAGAGTTCCCCGCCGAGGCGAAGTCGTTTGTGGGAAACATCATGGACGGAACCAAACGGATGAGCGATCTGCTGACGGACCTGCGCGCTTACACCGAGCTCCAGGCGCCAGAGGATCCACCCGTGGAGTTCGTCGATCTGAATACTGTGGTCGAGGCGGTGTTGCACGACTTGCAGCCCTCGATTGCCGAAAATCGGGCGGTGGTCACCGCGGATTCTCTCCCGGCAATTCGAGTGCACCGTGCGCATGTGAATTCTCTCTTCCAGAATCTGATTAGTAATGCGATCAAATATCACGGCGAAGATCCACCACGCATCCATATCTCGGCGCAGCAGAGCGACGGTGAGTTGCGGTTTATTGTGACCGACAACGGGATGGGCATCGATCCGGCATATCATCGGAAGATCTTTGAGGTGTTCAAGCGACTGCATGGGAAGCAGATTCCCGGTACCGGCGTGGGCCTGGCGATCTGTCAGCGCGTTGCGGAACGGTACGGCGGGCGGATTTGGGTCGAGTCGGCGGCCGGTCAGGGCGCAACTTTTCTGTTTACGTTGCCTCAGGCCGCCAGCCGTTCCGTGGGAGGGACGGCGTGAACAAGGACACCGGGCACAAGGCTCACATTCTGGTGATCGAGGACAATCCAGCGGATGTGGAGCTTCTCCGAATGGCGTTGCGGCATGCCGACCTCGAGTGCGAGTTGACGGTCATCGATGACGGGGCGGACGCGCTGGCGCTCGTGCACAAGCACTCGCCAGGTCCCGCCGCCGACCTCGATTTGGCCATCATCGATCTAAACCTGCCGAAACACGGCGGTGAGGAAATTCTCGAGGCACTCCGTGCAAATCCGGCGCTCACTCACTTGCCCGTAGCGGTCCTGACTTCCTCGTCTTCCGCGCGCGACCGGCTCGGGATGCACCGGCTGTGTGTCGGCCGTTACATCGTGAAGCCGCCGGACCTCGACGCTTTTCTCAAGATCGGATTCGCGGTGAAAGAGTTGCTCTCAGAGACAGAATCGAGCAACTAATCGCCCGCGGCCGTCGTTTCGTGCGAATGACGTTGCAGCACATGTCTCGAGATATCGGGCCAGAATTCGCGAACCACATTGGTCAGAGCGTCACGGCCCATCGCCCAGCCGAATTTGACCGCGAGGGCGCCGGCACTTCGGTCCGTGGCGGGATAATATGCCGCAGAGATGCCTTGTGAGATGCCGCGGCCGAAGATCTCGGCGGCGTTTATCGTATTGCGGCCATGATAATCAGGAGTGATGAGAATGCGGGTTGCAGCGTAAATGCCGCGCCTCCAGAAGCCACCTTCGCCCTTGGCATAGTAGCGCTCATCTTCGCGAAGTATGGTCGGCAGCGCAAAGATCACCAGGTAGTTGCCATCGGTCTTATCGAGAAAACCCCGCCAATAATATCTCCCGTAACCGGCAATGCCACTCCGCAGTTGCGGGTGCGCATCCGTACCCCAGGCGGTCAACGTAGTGATGCCGACGAAAATAAAAGACGAGTAGTCAAAGCTGTTCTTAGTAGCGATCTTGAACGCCTCTTTTGCGGTTGGCGGCGGCGGAATCGCGCCCGCACTGACCGCCCGGTAGTTCGGCATGAGGCCGAGAATGCGCTTGGGCTGCTGCTGTTTGGTGGCCAAAGGAACCCGGTGCTCCGGCTCCGCGCGAAGGGAGGCATCCGCGCCGGACGTGGCCGACGCCGGAGTTTGCGGGTCCGGCTCGCTGGTTTGCGCAATCGCCGGAGTCGATGCGAGGAACAGAATTGATACAGCGATCCAGCGAACTCGTGACAAACCCATGACCAGTTAGATGCTTCGAAACGCCGGGCGGGTTTCGCAGAATGCCGTCAACTGCCGGCTGGAGTGGCGATCTGCTGAAGTTCGCGTTGACGCTTGACTTCGCGCCGGCGCTGAAAATGAGCCTTCACATCAGGCCAGAATTCTTTAAGCACGTTGGAGATGGAATCGGTCCCGCACTGTAACAGAAGTTTCTCCACATTCTCGGTAGCGGTTCGAGTATCGGGATACCAGGCATTGGACAAGGCCACAGCCGCGCCATTGCCGCCCCATTCGGAGAGGTTGAAGGTACGGCCGCCGGAGTCGGTGCGAGTCACGAAAATCTGGGCGATTGCCGAACCAACCCGCGACCGTTTCGATCCTTGGCCGGAGCGAAAATAACGGGGGTCCTGGTGCAGCAGCGCGGGCATGAAACCTTCGGTCATCATGTTCCCAACCACCTGGTCGCCATACGATGTGGAGAGGCGCCGCGCGTATCCGGCCATTCCCTGGCCGAACGAGGGGTTTTGATCTTCGAATTGATACAGCGAGGCAAATGCCGCCGAGGTGAACCCCAGCGGTAGAGCAAAGGAATCTTTGACCGCAATCGTCAGCTTCCGTTTCGCGGTGAGCGGCATGAAGGGCAGTGACGCCTCGGTCGTGCGGTTATTCGGCAGCACTCCGAACGCCCGCTTGTCCTCGACCGGAGGTCCCGCCAAAGCGCCGTCTTGCGCCATGGCAGTGCCGGCGATAAATACAGTTATAGCGAGCAATGTTTGGCGCCGCGGCATGAACTTCATTAGATGATTCATGCGGGCCTGTAGGTTACACAATTGCGCTTCGGGCCAATCGGGGAATAAACTTTCGAGATGCGCAGATGGCTAACCATAGTGTTGCTGGCGACCGGGCTGGCTATCGCGTACGTGGATCGAACAAATCTGTCGGTCGCGCTGGCGGCCGCCGAGTTCAGGCATTACTTTAATTTCACCGATGAGCAGCGCGGGTTCCTAAATTCTGCGTTTTTTTTTAGCTACACGCTCTTGCAGATTCCCGCGGGCCTGATCGTAGACCGCTTTGGCGTGAAATTGCCGATCACGGTGGCTTTGTTGTTCTGGTGTATGGCGAGCGCGGCTACTTCCGTTGCCACAGTGCTGTGGCAATTGACCGCGCTCCGGTTGCTGCTGGGGGTAGGGGAGGCGGTGGTCTTCCCAGCCGGTTTAAGTTGGATTCATCGCAACATGGATGAGGAGCGGCGCGGCCTCGCTGCTGCCCTGTTTGTCGGCGGCACCAAGTGGGGACCGGCGGTGGCGGCGCCCCTGGCGGCGTGGCTGATCAGCCATCACGGCTGGCGCATGATGTTCCGAGTCGTCGGACTGGGCGGGTTGATCTGGCTCGTCCCCTGGGCGTTGCTGGCGCAGGACGGAGCATGCGCGCCAAAGCAAGTGAGGGCGAGTTCGGCTGTCATCCCCATGGCGGCGTTGTTTCGCTCGCGAGTCATCTGGGGAACGCTCATCGGAACATTTTGTTACAACTATTTCCTGTTCTTCTCCCTCACCTGGTTGCCGGCGTATTTCGTGGAGCGGCGCCACCTTTCGCTCGATTCAATGGGAATTTACACGATGTTCAGCTTTGCAGGAACAGCGGTCGTGGCAATCGCGGCGGGGGCGGCCGCGGATTGGATCATCGCACGCGGCGCCGATGCGGCAGCCGTCCGGCGTGGCTTCACCATTGCGGGCCTGCTGGCCGCGTCGACGGAGGTTTTCGGCGCGCGCGCGGATTCAAACCAAGTGGCGGTGTTCTTCGCGCTGTTTTCGATGGCGGGGCTGGGGCTGGCGACGGCAAACTACTGGGCCTTGACCCAGACGCTGGTAAGCCGATCTGCCGCGGGGCGTGTGGCCGGATTGCAGAATACCGCGCTCAATCTGGCCGGAATCGTAGCGCCGATCCTCACCGGCTGGCTCAAGCAGGCGACCGGAAGTTATACCGCACCGATGCAGGCGATCTGGATCGTGTTGCTGGCTGGAGTGGGCGCCTACCTGATGCTGGTGCGTCGCAGCGCGGCCGATTCGATTCTCTCCGGAAGGATCGACCGGCGCGTTTACGCCTCTTTGAAATGAGCCATAATCGTAGGGACGCTTCCTCCAACACGCGAAAATCCATTCCATGACTCAAAACGGACGACACTTTGTTGCGGTGATCGGGGGCGGTATTGCGGGATCGGTCGCTGCGGAAATCCTGGCGGACCGTGGCACACGCGTCGCCGTCATCGAACAGAACAAGAGACCATACGGAAAAATTGAGGACGGCCTGCCGCGTTGGCACGTTGAGCAGCGGAAACAGGAGTACGCGCGAATTGACGCCCGGCTGAAGAAACCCGGAGTATTTTACGTCCCCTGCACCAGACTCGGCCGCGACGTTGCCTTTCAAGACATTTGGGAAAATTGGGGGTTTTCGGCCGTCATTCTCGCCAACGGCGCGTGGCGGGATCGCGATTTAGGAATTCCAGGCGCGGAGCAATTCGTCGGTAAAGGGCTGGTCTACCAGAATTCGCTGGTCTACTGGTACAACCATAGGAACGAGCGCGGCTACAACGGCCCGCAGTTCGCTTCTCCGGACGAATCGCTGGTTGTCGGGGGAGGACTGGCGTCCATCGACGTGGTCAAGATCCTGCAACTCGACAATTACGAGCGGGCGCTTCGGGCGCGCGGCTTCGAGGTCAACATGCACGACCTCGAGCGAAAGGGAATCCCCGCCATCTGCAAACAGTGCGGTGTCCGGCCGGAGGAACTCGGCGTCAAAGGTTGCCTGCTGATCTATCGCCGGCGGGAGCAGGACATGCCGCTTGCCCAGCCGCCGGAAAACGCCTCCCCGCAGGATCTGGCGAAAACCGAATCGGTCCGCCAGAAGATGCTTCGGCTCGCACGCGACAAATATCTCTTCCGGTTTCAGGAGCGGCGGATGACAACCGGATTGATCATCGAGGATGGCCGGCTGGCCGGCCTCCGTGTGGCCGAGACGCGGGTCGAGCGCGGGCGCGCCGAACCGATTCCGGGTTCCGAAGAGGAATTGCGAGCTCCGATGGTAGTTTCCTCGATCGGCAGCGTGCCGGAAGTCATCCCGGGCGTCGCGATGAAGGGCGAGTATTACACGTTTTCAGGCGAAGCCCTTCCGCAATACACGGGCTGCGACCGGGTTTTCGGAGTCGGGAATGTTGTCACCGGGAAGGGCAACATCCGCGCCTCGCTCACTCACAGCCAGCAGGTGACTACGCGCTTGATCGAAAATTACATCGGTGTCGGTGGTGAAGACGCCGATTACCCGGCGCTCTACGCGGCAGTCGAAGCGCGGGACGCCGCCCAGGCCAAGGCCGTCCAGGAGCGCGTTGAGGCGCTGCCGCCGCTGTCGGACGCCGAAATGTCGGCCATCCAGGAACGCATACGCACGCTCCAACAGCGCGCGGGTTACACTTCCGATTACGATTCGTGGATCGTCCAGATCACTCCGCTGGATCTGGAATAGTGAGCTGCCGCGTCAGGCTCCTGCAAGAGTAGACATAGGCTAGTTCCGTCTGGTACACTGACCTCTGTCCCTTTTGACAACGCTCAGTGGGAGGTTCGTTTGCCTTTTGGACGGACCGCTTGCACCAATGAGGTGATATGGCACGCCATCCTGGCAAGAAATACCAATCCGCTCAGAAGCAAGTAGAGGCTCGCGAGTACCAACTCGAAGAGGCTGTCCCTCTTCTCAAGAAGATCAAGTTCGCAAAGTTTGACGAAACTGTCGAAGTCCATATGCGGCTGGGCGTCGATCCCAAGCACGCTGACCAGATGGTCCGCGGCACAGTAGTTTTGCCGCACGGACTGGGCAAGTCGAAGAAGGTCCTGGTCATTGCCAGCGGCGAAAAGGTGCGCGAAGCCGAAGCT
>Ga0335079_10007559_pt1 | contig 12362 bp, 6 predicted proteins | sample Lox_Sample_33_FD_206719 | JGI IMG/M metagenome (GOLD analysis project Ga0335079, IMG submission 206719) | Soil microbial communities from Loxahatchee National Wildlife Refuge, Florida, United States - Lox_Sample_3.3 | ecosystem: Environmental > Terrestrial > Soil > Wetlands | place: USA: Florida... | reverse complement strand
GTACCGGACCGGTTCTTATCCCGGCGCATTCCTACTCGGGAGCGGTGATGATCGTCCCAGAATTTTCCCGGTGCCGCTTATATTGGCGCTCCCTGTTTTTCGTTGTGGTTGCGTTTCCCCTGCTCAGCGGATGCGGAGGCGGCGGTTCATCGCAGGTTCCGACACCACCGGCGGGACCCCCTCCGCCATCACTCCAGATTTCCGCGCAGCCTGGGACAGTTCAAATCGTGCCGGGCAATTCGGCGACGTTCACACTCTACGCCTACGAGACAAACGACACGACTACGCCGACCGTAACGATGGGGCCTTTGCCGACCGGAGTGACAACGACGACTGTATTCCCGCTCCAAGTGCCATCCGGTGGCGCTATGGTAACGCTCCAGGCAGACCCAGCGGCGCCGACCGGAGAGTTCCAATTGCAGTTCAGCGGCCAGGCGGGAGCGGCCAGCGCGAACGCGTTCGCCGACCTCGACGTCGAGCAGGCGTATGACTTTTTCTTCGATCTTCCGCCCCAAATCGAAATCGCAGTGCCGTTCGGCGGAGTTGCGAGCGCGAGCTTCAATACGGGAGTGAACGGCCCGACTCCGTATACTCTCGCACTGTCCGTGAGCGGCCTTCCGCCCGGCACCACAGCATCGTTCACCTCGTCCACCATCAATCCGGGCTCCGGCGGCGTGCTCACGATCAAGGCGGCAGCCAACGCTCGGACGGCGCAGAATGTGCCGATTCTGGTGGTGGCCACTCCCTCGATAAACGGCGTGCCCTCCCGGTCGATTCAGTTCTTCGTTGACGTGACAGCGGCGCCGGGCCAGTTGCCGAATAATCGAACGAGCTATCTCTCTCTGGAAGGCTCTCCCTATTGGGCAGCGTACGATTCCACGCACCAGCTGATCTTTGCGAGCAATCCTTCCTGGAACCGCGTGGATGTGATCAACGAGACGACGCGCCAGATCATCAAATCCATCCCCATCCGCGACCCGCGCGGCGTGGACATGGCTGTGGACAACTCGCGCGCGTGGCTGACCACGGGTTCCCAGCGCGTATATGAAATCGATCCCGTAACGCTCACGGCCACGCTTCACGTGCTTCCGAATTATGCCGGAGTCACAGGCGGCACATGGGAAGGAAACCTGATCTACTCGCTCTCCGATGGTACGTTGCTGCTCAACTTCCAGCACACCATGGGAGGTTCGGGCGAAGACCTGGCCATCTGGAATCCGGCGACAAACACGATGACTCAACTGCCCGGGCCCTCGATGGCTACACCGGGCGCTGTGTCCCCCGGTCTCATCATCAAGAGTTTGAATGGTGCGCATGTCTATTCCATCAGCGGAGATTCCAGCGGACGCTCGTACTCCTACGACGTAGCTTTGCAATCATCGAGTCCTGTCGCCACCCTGGGCGGCTACGCAGTCGCGGCAGCGGCCAACTACGATGGCTCGATGGTGGCCGTTTACGATTCCAACGGATTGAATCTGTACGACGGCGATCTTCAGTTTTTGGCGGTCCTGCCAGGAGGGGACCTTGCCGACTTCCTCTTGCAGGGTGGACTGATCTTCAGCCCGACGAACGGCTATCTGTATGAGCTCGGCCAACCGTTGGGAGGACCCAGCATCCTGGTGGTTCAGCCCGAAGGCCCGGTGATTGTCGGCTCGGCGCCGGCACTGCCGTTGATTCCGGTGATGACGGAACGCTCCGACGGATATGAACTGGCTCTGCCAATGGCGGTGGACTCGAGCGGGATCATCATCGGACTTCAGGATTTTGGAATCTCGTTTGACGACTCGTCGTTCTACCAGAATCTGCTGAGCTTCGATCCGCCGACTCCCACCCTTTTCCAGCACATGAGCCCCTATTTCGGTCCGCTGAGCGGCGGAACAACTTCCTCGGGCTTTGGCGAAAGCGCGGAGACCACGCCGGACATCTGGTACGGGCCGAATCGCGGAACGGCTGTAAACGGCAGCGGCTTCGTTTCGATCACCTCGCCGCCCACCACTGTGCCGGGCCCTGTGGATTTGAAGTTTCTCTTTCCAGACGGCGTCCAGATTTACAACCCCCTGTTTTTCTCCTACGGACCGGAGGTCCAGTACAGTGCGATTTCGGGTTCCTCGCCGGCGGGCGGGACCGGTGCCACGATCGCGGGATTTGGAATGCCGCTCGATGGGAGCGGTGGCACGCTTAAGGTGGGATCGGCAACTGCTGCGATCACGACGGTGCAGACGCAGTATCTGCCCTTCGTGGGCACGCCGTATCCGAATACCTACTTGAATTACACCGTGCCTCCGGGGTCGCCCGGGTGGGCAGACATCACGGTGCAGACGCCGGACGGTTCGTCCACGCTACCCAAGTCGTTCTTCTATGCAAAAAGCGTGGACCAGTATTCGGGTACTTCGAGCTATCGAGCAATCCTGTACGACTCTGGACGGAATCAGCTCTACCTTTCGGCGTCGGATCACATCGACGTTTTTTCGCTCACCACGAACACGTTCCTTACACCAATCAAACCGCCGGCGCTGGGCACGACCACACTTTTCGCGGGCATGACGCTTACTCCGGACGGCAGCTCGCTGCTCGTGGCAGACCTGATGGATGGCTCGCTGGCCGTGGTGAATCTGAACACACCGGCCGCGAGCACAGCGATTCCCGTCGCACCGATCAACACGACCACCTATGCGCCCTGCGTTACGGGACCTTCGTATGTGGCGGCCACATCCACAAGCCTCACTTTTGTCACCTTGGGAGGAGTGCCCGGCACGGCTTGTGGCGCATTCGGGCCAGGGTACATGGTGGACTTGGTGACGAAGAACTCGGTGGCACTGCCCTACAACGCGAATTGCACGCTCACGGGGCCGGCAGGAGCCATCTATGGCGCGGGGTTTGCATCCTCATCGCACGATGGCGGCCTGGTGGCGCTTTTCGGCGGCGTCCAGACCGGTGGGTTTTGCATGTACAACGTCGCTCAGGGAACATACACCCAGCAGGCCGACTCGAATGAATTCAACGGCGGCGCGATTTCCGGCGACGGGAATGTAGCAGCCTTCCAGTGGGAGTTCGTGGATTCGAATTCCAACCTGGTGGGCCGGGTGGGGCAGCCCGCCGTTTATTACAACCTGCTCGGCAACGTGGTATCCGCGCCCTACCCCCTGAATGAGCCTCAGCTCAACGACACGGGCAGCCTGTACTACATCGCGTATCCCCAGTTCATCGACATCATTGACGTCCAGCACGGCGTGCTTCGGATTCGATTCGCCCTGCGCGGGAGCCTTGCAAACACGTTTTCTCCCATGGCCGTGGATTCCTCAGGCCAGCACATTTATCTCGCCACCGGCTCGCAGGTGATTGTGATCGATCTGGGTGAGGCACCTCTCTCGGTGGGCTCGGTGAACCCCACGAGCGCTGATCCCGGCGCGCAGATCATGATTCGCGGCAGCGGTTTTGTGGCTGGGACCAGCGTGACCATAGGCGGGCAGACTGCTGCCGTTACCTTTGTGGACGCGGAAACACTACAAGTGACGGTCCCCACGATACCCTCCGGCGCGGCCGATCTGGTGCTTACGAATCCGGACGGGACGACGTACACACTTTCCGGAAGTTTCTCCGTTCCTTGAACCAGACTCCCGGGCAGTTCATGAATGAATAAGGGCAAGGCTCGTGCGCGGGAAGCGTGCAACTCTCCAGGCACTGCCGCTACACTATGCAGGTGCGGCCTTTTCCTTTACTCCGCCTTACGGCCTCTTTTCTGCTCCTGATCCAATTCGCTACCCACCCAGCGAGCGGCAGCGCGTGGCAATCGAAGGGAGTTGCGGCTAGCACAAAGGCCGACGGCGGACGCGTGGAGTGCGGCGCGATGCCGAGCAAGCTGCTGGGGCGCAGCGTGCGCTTTTGCGCGGTGTTGCCGCCCTCCTACGACTCACACACCGAGCGGCGATTTCCTGTTCTCTACTGGCTGCACGGGCTGGGGCAGGACGAACAATCCTTCGTCGGGGCGGGCGGCCTCGCTCTGCTGGAAGAATTGCGCGGCAAGAAACTGATCGGCGAATTCGTGCTGATTACGCCGGACGCGGGCCACACGTTCTATCTCAACTCGCGTCACGGCGAAACCCGCTACGAAGACTTCTTCATCCGTGAGTTCGTGCCCGCGATGGAGCACCGGTTCCGCATCGAGGCCGGGCGCGCGGCCCGCGGAATCTCCGGCGTCTCCATGGGGGGATTCGGCGCGCTGCACTTCGGGATCAAGTATCCGGAACTGTTCGGCGCGGTGAGCGCGCACAGCGCCGCGCTGATGGAGCATCCCCCCGACGCCATGACGCATGGCGCGCGGCTCGGCTTTCTGGAAGATGTGTTCGGCTGGCCCGTGGACAAGGCCTACTGGGAGCGCAACAGCGTGTTTGCCGCGGCGCGCCGCGCACCGCCCGCCGAAAACTGGAAAGTTTATTTCGATTGCGGCACCGAGGACGATTTTGGGTTCGACGAAGGAAGCCGCGCGCTCGACCGCCTGCTCACTTCACGCGGAATCCGCCATGAATTCCATCTCTATCCCGGCGGGCACGGTTGGGGATACTTCGCCAAGCACATGCCGGCGTCGCTGGAGTTTCACTGGAAGGCGTTTGGGAAGCAGTGACGCGTGACCAGGGATGGGTGGCGAGAAGAAGCTGCCGGAAATGATAAGGCCGGGACGCCATCGCTGAGGGGCCAAGGCATCCCGGCCTTCCTGCCCACTTCCGCAGAAAGCAGGCAAGACTCGCACCGCGGGAGACTCTGCGACCAACTGCCGCAGCGAGCGATTACGCTTCGTTGTCTCCGCGCAGGAATTCGTATCGATCGATTGTGGCGACTACGCCGAGTTCGCCCGTGTCCAGCTTTTCCGAGCGATGCACGCGGCCCAGGCAACGCACCTGGACCGGACCGGCCAAGGTGAGCTCATTTGGCAGTGTCATGATGATTTCCACCGCCGCTCCCTGGCCGACGTCCTTGGGGAGAAAGAAGTAGACGCCACGCGAACTGACGTCCTTGGTCGCGGTGGCGACCTTGTCCTCTGCCTCTTTCCCGCAGCGAACTACCAGCGGCAGTTTGAGGTGAAAACGCTGAACGTTTCTGCGATCCGAATCGTCCAACAGTGGCCTCCCTATGCCCGCACAGAATAGGGGGAGCCCCACCCGGTGACAATAGCGCCTAGGGGCTAAACCGATGACTCTTCAATCAGTACCGGGGTACTAGAACCAGGGTGGGAGGGGAGCAGGGCAGGCCGGCAAGAGCTCCATCAAGCCTGGTCCGTAATGCGGTGATGAATGGCGTAGAGGGCCAGTTCCAGGCGGTCGGAGACGCCCAATTTGTCGAAGATGTTGTGGAGGTGGTTCTTTACGGTCTGCTCGCTGATGAACAGCTTTTCGCCGATCTCGCGGTTGCGGTAGCCCTGCGCGACGAGTTGGACGATTTCTTTTTCGCGGTCGCTGAGCAGCGGCTTTTCGCGGCGGCCGGTTTCGGTGGACTTCGAGAAGGCCTTCATCACTTCGCTGGTCATGCGCTTGTCGAGCCAGATCTCGCCGCCGGCAACCTTGTGGATGCTCTTGATCAGCAGGTCGGAGGCGGATTGCTTGAGCACCACGCCGCGCGCGCCCAGGCGCATGGCGCGGATGACATCGCGATCGTCCTCGGTAGCCGTGAGCACGATCACGCGCGTGGACATGGAATCGAAATTCATTTCCTCGAGCAGCGTGAGGCCGTCCTTATCCGGCATGCGCAGGTCGAGCAGCAGGATGTCCGGCTTGATCTTGGCCAGCAGCGCGGGACATTCGGCTCCGCTCGATACTTCGCCGACGACCACGATGTCATCTTCATGCTCGAGCAGCTTGCGGAGCCCGTCGCGGAAGATGGGATGGTCGTCTGCGATGGCCACCCGGATTGGATTTTTCGTCTTCGCCATTTCAGTTGATGGGAACCTCGACCAGGATGCGCGCGCCGTGTCCGGGCGACGACTCGACCGTCAGCCTCCCGCCAATCCCGCGCGTCCGCTCCTTGATGGAAATCGGCCCGATGCGCAGCCGGTTGAGCTCCTCGCTGGAAAAACTCCCGGCAAAACTGAAACCTTGGCCGTTATCGTCGATCACCAAGTGTACCGAAGCCTCGTCCTGCCATAGTTTTATCACGACGTGCGTGGCCTGCGCATGCTTTTTCACATTGTTGAGTGACTCGCGGCAGATCTGGAACAGTTCGCGGCACACGCGGTCGGAAACCCGCAAGTCCAGCTCCTCGAGCAGGCAATCCACCTCGATTTTTGCCTCCTGGCGGAAGCGCTCGCAGTAGCCGCGGATCAGGTCGATCATGTCCGCGCGCGCCACGCGCAGCGGACGCAGGTCCAGCACCATCTTGCGCAGCTCGCCGTTCTCGCGCCGAAGCGTGTTCTCCAGTTGCTCCAGATCCTTCGCCAGCGCGCTGGCTGCCGGCAGTCCCTTGCGCATCACGTCGAGCTGGATGATCGAACCGAGCAGGGTCTGCAGGATGCCGTCGTGCAGGTCGTGCGAAATGCGGCTGCGCTCCGCGTCGATCACGCGCGCGCGCAGGTGGCGGAGCAGGTAGAGATTCTCCAGCGGCGAGCTGAGCGACGCGGCGATGCGCTCGAACCAGCGCAGCTCGCGCGCCGTCAGGCCCGGATTCGCGTTGATTAGCAGCAGGCGGCCCGCCGGCTTGCCTCCGAAGTCAAACGTTACGGCGGCCAGCGCGTTGATTCCCAGCTCGCGCCGCGAGATGCCGGGAACGCGCGGGACCTCGGCCGGGTGTCGGCCGTCGCGCCGGTCCCAGGCAAAACCTTCTCCCGTGCCCTCCAGCGAATTCCAACACACGGTGATCTCCGGGCAGTCCATCAGAAAGGCGTCAGCGCGCTGCGGCGGGTACGATTCGGGGCTGATGCGATCGACTTCGCCGTCGCGCGCGGTCCACACGAACAGGCGCTCCAGGTCCGCGTCCAGAAAGGCGAGCGAGGCGCGTTCACAATGGAAGGTGGAGGCGAGCGCGCTCAGCAATTGCCGCAGAGATTCGGAAAGGCCATGCTCTACGTCGAGCAGGGCGGTGAGCTGCGCGAGCGTCTGCGTTTCGCGCGCGTGGCGGCGCTGCCGGTCGGCCAGAAAGCCGAGGCCCACTCCGGCGCCAAACGTGCCGATGCCCACAGCCGGCCATACCAGCAGCGAGCTCCAATGGCCCGCTCCTATCAGCACCACGCGGAGAAGCAGGCCGAGCGACGTGACACCACTCAGAATCACGGTCTGCTTCAACTGCCAGAAGATCGCGCTCGAAAAACACACGAAGAGATACAGAAAGATCACCGAAGTCACCGGCGGCATCAGCGCGAAATAGGCGGCAAACAGCGCGACGTCCGCGAGCGGCGGCAGCCGAAGCGCCGGCAAGCGGTTCGATGCGGCAACCACGGCAAGCACCAGCGAGCAGATCAAATAAATAATCAGGAAGGCGAGGGAGGCGCCCCAGCCTTCCACAGGCATCGCTTCCACCAGATCCACCAGCGCGAGGACCAGAAAGATGGGCCTCGCATAGGCGACCTGGTTTTCCAGGTACCGATTTTCCGCTGCCAGCGTTTCCATGGGAACCGATGGATTGAGTCTAGCAAGCCGGCCAGTGCGCGCAAGGCAGCGAGGAAGTCAGCGTTCCTCAGGTGCAGACGCCCGCTGGAGTAAAGGACCCTCTTCACATGTGGTTGTGATAGAGGTCACAATGGAAGGTGATTGACAAACCCTAGAAAAGCTTGACTTTCCGGGCACTCCCGGAGTATCAAGACTACGATTTTCAACCGCAAACCCAGGGGGGGTCTGTGGTTTACCGAAGGTCCAAAAGCTATCCGTGTTCCCAAATCTCTCGTGGAGGGTATCGATGAACAGAATGTTCCGTATCGTTCTGGTTGCTCTTGCTGTTGTGGCACTGGCGTTGCCCGTCGCCGCACAGCAAGCCGACAACCAGAGTGCATCGAACCCGCTCGTTCAACTATTGCAGTCGAAGGGCATTCTGTCGGCGGAAGAAGCGACGAACGTACGTTCAGCTTCGACCACGGCGGAAGCCAACGAGCGGCTGGCGCGTCTGCTCTGGTCTAAAGGGCTGATCAGCCAGGCAGAGTACAACTCAACCGTAGCCGCAGCCGCCATCGCCGCGTCCAGCACCAACGGCGGTGGCGCACGCATGGTGAATGCGGGGGCCTCGGTAACTCCGGAACCGGCACCCATGGCGGGACGTGCCCTGGCCACTCCGGAACCACCAAAGAAAATGGCGGAGTGGCCGGTGAGTGCCATGAACGTCGGCTACGATCCGTCCGATGGAGCAACGGCGGACGCCAGCACCATTCCGGCCGTCGCGCCCATTCGCGTCCTGCCGATCGGGCTGCCCAAGGATCCCAAGGGCATCATTCCCGACATCAAGCTCGGCAGCGGCGCAATGCTGAACGTTTACGGCTTCCTGAAGGCCAGCGCCGTCTACGACACCACAAACAGCGGCGGCTCGACATTTGGGAACAACGACTTCCCGCTTCCCCTGCTGCTCGGCGACACAGGACCGCAGCAGGACCAGTTCCGCATCAAGGCACGCAGCACACGTGCGGGCGTGAACTTCTTCTATCCCATCAGCGGGCCTGACGTGACGCTGACCGGAAAGATGGAGTTCGACTGGGAAGGCGACTACACCGTAGTCAACAACCGGAACATCAGCTCGGTTCGCTCCTCCCAGCTCAGCCTGCGGCAGGCCTGGATGCGCCTCGACGCGAAGTGGGGAGACACACCGGTGTTCGCTGAGTTGGGACAGGACTGGACGCTGCTCGGCTCCTCCACAGTCATGGACATTTTCGAGACCACCGGCTTCGCCGTGGGATACGGAAACTTCTATGAGCGCATTCCTCAGATCAAGGTCGGCTCGCAGTTCACCGCGGGCAAGCTGAAGATCGAGCCCGAATTCGCCATCACGCTCGGTGGGTTTGGCGACAGCGGTCTGAATAACTCCGTCAACAACGCGCTGCTCGGCTCGGTCAGCGCAGTTGCCGCGGGCGAGCAGGAACAGGGTCGTGAAGGTGCGGTCCTCGGCTCCGCCAGCGGCCAGCCCGGCGTGCAGGGGCGTATTGTGTTCGACTTCCCGCTGAACTCCGGCTGGAAGGGCGTGCCCAATGCGGAAATCATCTTCAGCGGCGGCCATGCGGAAGGCACCTACATCGTCCCGGTTGGGAACATCCCGACTACGGGCGTGTATAACACGACCACCGGGGCGGCCATCCTCACCACTGCCACAGGCGCAGACGCGCCCGGTGTCACTTGCACCGGCGCTCCCGCGACTGGCTTCAGCGTGCGGTGCTACTACCCGGATGGCGTCAAATTGAACGTGCCGCAGAACGCCTTCTCGGCTGAAATTCAGTTGCCCACACCGTGGTTCACACTCGTCTCCAAGTACTATCGCGGCGACGACCTGCGGTTCATGTTCGGTGGCATCCTGAACTCCGCATTCCGTGCCACGACAGTGGGTCCGGACGGGGCGGTGGTTGCTCCGTTTACCATTCCGGGCAGCGTCAATTTGGTGACCTGCACCACTTCAGCGACTTGCAGCACCACGCTGGCGACCGCGGGCACCAACATTCCTCAGTCCGTGCTGGCGCTCTCCGGCGATGCGGTCACCTTCTCCGCGGTAAATGGTTCCGCAGTCGTGGATCCGTATCGCGGCATCCGCGGCCAGGGCGGTCTCATCCAGCTTGCTTTCCCGCTTTCGCGCATCTTCGGGGCAAACCCGGAGGGCAGGAATGCGGGCTGGCAACTTTTCATGGCGTACGGTATTGACTCCGCTTTCGCCAGGGACGTCCGGAACTCGGGCGCGGCCCTCGGCGGAAACGGTCTGAACCGTACCGACTACGTGCCCGTTTCCCTGCGCTATCGCATCAACAAGTGGGCGCAGGTGGTGAACGAAATCACGTGGTACGACACGCGCACAGCAGACGCGGTCCGCGTCCCGGTCAACGGCGTCAACGCGCATGTGAACCACGACATCCGCGAGGAATTCGGCACCATCTTTACCTTCTAAGCCGGATTCGCAACCTGCCGGCGGGGCGTGCCCCAGTGCGCTCCGCCGGTTTTCTTAAATTCCCGGAAGTTCCCGCAGACCGGATCTTCGTCCTCCCCCCTGACGGAATCCGGAACTGGGGCGGAAGGTGTGTGAGCCACCGGAGATGCCGCGGGTCCTTGCCCGTGCTCTCTGCCGTTGCGACTCCCGGTTGCCGGACGTAGAATACGCGCGGCTGGGCTTTCGACGCGCGTTCAGCACTAGCGGTCCGGCCGGTACGTTTGTGCCCGAAGGAATCCTGGATAAGACTGGTGCGCCTCCCAGAGCAGGCGCGGCAGCCGGAATGGCAAGCCGATCAACGATTTCGAACGCTCTGACTCTTACAAGGAGGTACGGGCCATGGCAAGGAAACGCGGACGGGGCATGACACGCAGGGAGATGATCAAGACTACGGGCACCGCTGCACTGGCGGCAGGAATCGGGCCGGCATTCCTGTTTCCAGAGCGCGCTGCGGCGCAACAGAAGACGCTGAAGATTTGCCAGTGGAGCCACTTCGTGCCCGCCTGGGACGAGTGGTTCAACAAAACGTACACGAAGGACTGGGGAAACAAGAACAACGTCAACGTCGTGGTGGACAACATCAACCTGAACGACCTGCCCGCGCGCGGCGCCTCGGAAGTCTCTGCTCAGAAGGGCCACGACTTGTTCATGTTCCTCTCTCCGCCTGCCCAGCACGAAAAGAACGTGCTCGATATGACTCATGTGTACCAAGAGGTCGAGAAAAAACACGGCAAGAAGATTGATCTGGCGCACAAATCCACCTACAACCCGAAGACCAAAAAGTACTTCGCATTTTCAGACGCCTACACTCCCGACCCCGGCAACTGGCACAAGGACTGGTGGACCGCCGCGGGCTATCCCAATGGCCCGGATACTTACGACGACCTGCTCAACGGAGCGCGCAAGATCCGCAAGGCGGATAAGAGCGGACCGCCCTGCGGCCTGGGCCTGGCGCAGGAACTCGACACGAGCATGGCCATGCGCGCCATACTGTGGTCGTTTGGTGGCGCGGAGCAGGACGAAGCCGGTAACGTCACCATCAACTCCAAGAACACGATCGAAGCGCTCAAGTACATGAAGGCGCTCTATCAGGACACGGAGACGGCCGAAGTGTTCACCTGGACGCCTCCTTCGAACAATCAGGCCATGCTCGCCGGCAAGGTGTCGTATGTGGCCAACGCCATTTCCATTACCCGTCAGTCCGAGCGCGAACACATGCCGATCGACAGCAAGATCATGGTCAGCCGCGCGCTCAAGGGCCCGGTGCGCCGCATCGCCGCCGAACACGTGATGAACTGCTACGTGATCTGGAATTTCGCCGACGAGAAGGAACTGGCGCAGAAATTCCTGATCGACTACCTGGATCACTTCCACGAAGGGTTTTTGGCGGGGCAGTTCTACAATTTCCCGTGCTTCCCCAAGACCGTTCCCGATCTGAAGCACGAGATTTCCAACGATTCGCGAGCCAACCCTCCTGACAAATACAAGGTGCTGGCCGACGTGCTCGACTGGGCTACAAACGTGGGCTATCCGGGCTACGCATCCGCGGGAATCTCCGAGGCGTTCTACAGCTGGGTGATTCCCACCATGTTCGCCAAGGTCGCGCGCGGTGACGAGACGCCGGAAGACGCTGCGAAGGCTGCCGAAGCGGAGTATAAGCGAATCTTTGCCCGCTGGGCTTAGTCGGGGGTGCGATGGCAGTCGTCGAGGCGCGGAATCTCACCAAGATATTCAAAGAGGGGGAGCTCGGCGCAGTCAACAATGTAAACCTGGCGACACAGGAAGGCGAGTTCATGGTCTTCCTGGGGCCTTCGGGCTCCGGGAAGACCACTCTTCTGCGCATGATCGCCGGACTCGAAACGCCCTCCTCCGGCGAGATTCTAATCGGCGGGAGAGTCGTCAACGACCTCTCGCCGCGCGAACGGCGCATCGCGATGGTGTTTCAGAGCTATGCGCTCTACCCTCACCTGAGCGTCTACGACAACATCGCCTTTCCGCTCAAAGCGCAGAAGGTCCCCAAGGCACAGCATCAGCAGAAAGTGGAATGGGCTGCGAATCTGCTCGGCCTGGGCCGCCTGCTCAAGCGCAAGCCGCGGGAGCTCTCCGGCGGCGAGCGCCAGCGCGTGGCACTCGCGCGCGCGATAGTCCGCGAACCCGCCGTCTTCCTGCTCGACGAACCGCTCTCCAACCTCGACGCCAAGCTGCGCGCATCGGCGCGCGAGGAGCTGGAGAACTTCCATAAGCAGGTGGGCACCACCACCATTTACGTG
>Ga0335079_10007556_pt1 | contig 12364 bp, 13 predicted proteins | sample Lox_Sample_33_FD_206719 | JGI IMG/M metagenome (GOLD analysis project Ga0335079, IMG submission 206719) | Soil microbial communities from Loxahatchee National Wildlife Refuge, Florida, United States - Lox_Sample_3.3 | ecosystem: Environmental > Terrestrial > Soil > Wetlands | place: USA... | reverse complement strand
GGAACTTCTCGCGGAATCGCTCGGATAGCTCTGCAGCCTTCATCGAGTAACGTTATTGTAATGTGCTTACCAGTTCAGAGTGAAACATAAAGACAACGGAGGGAAACGTCAATCCGACGTTAGACCAGTATTCACGAAGTCGCGTTTTCTGGCTTCCAGCGCAGGATTGGCTTTCTTGCTGCCGCAGTTTCGTCGAGTCGGGACACACGGGTCGAGTGCGGGGCGGTGCGGACGAGTTCCGCGTCTTCGTCCACTTCCTGGGCGATCGATTGCATCGCCTCGACGAACAAATCGAGTTCTTCTTTCGATTCGCTCTCCGTTGGTTCGATCATCATCGCGCCGGGCACAATCAGCGGGAACGCGGTTGTGTAGGGATGGAAGCCGTAATCGATCAGCCGCTTGGCGATGTCCATCGTGCGCACGCCTTTTTTTGCCTGCAGTTTGTCGCTGAAAACTACTTCGTGCATGCTCGGGCTTGCGTACGGCAAATCGTAAGTTGCTTCGAGCCCTTTGCGAATGTAGTTCGCATTCAGCACGGCGTCTTCGGTGGTCTGGCGAAGACCGTCGGGTCCGTTGGCGAGGATATAGGCGAGCGCGCGAACGAACATTCCAAAGTTTCCGTAGAAAGAGCGCACGCGGCCGATTGACTGCGGGCGGTCGTAGTCGAAGCCCAGAGTACCGTCGGGTTTTGATTTCAGTACCGGCTTCGGCAGAAACGGTTCGAGAAATTTCTTGATCGCAACCGGACCTGATCCGGGGCCGCCGCCGCCGTGGGGCGTGGAAAATGTCTTGTGCAGATTCAAGTGCATAAGATCCACGCCGAAATCCCCGGGACGAACTTTGCCGACGAGAGCATTCATGTTGGCGCCATCCATGTAGAGCAGACCGCCTTTGGCATGGAGAATATCCGCGATTTTGTGGATCTCCTCTTCGAACACGCCGAGGGTATTGGGATTGGTAAGCATCAGCGCGGCGACATCTTCGGTCATCTGCGCTACGAGGACGCCGATGTCAACGATGCCCGCCGAATTTGATTTCAGGTTTTCGATTCGGTAGCCGACCATCGCCGCGGTGGCGGGATTCGTTCCGTGCGCGGAATCGGGGATGAGAACCTTTTTCCGCGATTTCGCTTTTGAGTCGTGATACGCGCGGACCATCAGAAGTCCGGTAAGTTCGCCATGCGCGCCAGCTGCCGGCTGCAGCGTGATCGCGTCCATGCCGGTGATCTCGGTCAGGCAATCGCTCAGCGTCTTCATGATGCGCATGGCGCCTTGCGAAATCTTCTCCGGCTGATACGGATGCCCGTTGGCGATTCCGTCGAGGCGCGACACGACTTCATTTACGCGCGGGTTGTATTTCATGGTGCAAGAACCGAGCGGATACATTCCGAGATCGATCGCGTAATTCCAGGTTGAAAGCCGCGTGAAGTGGCGGATGATTTCAATCTCGCTTACCTCTGGCATGTTGCCGAGATGCTTTCTTTCCGTTGACCCTAAAAGCTGTTTTGTATCCACTTCAGGGACATCCAGCGGCGGCAGCTTCCACGCCGCTTTGCCGGGCGAGGACTTCTCGAAGATCAGGCCTTCGTTCTGATTCACGTGGCGCGTGGCCTTGCGGGTCATGTGCTTTGCCATTACTTCGCCACCTCTTCCACGCTGGGTTCTTCCTCGCCCGCTTCCTGCGACCGTTCACTCTCCGCGATCAATCCAGCAGCGGTGTCGATCATGCTGCGCGTGGTCAGTTCGGTGCAGCACCACAGAGAAGCATTGCCGAGTTCCGGATAAAACTTCTTGAGCGGCAGGCCGCCGACGATCTTGTGGCCCAGCAGGCGAGAATTGATCGCATACGGATCTTCGCTCGTTTGCACCACGAATTCGTTGAAACGAGGCGCGGCATTGAACAGGACGTTTGCGTGCTTGCCGAATTGTTGCGCGGCATACGCCGCCTTCGCAAGATTCTGCTTCGCCAGCTCCTTGAAGCCCACCTTCCCGTAAATCGTCATGAAGATGTTCGCCATCAGCGCGACCAGCGCCTGATTGGTGCAGATGTTCGACGTCGCTTTCTCGCGGCGAATGTGCTGCTCGCGGGTAGCGAGCGTGAGCACGAAGCCGCGCTTCCCGTTTCGATCTACGGTCTGTCCAACGAGCCGTCCCGGCATTTGCCGAACGTATGCTTCGCGCGTGGCAATCACGCCGCAGAACGGACCTCCGAAAGTGAGTGGCACGCCGAATGACTGCGCTTCCATCGCGATGATGTCCGCTGCTCGCGGCGGCTCGATAATCCCAAGCGAGACCGCTTCCGCGATCGAGACAACGAGCATCGCGCCTTTCGCGTGCGCGATTTCACTGATGGCTTGAACGTCTTCGATCGTGCCGAAGAAATTTGGTGATTGAATCAGTACGCATGCGGTCTCGGCAGTGATTGCTTTTTCAAGCGCCTTCCCATCGAGGCGACCGGTTTCGGCGAACGGCACTGTTGCCGTCGGCATTCCCTGATGAAATGCGTACGTCGCCAGCACTTCGCGATATTCAGGATGCACACTTCGCGCGATTGCAACGTTGCGCCGCCCGGTCAAGCGCACAGCCATCATCACCGCTTCAGCCGCCGCGGTTGAGCCGTCGTACATGGAGGCGTTCGCGACGTCCATCCCGGTCAGCTCGCAAATCATCGTTTGAAATTCGAAAATGGATTGCAGCGTGCCCTGCGAGATTTCGGCCTGATAGGGCGTGTATGCGGTGAGGAATTCGCCCCGCGAGATCAGCGAATCGATGATGACCGGGCGATAGTGGTAGTAAGCACCGGCGCCAAGAAAGGTCGCATGACCGTCGCCGTTTTCGCGCGAGCGCTCGCGGAACCAGTCGACGATCTCCGATTCGGCCATCTGGCGCGGGATCTTCAGATCGCGATTCAGGCGGTACTCGACCGGGATCGGCTCAAACAGATCGTCAATCGACCGCGCGCCCATGGCTTTGAGCATGGCTTCGCGGTCAGCAGGAGATTTAGGAAGATAGCGCATGATTGGCTATTAGCTCTTAGCCGTTAGCTTCTAGCTTGTCCTGCCTGATTCCGGCGGTTTGGCTAAAAGCTAAGAGCTAACAGCTAAGAGCTAGCTTCCGCCTTCTTCAGCCACAAATTTTTCGTAGTCAGCGGCGGATAATAAGGAGTTCAAGTCGCCTGGATTTTTGAGAGTGATCTTCACCATCCAGGAGCCGTGTGCGTCTTTGTTGATGTTTTCGGGCGCGGTTGCGAGTTCGGAGTTGATTTCGGTGACGGTGCCGGAGGCTGGAGCGTAAAGATCGGAAACCGCCTTGACTGACTCTACGCTGCCGAAGGTTTTGCCGGCGGTAAGCTCCGTGCCGACTTTGGGCAGGTCGACGAAAACGATGTCGCCGAGCGACTCCTGCGCGTAGCTGGTAATGCCGATGGTCGCGGTTTTGCCGTCGGGCTTAAGCCACTCGTGTTCTTTGGTGTATTTGAAATCTGCCGGATATGACATTCTCTGCTTGCTCCTGTGCCGTCCCTAAAGGGACTCTTTTCGAATCTCTCCCCCGAAGTGTGGAAGAGCGGCCCTTCAGGGCCGCGTACGTCTCATACGTCTCCTCAAACGCGGCGCTAAAGCGCCGCTCTTCCACCGCGTCAACACCGCTCAACTCTTCTTCGGTCTCTTATAAAACGGCGTGGGAACGACCTTTGCCTTCACGCCTTGACCACGAATTTCTACCAGCAATTCCCTTCCAACTTCTGAAAATTCAGGCGGAACATACGCCAGCGCAATGTTCTTCTTCAGAAACGGCGCCGGCGAGCCGCTGGTCACGTTTCCAATCTCATTGCCGCCTACGGCCTGAATTTTGTAGCCGTCGCGGGCGATTCCGCGGTCGATCATCTCTAATCCGACCAGGGTTCGTCTCAGCTCTTCGGCCTTAGCTTTCTCCAGCGCCTCGCGGCCGATGAACTCCGGCTTCTCCATTTTGCAGAAGCGGTCGAGTCCGGCTTCCCACACATTGATGGTATCGGAAATTTCGTGACCGTACAGCGGCAGCTTGGCCTCGAGACGAAGAGTGTTGCGCGCGCCGAGCCCGCACGGCACTGCGCCGAATTCTTTTCCAGCGGCAAGCACTTCGTTCCAGACGCGAGCGCTCGTCTCTTCATCGCTGGGAATGTAAATCTCGAAACCGTCTTCGCCGGTGTAGCCGGTTCGCGCAAACAGGGTTCGCTGTTTGTATCTCCGCGCACCATTCTCGGATAACCACAAAATATCGTGCGTGAACCAGTAAGGCTTAATTGTTGAAAGATTGAGCTCAGTTAGTTTTTGAAGCAAATTGATCGCTTTTGGCCCCTGGATCGCGATCTGGGTGTACCAGTCCGAAACATTCTCAACCTTGCAGTTGAATTCCCGCGTGTTGTCTCGGACCCAGTTGAAATCCTTTTCCCGGGTGCCCGCGTTTATGACAACCAAGAAGTTGTCTTCTGCAAGCCGGTGAACAATCACATCGTCCACAAACGTGCCCTGGGGATAGAGCAGCGCTGAGTACTGTGCCTGCCCGATCGCCAGCCGCGAGGCATCGTTCATCGAAATATGCTGCACGGCCGCGAGCGCTTCAGGCCCGGCCAAGCGAATATCGCCCATGTGGCTGACGTCGAAAATTCCGACCCCGGTGCGAACTGCCATATGCTCGGCAATGATTCCGCAGCCGATTGAGGCCGGATATTCGACCGGCATGTCCCAGCCGTTGAACTCGACCATTTTTGCGCCGAGCTTGCGGTGAACGGCATTGAGCGCGGTTTTGCGAACTGCAGGTGTGGTTTCGACAGGGGACAAATGGGCCTCAGTTATCGGCAGTAGCTGGGCCGCCGATAGCAAACCTTTGAGGCTAACATGCTCGTTGCATAGGGTTCAAACGCCTTGGGACTTCGTTGCCGCAGTTGCGCCTGCCGATCTGAGCCACCATTTTCTAAGCGCAATCGCCGACCAGAGCGCTTCGACTAAACCGAACGGCCACGCACCTTGCAAGAAGCCATAAATCGATCCGAGCAGGCAGGAAGCTGCGAACCCCAGCACAAACCAGCGGCTGCGATGTTCGAATGAATAGCACACCACCATTGCGGTCACGGCGAACAGGCCGAATGCGCTAAGCGCGCTCATGAACCTCTCCTCGGGTGGACTTGCTTTGCCCCCGAACAGGAACAACTCACTTGTATATTACGTGTATGGCGAAATCTTCCGCTCTGAAGAAGGCCCGCGTCGTGTCCTCGCGGGAGTCGTATCGAGGCCCGGTGTTTTGGGTGACAACTGACGAAGTGGTCGAGCCTAGCGGCGTGCACACCACTCGCGACGTTGTTCATCACTCCGGCTCCGTCGTCGTCCTCGCTATAGACGAAACCTCGAAGGGGCCCCGCGTGCTTCTCGAAAAACAATACCGCCACGCCGCTGGCCGTTTCTTGCTCGAGCTGCCGGCAGGTCGCATCGACGAAGGCGAAAATGAACTGAAAGCGGCCAAGCGTGAGCTACTCGAAGAAACCGGCTACTCTGCCCGCAAGTGGAAACGCGTTTTATACTTTTGGGCCAGCCCGGGATTCGTCGCCGAAACTATGGCCATCTATCTCGCCCGGGGCCTGAAAGCAGGAGCAGCTCAGCCGGAAGATGATGAAGTCATAGAAATACAGCTTGTTCCCCCCGAAAAAGCCGTATCCATGGTCTTGAAAGGAACCATCCAAGACGCGAAAACCATTGCCGGGTTGCTCTGGTTGGATCGGCAGCTGAGGAAGAGTTCCCGCAAGAACCTTCTTCCCAACAAGATATAAGCCATCCTGTTGTGGCAATTGATTGACACTGCTCTCCAAGCGGAAGCACAATGGCAGCAAATATGGGACGCGCGAGGACTCGGACTCGCGGTCCCGAGGAGAGGTACGTGGATCGCTTGAAAGGTACAGTGAAGTGGTTCAATAACGCAAAAGGATACGGGTTTATCGGACGGGATGGAGGACCTGACGTTTTCGTCCACTACAGCGCAATAAGTAGTGAAGGCTACAAGAGCTTGCAGGAGGGCGATAACGTCGAGTTCGAGATTGTGCAAGGCCAGAAAGGGCCACAGGCCTCGAACGTCACCAAGGGTACTTGATCTGCCGGCGCTCTCACGCCAGGCAAAAACTTGCGAGGTTCCTGCTCTCGGCGAATTTCTTGCAGAAACAAGAGCCTAGGCGATTTTGCGCTCGCCTTCGGCATAATTGCTGGCTTGGTCCAACTTTTCAATCGCATCCTGGTCCAGGCTGAGGCGCGTCAAGGCCAGAATCTCGTCCAGCTGATGTGTGGTGGTTGCGCTGGCGATTGGGGCAGTGATCGGCGGCTTCGCAAGCAGCCAAGCCAACGAAATTTGAGCGACACTGGCGCTATAGCGCTTCGCGACGTCGTCGAGAGCGGCCAGGATCCGGAATCCACGTGGGTTTAGATACTGCTGCACGCGCGCGCCGCGGCTCTTTCCTGCCAGATCCTTCTCCGACCGATATTTCCCGGTCAGGAATCCACTGGCCAGCGAAAAATACGGAATCACGCCCAAACTGTTTTCGCCGCAAACAGCTTCGAGGTCACCTTCAAACTGTGAGCGCTCATAAAGATTGTAGTGCGGCTGCAAGCTGTCGTAACGAGGAAGGCCTTTTTGCTGGCTGAGTTCCAGGGCATGGCGCAAGGTTTGCGCGCGGAAGTTAGAAGCGCCGATCGCGCGCACTTTGCCGGATTTGATCAATTCGGCATAGGCTTCGAGCGTTTCTTCCTGCGGCGTCTCCTTGTCTTCAGTGTGCGATTGATAAAGGTCAATGTAGTCAGTTTGCAGTCGCGCCAGTGATTCGTCGGCGGATCGCAGAATATGTTTCCGCGAAAGTCCCTTCCTGCCGTTTCCCATGTCCATCCCAACTTTGGTTGCAATTAGCACCTGGTCACGTTTCCCGCTCTGTTTCAGCCATTTGCCAATGATGGTTTCCGATTCCCCGCCACGGTTGCCTGGAATCCAATTGGAATAGACGTCGGCGGTGTCGACCATATTGAAGCCAGAATCGACAAAGTGGTCGAGCAGCCGAATTCCATCGGATTCGTTGACGGTCCAGCCGAAGACATTACCGCCAAGTACAAGACGGGCAACTTCTAAGCCTGAATTCCCGAGTTCGCGTCGTGGAGCGGGATTGTTCGTCATGGATTGCTCCTTGCTAGACAGATTAGGTGCGCAAGCCGCCGAATCGGATGCGGAAAGATTCAACCAGAACTGCTTGCACGCGTGTGGCTGCTCTGATCATCATTAATGTGAAATTTACATTAATGCGAAATTTACATTTCCACACCAACTTACCCCATTTTGAATGGTTATAATGGACGCGTTTCGGCCTGTCTGGGCCGATTGGACGACCTGCTCCCAGGTCCCAATATCAAGAGTTGAGCGCCCGCTCATGAAAGGTTTTCGCATTCCGGTTTGTTGCGCGGTAGGACTAGTGTTCCTGCTGTTTGCGGTAACTCCTGCCGCGGATGGCGAATTGCCCTGGCCACTGCGCAAGAAACGCGAAATCGAAGTGCGCCTGATTGCATTGGCGATGCAGTACCCGCGATCGTCATTTTTCGCGAATGACGAGGTGTTCGTGGCTGAGCAGGAATTGAGCAAGGACGAATCGCGGTTTATCAAACTGGTCTACGATTTTCTTCCCTACCAGGTGCCGCTCTCCGATTCCGGCATGAATTACTCGCTGGTGCACAAAGTGAACGCCGTGCGCGATACAACCTGCGACGAAAGCTTGTGGGAGATGCGGCGTCTCATGACAAAACGTCGCGAGGCCGAGGAACCGAACTCAACCTGGAAATATGCGGCTGAGAGTCCTATCTCCGACCTGGACAACCGGCAGGCACGGCTGCGCTGCTATCGCACGACGTCAAGCGATTACGAAAAAGCACTGAATGAGCCGACCGGCGAAATTCCCTACTAGCCCTGGCTCTGCCTGTACAGGAACCTTCGCTTTCGAACACGAAGGGGCAGCCAGGCCCGGCGTGCGTGGATGTTAGACTGAAAGCAGGTCTCCCGCTCAAGGAAAATCCATGAAATTTGGCGTGATCATCTTTCCCGGCTCGAACTGCGATCACGATGCATTTTGGACGGTCGAGCAGGTCATTAAGCAGCCGGTGACATTTCTCTGGCACGAATCGCACGACCTTGAAAACTGCGATGCGATTATCGTTCCCGGCGGCTTCGCGTATGGCGATTATCTGCGCACCGGTGCGATCGCAAAGTTCTCGCCGGTGATGGAATCGGTGCGCAAGTTTGCGGATGACGGCGGGCTGGTGCTCGGAATCTGCAATGGGTTTCAGATTCTTTGCGAATCTGGACTGCTTCCCGGCGCGCTGATGAGAAACGCCGGGCTCAAATACGTCTGCAAGCCCGTGTATGTGCGCGTGGAAAACGCCGATACGCCATTTACCAACTCCAGCCGCAAGGGCGAGGTTCTCTCGATTCCGATCGGCCATATGGAAGGAAATTATTTCTGCGATGAGCAAACACTAGCGGATCTGCAGCGAGAGGATCGAATCATCTTTCGTTACTCGACCCCCGCAGGCGAAATCACGGCAGAGGCAAATCCGAACGGATCACTCGACAATATCGCTGGAATCTGCAGCCGAGGACGAAATGTACTGGGGATGATGCCGCATCCTGAGCGGGCTAGCGAAAGCGTACTCGGATGCAGCGATGGGGTGAAGATTTTCGAATCGATGATTCACGCTGGCGTATTGACCGCGAGGTAGTCGCGACTCGCACAGCAATCCTAGAAAAACGTCGGGATCAAATCGCGGTGCGGCATCTCTGGATTTGCACTCGGCATCTATCCTGAAAGTTCCCGCTTTACAGTTAGAACCCAGCCGAACTGCTATATTACTTGTTCCAAAAACTTAGGGGAGACTTGAACCGAAAGCTGATGCCAACCTGCCGGCCGCTCCATGTCGTGAAACCTGCGACCATGAATTTTTCAGCTTTGAAGAGATTTTCAACTTGGGTTGCGGTGATATTCGCTCTATGCGCGAGTGCCGCGGCTCAGTCGCGGTTCAAACAAGGTGAGGTTTTCGTGGGCTACTCACACACCGGCATGCAAACCGGCGAATTTGGATTCGGAAGCTGGACCCAGCTGAACGGCTTTCAAGTGGCTTTGTCTCTTCCGCACATTGTGAAGGGGCTGGGCGCTACGGCTGAGGCCAGCGCCGGCTACTCCACTCCGATTGAACAGTACCTGTATGCGGTTGGCCCGCAATACAAGTTCGAGTTCAGCCGGTTTCTGCTTATCGCCCATGGCCTTTACGGAAAAGCACAGACACGCGTCCGGCAACCCGGCAGCACCTTTGTAGAAGCCTCGGACCGGCAGCGCGCGCTGATTTGCGGTGGCGAAGTAGATTACCCGATCACCGATAGATTTTCCTGGCGCGTGCTACAGGGAGACGCTGTGCTTACCACGGCGCTCGGTGAGAGCCAGCGTAATATTCGGGTCGCTACAGGGCTGATCTACAGCTTCGGGAAGCACTAAACCATTGCTCATGCGATTTCATACGATTAGATCGACTAAATGGCCGGAGAAGAAGCGCATCCCGGTTCGCGTTGGGCGGGTTGCGCTGGTGAGTGTTGTTCTGCTGATCGTCGGTGGTTGCGCCATTCCAAAAGTCAGATTTGGGTATGTCGCGACTGGTGAGGGCATCATCGCCTTCCGCGTGGATGCCGGAACTGGCGCGGCGTCCCAAGTTTTCGGCTCTCCGTTCGTCGCCGCGACCAGCCCCGGCGTTGCCGCTTCCAATTCGAGCGTTCTGGTGCATCCGAACGGCCGGTTTGTTTACGCTGCCGATCAGGACATCAACAACATCTCTCTATTCCAAATTGACCCGACTACCGGCGCGCTTACTGAGGTGCGGCCACGTACGCCGCTGGTTACGTCATCGGGTATGGTGGGACTCTCGCCGGCAGTCATGGCGATGGACAAAGACGGAAAGTATCTGTTTGTTGCTAATCAAGTCACCAGCGATATATGGGTTTTTTCCATTGGCAGCTCGGGCGCATTGACATTCGTCTCCAGTGCGCCGCTGGCGGCGAGCCCATCGTGGCTGACACTCTCCTCGTCGGGAAATCTGTTGTATGTGACCGTTCCTGATGTTTCTGCGATTTACGCTTTCAGCGTGAGCTCAGGCGCACTTACTCAAATCGGTACGCCTTTTGTGGTAAGCGGCGGGGTGGGCAAGGTGGCAATCGATCCCAATGAGAATTTTCTCTATGTCCCGAATCCCGCGATCGACACGGTGACCGTACTCCGAATTCACTCAGACGGCTCGCTAGGGCTGGGCTCCGGAGCATACGCTACCGGTACGACCCCGATTGCCGCCGTCACCAGCCCGACTGGGGTATACCTTTACGTTGCCAACTCCGGTTCGGCAAATCTCTCGCTGTTTCAGGTGAACACCACAACTGGCCAGCTGGCCGTGTTGACAAGCGCACCTATCCCCACGGGTACAGAGCCCTCAAGTCTGGTGATTGACCCACAGGCGAAATTTTTCTTCGTGGTGAATCAGCAGGGGAACAGTATCTCGGAGTACTTGTTCAACTCCAATGGCACACTGTATTCCGTGGGCAATTCGATACATCTCAGTGTGCTTCCTCGCTCGTTCTCGATTACACCCTGATTGAAATGGTTCGCTTCGGAATCGCCGGCTTCGGACTGCATGCGGTGAAACGTCTGATGCCGGGGTTTGCGCTTTCGAAAAATTGCACGGTAACGGGCTTGTCGCGGCGCGATATCGCTAAGGCACGAGAATCGGCGCGGGAATTCCACATCCCGCTGGCATTTGATTCTGCGGCCGAACTGGCACGGTCGGCAAAAGTCGACGCGGTTTTTGTGACAACGCCAAATTCCTGCCACCTGCGTGACGTGTTAACCGCGATTGAAGCCGGAAAACCTGTGCTGTGCGAAAAGCCTTTGGCCATGAATGCGGCCGAAGCGCGGCAGATGGTGGAGGCAGCACGCCGAAAGAATGTTTTGTTCGGCGTTGCTCATGTATTTCGCTTCGATGAAAGCGTGCGTAAGTTGCGTGAACATGTTGCCTCGGGTGCGATCGGCGAGCCAATCTTTGCGCGCTCGGAATTCTCGTTCCTGGGTACACGATCACATCCGAGGAAGTGGATGTTTGACGCAAGCATCGCTGGAGCCGGACCGATTTTTGATATCGGCGTGCACTGCATCGATACGCTGCGATTCATTTTGCAGGATGAGGTTGTTCGTGTGAGTACAACGGCCGTTTCCGATAAGGAATCAGGAAATGTCGAAGCCGCCGCCACAATGACGCTGGAATTTTCTCGCGGGACGCTCGGGACTGTTCTGGTTTCTTTTCGCGCCGACTATCGCACTCCGCTCGAAATTGTTGGAGACAACGGTGTGCTTTATGCCGATGACGCCGTCAATGTAGAAAGGCCGATCGAGATTGAGCTGAAACGAGGCAACGAAATTCTCAGCCGCGAAACCGTCTCGAATCGGATGGCTTATGGGCTGCAAGTGGACGCGTTCGCTGACTGGATCGAAGGCAAGGCTCAATTCCCTGCTCCGGGTGAAGAAGGCTGGCGGAACCAAGAAATTCTGGATGCAGCGCTGCGCAGTATTCAGAGCGGGAAAACGGAGTCTGTTCCGCGGGTTATTTCCAGGATATGAAGACGGAAGTCAAAATCCCCGCCCTGTCTCGCAGAAGGCGCGAGACAAGGACGGGGCACCCTCATTATTTTTCGGTTAGCTCCTGGGTTAATGTGATTGCGTCCCGCAATGGGAGATCCTCGGACGAACTTCCTACCAGCACCTCGTACGTTCCTTTTTCCGCATGCCAGTCTTTTCCGTTCACGTCGTAATAGGCGAATGAGCGCGGGTTGAGCGGAATTGTGACCGATTTCGTCTCTCCCGGCTGCAATGAGACCCGCGAGAATCCCTTTAGCTCCTTCGGTGGACGCGGAACGGCTTCATGTTCGGGAGGAGCGATGTAAAGTTCCGCGACGGCATCTCCGGGACGCGAACCGGTGTTGGTTACGTCGAAAGAAGCTTCGTGCTCGTCAGTTTTTAGATTGCTGAACTTGAACGTCGTGTACGAAAGCCCGTAGCCAAACGGAAATAGCGGTTTGGTGCCGTTGTGCTCGTATCCGCGATAACCGACGAAAACTCCTTCGCGGTAAACCACGCGGTTCGTCCCCTGCGCGGGATAGTAGTTGTTGTAAGTCGGGTTGTCCTGCCACTTACGCTCGAATGTGGCGGGCAGGTGGCCGGAAGGATTTAAATCGCCGAAGAGAATTTCCGGTAATGCTCTGCCACCTTCCTGCCCCGGGTA
>Ga0335079_10007550_pt1 | contig 12368 bp, 4 predicted proteins | sample Lox_Sample_33_FD_206719 | JGI IMG/M metagenome (GOLD analysis project Ga0335079, IMG submission 206719) | Soil microbial communities from Loxahatchee National Wildlife Refuge, Florida, United States - Lox_Sample_3.3 | ecosystem: Environmental > Terrestrial > Soil > Wetlands | place: USA: Florida... | reverse complement strand
TAATCTCCCATGCACCGGAATTCATCGAGCCTACGTCGGCCGGGACCGCACCGGCACCGCCGACGACTTTGTCAGCCGCCGCGGTCCCGAAGTTTACGGTGCCGACGTATTGAGTGAGCACCCGCGAGGTGAGGTCCGCGGGCGGCACGAGGCCGGTGTTTTCGGTGGTGAAGAAACCAATATAGCGATCGTTGTTGAAGTGGGTGGTTAACGCACACAGGGTCGGGGACGCGCTATTTCCGGTCGAACTGCACGAGGAATCCAAAAATGCGTTGGGATCGACGCTGTGGTAGGCCAGCATTCCGCCCGCCTCGTACGGGGTGCTGGTGAACATCCAGGTATAAGTGTTGCCTGGCGTATCGTTGTTCGCGAAGCGATACCAAACGGTTATGGTGCCGCTGTTGGCCGAATTCTGACTCTTCAGCAAAGTCCATCCCGCGGGAGCCGTCGCGGTCGAGAAAGTATAGTACGAGAAAAATGTCAGGAGCAGGTCGCCATTCTGGACCCCGGGCGGAACGGTAACCACGGCCGAGGTAGTCGAGGTCGATCCGACAAAGGGGACGCCGACCGGAATCACAGTCGCGGTGGCAGTCGCGGTAGCGGTCGCGGTTGCAGTACGGCTCGGGGTGGCGGTGATCGTCGGAGTGGCTGATATGGTCGCGGTGGCGGTCGGGACGGTTAGACCGAGCGCGTACACGCCGCGGCCATGGGTTCCGGCATAGATGATGCCGTTCTGGTTCTGCTCCAAATCATAGATGGGAACATTTGCTAACCCGGTGTTCATTGGCTGCCAGGTGTTGCCGCCGTCGGAGCTGTGAAACACGCCCACGTCGGTGCCCGCGTAGATGCTGTTGCTGCAAGTATGTCCCGCGCAGCTCCCGCTGTGGTCGGTGCGATCGACCAGCACTTTCAGCACCGGGACGTCGGGCAAACCGGTGCTGGCGTTCAAGGAGGTACAGTTGTTGCCGTCGGACTCATTCCAGGTACTGCCGAAATCGACCGTCTTGTAGATGTGTCCAACCAGCGTGTCGGAAGTAAATCCCGAGAGACCCACGAAGGCGACCGCGGAGTCGGTTGGATCGGGCGCGATGCTGGTGGCCTGGGTGGCGAGGATTCCGTTGGGATTGCAATTCTGCATGGTGAAATCGAGTCCGCCCGTGACCTCGTTCCAGAATGCGCCACCGTTATTGTTTACCACCTGAACATTGCCTTGTTCGGTGTTGGAGATCGCGAAGGAAACGGAACCGCTAGAGTTGCTCATCGCAAGGCCCCAAACCGGCAGCCCGTGCTGACCGTCGCTGGGCCCGAACTCGAGGTCCTCGACCGCGCAATCCTGCGCGAAGCAGGCATCGCCCTCGAAGTTCCCCGCCGAGGTGATGTCGAAATTGGTTTGCTGCGCCCAGGTCTGCATCCCATCGGTCGAGGTATAAACCATGTGTCCCGCAAACAGGACGTGGTGCGCGGTGGTAGGATCGACCGCAATAGCGGGATAAAAGACCGGCCCGATGTCGTGAAACTTGTTGAGCAGGGTTTGCAGGTTGGTGGTCCATGCGGCGTTGGAAACATTGCAGGCTGCCGGGGTGGTCGCCCGGTCGCTGCACCAGGTCACGCCGCCATCCTTCGAAGCCGAGATCGCGGCGTGGCTCACCTCGTCGAGCGAGAAATCGTGATAGACGTAGTTGGGATCGAGAATGTCAAAAAAGGAAAAACCGCCGTCGCCGGTTTCGCTGTCGGGCGCGGCCCAATTCCCGATCTGACCGCTGAAGAGCTGCGTGCCGTTATCCTGAAATCCCGCAATCAGGCGATTGTTGTTGGTCGGATGGGGGCCGATGCCCTGGATCTGCCCGGTGTTAAGACTGTTATTGAGCGCGATGAAAGTAGGACTCGCTCCTTGCGCCGAGTTCCAGGTGTACAGCCCTCCGTCAGTCGCGGCGAGGATGAAGCCGTTGCTCGGATTGAGTGCCAGCCCGTGGACGTCGGAATGAACGCCGCCGTTGGGCGACAAGAAGGCCCAGTTGTGACCGTAGCTGCCGGCGGATAGAAAAAGACCCACGCCGCCGAAAAAGATCGTCGAGGCATCGCTCGGCATTACCAGCATCGCTTGATCGTAGAACGACTGCGAGAAGTTGTTCGGATTGGTCCCATCGATGGTGGTGCCTTGCGCGGTATAGAACGGGACCGTTGGCTCCAAGATGGTTCCCGGATTCCACGTTGTGCCGGCATTGAAGCTCTCGTACATGTTGAGGTATTCGTCACCGTCGGGCGCCCCCACCATCGCGTACACCGCTCCCCCCGGAGGATTGGAGGGCCCGGTTGGCGGTCCCACTTTAGGACCGATGCCGATACTGATGCGGCCGGGTTTGGTGCTGGTGCCCGGGAAGGTTGCAAAAGTGAAAGTTTGCCCGCCGTTATTGGAATAGTAGAGGGCGCTCGAGTTCGCGGCCGCATAGGGTGACGTGCTGCCATCGATATCGACGTAGATATTCTGCGGATTGGAGGGATCGATGCGGACTTCGTCGGCAGGGCACGGCGCTGGTGGCGGCGTCGGTTGGCCATTTTGGGGCGGCGCGTTCAAATCGCATCCGCCAAAAGCGGATTCCGGGTATTGGAACCACGTGGTGCCGCCGTCAGTCGAGCGCCAAAGTCCGGCTTTGCCGGCGTCGGTCTCGAAAATCGGTGCATCCGCACGGCTGGAGCTGAACGCGAGGCTAGTGGCGCCGGCGAAAATGCGCAACGCCGGGGTGTTTGTTGGATCGACGGCGCTGGTTGGATCCACGGCAAGCGACGTGAAAGCCGCATGGTCGAAGGTGGAACTGGTTCCAAGCTGGGTCCAGGTTCCGCCCAGATTGGTTGACTTATAGATGCCTGCTCCATAGAGGGAATCGACCGAGCCGTTGCCTTCGCCGGTCGCGACGTAGATGGCGCTGGGAATGCCGGGGGTTGTGCTGGTGACGAGCGCAACGGCGCCGATCGCTTGGGTCGGCTCGTTATCGAAAACCGAAGTGAAGCTCGCGCCGTTATTGGTGCTTACCCACAAACCGCCCGAGGCCGACCCGGTCACAATAAGCCCGGTTGCATCGGCAGCGACCGAAGTGAGTCGCCCGGTCATCGGCATACTGCTACCGACAGCTGAGCCGGTGAAGTTGGATTTTTCTGCCATCGGCTGGGGGCCGATAAAGTTCCAGGTTGGAGTAACTGCCCCAACCCCGGCAAGCGCGGCGAGATGTGCAGCCTGTTGACGCTGGCGGGTCCTGGTGGCGGTCATCGCCTTGACGTAGGCGCCGCGGGGCACGCCAAACTGAGTGCCGTGACGTGATTTGTCGTACAGCTCGCGTTGCTTGGCCTCCATCTGATGAGGGAGGTTTTCATCTTCGATACCGCCGTGTTCGCCCCGGCGTTCGTGTTCACCCGGATGTTCGCCGCCACGAACGAATTCCACAACCCGCCCGATCACGCCGTGGTCACGGCTACTGTCGGGGGCAGGGTCGGTATCGCTATCATGATAGCAAGCGAAGAGAAAAAAGATCGCGGCGACCGAAAAAAGCAGGAATTTGGTTAGGAAGGACCGCGTGAAACGCCCAAAATTCATCAAATTGGCCTCATGCTAATCGCCAACCGGCTCCCACCCCGGTCTAAAACGCCGGTGATTGACAAGTCTGGCGCAAACAAACAACAGGTCTCGGCAAAGAATGTCGTCGGCGCTGATGCTTATCGTTCGCGGTCTTTGAGGGGCTAGACGATGGAATGACGCGCGTCGGATACGCAAGCGATGCTATACGGAGCAGCGCTCCCCCTTATTGAATCGCATAAGTTGCTTAAGACATCGAAACCTAGCAGAAAAATCTCGATTAAGGCAAACCACTTTCCTAGCTATAGCTGCAAAACCCGACTTCCAGACGGCGAAATTGTTTCGTAGCTGACAGTTCGTTCAGATTGAGCGCTAAACCGGCAGCGTGTGACGGCTACTGCATCAGTCGGTTTTCGCCGGAGGATGTTCGTGACATCGATCAGTCAGCCCTTCCGCTCGTTCGAGCAATGGAAGTCATTCGCCAGCCGAAAACCGCGATCAAGAGAAAAACGCCATATAGCGCGACGATAGTCCATCTGGCGCCTAATAGCCCATTGGCAGGATTAGACGACGCGGGCTTTTCCTGCTCGCGTAAAGCATACAGTTGCCGATATTTCGTTTCCGCGATACCTTCCAGATCCGGATTGTCTTCCACTTCCAGGTCGGCGCTGCGGCGAATCGCGGCGGGGCCGTCCGAGGCAAGCAAAACCGGATTGCGCACCAGAAGTCGTCCGGTGTTAGGCCGTCCCCAGTTTCCCAGCCCGAACCCGACCACGACCTCCGGAACCTTCTCACCGGTCCGGAACGAGAGACGCAGGGTCTGCCAGTCTTCGCTCCAATTCAGCGCCCGCGCGAAGGTCTGGATGGGCAGAGTTGAGGAGCGGGCATACAGCATCGGTGGAGCGCCCTCGGTGCCGAGCGATTCGGCCTTGATATCGACGCTGAACCTGTACCATCCCGGCTTGAGGCGAACAGTCTGAAGTAAACTCGACTCGAGCGGCTCCTCGTTGATGAACTCAAATTCTGCTGGCCCATCTCCCGGCCGATGTATCTCATAGCGGAATCCGCAATTCGGCAGCGTATGCATTCTCCATCCGTGTGGCAGCCCTTTGCCGCTGGAGGTAAAGCCGCTGTTGATGAGGAGATTGTTACCGGCATCTGACGAAGCGGCACGCGCCGCGCACGGATACATCGCAAGCGCAGCGATGATGATCATCGCCATCGCGACCGGCCGTGCGGACCCGAGATGCAGCCTCATTTCCAGTTCACCAGATCGCCTTGTTGCAGCCACATCCGCGCTTCCAACTGGTTTTCACTCAGCGGCAACGGCATCCATAGCGGGAGGTAATAAATGAACACAGCGAGCGCGGTCACCAGCACGATCGCGCTTACCAGCTTCCCCGACCAGTCAGTGAATCGACGCGCCGCAATGAAAGCCCCGATGCACCCCACGCATATGATCGCGCCATAGATGTAGTCCATCCCGATGAGCGATACGGCGAACACCGGCAGCAACAAAGCGAGTTGTTCCCAGAGCTCCGCGGTGCCGCGCCAACATGAATCGAGGATTCCCGCGAGGGCGAGGATGCCGAGGTAGAGCGCCGGCATATAGCAGTAGAGATAGAGCGCGCGATGCACCGGCACCCACATCACCATATAGAGCAGATAGCCGATGATGAGGAACGCCCACGTAAGCGAGGAACGCCGAATCGCGCGCACCGCCGCGGTCGCGATCGCGACCAGCGCCGCCCACCAGATCGCGGGATTGCCGCCGCCCCATAGCGCGAGGTACATCCCCGCGTCGTCCATCTTTTGCCATTCCTTGTAGGGCCGCAGCATCAGTGGCCAGCTCCACCATGGCGAATCCTGATGGCTGGGCGGACTGGGATAGACCGCATTGGCGATCATCACGCGATGATAGTAGTTGGTGACCGCGGACACTCCGCGCCACCATCCGGCGAGGTAATTGGGCAGGAAGGTCAAGAAGAAAAAGAATCCTGTGACGCCGCCGACCAGCGCCATCGCACCGATCGCGTAGTGCGAATCGAGCCGCGGGGGCTTCGCGTCGTCGGAGCGAAGCCCCGGCATCGAGATCGGGAGACAACTCGCGATGATGAAGCCGCTCGCGACGATCACCGGGATTGCCGGTATCGCGAGCTTCGAGCCTAGCCCGAGGCCTAACGCGATCCCCAAGAAAACCAGCGAGCGGCGCCGATCGGCGGCATCGTCGGACTGGAGAAAGCGATATAACGCGAGATAAGCGACTGCTCCGAGCGACAGATACACGATGTTGATCAGCGCGAGTCGCGAATACGACAGAAACAGCCCTTCGCATAGCGTCAGCAGGGTGGCCAGGGTCGCCGCAAGGCGCGAATAAAACATCCGACGCGCGAGCAGATAGGTGACCGGAATCAGCGCCGTGCCGAGGACCGCGCTGGGAACCCGCCAGCTCCACGGATGGCACCCGAATATATACGTGCAGAGCGTCATCAAGATGACCGCAAAGGGTGGATGCACCTCGAAGAAGGGCTCGCCGCGCATGTACTTGTAGGCCTCGTCGACATAGATGTGCTCGTCGTATACGAAGCTGGTGGGAAAGCCGAGGTTCCAGAAATGCGCGAATAGCGCGATCAGCGTCATCACCCCGATCGCGACCGTCTCGACCCGCGTCCAAGGCAATGAAGTATCGCGCTCGGGATGCGGCATTTCGTCACTGGTCAGCACGAATGATCGATTGTATTATGCGGCGTGCGTTAGTTGGCCTGCGTCAGCAACTGCTCTCTATACAGGTCATGGCAGAGGCCTTTCCAGTGAAAAATTTTTTTGGCGGGGGCATATGTACTTGCGGTGGTTCCTCGATAGCAAAGGCCTGCTCCGTTTCCATCTTTCCCATCTAAAGCTTGCGGCTGCGCTGCTGATCATAGTCCCAGTGCTTTCCTCGTATGCTTTCGCGCAGTCCGTGCCGCTCAACGGCAACCGCGCCGAGGCCGCGTCGACGCTGGTTAGCCCCGCATCGGGAAGTCAGCAGCTATCACTGCACATCATCTTCAACCTGCGCAATCGGGCGGCGCTGAACAGACTTCTCGCGCAGCAGCAGGATCCCTCGTCGCCGCGATACCATCGATGGCTCACGCCCAAGCAGTTCGATGCGCGATTTGGGCGCACCCGGGCGGAGGTGAGCGCGATCTCCAAATGGCTCCTCGCCAGCGGATTTCGCATCGTGAACGCCTCGAATCGGGAAATTGTCGCGACTGCGATGGTCACGCAGGCGGAAGCCGCCTTCGCCACCCGGATCGCGGTTTCCGCCGATGGCGCTTCGTTCGGCAATACCACCGAGCCCGAGATTCCGGCCGAATTCGCCCCGGCAATCGGCTCGATCGAAGGCCTGAGCAACTTGCGCCATTGGACGTCGATAACGCTGCCGACAAAGCATCTCGCGGCGCGTGCGAAACCGCTCGCATCCGCGAAGAAGGGCGCCAAAGACGCCGCGATCATTGCGCCGCAGACCAGCAGTCCCGCGTTCCAGAGTGCCGGGTTCAGCCCCCAGGACGTGTGGACCTTCTACAATGAGACTGCGCCAACTGGCATCGGCGCGACCGATGGCAGCGGTGGCGACTGTATCGGCATCATCGAGGATTCGGACTACCTCGATAGTGCCGTATCGCTATTCAATTCAACCTTCAGCCTGCCGAGCGCGACCGTCTCGCGCGTCCAAGCCGATGGCAGCAGCCCCGGCACTAACAGTGACGAGACCGAGGCGCTGTTGGATATTGAATGGGCGCATGCGATCGCGCCGGGCGCGCCGATCAAGGTGTACATCGGGAACAGCGGTGCGGCGACGGTCGATCCGCTGACCGATGCGATCATCAAAGCCGTCAACGATAACTTATGCGGCGCGATTAGCTTCAGCTATGTCTATTGCGGCGCGCCATCCACATTTTATTCGGTCACCTTGGGCAACGCTTTCACGCAAGCGCAAATGCAGGGGCAGTCCTTCTTCGCAGCCTCGGGCGATTGGGGCGCCGCCGGCCTCGTGCAAGGGCCGGGAGATTCTTGCCTACGGTCGACTTCGACCAAGAACGTCAGCGAAGCCTCCGCCGATCCTTTTGTGACCTCAGTCGGCGGAACTCAGTTCAATCCCACGTACAACCCGAGCGGCAATGACGTAGGTCACGTGACCGAGAGTGCATGGGACGAAGGCCTCGGTGCTACCGGCGGCGGACTTAGCGCTGTGTTCAGCAAGCCTTCCTATCAGAATTCCGGCACGCCTAACGATGGGTTTCGCGATGTTCCCGATGTCGCCCTGGGAGCGAGCAGCGATGCGCCCGGATTCTGGTTGGCTATCGATAGCAACCAAACCGCGTTCATGACCTGCTGCATCGGAGGAACCAGTGTTTCCACACCGATCTGGGCCGGGATTTCCAAGCTCATCACAGAGCTAAACGGCGGCCGGGTCGGGAGCATGAACAGCAAGATCTACCAGCTTGGCAATGCTGCCTCTCCTGCTTTTCGCGACGTGACAGCCGGAAATAACACTTTCAATGGCGTCACCGGTTATAGTGCGGCCGCTGGGTACGACCTTACCACCGGATGGGGTTCGCCTGACATTCAGACCTTCGAAACTGCGTTCCTTGGAACCAGCGTGGCAACTCCTACATCTACCGCTACCTCGACCGCGATCGCGACAGCCACGCGGACAGCTACCAGGACGGCAACGGCTACCGCCACTGCTACTGCTGCCGCCACTGCTACTGCCACGGCGACTGTGACTGCCACCGGCACTATTGTAGCCACTGCTACCGCCACGCCTACGGCTACCGCCACGCCTACGGCTACCCAAACACCGACGGCAGTGCGCGCGAGCAAGTTGCGCGCGACGCGATACGCAAACGGAACCCATCTCGAGTGGTCGTCGGGATATCAGCCTCACACGATCGGTTTCAGAATCTATCGTGAGATAGACGGCAACAAAGTTCTTCTCTCGCATCAGTTGATCGCGGGACCCGTGATGCTGAGTGGGCAAAGCATCGCGCTACCTGCCGACCGCTCCTACTCATGGTGGGACAATAGCAGCGATGGGGGGGCACGCTACTGGCTCGAGGAAATTGACCTCGCGGGCCATAGCACCTTCTATGGTCCCGCTTCCGCCGGCAACACTGCAAGCGAGTCAGCGCCGGCAAAGAAATATTCCGCGCTTCCAGCAAGCTCGAATAGCTCTCATTCTTCAGCGCATCTCACCATGCGACCGGATAGTGGACAGAATACGGTTGCACAAAGCGCGACGGTATCGCGCGCGGTAAATCTCCCGGCGCATCGTTCCGTCAAGCTAGGCATCAATCAGTCGGGATGGTACCGCGTCCCGCTAAGCGCCATCACCCGAGCAGGACTGGCCGCAGGGGCGGGCAAACGGCTGCATCTGTATGCCGAAGGTGTCGAGCAGCCAATGGAACTGCGCGATGGCGGGGTGGAGTTCTACGGCACCGGACTGGACACGCCTGGTACCGACACTCGCGTCTATTGGCTGGTGAATGGCACGGTGAACACGAATCACATTCCAACGATGGGAGCGCGTCGACCATCCAACTCTTCCGCCACGGACTTTCTCGAAAGCGTAGAGCTACGGCAGCGCGATCTATATTTTCCGGCGGCCAATAATTTTGCTGGAATCGATTTCTTCGGCGATCTGATCGAGCACGCGAATTCTACCGTCGAGACTATCGATGCGCCGAATCTGTCGCGCCCTGATGGCGCCACGATCGAAGTTGGCCTTCAAGGGTTGAGCGCGGGCGCGCATGGCGTAAGCGTCGCACTCAACGGAAACATGCTGGGGACGATTACGCTGGCCGACCAGGCGAACCTGGCGATGAGCTTTCCCGCGCCCTCGATCGTCAGCGGCGTGAACACTGTTACCCTGGCCTCGAGCGCCGACAGCGACTTGAGTCTGCTCGATCATATCACTCTGACCTATGCGCATAGCTATCGCGCCGATGGCGACAATCTTCAGTTCACTGCGGCAGGCGGCGCACAAATCTCTGTCGAGGGTTTCAGTAACCCGAACGTACGAATGGTGGACATTACCGATGCGACCCCGGCCGAGCTGAGCGTTGGTGTCGCGAGCGGCAGGGGCGGCACACTTACCGCAGCTGCGACGGTACCGGGCAGCGGGACCCGCACCATCTATGCATTCGGCGCGGATCGTATTGCGACACCGGAGGCGATCGCGTTGCATAAGCCCGCTCACCTGATGCCATGGGTGGAGCGCGCCGATGCCATTGCGATCGCGCCGAACGCGTTCATCAAAGCATTGCAGCCCCTCATCCGCCTGCGCAGATCGCAAGGCCTCCGTGTGCTGCCAGTCGATATCGCCGACATTTACGACAACTTCAGCTTCGGGGAGAAAGACCCGCAGGCGATTCGCGACTTCGTGACCGCCGCGCATAGCGCATCGCACTCGCCGCATTACCTCATACTGGTCGGAAACGCGACTTATGATCCGCGCAATTTCCTCGGCAACAACCCAAATCACGACCTGGTGCCCACCAGGCTCATCAATACCGATCATTTTCAGGCCGCGAGCGACGGATGGTTCGCAGACTTCGCCGGCGATGGTAAGAGCCAGATGGCAATTGGACGGTTGCCGGTGGAAAACGTCGATGAGCTTACTGCGATGGTTTCAAAAATCCTCGCTTATGAAACCTCTCGCGCAGCGGGTAGTCACAGCTATCTGCTTACTGCCGACAGTGAGCAAGGTTTCGTTGATGCGAGCACATCCTTGATAGATCTACTGCCGTCGAGCATCAACGCTACCACTCTTAAGCGCACAGACAGCAATCAGGCTGAGTTGCTCAGCGATATAGCTAGTGGACCTGACGTGATCGATTACATCGGGCACGGCAACATTGATGAATGGGCCGGCGAATGGCTTAGTGACAGCAGCGCGAACAGTCTCGGCAATCAGAATCATCCGGCGGTATTTCTGATGATGACCTGCCTTAACGGCTACTTTATCGATCCGGTGTTGGATAGCATTGCGGAATCGTTGCTGCTTGCCAAAGGCGGCGCCGTCGCGGTGTGGGCGTCATCCGGTATTACCGTGCCCTCCGGTCAGGTAGAAGCAAATGAAGCGCTGGTCCAGCTACTCTCTGCGCCAAATCCATTGCCACTGGGCGATGCAGTCCGCCAGGCGCAGAACAAGAGCAGCGATCCCGATGTGCGTCAGACCTGGAACCTGTTGGGCGATCCAGAAATGAAGCTTCGGTAGCTATTGATCCGAAGCCGATCCAAGCAGGCGCCATCCGACGACCAATGCTCCGACGAGAATCAACCATAGGAGCAGCAAGGTCCAGCGGCTGCCCGCCCATAGCCGCGGATTTGCGTCTAGATCCAGCACCATCGCACCTTCGGGTGCGCGATCGATCTTGCGCAGCGCGGCGTCGCGGAAGTAAGCCTGCCCGACCGCGAAGTTCATGAAACCAGCGAGGCGGAGCTTTACGTCGATCCGGGTATGTTCGCGGCTTACCCGGAAAAAGACCTCGCGCCGCTGCCAGTTGCTATTGCCTTTGACGTCAAGCGAGGCGACCATCTGATCGCCAATACTGATGAACGCGCCAGCCCATGAAGACGGCGGCACCGCATGAGTGAAAATTTCCGCGCTCGCGTCGTAGAGTCCGGGACCTACCACGACCGACTGGACCCATCGCGCATCGTTCAGCTTTTCGTTGTTGATCTCGATTTCGCCTTGCTCGTCGCCAAACGGAGGTATCCAGCTGAACGCGGTTGTTGGTCGATCGATCCAGCTTTCCCTCCGCCACGCGGTGGGACGATTGCCGCTACCGGCGGAGAAATCGCCATTGATGAGAAGGTTATCCGTCGAGTCGGCTAGCGCGGGTATCCCGACCGCCAGAAGCAAAGCCGCCGCTATCATGAAAAATCGAACTCTCATGACTACATCCATTTCACGAGTCCCGAGGAGTTCAACCAAATTCGGTTTTCATAGCTTGCCGGATCGATAGGTGTGCCGACCCATACCGGCAGGAAATAAACAAAAGCTACCAGCGCCGCGGTGATAATAAGCGCACAGACAAATTTGCCGGCCAGGTCGGATCGCCATGCAACCACGACATAGATCGCAATCGCCACCGACAAAACCAGAATTCCTAGTCCTGTTCCGAGACCTACCAGGCTTGCGGGCGCAAGTGAAGCGATCAATATCAAATGCTCGACCGGATCGCCGGCGCCCTTCCAGCATTCGGCCAGAATTGCTGCGAAAGCGATGTATTGCAGGTAAAGCGGGGATATGTAGATGTACAAGTAGAACGGGTGAGTCGGCAGACCTAGCGCCAGCATGTACGCCACATATCCGAGCAACAGAAAGGCACTAGACAAGGCCGGATGGCGAATGGCCTTCCATGCTGTAAGCAGCAGCGCTGCTAACGAGCTCCACCACAGGACAGGATTGCCGCCTCCCCAGATCGTCGCGATTAGTCCCGCGTCGGTGCGTGTTTGCCAGTACAGCGGCGCACGCAACATCAGCGGCCAACTCCACCATGGCGAAACGAAGGGATTGGTGGTCGCGCCAAATGATCTAAGTTGAAAGATTACTTCCCCATAATAGTGTACCAGCGCCCTCGCTCCGCCCCACCATCCGAGCCAGTAGTCCGGAATGAAGGTCGCCAGATAGACAATTCCGCTGACCGATCCCAGGACGAGGATTATTCCGGCAGTGCCAGGCCTGGAGCCGCGTGAAAATAGATCGTAAAGCAGAAAACCGACTACCAGCAGAAAACCGATTTCCGGCAGC
>Ga0335079_10007549_pt1 | contig 12368 bp, 10 predicted proteins | sample Lox_Sample_33_FD_206719 | JGI IMG/M metagenome (GOLD analysis project Ga0335079, IMG submission 206719) | Soil microbial communities from Loxahatchee National Wildlife Refuge, Florida, United States - Lox_Sample_3.3 | ecosystem: Environmental > Terrestrial > Soil > Wetlands | place: USA... | reverse complement strand
CTTGCGCGCCAGCCACACCGGGGCGACCAACACATGCACGGGATTGGTGAGGAAGGCCGGCTTGTTGCCTTCGATCAGGTGGCCGAGCCAGGCGAGGGCAAAGGCCGTGGGAATCAGCAGCAGAGCGATGAGCCAATGCCACCAGACTACGATGATGGAAGAAAATCCCAGCGGGATGGCAATCGCGTGGAGAGCGCGGTTGACGGGGTGGGTATGCGCGCCGTCGTAATGAGAGTAGAGGCCCATGGAGCACCTGCCGGAAACGGGCGGACGCGATTATATACTCCGCCAGGCTTACAGCGGTTGCGCGGAAGCGGGGCGAAGCCCCACCGGACGGGGCGGAGCCCCGTCCCCACACGATCTGGGCTCGGCGAGGAAGCGCTCGAATACTTCGTTTGAGAGCAGGCGTCCGCGAGCGGTCAGACGGAGAATCTCACCCTGCCGCGTCAGCAGCCCCAAATCTGAAAGCTCGGCAAACATGGCGAAGAGCGGGGAGACTGCTTCTTCTCCAAATTGGGCAGCAATGCTTTCCAGATTCACACCCTGCGTCAGCCGCAGGCCGAGAAAGAATGCCTCTTCCAGCGCGGATTGGGTCGAGACGGAAGCGGGGCGCAGCGGCGCCCCGGCAAGGTAAGCCTCCAAAGAATCGGGCGTGGCGAAGCGGACAGCACGCGCGTCTTTCTCCGCTGTGTTCGACTGGGTCCCGGTTTGCGCCAGCTCAACCACCGTGGAAGCGTAGGCCTTCAGGCCGGCGCAATACAGCATGGAGTGGGCGTCTACGCCGAAACCCAGATAGGGCTGGCGGGTCCAATATTTCAGATTGTGGCGCGATTCCCAGCCTGCGCGCGCGAAGTTCGAAATTTCGTACTGGGCGATGCCGGCCGTCCCCAGCCGCTCGCAGGCGCTTTCGTATAGCTCAGCAGTCAGGTTTTCATCGGGCACAAAGTGGGCGTGGTATTTGGTGCCGCCCGCGATCAGCTCGCGTCCCAGGCGGGAATCTTCGTCTATTTCGAGCATATAGACGCTGATGTGGGGCGCGCCGGCTGCAAGCGCCTCAGACAGAGAGAATTCCCAGCTCGCCGGAGTTTGATGTGGCAGCCCGGCGATCAAATCAAGGTTGATGTTCGCAATGCCGGCGGCACGCAGGCGGGCAATGTCATCGCGAGCGACAGCCCGCGTGTGCAGACGGCCAACGGCGCGGGCTTCCTCATCCACGAAAGATTGCACGCCCAGGCTGAGGCGGTTGACGCCGCAGCGAACCAGAGTTTCGAGCATCTTCGCGCTCAGGGTTCCGGGCGCACACTCGATGGTGATTTCAGCCTCAGGCCCGATCTGGAAATTTTGCCGAATGGTGACAAACAACTGCTCCAGCTGTGTTACATCGAGAATGGTGGGGGTGCCGCCGCCGAAATAGATGGTATCCGCGCGAGGTTCGAAGCAGCCGCCCATCTGGCCGGCGGTTTGGGGGGCGCGGGCGATATCGAGGCAGAGCCGCTCCACGTAGTTTTGAAAAGCCGCTGGCGAAAAGACGCCGGAGGCGAAATTGCAATACGAGCACTTGGTGCGGCAGAAGGGCAGCGAGATGTACAGGCCGAGCGGCATTCTGTAGGATTATCCCACTTCGGCGGAACGCAGGGACCTGGGGCGGCATCTCAGATTCCGCGGGCACGCCGGGCGTTAGAGCAGAACTGGAGATGCTGGCAGTCGTACGATCCTTCGGCGCCGAAGCGCCAGGTATGGCAATGTAATCGTGGTCTAGGGCAATTCATATGCTTCCTCGCGTAGTCATTACCGGCATGGGCGTGGTCAGCCCCAACGGCCTGGGCAAAGAGGCCTTCTGCCGCGCTCTTCTGGCCGGCAAGTCTGGAGTGAAACGGATTTCGCGCTTCGACCCGACCTGCCTGCCGGTGCACATCGCCGGCGAAATTCCGGAATTCGATGAACTCGCCTGGGTGGATGCGCGGGAGCGCAAGCATGTTTCGCGTGTGGTGCCCCTGGCGTTGGCGGCTTCAAGCGAAGCCATTCGCGACGCCGGCCTCGAGCCCGAACACATGACCATGGAGGAAAAGCGCGAGATCGGGGTGATTCTGGGGACGGGCGGCGGCGCGCAGGAATTTTCCGAAGAGCAGTACCGGCTGTGGCATTCGGGCCAGGAGAAGAAGGCGAGCTTGTTCTGCATTCCCAGCGGCACCATGGGAACGATTTCGAGCGAGATCAACCTGCGCTTCGGCTTTCGCGGCTGCAGCCACGTGGTGACGGCAGGCTGCACCTCTTCCACCGACGCGCTGGGCTATGCCTATCAGCAAATTCAGGCCGGAGTGCAGCCCATGTTTCTGGCCGGCGGCGTGGATTCGGCCATTACTCCCGGCATCATCAAGGGCTACACCCTGCTGCGGGCGCTTACGCAGTCGTGGAATGAAGCGCCGGAGCGCGCCTCACGGCCGTTTTCCAAAGATCGCGATGGTTTTGTGATCGCCGAAGGCTCGTGGATGTTCGTTCTGGAAAATTACGAGCATGCGCGAGCGCGCGGTGCCCGGGTTTATGCTGAAATCGCGGGATACGGCGCTACCTGCGAGGCCTTTCACCGCGTGCGCATGAGCGACTCGCCCGAGGAACCGGCGCGGGCGATTACTCTGGCTCTGGAAGAGGCGGGAGTTGCGGCGGAGAATGTGGATTACGTGAATCTGCACGGAACCTCAACCGAGATGAACGACCGGGTGGAGACGCGGGCGGTCAGGCTGGCGTTAGGAAGGCAGGCGGCGAAGATTCCGATGTCGGCGCTGAAGTCGCAGATCGGCCACGCGCAAGGCGCCTGTGGATCAGCCAGCGTAGCGGCGACGCTGGTGGCCATGGAGCATGGGCAGATTCCGCCGACCATCAACCTCGATGAGCCTGACCCGGAATGCGATCTGGATTATGTCCCGGAGGCCGGGCGCAAAGCCGAGATTGAACATGCCATCTGCAATTGCGTGGGCTTCGGGTCGAAGAACTCGACGCTGGTGCTGAGGAAGGCCGGCTAGCCTTCTGTCATCGCCGGGCTATGGCGTAATGCGGCCCAGATAGAAGGCGGGCTGGGCCCCGCCCCCTGCAAAGGCAAGGGGCGGGTTCCCGTCTCAGTTCCGGCTGATAAAGAGGTTTTGCAACTTTCTCAATGGTTGTGCGGGTGGTCGTTGTCGCTGTCCCAGCCGCCATGCCAATTGCGGTCGCCCCAATCGCCGCGTCCCCAGCCTTGAAACATGGAGCCATCCACGACGCTGCCCTCGCGGTAGTCGAAGGTGCGCGGGCCATTGGGGCCACGGGCAAAGATACGGAGGGTTTTCACCCGCCCCGGGTCAGGATCCACTCCGAAAGTGCTGTTGCCCATGCGGAAGGAGCGATCGGAGCGGGCCAGCTGCCGGAGGCGGTCGGTGACATCCACGTGACGGCGCTCGGTACCGTATTCGGCGTGGAGAATGACGAATTGACCGGAATCGTGGTTCTCGCCTTCCCATCCTCCTTGCCAGTTGCCCTCGCCCCAATCGCCGCGTCCCCAGCCTTGAAACATGGAGCCATCCACGGTGCTGCCTTCGCGGTAATCGAAGGTGCGGGGTCCTTCCGGGCCGCGGGCGAAGATGCGGAGGGTTTTCACCCGCCCCGGATCGGGATCCACTCCGAAGGTGCTGTTGCCCATGCGGAAATAGCGATCGGAGCGGGCCAACTGACGCAGGCGGTCGGTGACGTCCACGTGATGACGCTCGGTACCGTATTCGGCGTGGAGAATGACGTACTCGCCGGAATCGCGGCCATCGGCCCGCCGGTCATGGTCGCCGTGATTGGGTTCAGCGGTGGCGGCGCCGGCCACCAGGAGGACAAGGCACGCTACTGCCAGAGCCAAGTGAAGAATTTTTGCAGAAGACATAATTCGCCCCTTTGTCGCAGTTTTCGAGCACCCCTTTTTCCGACGGTCCGCGCCTTTCGATGGCGGCAGCAGTGAGAGGGATGTTTCCCGAGCTTCTTTTCCAATAGTAATCCGTTTTTCGAGAAGGCGCACGCCCGCTAGGTCAGCGCCAGAGTACCTGCTCCTGGCAGACTGCGCGACCATTTCTCAGCTTATGATGCGGCCTACCTGGCGCTCGCTGAAGCGCTCAAGGCTCCGCTTGTCACGCGGGATGCACGGCTCGCCGCGCCAGGCCATTCCGCGGCGGTAGAAGTGTTTTAGCGGCGCGATTGCCGCCGGGAGAGTTGCCGGGGAAGCGGGGTTGTTTGGCAAGAGCGTCACCACAAAGGGCACGAAGGCACACGAAAGAAAACCCGGTATGCGACGGGAATCCTGCTTGGTACACTGTGGAGCCAATGGAGCTAGGGATGCCAAACCTCAGTCGCTCAGGTCGTCTGCAGTTCGCGCGCTTCGCATCGCGGGCGCTGGCGGTCATCATTCTAGGATTGCTTGCATCTCATGCCGCGCCAGCGCAGAAGATCAACATTCAGTTCGACCAGGCGGCTGACTTCAGCAAATACAAGACCTTCAACCTGCGCGAAGGCCGCTTGAACAGCGGCAATCCGGCGCTGAACAGCGAACTGGTCAAGAAGCAGATTGATTCCGACATCCAACGGGATCTGGCCGCGCGCGGCCTGACCGAGGTTAGCGGCAAGGCCGATCTGAATGTCTTTTATCACTTTGGTTCGGCGCGCAGAACCCAGCTTGAAAGCTACCCCGCGGGCTGGCGCGGCCTGGGCACCCGCGTGGTACGCGTGCCCTATGCCGAGGGCACGCTGGTGATTGACCTGCACGATGCGGAGAGCCATTCCCTGGTGTGGCGGGCTATCGCCAGCGAAGAGAAAAGCGACCCGGCTAAAATTCAGGGCAAGCTGGATGACATGGTGAAAAAGTCATTCCAGAAATACCCGCCCAAGAGGAAGTAAGTGCCACTCTTCCGCTGACCCCTAACGCTGCCTTCACAGCAATCAACGCTGGGAACAGGCGCGGCATCCAACCCCATGATTCGGGGTAAAAGCGGCCCGTGCCCGGGCAGTGGCCGCCGACCACGGTGAGAACCACCAACTTCCGGAAAGGAAATGATCATGGCGTCCAAAAATCTCGAGGGACTCAAAGTTGCAATCCTAGCGGCCAACGGATTCGAACAGGTGGAGTTGACAGAGCCACGCAAGGCGCTGGATGAAGCGGGGGCCGAAACCAAGATCGTCTCGCCGGAAAAAGGCAAGGTGCGCGGCTGGAAATCAACCGATTGGGGTGACGAGGTTAAAGTAGATCTTTCACTGGAGAAAGTGAAGGCGGAGGAGTTCGATGCCCTGCTCCTTCCCGGAGGAGTGATGAACCCCGATAAACTGAGAATGATTCCCGAGGCTGTGGCCTTTGTGAAATCATTTTTCGACTCAGGCAAGCCGGTGGCCGCGATTTGTCACGGTCCCTGGACGGTGATCGAAGCGGGAGCGGCGATGGGCCGGCGGATTACCTCGTGGCCGTCGCTGAAGACCGATCTGCGCAATGCCGGCGCCAATTGGGTGGACCAGGAGATGGTGAGCGACAAAAATCTGGTGACCAGCCGAAACCCGGATGATATCCCCGCCTTCAATCGCGGGATGATTGAATTGTTCGGCGAGAAGGGAACAACGCAGAAGGCGGCCTGATAAGCAGAGGCGAAATATCAAACCCGGTGGGCAGCGGAGAGTTTTCGAACGGGCGTTATGGGCTGCTCGCCGTTCGACGTGAGCCGGAAACTGCCCACCAGGTTTTGCAGCTCTTTGGCCAGGATATCGAGTTCCTTCACCGAAGAAAGGCAGTGCTGGGAGCCGAGAGCGGTCTGCTGAGTGATTTTCGCGATCTGCTCGATATTGCCGCTGACTTCTTCGGTAGCCGCGGATTGCTGGGTGGCGGCGGTGGCGATCTGGGTGATCATTTCGCCGACCTGGTCCGACATCTCGATGATGGAATGCAGGGACGCGCCGGCCTTGGCGGTAGACTCGACGCCTTGCTGGACCTGCCCGGTGCTGGACTCCATGGCCTTGACCGTGCTCTCGGTTTCGCCGCGAATGGAGGCGATCATCGCGGTGATCTCTTTGGTGGCGCTGGTGGTGCGCTCGGCCAGCTTGCGCACCTCGTCGGAGACCACGGCGAAGCCGCGGCCCTGCTCCCCGGCGCGGGCGGCCTCAATGGCCGCATTCAGGGCGAGCAGGTTGGTCTGGTCGGCGATATCGTCAATCACAGCGATGATGGCGCCGATCTGATGCGAGCTCTTGCCTAACTCCTCGACTTTGGCGCCCGCCTCGGCAACGGAAGCGGCGATGGCGCGCATTTGCTCCAGGGTCTGATTGACGACCTGGCCACCCTCCCGGGCGGTTTCGGCGGCGCGGCGCGAGGCTGCGGCCGCCTGGTTGGAGTTATCGGAGACCTCGGCCACGGTAGAGGCGATCTGGTGCATGGCGGTGGCGATCTGATCGGTGCGCTGTTTTTGCTGCTCCGCGCCTTCGGACTGCTGCACCACGGAGCAGGACATGGCGTCGCTCGAGCTCGCCAGGCGTTGCGCGGCGACGACGACTTCACCGAGCGTCTTCCCCAGGTTCTTCTTCATGAGATTGAGCGCGGAAGCGGTCTGGCCCACTTCATCCTGCGAGGAGACGGCGATATCAACCACCGTGAGGTCGTTGGAGGCGATGCTGGAGGCGAGGGCCAGGGCCGCATGCAGCGGGCGGATCACGAGGCCGCGCACCAGGAAAAATACAACCAGAGTAGAGAACGCCAGAGTGCCCAAAGTAGTGAGCAGGATCATCCAGGCGTTGCTTCTTTCGTTGGCGGCCAGAACGTCGAGCGGTGCAGTGATGGAAAAGAGCGCTTCCAGGTGGCGGGTGCCGGCAACCTTGGTTTCGCTTTCGGGCTTCCATTCCGTGTGGCAGACCTGGCATTCCTCTCTTACTCGCACCGGTTTGGCGTAGAGCAGAACCGGATGGCCATTCACTGAGGCGTGTTCGGTGTATTGCTGCGCCTCGGGATGCGACTCCAGCATGGCGAAAGCGCGTTCGTCAAAAGGATTGAGAACGTCATTGGGATCATTGGGCGTGCGCGCGGGGGTGTGGAACAGATAACCCTGGGTCTTGGCATATTGTTGGGTCACCTGCCAGGCATGACCGCCCTCGGAGTTGCTGACGCGAGAGCCTTCGGCCACATCGGTGAGCATGCGCAGCTTGTCGAGGAAGGCGCCCTCTTCCTGCTCGCGGACGCGACTCTGTGAGAGCCAGAAGCTGGGAACCGCGGTGACCACCAGAGCCACAAGAATGGAGCCCACAATCTTGACGGTCAGATTGCGCGACTCCCAGAAGGACCGAAGTGCTTTCAGCATGCGGAGGTTGACGGTGCGTTGGCGCGGGCTTCCGACCCGCCCGCTTCACGAATCGGCGAGGCCAGAGCCGGGAAGCCTCTGAACCGCCGATCCTTTGGGATCAATCGGCAGAAGTGTCGGCGGCCTTTACTGCTGGCCGCGATTCCTAATGAGATAGTTTCGGGTCCTCTTAAACCGGTTTAAGAATGGGAAACACAAGCAGAGTTCTGCGGCCCTCAGTTGAACATGGCCCGCAGGCGGCGCATGGCGGCCAGCGCGGTCTGATAGCGCTTATCCAGCCCGTAGGCCATGGCGTAGCACTCTTTGGCTTTCTGCCATTGGTGCAGATGCTCGTACACGCGCCCCAGATTGAAGTAGGGATAGCAGCGGGCCTCATAGCGCGGGGCGATCATGGCTTTCTGAAACCAGGGGATGGATTCCTCCCATTTATCTTGTTCAATCAGGTAAGCCCCGATATCGTTGTAAGGATTGCCGAACTCAGGATCCACCTTGATTGCTTCCAGACACTCGGCGATGGCGCGGCCGTAGTCGCCCAGGAAGGAGTAAGTCCAGCCGCGAAAGGTGTAGGCTTCGGCGGTGGGGAAGGCCTGGATGGAGCGGGTATAGAGAGCGATGGCCTCGGGGTAGTCGCCGGCCATTTGCAGCTCGTAGGCCTTTTGAAAGTATGCGGCGGCGGATTGTCGGGCGTCAGCCTCGGACATAGAACCTGATCCCAATGACGAAATTCTATCGGAAGAAAAGTTTCTGGCTGGCGGGAATTCTGCTGGCCTTGCTGGCAGGCATGTGGGCAGAGGGCGCGGCCCAGGCGCCCTCGCCTGTGCCACCGCAGACCACCGCAGAGGGCCAGGGCGCGGTGGCTTCACCGGAGGCGAAGATTTCGCCGCAGGAAGCGGACGAATTATTCCGCTCGGTGGACCAGATCCTGAAGTTTGCCAGCCAGGATACGGATTTGCCCATCAAGCATGAAGTGAAGCGTCGGCTGGTAGGGCGGGATGAAGTGGAAGCTTACGTCACCAAGCACACCACCGAGGGCGAAGACGCCAAGCGGCTGCGGCGGGCGGAGCTGGTGCTGAAAAAATTCGGACTGCTGCCCCGCGATTTCGACCTGAGCAAATTCCTGGTGGCGCTGCTGAAGGAGCAAGTGGCGGGCTATTACGATTCCAAAACCAAGACGGTGAATCTGCTGGACTGGGTGCAGCCGGCACTGCAGAAGCCGGTGCTGGCGCATGAACTGACGCATGCCTTGCAAGACCAGTTCGTGGGCCTGGAGAGGTTCATGAAGCCGGGCGAGCGCGACCTTGACCGCGAAAAGCAGATCACGCCCGAGGACATTGTGGAAGATGAAGCCGGCACAGTGCGCCAGGCAGTAACCGAGGGCCAGGCCATGGCGGTGCTGCTGGATTACATGCTGGCGCCGGCGGGAAAGTCGCTGCTGGATTCGCCCGAGGTGGTAGCCGCGCTGAAGGCCGGCATGATGAGCGGTACTCCCGAGGACGTAGAATTCCACGACGCTCCTATCTATCTGAAAGAGTCGCTGACCTTCCCTTACCGCGACGGGCTGGATTTCATCGCTGCGCTGCTGGCCAAGGGGGGCAAGGAGGAGGCTTTCGCCGAGACGCTGCGCAATCCTCCGCACAGCACCCGGCAGATCATGGAGCCGCAGACGTATCTGGCGGGAGAAGTGATACCCCCCATGCCGCTGCCGGACTTCAACCGCGACTTCAAGAACTATGACCGCTTTGATGTGGGGGCGGTCGGGGAGTTCGATGTATCGGTGATTATTGATCAGTATGCAGGCTCAGAGGCCTCGCGTGGTCTGTATCCGGCGTGGCGGGGCGGCTATTACTATGCCGCCCGGCCCAAGGGGAACTCCGCGGCTCCGCTGGCGTTGCTCTACGTTTCACGCTGGGCAAGCGCACAGAAGGCAGCGTCGTTTGCCGCGATCTATGCGAAGTCATTGACGAAGAGATATGAACATGTGCAGGCGGCGGGGGACGATCCTGTGGGGGATTTAGAGAAGCTCGACAGCCTGACGGGCAAACACACGTGGAAGACCGAAGAAGGCGACGTAGAGATTGATGTCAATGGCGATGAAGTACTGGCTGCGGAAAGCTTGGATGACGCGACGGTGAAGAAACTGGAAGGAGAAGTGTTTGCCGCGCTAATGGTGGAGTGAGACTGGTCGAACCGGCTTGGCGGCGGGAATGTGTTGGTTCTGCGTCTGGTTCATCGAAAAGATGGTACTGATCTGATTCGGCTGAATTAGATCAGTACCGAAAAGATGGGTACCGCTGAACCGCAGGCGCCGTTCGGTATAATCACGGGTTCACGACTGCCGATAGGATTCATCAGGAGAGTTCTTTGCCCCAGGCGGAGATCGGGATCATTGGAGGCAGTGGGCTGTACGCCATGCCCGGGCTGAGCAAGACCAAGGAGGTCCGGCTGCGCACGCCGTTCGGGGCACCTTCCGATGCCTATGTTCTGGGAATGCTGGCGGGCCGCAAAGTCGCCTTTCTGGCGCGGCACGGGCGCGGGCACCGCCTGCTGCCCTCGGAGCTGAATTTCCGGGCCAATATTTACGGTTTCAAGCAGTTGGGCGTGGAGCGGATCGTTTCGGTTTCGGCGGTGGGGTCGCTGAAGGAAGAACATAAACCGACAGACTTCGTGATTCCCGACCAGTTCTTCGACCGCACGCGGCATCGGGTGGATACATTTTTCGGGCACGGCATAGTGGCCCACGTTGCCTTTGCCGACCCGGTGTGCGCCGAGCTGGCGAAAGTTGTGGAGGGGGCGTGCGCCAAGGCCGGAGTCGCCGGCAAGGGCGGCGGCACTTATGTTTGCATGGAAGGGCCGCAGTTTTCCACCAAGGCGGAATCGAACGTTTATCGCGGCCTGGGCATGGATGTAATCGGCATGACTAACCTGCAGGAAGCCAAGCTGGCACGCGAAGCTGAGATTTGCTACGTCACCATCGCCATGGTTACCGACTACGACTGCTGGCACCCCCATCATGACTCGGTGACCGTGGAGCAGATTATCGCCGTGCTCAACAGGAACGCGGAGAATGCCTGCAACGTAGTGCGGGAGACGGTCGCGGCCATGCCCCGCGAGCGAAGCTGCAAGTGCGGCTCGGCACTGAAGCATGCCATCCTGACCGACCCGAAAAAAATTCCCGCGGCCACGCGCAAGAACCTGAAACTCATCCTTGACAAATATCTCGGAGCCCGCAAAGCATGAGCATTCTAGCCGTTGGTTCGGTGGCCTTTGATTCCATTACCACTCCGGCGGGCAGCGTGAAAGACATGCTGGGCGGCTCGGCCACGTATTTTTCCCTGGCGGCCAGCTACTTCACCAAGGTGCGCGTGGTGGCGGTGGTGGGTGAGGATTTCACCTCCGAACATGAAAACGTACTGAAGAAGCGCGGCGTGGATACGCGCGGCATTGAGCACGCCAAGGGCAAGACCTTCCGCTGGGGCGGAAAATACCTGGAAAACCTGAACGAGGCCAAGACCGACTTTACCGAGCTGAATGTGTTCGAGAAGTTTCAGCCGCGCATTCCGGTGGAGTATAAAGATTCAACAATCCTCTTTCTGGGGAATATTCATCCTGCTCTGCAAGCGGCGGTTCGGCGCGAAATGCAGAATGTGCAGCTGACCGGCGGCGATACCATGAACTTCTGGATTCAGGGCACGCGCCAAGAGTTGGGCGAAACCCTGAAGCTGGTGGACGTGCTGCTGATCAACGATGGCGAGGCCAAGATGCTGGCCGGCCAGACCAATCTCCCCCGCGCCGCGCATCACGTGCTGGCCATGGGGCCGAAGGCCCTGGTCATCAAGCACGGCGAGTATGGCGCGACGATTTTCTTCCGCGAAGGCGCGTTTGGCATTGGCCGGCATCCTTTCCGCGCGCCCGCCTTGCCCATCGAGGAAGTGAAAGACCCGACCGGGGCGGGCGATTCCTTTGCCGGCGGCTTTATGGGCTACATCGCCTCGCAGGAAGAGTTAAACCGCGAAGTACTGAAGCGCGGGCTGTTCTATGGCGGCGTGATGGGGTCGTTCGCCGTGGAGCGTTTCGGCACCGAGCGGCTGCAATCGCTTAGCCGCGAGGAAATTGACGCGCGCTTTGAAGTGTTTCGCGAGTTGACCCACCTCGAATGAGCACGCCCGCCAGCCGCCGCTGGGACCAGGAGACCATGCTGGTGGCCTGGCTCGCGGCCGGCGTTTCTCTGCTCTCTTTCTTCTTCTACCTGCGCCATGGCGAGCTGCTTCTGTATGGCGACGCAGTGGCCCATATCGGCATCGCGCGGCGCGTATTTGACTCGCGCACACCCGGGCTGCTGCAGTTGGGCACGGTGTGGCTGCCTCTGCCGCACTTGCTGATGATTCCTTTTCTGATCTCCAATTGGATGTGGCAGAGCGGGGTAGGCGGATCCATTCCTTCGTTGGTTGCGTTCGTTCTGGGGGCTGTGGGGATTTTCAGGCTGGCGCGGGGCGCTTTGAGCTCATCTGATCCGCCCGGTCCGTCCGCGCGGAGTGCTGCCTGGGCTGCAGTCGTCATCTATGTTGCGAACCCCAATCTGCTTTATTTGCAGGCCACCGCCATGACGGAGGCGCTGTACCTTGCGCTCTTCATTTGGTCAGTGGTGTACTTCGCCGAGTTTGTGAGAGGTGAAGAAGGTTCGCCGCTGCTGAAGTGCGGCCTGTGTTTGGCGGCTGCCTGTCTTACGCGTTATGACGGATGGTTCTTGGCTGCGGCGGTGGGCATCGCGGTTGCTGTTTGTGTTTGGCGCAAGCAAGGCGCCGCGGGTTTGTTGCGGCGGTGGTTCATCTTCAGCCTGTTGGTAGCCGCAGTGCCCGCCTTGTGGGTGACCTACAATGCGGCGATTTACGGCAATCCGCTGGAGTTTGCGAACGGGCCGTATTCGGCGAAGGCGATCGAGCGAAAAACTGCGGTGCCGGGATTTCCGCCGCACCCGGGTACAGGGAATCTGGCGGTCGCCGCATCATATTTTCTGAAGTCCGGCGAACTCAACCT
>Ga0335079_10007548_pt1 | contig 12368 bp, 10 predicted proteins | sample Lox_Sample_33_FD_206719 | JGI IMG/M metagenome (GOLD analysis project Ga0335079, IMG submission 206719) | Soil microbial communities from Loxahatchee National Wildlife Refuge, Florida, United States - Lox_Sample_3.3 | ecosystem: Environmental > Terrestrial > Soil > Wetlands | place: USA... | reverse complement strand
CGGCCGCTGTACACAGCGAGCCGGCACGATCACGCGCGTGCCGCATGTCGGTGGACTGCACCACGCGTTTGTTCGAATCTAATAAACCGAAGCGACAATATCGAGCTTGATAACGCCCTTGAATTGTTTGTCAGTCATTGTCGGTTTCTCCGCCACGTTTTCTTATTTGGGTTGGGACTGTAGTGCGCCTAGGCCGTGGCGGTCCGTCTCGGCGCCGATGCGGCGCCCACCGTGCCCACCGATGACGGAGGCGCTTTGTCACCGTGGCAGAAGCGAAACTTGCGGCCGCTGTCGCATGGACACGGCCGGTATGGCCCACGCCGCTTGTCCTCGGCGGCGGTCATCGACATCACCTCGGAGGGCGCGCGGTTGCGTTGCAGCAACTGCGCCATCGTGCGCATCGCCGGGGCAGTGTGCGTGTAGAACAGCTCCAGGCCGGCGCACAAATAGTTCTGCCCCGGCTCGCCATCACGAGACAGCGCAAATCTGTCTTTCGGACAACCACCATTGCAAAGCGACCTCACTTTGCAGGAGCGACATTGCGCAGTCAACGTGTTGAGTTTGTCCCGGCCGAACTTGCGTTGCATGGCGGACGCCACCATTGCCTGCATGTGCGTCTCATGGATATTGCCGAGACGGTATTTCGGTTCTACGAAATGGTCGCAGGAATACAGATCGCCATTGGCTTCCAGCGCCGGACCAAAGCCGCAGGTGGGTGCGTGGATGCACAGCTTGTGGCGGCCGAAATAGGATTCGAGTGTGACGTCGAACATCTGCACATAGACGCAGCCGACGTCGTGGCGCACCCACTCCTCGAAGATGTCCACCAGGAAGCGGCCGTACTGCTCGCTGCCAACCGTACGCTCGGTGACGAGGTCACCGGTCTGCGTGTAGAGCAACCGCTTCTGGCCGGGCCGCTCACTCCAACCCTGGTTGGCGATCCGTAACGTCTCGGTGCTGGCACGCTCGACGATCGGGATGAATTGGATCCATTTGGCGCCGAGTTCGTCGCGGAAGAACCGATAGACCGCGCGGCCGTGCTTTTCATTGGCGGCGTTGACCGTGCATAGGATGTTGAATTCCACGCCATGCCGACGCAGGGCCTGCCAGCCCCGCATGACCAGATCGAAGGTGCCCTGCCCGCGGCGGTCCACCCGGTAGGCATCGTGCAGCTCGCGAGGACCGTCCACGCTGAGCCCGACCAGGAAGTTGTGCTGCTTGAAGAACTCGCACCAATTGTCGTCGAGCAGCAGGCCGTTGGTTTGGAACGTGTGTTGCACCACCTGGCCCGGGCGGCGGTATTGCTCGACGAGTTCCACGGCGCGCCGGAAGAAGTCGAGCCGCATGAGCGTGGGCTCACCGCCCTGCCACGCCACAATCACCTCGGGTGTGCGATGCGATTCCAGCAGTTGGCGGATGTACACCTCCAGCGTGGCATCGGACATCCGGTGCTTGTCGTTCGGATACAGCGCCTCTTTGGACAAGAAGAAGCAATACGTGCAATCGATATTGCAAGTGGATCCGCTCGGCTTGGCCAGCAGATGAAAACGAGGCGGCGCATTGGCCACTGGCGGAAGCGGCGGTCGCGCAGATTCGACGATGCTCGTCATGACACTGACCGCTGTGGAATCATGCGATGTTCCCGCCGCCGAGCAGTCGTGAAGTGCAATCGATTGTGTACATCGCCAACCTCATAGATCACGACCAGGCACGCACAGACAGGTGGCGCCGCTCTCGGCCGGCAGACAGCCGGCCGAGGGCGGACGCAGCATCGTCAATCCCCGGCGGGTGTCTGCAGCTTTGCCAGCACCTGATCGACGGTGAAGCTCGCCGCCTTCTGTCGCGGCGGGTACTCCTTGAACGTCGCCAGGAATTCGCCGACCACAGCCTGTGCCGGAATCACGACGAATACGTGGTCCATGAACCAATCGTAATAGGTATTCGAGGTTACATCGGCCCGCTCGAACGGGTCAGTCCGCAGATTGAACAGCTTCGGTACGCGCAGGTGGGTAAATGGTTCGGCCCAGACCCTGAACGTGCCTGGGAAACGCTGCTCCATGAAGACGATCTTCCAGTTGTCATAGCGCAGCCCCAGCAGGTCGCCGTCGTCCGAGAAGTAAAAGAAGCACGGACGAGGACCACTGTTCTCCTGCCCGGTGAGATATGGCAGGAAGTTGTAGCCGTCGATATGCACCTTGTAGGTTCGGTCGCCGATCGTATAACCAGCCTTTAGCCGATCCACGACATCGGGCATGCCGGCCGCCGCCAGCAGAGTTGGCAACCAATCGTGGTGGCTGATAATCTCGTTCGACACGCTTCCGGGCTGGATCTTGTTGGGCCAGCGCATCAGGCAGGGTACGCGGAACGCGCCCTCCCAGTTGGTGTTCTTCTCGCTGCGGAAAGGCGTCGTCGCGCCATCGGGCCAGGTATTCGCGTGCGGACCGTTGTCCGTGCCGTAAAGCACGATCGTGTCGTCTGTCAGACCAAGCTCGTCCAGCTTGTCAAGCACGGTGCCAACGTTGCGGTCGTGGTCGACCATCGTGTCATGATAGGGACTCTGCCAACGCCCTGACTGACCGATGCTCTCCGGCTTGGTGTGGGTACGTAGATGCATATGCGTGAAGTTTATCCACATGAAGAAGGGCTTGCCGGCCTGATGCATGCGCTGCATGAAATCTGCCGAACGGGACGCCACGTCGTCGTCGATTGTTTCCATGCGCTTCTTGGTCAGCGGACCGGTGTCCTTGATGACTTGCTTCCCAACCCGACCAAAACGGGGATCGACCGTTGGATCGTCCACGTCACTAGCCTTGCAGTCCATCACGCCGCGCGGGCCGAAGCGTTTCCTGAAATTCGGGAAGTCGGCCTCCTTCGGATAGTCAGGCAGTTCCGGCTCTTCCTCGGCATTCAAGTGATAGAGATTACCGTAGAACTCGTCGAAGCCGTGCACTGTCGGCAGGAAATCATTGCGATCACCTAAATGGTTCTTGCCGAACTGGCCTGTTGCATAACCCAGTGGCTTGAGCAGCTCTGCGATCGTTGGATCCTCGGCGCGCAGCCCGATGACGGCAGCCGGCAAACCAACCTTCGACAGCCCGGTACGGAATACGCTCTGCCCGGTAATGAAGGAGGAGCGGCCCGCGGTGCAGCTCTGCTCACCGTAGCAGTCGGTGAACATCATACCCTCACTCGCGATGCGGTCGATATTGGGCGTGCGATAGCCCATCATGCCCTGCGAGTAGCAGGACAGGTTGGTGATTCCGATATCATCTCCCCAGATGACGACGATGTTCGGCTGGTTCGGTTTTGCTTTGTTGTCACTCATGGCTTGCTGTTCTCCATCATTGCGAGGATTGCGATGCAGCGAAGCCGAAACGGCTGGTCTCGCTGCCGATCATGTTGCGGCGGTAAACACTCCGTGCGCACAGGACGAAGCTGCCTTTGACGGCCTTGCGCATGATGCGCGATCTCCAAGGGTTAAGACATTCAGCCTGCTTTGATCGCCCGGACCTCTGTGGCCCGCGCATCGATCGGTATGGTCGGGAGTGTCTCCTGTCCGTTGATCGGCAGCCGCCGGAGATGATCCATGATCGCCTGCCATTCCTTGATTTCCCGACGCGTGCCATTTCCGGCCGCGGTGTCAACGCTGTCCTTGTCCATCTTGCCCGGCGGTGGCAGCAGGTAGGGCGTGTCCTCGCGAGGATCGTCCAACGCCTCGACCCTCGACGTAAGCGGCTGGCCTGCCTTGTTCTTGGGCACCAGTGGCAGCGCACCCTTCGTGTATTTCGGTATCGCCACGAGGATTATGCCGAGATACAGAGGGCAGGTGAGACTGTAGAGCCGCTTGTCCTTCCCGGTGATGTCGATCTCGCGGTAGCCACGATCGAGGTCGCCAAGCTCGACCGCGGTCACGACATCGAACTTCGGCCGCGACGGATCGTAGCGGAACCTCATGCCGGATGAACGGGGAAAATACTCGCCGGGATGGGCCGGGTTATCCACAAGGAAAAACTCGAGCAAGTGCTTCAGTTCCTGGCCGGTGAAATAGGCGGTTACGAGAGCGCTGCCGGCCGTTGTGTCCACCACGCCAGCGCCGAGAGGCGCCATGGCGAACACGTCGTAGACTGTTTGCACGCCCGACTTCCCTCGCGTGAGACTGGCGCGCATCATTCCGTTCGCGGTGAAACCGATGTCCGCTCCCGTGGCGCTTCTGTAAGCGTCGGTGCAGAGATTGGCGAGGAGCGTGCCGGCGGCGATATCGGTGAAGGTGTTGGGCAGATCCCGCGGCGCGATCGCCAACGGTTGATCGATGCTGTAGCCGCGCGACGCGAAAACGGCTGCTGTGACTTCCGGCTTGAGCTTGTCGATCTCGCCGGCGATGGCCCGGTCACCGAGAATGGTATCGTCGATCGCGTGGAGCCGGTAAGACTCGACTGTAAGCCTGTCGCCGTCCAGGGCGATCACCAGTTCACCAAGATTTCGTCCTGCCACTCCCGTCTGAACCACCGGCGTGCGGTCGTTGACGATGATCGCCTCTTGTAGCTCGGTGTGGCTGTGGCCGCCGATCACCACGTCGATGCCCGGCACTGCCTTGGCCAGGCGCACGTCATCGCCGTCGGTGTAGCGCCCGTCTTTCCCCTTCTCGACGCCGCCGTGGCTGAGACAAATGACCACATCCGCCTTCTCCCTCTCGCGCAGGATCGTCACCATCTCCTTGGCGGTCTCGATGGCGTCGGAAAAGGTAATAGCGCCCGCGCCCACGGTGTAGAATTGCGCCTCTTTGCCGAGCAAACCGAAGACGCCGAAGCGTATACCGGCGCGCTCGATCACGACGTAGTGGCGAATCACCCCATCCTTGGCCAAGCGCTGGAGATCGGTGAGCGCGGGATCGGTGCCCCCTAGGTTGGTATTCGAGGCGACTATTGCTGGAACCCGTCCCGCCTTGCTGGCCACGCCGATCGACTCGCCGAGACCATCGGGCCCGAGGTCGAAATCATGGTTGCCGAAGGTGGTGGCGTCGTAACCCATTAAGAACATGAGCTGCAGTTCGCCACCGGTCTCGCGGCTTGCAGCACCGAACGCGGTTCCCATGCTGTAGTCGCCTGCGTCGAGCACCAGTACGGGCCCCTGATCCTTCCGCGCCTCCTTTTGCTGCGCGATCAACCAGGCCAAGCGAGCGAATCCGCCTCGGGTCTTGTCGGCGTTGAGCTTGAACGGGTTGTAATCCGAGGCGGGGCCCATCCCGATGAAGGCCGAGTGCATGTCGTTGGTGTGCAAGATAGTGAAGGTCGTCTTCACTCCAGTGTCCTCCGCTCCCGCGCGCAGCGCCCTTGTCAGGATCGTTGCGCCGACCGCCGCCGACCCAGCCAAGACCTCGCGACGGGAGGGTGGTTTGCTTGACATTGATACGACCTCTCTTCCACTGCGCCTCGGCAATTTATTGAAGCGCAATAGCCTGGAGGCACTTTGATCCAGCGCAACACTCGACAGTTCAGCTGACCACCCCACAGCTAGTGTGCGGCTGGCGCAGAAAACGGCCGAGGCTAGCCGCCCGATGTATGTGGGGGCCTTGATCCAAATCAAACGCATAATCACTGTTGTTCGTATTCATACAGGGCCGGTATGCGCTCGAGGGTGACTGTTGACCGCGCGCCGTTTACCGCGATGCGCGAATCAACGAGTCACGGCGCCATCCACGATCCTGTTCGATGAACGGGCCGCGGAGGTCAGGGCTATCAGAGCTAGCTGAAATCGGGACCAGACAAACCGCCAATGCTCATAGAAGTTCTCTTCGCTGGAGGCCTGGTCGTGGTCACCGTGGCCGTGCATGCCGTCGGGTTCGACGTGTTGCTCCGGGCCTTGATGAGATCGCACGCCCTGGCCACGACGGGCTTCCGGCCTGTCACCCAGTTAGTAATCGCACTGACGTGCTGGCTGATGCTGGTCCACATGGTCGAGATTGCGGTCTGGGGGTTGTTCTATTTCTGGCAGGGCTGCCTACCCGATGCCGAGTCTGCGTTCTATTTTTCCGGCGTCACCTACACGACCGTTGGCTACGGCGATCTCGTGTTGGCCAAGCCATGGCGACTGCTCGCACCGCTCGAGGCATTGACGGGCATTCTCATGTCCGGGCTCTCGACCGGGCTTTTCTTCGCGCTCGTCAACCGGTGGATCGGCAACTGGATGCAAAGGAGAGGCGCGTTAGAACCACACTCTGTGGCGCCACTTAACAAATAAAGCGTCGCCGTCGCGCGAAACGGACATTCGTGCGCGGTCGGATCGGCGAGCGGCCGACTCTTCGTGGCGTGAATGAATTGCCAAGCGCCGCAGTTGGAGGTCGCCATCTGAGCGATCACCCCCGGCGCCATCTATTTCGGCTTTGCCGTTTCCAAAGCCTTCTGGCGCTCTTCTTCGGCCTCTACGACGAGGCTGTACGCGATGTAATACTGGTAGATATTGCGCACATAAGTGACCGTCTCGCGGCCGACCTTTTCCGCAACCACGAGCTCAACATTGTCGAACCAGAGATTGGGATCGAGACCGCGTTCCGCCGCCAATGAGCGAAGTCGCAAGATGCGCGCCGGTCCCGCATTGTAGGCAGCGAACGAGAACAGGGTCCGGTTCAGGTCGTCCATCGGCGCGTCGACAAAATACTTGTCCCTCATCAAGGCTATAAGCTTGACGCCGGCGTGAACATTCGGATCGATCTGTCGCACGTCGCCAACCTTCAGCGACGCCCCGGTCTGCGGCATTACCTGCATCACGCCAATCGCGCCGACAGGGCTATGCACATTCTGATCCAGGCGCGACTCCTGGTAGCCCTGGGCCATCATCATGAGATAGTCGAAGCTGTATTCGCCGCTGTATTTCCGAAACAAATTGACCGTCGCCCAGAATTTTTTGAGCTCCGTTTCGGAAGTGGCGTCCTTCACGAACTTTGTGCTCTTGAAATATTTGCGGAGGACCTCGCCGCGCGCCGCATCGGTCCTCGGATGACGTTTGATGAAGGCATTGATCTCCTGCCGGAGTTGCGGGCTGTTTTCGCGGAACATCCACGCAATCTCGCCGCCCGTGTTGACGGCCAGGTCGGAGCGCACGGTAATCTTCGGAAGAACCTGCTTCCAGAATTGCGCGACGTAGTCGTCCACGACCACGAGCGGCACGAGGCCGGCGTTGAGCATCTGGAGGAGATCCTCGTCCTCCAATCGCTCAGACGCGAGCTTAAGCTGCACCGAGGCCTTGCCGGCTTTCTCGAACCGCGAGTTGAGGTTCTGAAGATGCTCGTAGTAGGAACTTGATTTGCGAACGAAGACCTCCTTGCCGGAGAGGTCATCGAGGCTCGCAAGATCGGGGGAGGCCGGCCCAGTTACCACGACCTCGCTTACGGAAGCGAGGAGGGGATCGGAATAGTCCACCAATTTGTCGCGCTCTGGCGTGATCGTAAGGCCGGCGGCGGCAATGTCCCCTCGACCATCGAGCAACGCCGGAATGAGCTCGTCTCGCCGGACCGGAATGAAAACAACATGAATTCGGAGAGTCTTGGTCTTCAGTTGCCGGTTCAGCTCGTCCTCGAATATCCGCACTGCGTCATAGGCGCCGCCCCGCTGCGTGCCCTTGTCGACGAAGTAAAAGGTCTGGCTGTTGACGACCAGCGCGCGAATCACGCGGCGCTTGATCATGCCATCCAGATCGCCCGTCCATTTTTTTGCGACCTCCTCCCTGAGCCACGCGGGAGTGTTCTCCGGGTGTGGGACGACCGCTTGCTGAGCGCAAATCGGGTTCGACCAGGCCAGCAGGACCAAAAGAATTCCGATGTGCAACGTTCTGTTCATTGTTCTGCCTCTTGCGTCTTGGGCTCGAAGGGATAAAGCGTCCCTCGATCTTGAATCGGCGCGGCCCTCACGCACCGTGCCGATGCAGTACAAAGCCTGGCTGAGAATGTCGCGCTCGTCACTGGCTTAGGTCAACGGACTGCCGGCGGTTCTAGACTCGAGCGGCGCGAATGCTGCCGGTGAAGGATGACTGTGTCCGTAGCGGGGCAAAGGCGGTAGTCGGGCGGACATTTGCCCGTGTCCGCTTACAGCGTTGCGGCGATTTGCTTTGCCGACCTTGAGCATGGTTTTCCCGTCTCACTTCGGAAACAGCGCCTGGACCTGAAATCGGATCGTCCAATCCGGGCCGCCCGTGGGCGACACAGCATTGCCGTAAGCCTGAAGCGAGATGTTGATGGGAAGCCCGCCGATGCGGATCAATCTGCCGCCGCCGCCGCCGAGCGGCACCGTCCAGGTGTTGCCGGCCGTCGCCCGCCAGTTCGCGGTGATGATCGGCGACGTCGCGAGATACCAACCCCCCTCGAGATTGTAATTGATGAAGGGCTGCAGCAGACCCTGGTTGACGCTGGGACGATGGCTGTCGCCGCCGACCGACCAGACGTTGTTGGCTAATGCGCCCAGGACCCAAGGCCCGGGCGTATACACGATCACCGCGGTCGGGCCGGGGCTTACTTTGCCCTGCCCGAGCACGCGGTTGGTCGCCGTGGGTAGGACAACCGTAGGTCCGATTCCCCAGATCAGGTCGCCGCCACCGGATGGCGAGAAGAAGAACGAGGGCTGGATGTCGCCGAGTCCGAAAGCACTGCCCTGCATCGGGCCGAATTGCGGCTGGTAGATCAGTGGCGTGATCCAGCGCGTGATCACGTTCCAGTCGTCGTTGAGCGTGATCGGAATCACCGGCTGAATGTTGATGACTTCCTGCGTCCCGTTCAGCGGGCCGACATTGAAATTGGTGTTGGTCTGGACGGGAAAGCTGATCAGATCCGCGATCGGGTTCTGTGCCTTCTTGGCGAGCGCCTCTGTGTCCTCAGCACTGGGTTCATGAGTGCCGGGTTCCAGAGCGCTGGGCTGCTGAGCGCCCGCGCTCGACGGGGCAAGCGCGATCAAGACGGCGAGGATGAATGGTGCGACCCTCATAGTAGTTCGCATTGCTGGCTCCCCTCTGCCTGCTCCGGTCGGTCGCGGGCCAAAGCCTAACCCAAGTGGCAGCGAATGGTATATGGAGGGGTCAGCCACCGGGATGCAGCCTCGCGAGGCGCATATCCGCTAATGGGATGGTCCGGCCGTGCGCCTGCCTGGTCAGCTGTTAGGCTGGTTAGGGGGCGCCAACGACAAGGAGCACGCCATGATCGAGACATTGAAGACCGCGGGCTCACGGGGCTTTTTAAGCGCGAAATTAATTTCCGGTTTGACTGCTGGAGCGGAAGTGCACCGGACATGGTTAGGGAGCCATCAAAACGCATCGCCCCTGCCGCCCCGGCTGTATTCAAATAGCCTCGTGCGTGCGCTCATGAGTACCGACGCCTTGCTGCCCGACTCGCTCACGAAAAACGCCGTCGTGCCAGGCGCGACCCAAGAAGAAGCCCACCCTGACCTTCGATCGTATTCTTGCCGCGCTGACACAATCGTTGCGGATCACTCAAGAAATTCGATTTTCCTGACGAACGATTCGGCGGCGCCGATGCCTTTCACGTTGGACGTGTCGATTGCAATGCCGATCCCAGTGATATCGGGCGCCTCTTTTCCAAAGACCCGCGTGAAGACCTCGGCGATCGGAATCTCGGTTGTTATGGGGACGTCCCGTGACGGCCGGTCGACACAAATATAGCGACCGCCGGCATGGTAGTGGCGGCCTTTGTAGGGCACGTTGAGCGGCCCGGACTCACAAAGAAAGAAGCCAATGAAATAGGGGCTATTAGGGATCAAAGGCGACCCGCTCGAATGGCGCTCTTTGCCAAAGAAAACATAGATCATGATGGCTTCGCTTCTGATTCCCTTCTCATACGAGGCGCCGGGCGGGAACATGTGAATGCCCCACTCGATGCGAAGCCGAGAGTAGTCCTTGACACTTACATCATCGAGCAGGAGAGCATGGGCGTGCCTCTTGGCTTCGAGCACCAGATCGTTCTGCGTGATCATATAGACGACCTTCCCGGTGTTCTCTGCATCCTGCTTCGGTTCGAATCCTTTCGATTCGAGCCAATTCAGAACTGAGCCACCAGGAAACCCCGAAAAGTCCATGCTGAATGCGACGCTGTCCGCTGCCCGGGACGTTACGGCGGGTGCAATCATCACAGAACTCATGATCGTGCAGATTGCGAGCAACCGTTTACCTGCCATGGAAAGCGCCTTGGGACCGTGAGCGGTTTGCGCCGCATGGATCAATTGACATCGGCCAACCCCAAAACTCTTATCAGTCCACCTCTCCCCACCTTCGTGGGGAGAGGTGCCCTGACCGCAGTCCTACGCCGCCAGCCTGATGGCGTGCTTAGCTTCGATCGTGTGCCGGATCAGGCGACGGGTCCGCTCGACGAAGGCGAGCTTGTCTGCGAGACAGCTCTCCAGAAGCACGCCGACGCCAAAGTGGCCGGTCACGTCGGCCATAGCAATCAGCGCCACGTACTCGGCGATGCGCATGTGCATTAGCTGATTGGCCTTGATCAGGACAAAGAGAGCCTTTGCCGCCGGGGCCTGGATCTCGGCGAGCTCGCGCCGGAAGTCCTCGATGAAGACCTCTTGCAAGCGGCCGCTCAGCGCGACTGGCTTCTCGCCGATGAGCTTGAAGCACTGGTCCAGCGAACTGACGACCTTAGTCTGCAGGAAGGCGCGCGACTGCAGAGCCTCCTTGATATGCGGATCCTGGGCGATCTCGCTCAGTTCCGCGTAGATCTTTCCCGATTGCTCGGTCCGTTGCCGGACGTCGCTCAACATCTTTACGAAAAGTTCCTTGGGGTTATTCACGGGCATTGTGTATCCTTCCTGATGAGGGGTAGTGCGGCCGAGATCAGGTCGGCGACCGCACATACGGCTTACTTTGCTCCGGCACATTGAACAAAAACGCAAGGGAGCCGCAACTCACCGAGCGCAAGCGCTGCTCATTGACTGCAAATTTTTTGGCTAAGCTGCGAGGTTAATCGGCGGGCTGCCCCTTGGGCCTCGGGGAGCAGCCGACCACGCGGAAGTAGACGACAAGCGCCATAGAGGCTAACCGTCCGCATCCACACGCATACTCGGCCATTGATCTAGATCAAGGCTCACATCTGTATCTTATTTGTATCTGAGCGGCTGATAGGCTCGCAGCTTTGGTCGCTTCCTGCACATTCAGTAAGGTCGATTGGGGGCGCGCGGGTCGTGGGAGCTTCCGTTCCGCGGCAAACATCGGTCCTGGACAAGGACAGACAGTGTCAGTTCCTCTGAATAATAGATTCCAGATCTTCGACACGCGTGATCCGGATGAGCTTGCCGCGGGGTTCAGCACGCTTTTCGGCCGCGCCTGGCTGGAGTTGCATGGAAGAAACGCCAAATTCCATTGCCGGATGAGGTACGTCCCCCTTGGCGACGTCGGAATCGTCCACGGACAATACGACACGAGTTTCAAGGTCCGTTTCCCCGACTTCAACTTCTTTATAGGAAGCCCTGCCCCGCTCAAAGGCGCCGGCCTGCACGAGATCAGCGGAAGGGAGGTGACGGTGTCGAAAGGCCACGGCGTCATCCTGTCTCCCGGCGGCGTCACACTTCACTTTGGCCCCCAGTTCGAACACCTCAGCATGGGCGTGCGGCCGGGCGCGCTGATGGGCAAGCTCGCCGCAATCGTCGGCGAGTTGCGTCTTGGCCCGCTGCATTTCGACCCGGCGGTCAATAGCCAAGATCCCCAGTCGAAGCGGCTGGAACGGCTGATCCGGTTCATCGCGACGGAGGTCGAGCTGTCGTGGCCCATGCCGCGGATCATGCAGTGCGAACTGCAGGAGACGCTGATGACGTCGCTCTTGCTGGCCAACGCCAACAACTACAGCGGGCTTTTGCTCGGCGAGCCCGTAGCGGCTGCACCCTGGCAGGTCCGCCGCGCTGAGGAATTCATTGAAGCGAACTGGGACCAACCGATCACGATCGAGGCGCTGGTGGCCGTTACCAACGTCAGCGCCCGTAGCCTCTTCTCGTCCTTCAAGGCGGCACGGGGATATTCACCGATGGATTTCGTCAAACGCGTCCGTCTTGAGCGCGCCTGGCACAAATTGTCATGGCCAGATGCCGCGACGTCAGTGTCAGCGGTTGCGTTCGAATGCGGCTTCGGCAACCCCGGCCATTTCGCCGGGGACTATCGTCATCATTTTGGCGAGCGCCCGTCCGAGACGTTGAGGCGCGGTAGGGGGCGGCCAGGCAACTCCGGGGCCCGACCTGTGCCAGGTATACGGACGCTTGTTAGCGGCTCTTCGCAGTCCGCCATGCCATAAGGGCGCCTCCCGACCAGATTCCGGACGCCGACCAGATCAAGCCGGTCGGGAAACGAACCGCACACCTAACGCTCGCCGCTGGCGC
>Ga0335079_10007546_pt1 | contig 12369 bp, 10 predicted proteins | sample Lox_Sample_33_FD_206719 | JGI IMG/M metagenome (GOLD analysis project Ga0335079, IMG submission 206719) | Soil microbial communities from Loxahatchee National Wildlife Refuge, Florida, United States - Lox_Sample_3.3 | ecosystem: Environmental > Terrestrial > Soil > Wetlands | place: USA... | reverse complement strand
CGACACCCAGGCAAAAAACGCCACGAAAAAGAGCGCGCCAAAAATCGTGACCCGCGAGATCGTATTCGTGCTCGGATGAAATATCTGTGCCATCGGACTCTCGTCGGCTCATCAGCCCTGCGACGCGGCGCCGCGCGTCGGATGCATCAGGCCCCCAATTCCTGCAACGTCCGCAAAAAGGTGATCACGTCTTCGCGGCTGAGCATGCCCACCACGCGACTGTCGGTCATCACGGGAAGCTGGTTCACGCCGTCGCGATCCATCAACTGGAGCGCGTTCCACAGGCCGGTGTCCGGTTGGATGCGTTTCAACCTCTCCAGCGGGAGCATGACCTGCGCAGCCGTGGTCGTCGGCCACTCGGTTCGCGATACCCCCTTGATGCCGTGCAGCGTCATCAAGCCGACGGTGTCTTCACCGCGGTTGACGAGAAAGCAGCGCTGGCCGCCGCCGAGAATATGGTCGTCCACCAATTGTTGGAGCGTCAGGCCGGCCGGGACCGTCGTGCAGTGGCTGCTCATCGCCTGCGACACGGTATGCCCGGCCAACAGGCCCTGAAACATCACCTGGTGCACCTGGGCCGCCGCCGCGCTGTCGAGAAACCAGCCGATGAACGCAATCCAGATGCCGCCACCGAAATTGCCGGTAAACATCTGCCACACGCCCACGAAGATGAACAGGAACGCAAAGAGTCTTCCGACGTTGGCGGCGATGAGGGTGGCCCGCCGCATGTTCCTGGTCACGGCCCAGACGATGGCGCGGAACACGCGGCCACCGTCCAGTGGAAAGCCGGGGATCAAATTGAACAACACCAGCGCCATGTTGATCCACGCCAGGTATTTCGCCAGCCCCCACAACGGCTCGATGGTCGCGACCATCGGCTTCACAAACGTGAAGAGCGCCGCCAGCACGAAGCTCACAATCGGTCCCGCGATGGCGATGAGGAATTCGGCCAGCGCGCTCGGCGGTTCGGTCCCGATCTGCGCTACGCCCCCAAAGATGAACAGGGTGATGCTGCGCACCGGCACTTTGAATTGCAGCGCCACAACCGAGTGGCCCAGTTCGTGCAACAGCACGCTGGCAAACAGCGCCACCGCCGTCACCGCCCCCATCACCCAGTATAACATCGGCGGCCAGTGGCGAAACTCGGCCGGGAAATAACTGACCGCCAGCGACCATGTGATCAGGGCAAAGATCAAGAACCACGAGTAATCCAACCCGACCGGTATGCCCAGAATGTGTCCCAATGGAATCGCGTTGTGTCGTCTCATGTTGCCTCCGTTCTAACTCCCAAATATCACTGCGCGGATGACACCGTCTCCCCGCATTGGAATAGGCCCGCGGACGCCAGCCCAGCAGGCTCCACAGCCGATTTGCGAAACTTCACGGACCCGTCATCCCCGCGCGGGCTTCATCGACCTGCCCACAGCCAAAGCAGCGGATGGCGGCCCGGTCATTTCGTCGCATGGTCTTTGACCTCCAGATGAAACGCGTGGAGCACGCGGTGGAACACCGGCGTCAACAACACGCCCACCACCGCCACGAACACGATTCCGCCCACGACCGCATCGAGAATGGCGAACACCTTGCCGCCCGGCGTGCGCAGTTCGGCGATCGGACCGTTGCCGGTGATGATCAGCGCGCCTTCGAGACAGGCGTCGAGCCACGACAGGCCCTCGAGATAATGATAGCCCAACGCTCCCGTTCCAACCGCCACGGCGTCGAGCGTCACGGCTGCAATTAGAAAACCGGCCATCCGCCGCGCAAACCGCGATCGCGACAGCAACGGTTGATGATGTTGCTCAAACATTCATCCTCCTCCCGACACATACGCTCCGGTAAGGCTGTACAACAGCACGGCCAGAATGATCAGGGTCACCACCACATAGGTGACGTCGCGCTGCCACGCGAAGGCGAGCACCGAGAACGTCACCCGCGCGACCGGCGTGGCGATCAACAGCAACAACCCAAACTGGATCATGCCCCGCCGGCTCAGCGCCAAGACGTCCCTCACAATGCCCGGCACGCTCCGCAAATCCGCCGGCTCGCCCTGGAAAATCTTGTACGCAGGCGCCCGGCCGCTGAACCGGGCCAGATAGAGAATGCCGCCCAACAGCACCACCGCCGCCGCCACCAGCACGCCCACACGCAGCAGGTTGCCAAACATCCGTTCGAGAAGTTGCTCGCTGATTTGTGGTCGCCCATCTGCCATCTCAAATCCTCCCAGTCGCGCCGCAGTAAATCATCTCGACGGCCAGAACGAAAATCACCAGGGCAAACAAGTGCCGCAACCATGCCGTCGGTGCCTGAACCAGCCACCGCGTGCCCCACAGCGACCCCGCCAGCACCCCGAGCATCACCGGCGTCGACAGTACGGGATCAATGTAGCCACGATTGAGATAAACTCCAGCGCTGGCCGCGGCCGTCACCCCGATCATGAAGTTGCTCGTCGTCGTCGAGACCTTGAACGGCACGCGCATCACTTCGTCCATCGCTACCACCTTGACCGCTCCCGAGCCGATGCCCAGCAAGCCGGACAACGTCCCGGCAACGAACATCATGCTGAACCCGTACGGCACGGCGTGGACGTGGTAGGGATGCGGTCCCTGGCGCGACGGATAACTGGAATCCAATTCCAGCCATTGCGCCAACCGTTCGGAGTGAGTGCCGTCGGACAACTCGCGCCGGGGCCGGCTCGACAGGTACGCCGACCAGACCAAGACCACCCCAAACACGATGGCCACCGCCGACGTCGAGATCTTCGCCGCAAGAAATGCCCCGAACAACGCGCCGAACGTGGTCGCGATCTCCAGGAACATCCCGATCCGCAGGTTGGTGTAGCCTTCCTTCACATACGCCGAGGCCGCCCCCGACGAGGTGGCGATGACCGAGATCAGCGACGCGCCGATCGCGTACCGCATGTCGACACCGAACAACAAAGCCAATACCGGCACAATGACCACGCCGCCACCGAGTCCGGTCAGCGCCCCCAACAGGCCGGCCACCAGCGACACCAAAGCCACCGTCAGGTCAAATTCCAGCACGTTCACGGCGCGGCCCCCGGTTGGCGCGCCGAACTGGTCGACGACGACCGCACGAGAGTGTCGTCCACAAACGCCGCCACGTCGTCGTGCAGTTTCTTCAGCGAGGCCGGGTCCGTGTAAATCTGGTGGCCCGCCGGATACAATCGGAAAACCAGGTTGCTGCGCCGGCTCGGGTCCAGCCCCATGTGGTCGAAGGTGTATTTCTGGCCGAGGTAGGGCGTGGTCAGGTCGTATTCGCCGGCCGCGGCAAAGACGCGGAAATGGGCGTCGCGCGCCATCGCCTCGGCGAGATCATCGGCCACATACACGTAGCCCTGGCCATGCGCGAACCATTTCCACGCGTCGTTCACTTTCCGCGATAGAAACTCATACGGCCGGTTCGTCTCGAAGTTCAGGTCCCGGCGCAAATAATCGTTCAGTGTGGCCACGAACGGGCCGGTCACCAGAAAGAATGCCGGATCGAAGTGCGCGTACTCGCCCCGCGGCGTGACATCCACGCCGACGACCCGGCTGTCCATCAGCCCGACCGTCCGTTGCTCGCCGCGGAGCAGTTCCTTCATGAACCGCGCGGCGCTGACTCGTAGACGGCTGGTCTCGATATAGTTCGCCGAAAGCCCGGTGTACTTCGCCATTTGCTCCACGATGTGCCGCCGATCCGCCTCCGGCAGCGTGTCGCCCCTGGTCAGCGCGCCGAGGTAGTCATTCAAGGCCCATTGTTCGACCGTTGCCCGGTCGACGTCCGCCTTCTTGTGATACGCCGCAGCCGCAGCCAACGACGGGAGCGCGAGGGCAAAAGCGATGTCGTTGCCGTCGTCGTAGGAGAACGTCTGGAAACTGAGCGCCGACGACAGCAGCATCACGCCGCTGAGATTCAGGCCGGCGGCGGTTTGCAGCCGGCTGGCCAGGCCCGCCGCCCGCGTCGTGCCGTAGCTCTCCCCGGCGACAAACTTTGGCGAGAGCCAGCGCTCGTACTTCGTCACGTAGAGACGGATAAACCGGCTCGCCACGTCGATGTCCTTTGCCAACGAGTAAAACTGCTTGGCGTCCACGCCTTCGGCGGTGCGGCTGTAGCCCGTGCCGATTGGATCCACGAACACCAGATCGGTAAAACCGAGCCAGGTCTCGTCGTTGTCCACGAGCCGGTACCGTTCCGGCAACTCGGTCCCGTCGCCCGCCAGCACCACGCGTTTTGGTCCGAGCGCCCCCAGGTGCAACCACACCGAAGACGCTCCCGGCCCGCCGTTGAACGCGAAGGTGATCGGGCGACGCGAAGCGTCAGATTCACCCGCCTTCGTGTACGCGACGAAAAACAGGTTCGCCTGCGGTTTGCCGGCTTCGTCCGCCAGCGGCAGAAAACCGGCGGTCGCCGCATAATCCAGCGCGGTCCCGCCGACCCTGATCAAGTGGCGCGTGACCACCGGTTTTTCCGGCGCGGTGGCGGGCGCAGGTGGCGCATTGGTTTTTGCGGCAACCAACGCACCGCTCCAGAGGAACAGCCCGATGAATATGAATGTTTGTCGCACGCTTTCAGCCTGCCATTCTTGTTCGTCCTGGTTGTTCGCCCGGAGCGGACAGGGCCGGCTCCGGTCGAGTCTGCGACCCTATCCCTTGGAAGAAGGCTCCGCGGCCAGCCACGGGACCCTCATCCTTTCATCTGCAGCACGACAAACACGCTCGCCCCCTGGCGTTTGACCAGGAGCAACACGTTGTCTTTGTCCTTGTCCTTGACCAGCACCTGCTCAAGTTCGTCGGCGCTGGAAACCGGCTGCCGGTCGGCTTCGACGATCACATCGCCCTTTTGCAGGCCTGCCAACGACGCGAGACTGCCTTCGCTCACGTCGGTGATGACCACGCCTTTCTCGGCTTCGACGCCGAGTTGCTTCGCCAGATCGGGCGTGAGGGTCTGCACGCTCAGTCCGAGCTTGGTCAACACGTCGGCGCCTTCGGGGGACGGTCCCGCCGCCGTTGTGGTTTCAGCTTCCTGCTGGCCGATGGTGGCGGTGAGCGTCTCCTCCTTGCCGTTGCGAATGATCCCGATCTTGACCTTCGTACCCGGTGCGGTCGCCGCCACCAGATTGCGCAGGTGGCGGACATCCTCCGCGTCTTTGCCGTCATACCGCACAATCACGTCGCCGACTTTGATGCCGGCTTTCTCGGCCGGCGAATCCTTGTTGACCTGGGAAACCAGGACCCCTTTGGTCTCGCTCAGCCCAAATTGTTTCGCCAGATCCTTGGTGATCTCCTGGATCACCACGCCGAGTTGGCCGCGCGTGATCTTCTCGCCCTTGATCAGCCGCGGTAGCAACGTCTTGATCAGATTGCTCGGAATGGAAAAACCGACGCCCGCAAACTGGCCGACGCTCGTCGCGATGGCGCTGTTCATGCCCACCACTTCGCCGCGCATGTTGATCAACGGGCCGCCGGAGTTGCCGGGATTGATCGGCGCGTCCGTTTGCAGGAAGTCCTCGTAGTCGGTAATGCCCACGTCGGACCGTCCCTTGGCGCTGATGATCCCGGTGGTGGCCGTTTGGATCAGCCCGAACGGCGCGCCGATGGCCATGACCAGATCGCCCACCTCCAATGCGTCGGAGTCACCAAGCGTCACCGTTGGCAAATCGCCCGGTACCCGCCCTTTGATCCGAATGACCGCAATGTCCGTCCGCGGGTCGGTGCCGATGATTTCGGCATCGAACTTCCGTTTGTCGGCGAGTTGCACCGAGATCTCGTCCACGTCCTTGACCACGTGGTAATTGGTCAGGATGTGTCCCTGGCGGTCGATGATCATGCCCGACCCCATCCCGCGCTGGAACTGCTTGTACTCGCGCGGCTGCGCCGGCTGCTGCGGCATCTGGTTGCCGAAAAATTGACGGAAAAACTCGTCGCCGAACGGGAACGGCATCTCGAATTGCCGGAATTTCACGACCTTCTCCGAATACACGCTGACCACGGCCGGCCGCACGTGCGCGGCGACCATCGCGAACGCCTTTCCCAATTGCTCGGCCGGCGCGGTGACCTTCGGGTCCATCGGCCCAGGCTGCAGCATCCGGTCCGCGCCCGAGCGCGCCGCGATCATCAACGTCAGCCCTACCGCCACAAACAGCGCCATTCCCAGCGCCACACCAATTGCCCGTGCCTTGGATTCATTCATCTTCTGCTCCTTTCGTCTGTCCGATGAGCTTGTTGAACGTCGCCGCGTCCATCGTCTCGCGCTTCAATAACTCGTCGGCCACCGCGTCCAGTTGGTCGCGATGTTCCTTCAAAATCTCTTTGGCCTTCTCGTGGGCCTCGTCCAGGATCTTCTTCATCTCTTCGTCGATCTCGCGGGCCGTGGCCTCGCTGCAATCGCGCTGCAACGCACCGTCACCCAGCCACGGCAGGAACTGGTTGGGCTGCCGCTCCCAGTGCACCAACCCGAGGTGCTCGCTCATGCCGAACACCGCGACCATCTGCCGGGCGATGATCGTGGCGTGTTCCAGGTCGTTCTCGGCGCCGGTGCTGATCTCGTCGAACACAACTTCTTCCGCCGCGCGGCCGCCGAGCAGGCCGGTGATCTTGTCGATGAGTTCGGAGCGACTCTGAAGATACTGATCGTCCTGCGGCAATTGCAGCGTGTACCCGAGAGCCGCCCGACCGCGCGGCACGATGCTGATCTTGTGCAGCAGGTCGGCGTGTTCGCTGTACGCTGCGACCAGCGCATGACCCACCTCGTGATAAGCCACCCGCCGTTTGTCCTCGTCGCTCAAGCGTCGACTCTTGCGCTCGGGACCCGCCACAACCTTCTCCACGGCCTCTTGCAGGTCGGGCTGCGTGATCTCCCGGGCACTGCGCCGCGCGGCCAACAAGGCGGCTTCGTTGATCAGGTTGGCCAGGTCCGCGCCGGAGAATCCGGGCGTTTCCTGTGCGATCTTGCGCAGATTGCTGTCCTTGGCCAGCGGCTTGCCGCGGGCGTGCAGTTTGAGAATCGCCTCGCGACCGTCGAGATCGGGCGCATCGACCACGATCTGGCGGTCAAACCGGCCGGGACGCAGCAGCGCGCGGTCGAGCACTTCCGGTCGATTCGTCGCGGCCAGTACAACCACACCGACATTGGCTTCGAAACCGTCCATGCCGACCAGCAGTTGGTTCAGCGTCTGCTCGCGCTCGTCATTGGCCATGGCGGTGCGCACGCCGCGCTGGCGACCGACGGCGTCCAATTCGTCAATGAACACGATGCAGGGCGCGTGCGATTTCGCCTGCTGGAACAGATCACGGACGCGCGCCGCGCCGACGCCGACGAACATCTCGACAAACTCACTGCCGCTGATTGAGAAGAATGGGACATGCGCCTCCCCGGCCGCCGCGCGGGCCAGCAACGTCTTGCCCGTGCCCGGCGGGCCGACCAGCAGAACCCCTTTGGGTATCTGGGCTCCCAGCAACCGATACCGTTCGGGTTGCTTGAGGAACGTGACCACTTCCTCCAATTCTTGTTTGGCTTCCTCGCAGCCGGCCACATCGCGAAACGTGACCTTCGTGTCCTTGTCGGCTACCAGCTTGGCCCGGCTCGAACCGAAGCTCATGACCGACTGTCCCAACCCCTGCATGCGTTTCGCGAAGAACCGCCACAGCAGATAGATCAAACCGATCGGCAGGATCCAGGTCCACAGGAACTGCGACAGGAAACTGGGACGCACCCCGCTGAATTTGACATGAGCCTTCTCAAGCTCCCGCACCAAATCCGGATCCTCGACACGCTCGGTGCGGAACATGTACGCCTTGGGGTTCGCCGTGGAGACGGCGGGCTTGGCGTGCGCCTTCGTGGCGGCTTGTTCGGGAGCCGCAGTCGCTTTGCCCGTCACCGATTTCTCCGGCCCCGGCTTCGCCTCCGGGGCGGACTCGGACGGCTCAGGTTTTGTACCCGTTTTCGGCGCGGGTTTCTCGGACTCCGCCGAAGGCTTCGCGGCCGGCTTTTCTGCTTCCGCAATGGACTTTTCAAGTGCGGGTTTAACCGGTGCTTTCTCCGTTTCGGCCGGTGACTTCTTGGCCTCAGCGTGCTCTGCGGGCCTCGGCTGGATCTTGCCGTCGATGTCGTTCTCGCCAACCGCGCACTCAACTACTTCGCCGTTGGCGAGATGTTGCTTGAACTCACTGTAGGCAATGGTGTGGACGGCAACCTGCCGGAACGCCTCCTGCCACATCCACAACATCGCCAACGTCATGACCGCGTACCAGATCCACGAATGCCACTGATACGTCGGCAACTTCGGAACTGGCTTTTTTCGGTCGGTCTGAGACGGATTCATGCCTTTTCCTCTTAACAACCGCCGAACGCGCGGGTCGCCGAGACCCCGGCGTTCGTCTACTTCTTCGTCCCGCTGGATGGATGCGCGAGCGCTCGCAACACCGTCTCCACCGCGCCGGGCAGCGCATCCACGGGGTCATCACCTTCCAAGGCTTTCATGATCGGCGCCAGTTGTTCGTGCCAGATCTGGTACTGCTCGTCATGCAGAACGTGATGCACGCCCTGCCGCAGCCAGGTCGAGTGGGGACGTTCAATCAGGGCCTGCAACAACGGGGGCAATCCGTCCCGGCCCAAGGCCACCAGTGCGCGTGCCGCCAGCCAACGCACGTCGAATTTCTCGTCCTCCAACGCCTTCACCAGCGCGGGTGCCGCTGCCTGATCGCCAATTTCGCCCAATGCCTTGGCGGCCTGCCCACGTCCGTACTCGGTCGAATTCGTCAGCGCTTCCATCAACGGTTTCAGCGCAGCCTTCCCCATTGCGACCAGGGCACGGCGCGCGCGCTCCCGAACGGTCGCTGACCGATCTCCCAGGTCAACGATCAGAGCCGGAATTCGAAGAACCTCATTCTCTGCAGCCGACCCCAGTGGGGCGTTGGGCTGCCCCTGCCGTTCGTTGTCCCAGTACCCCGGTCGCCCGTAATGCTCGAACAACCGCTCTTCGTAGCTGCGATCCACCCGTTTCGATGGCTCAAACGCCGGACTGTTCTTGATGGATTCCCGGGACAAATCCACGAACACCTCCGATTTGTCCCAACTCACCCGCTTGATCCACGCCGGAAACACCAGCACGCTCTTCCCCGGCAACCAATTCTGGGTGTTCACGACGACATAGCGTATGGCCCACGTCTCGTCTTCGACGATAAAGTCCTGCACATGCCCGATTTCGCCGTCGCTGGCCCGAATATGGTAGCCGGTCACTTCGCCGGTGCTCCGCAGATGTGGGTCGCCCGCAGCCGACTCGGCCAGAGCGTTCTGTTCGCGCGCCGTCGATGGCAAATGCGTGGGAACGGGATATCCGACACCGACATACGGCTCCAATCCCCAGTAGACCGGCCAACCGTAGTACGCGTGCAACTCGGCCTCGTGCTGACGGGAAACAGATTTGTCGGTATCAATGCCCGGGCTGTTCTGCACCTGTTGTTTCGTCAGGTCCACAGGGAACAGCCGCGACTTCCAATCGGGTTTCTTCAAGGCGGCGGTCGAGATCAACACGAGACGCCCGGAAAGCCATCGGCCCGTGTCGACGACCACGTAGCGGATGGTCCATCCGTGATCGTCGAAATAGAACTCCCGGACGGTTCCAATGTTACCATCCTCGGCGCGGACTGTGCAGCCGACCAAGCGGCTGAGACGGCGTTTCATAATGGCTCCTCGTTACCTGCCAGGCTTGGTTGCCTGCCCCACCACGGATTCCGACAGCGGCGCACTGACGCCGGGAGGTATCCCCGCACGGCCACTCTTGGCTCGGGACACACATCCCGGTCCGCCCGCGCGACCTAACGTCGGCCCAGACCAGAATGCTCCGTCGCCGAACGGACCGGCGACTCGTCCTCGCCCTAATTGACCACCCTCGTCGGACACGCGGCAATCATCCGGGTTGTTCCCCCCGACTTAAAATATCGCCGCGTGCACCAACTCGACAACCGACGCGCGGGCCCTCCGGCCCGTTCGTGGCTCAGGCTGAGGCAAATTGGCAAGTTCGCGAACCGGCAGTTGCATCAGTTCGTACTCGGCCTGCAGCCAGTTGTCGATGTCGTGGCCAGGCTCGCAATCGCTCTCCACATAAAGCTGATACGCTCTCGCCGCGATCTGTTCCTCGCTGGGACGTTTGTGCGTCACGATTCCATCCCTCCTCCCGTTTTTTGTCGTCCACCTCCGCGGCCAACTCGCTCTCCAGCGCTCGCGTCCATCCGCCAAATGACACGATGCCTCGACACCCCGAGGATTCCCCCGCCCCCAATTGCTCCGCGACTCGATGGCAAATAAATAATTCCACGCAAAACTCGTTTCTGTCAAATGCCGGAGACACTCAAGACCACGCACTCCGCTTGACCTGCAACCGGTCGCGCACGCCGGTCGCGCCGCTCTTGTGCGCATCCCGGTCAGCCTCGCCATAGGCCAGCCAGCTGTCGACCGTGCCCGTCAACGTCGCCACGCCGTCGCGCACCGTCACGGTAATCTCACCCCTGTCAACGAACGGACTCCAGAAGAACGCCTTTTCGATGTCTTTCTTGATCTGCGCGTCGGTCTGGAGCTGCGGGAGCCTCATGTGGCGGGATTCGTAGCTCGGCGAATTGTAGTCGTAATATGAGGGATTGTATTCCAGTTCGGTCCTGAGATGGTTTCGGATCTCAACCACTCCCTTGGTTCGCGAAGCGACATCCTGTGCTTCCATCCTTTGGAACGCGGAATCGACCCAGCCGCCAAGATAGGCCGCGTGGTCGATCACCGCCGCTTCGATTCTGGAACCAGCCAGGCGCGGATCACGAACGATTGCTGCCTTCAAGTCCGCCTCGGTGGCCGCATCGCTCGGCTGATCTTTGGGGAGCACTCTGGCAACGTCATCCACCCACGACACCCCCACCGTATCCCGTGCGTCTCGCTCGGCCGCCGTCTTCGCCTTCAGGTTGCCGACCGTTCCGCTGAGCGTAACCGCTCCGGCTTCGACTGTCACTTCGGGAGGGAACGGCCAAACGCGCGGATCCCGATGAAAAGCTGCCTGCATCGCCCGCTTGATCTCATCGTCAGATCTGATGACGTACTTGTATTTCCGGCGGCTTTGGTCCCGGGCCCACGGATCAACCGTGAGTTGGTTGCCATCGACGGACAGGACCCCGTTCACCCACGCATCCTCAACCGCGCGCCTCTTCTCGATGGCACTCCCCACCGCCCCGCCAAGCGTTACGTGACCATTCTTCACGTCGGCATGAATCAGCAGACCGTTGACCCAGATGTCCCATTGAAGACGATCGTTGATGTCCGCGGCAATCTCCTGGTCGGTCCGCTTCGTCAGATAGTTGATCTGTATCTCGTTGTGAATCTCTTGGACGCCCTTGACCCCCTCGGCAATCCGCCTCGCCAGTTGCGATTCCGCCCAAGAACCCACCGACCCGCTCAACGTCGCCACCGCGTCTTTGACCGAAACGTCGACCCGATACGATTCCGTCGCCGGATCCTGATGCAACGCCGCCACAATGTCCTTCTGGATGTCCTCGTCAGGGCGCGAAACCGGGGTCACGGTGATGTTGTTGACGACCGCGCGTACACCGCGGATGCTCTCGGCGATTTTGACCGCTCGCTTCCTGGCCAACAAGTCAGCCACCGACCCGGAGAGAGTTACGACACCATGGCTGGTGCTCACGTCGACAAGGTTCGGCAGCACACCCTCGTCGATATTCAAATCCCCCTCCACCGCCACGGTAATGCCGTGGTCCGTAATTGGCTCGTGGGTCCTCGCCGCGTTCAAGGTGGACGCCGCCACCATGGGTACCGCCACTGCCAGCAACCACACCAGCACCAATCGCCCCGCCGATCTTTTCGCGACCCCGCCCGGCTCTCGCCCACCCTCGACGATGGCAACAACCCCATTTTTCTCGCTCATGACCCGCCTCGCTTGAGTCTGTGTCATCAGAACCAAGCACCCTGTTTGACGTCCAATCGGTTGAGCACGTCAACGGCGCCGCTCTTGTACGCGTCCCGCAAGGCCTCGCCGTAGGCGAGCCAACCGCCTACTCGGCCGGTCAGGATCGCCACGCCATCGTGCACCGTCACGGTGATGTCATCGCGGTCAATGAACGGGCTCCAGAAAAACGCCTTTTCGATGTCCTTCTTGATCAATGCATCCGGCTTGAGCGGCGCCGGCGAGAAAGCGTAGGGAATATCATAGGGCCAGGAGTAATAAGGTATCGGATAAGTCGTCTCGACCTCGAGATGGTTCCGGACCTCAACTACGCCCTTGGTCCGAGAAGCAACATCTTGCGCTTCGTCCCTCTGATAGCCCGTATCGACCGCTCCCGACAAATATGCTGCATGATTGATGACCGCCACCTC
>Ga0335079_10007545_pt1 | contig 12370 bp, 8 predicted proteins | sample Lox_Sample_33_FD_206719 | JGI IMG/M metagenome (GOLD analysis project Ga0335079, IMG submission 206719) | Soil microbial communities from Loxahatchee National Wildlife Refuge, Florida, United States - Lox_Sample_3.3 | ecosystem: Environmental > Terrestrial > Soil > Wetlands | place: USA: Florida... | reverse complement strand
GGATTTATGCAGTGGGCGGACCGGGGAATCCAGGGAAATGAAATGTGCCGATGAGCGTCATCGCGCGCTATGCGCGCGACCCCGGACGAGGTGGTCCGGAGCTACATCTTTCAGACCAAACAAAGAGAGTTCCGAGGTGATGTAGGGTCCATTCCTCTCGGCCAGTAGCTCGCTTCTGACCCTCGCTCGACCTGCTTTCCAAGCTTCCCTTGCGGGGCTGCTCGGCGCGATCTTGAGCTCGGGCTCCGGGCTCACCGCCAACCGGATAAACCTACCCTACGCCTCGGAACTCTATCCTGCCTTCAACATTTCTTCTCCGTTCTCCTCGACCAGCGCTTTGCTATAGACCCTTACGCGCCCTCCGTCCCAATCTTTCGATCAAAACAGTGACTGCGCTTGAGCCCCGGACGCCGCACCAACCGGAAAAACTTAAGAAGCTGTCAAAGAACGAGTATGTTTTTACTCCTTTAAAAATTATCGTCAATCGAAAATACGCATTTGTAAGTATTGGATTTTCAATCGGGTGCAGCTGGTTCACAGCCCCATGACCGGAAATGGTGCAGCTCGCAATCACCATCTGCTTGAGAACCCTTGCTGGACGCGGCTTTCCGCTGAAATTGGTGGCATCGGCGAATGTTCGCACTGCCCTTCATCTGTGATTCGCGGTTGTGAAAATCCAGCAGAGGCCGCGCCGGATAAGGGTTTCAATCAGCAAGTCTTTTCTTTCGCCTCATTAGCGATTGGTTTCACGGCTTACGCCGTGGGCTGCATTCCTTTGCCGCTTTGCGGCTGGGAGCGTCTCATGCCTGGGAATGATCGTTCTCTAGTTGAAAGATTCTCGTTTTATGAGATCTCGATGGTCTCATCCACAAAGACCCTGTCTTCGTCGGAGCTGTTCAATTCGAATGAGTTTGTGAGAGTGGCTTTCCCGTTCTCGACGGAAGTGATCACGTAAGAAAGTCCTGGCCAATGCGCTTCGGCCAAGTCCGTTTTTGACCAACGCGCCGGATGATCCGGGTGCGAGTGGTAGTAACCGATGACGTCCTCGCCACGTTCCCGCGCTTCGCATTGGATTCGAATCTGATCCTTCGGGTCTATGTTGTATCGGTTGTGTAGTGAATCAGTGCGAGTATTGTTGGCTCGGGCTGTCGAGCTGACCACTCGGGCGCCTTGGTCGTCGACATGACCCAACAGGAGTCCACAGCACTCGTGGGGATAGGTCTCCTCGCCATGGCGCCGGATGGAGTCGTAGTCGGAGCGCGAGAGCTTCAGCATGCTGGGAATGCAAAAATGAGAAGTCAGAATGCAGAAGGAAACCATTCGCGCGAACGGGCCCTACTTCTGCATTCTGACTTCTAACTTCTGAATTCCTCTCATCCCTCAGTCCAGAATCTCTCGCTCAAATACTTGTCGCCGGAGTCGCATAGAATCGTGACAAACACCGCTTCCTGGCCGCGGCGCAACGGTGACTCGCGCGCGATTTTCAGGCAGCCCACAACCGCAGCGGCGGCCGAGATGCCCACCAGCAAGCCGGCATTTCGCGAAAGATGACGCGCCATGGCATAGGCATCTTCCGTCGAGATTTCCAGATTCTGATCGGCCAGCGAGGCATCGTAGATCTTCGGCACAATCGCGCTGGCCATATGCTTTGCGCCCTCGATGCCATGAAACGACGAATCCGGCTGCAGCGAGATGCATCGCACCGACGGATTCAGCTCCTTCAAGCGCCGCGTCGTTCCGACAAACGTTCCGCTGGTGCCGAGCATGGAGACGAAGTGCGTCACGCGTCCCTGCGTCTGCTGCCAGATTTCGTTCGCCGTCATGTGATAATGTGCCTTCCAGTTGGCTTCGTTGGAATATTGGTCGGCATAAAAATACTGGTCAGGATGTTTCTCGGCCAGGGAGCGCGCCATGCGGATCGCACCATCCGATCCGTCGGCGGGATCGGTGTAAATAATATTTGCCCCGTAGCCCTGCAGAATCTGCTTGCGCTCGCGCGAGACGTTTTCGGGCATGCAGAGCGTGACGGGGAATCCTTCTGCCGCGCCGAGCATCGCATAAGCGATCCCAGTATTGCCGCTGGTAGCGTCCAGCAGGATTTTTCCAAGACGAAGCTGCCCCGTGCGGCGGGCTTCGGAAACAATGTTGGCGGCTGCACGATCTTTGACCGAGCCGCCAGGGTTATACCATTCCGCCTTACCCAGAAGTGCTACGCCCGGCAGGTCGCGCGTCACAGCGTCCAGGCGCAGCAGCGGCGTGTTTCCGATGCGATCGACCAGGCTGTGACCCAGCGTGTCGCCTAGTCCTGAGGCAACTTCCCCAGGATGGGCATATTGTCCCGCTGAGGGAACGACCGCGGTTTTTGTGGAGCTAGACGTCATGCTTGAACCGAATCGCCGTGACCAACGTAACGTGCTATGTAGTTCGAAACACGGTATGTAGTATTTTGATTAGATGAATCAGCATCATCCGGCGATGCACGCCTGTAAAGTTACGACGGTCTTTATGTGTATAAAGTGCATCCAACATGCGAACAGAGCCCGGAAAGAAAGGTGAAGTTAAGAAGAAATGGCCAAGACAATTGAAACACGAACCTACGATGAAGCGCTAGCTTGGCTCCGCGATCACGGGTTCGATATCACCGAGGCGCCCGGCACCAACGGCCGCGTGTTCTTGCGCAAATACAACGTTTCGGCGGCGATCCAGAAGACGCCCGAGGATGGCGTGAAGATCTTCGCTTATCCGGGCTGTCTGATCGGGAGCGAAATTTCGAAGCTGGTCAACCGCGGGTATCAGCAGTTCTTCAAGACCTCGAAGCAGGAACTGCCTGCGACCGCCGAGCAGCTGAAGTCCCTGCAACAATTTTCTGAAGAGCTGAAACAGGCGCTTGCCCTGCCCAGCCTCTACAACGAATCGCTGGGGACCGTCGCGGAAGCCTATCAATACGACCGCATCGAGAATCGCGATAAACCTGCTGTGGAGCGTCCGAAACGTCCGTGGGAGGTGGCCGGTCAGCAGGCGGTGGCTGCAAAAAAGGGTAGGGCGTAACGGTTTCGGGTTTCGGGTTTCGAGTTTCGACCTTCGAGCTTCAAGGTTTCAATGACAAAAGACTGCATCGCATTGAAACGTTTCAACTTAAAACCTTTTTTCATTTGTTTTCGCTAGTATTCGAGTCCGGCGCAGCCTTCTTGCTCGCATCACTCTGATCCGCCTTCTGCCGCAGTTCCCGAACTTTCTCGAGTTCTTTGCCTGCCTCTGCTTTCCTTCCCGTCAACCGATATAGCTGCGCAAGCTGATAATGCGCGTCGGGCTGCGCCGGTTCGAGTTTGATGGCCTGGCAAATCGCGGGCTCAGCTTCTTTGTAGTTTCTCTGGGCGAGATAAATGGCTGCCAGATCCAAATAAGCAAAACGGTAATCCTTGTTGACTCTCACGGCCTTTTGCAGCAGCGGCAGGGCGGCATCGGGATGATCGTTCTTCCATTCGATGTCGCCCAGATAGGCCAGAGCCTGCTCGTGATTCGGGTCGAGCGCGAGCTCCTGCTCGAACTCCTTGCGGGCATCTTCGTAGCGCTCCGCTCTCCAGTACATGTATCCCATCGCAAAATGGATGTTCGGCTCGTTGGGAGAGATCTTTGCCGCCGTTTCAAATTCAGAGATGGCCTCCGGAGTTTTGCCCAGCGCGTCGAGCGCTTGTCCCATCAGAACATGCGTGGGAGCGGAATCGGGGCTCTGTTGCAGCAGGATCCGGAACTGCTCGACCGCGCACGTTGCCTTCTTTGCATTGAGACAACTCTGCGCCAACATCTGGCGAAGTTCTGGATTGCTCGGGTCGGCCTTCACGACCGGCTCAAGGTATTCCGAGGCCAAATCGAACTTCTTAGCGCCGTAGTAGCTCATGCCAAGCAAAGTCTGGGCTTGTTCGTTCTTCCGGTCTGCGGCCAGAGCTCCGCGTAGGGCGGCTGCCGCCGCGGAGAAATGTCCTTGCTTGAACTCGGCGAGACCGAGATTAAGTTGAATTCCGGGCAAGCTGGGCGCAAGCCGCAGCGCTCTGCGGTACGCCGCAGCAGCGGCGCCGTAATTTTGCAGGCGCGCAAGATCGATGCCCATTGCGGCGAAGGCACCGGCATCATTTGGATCGCGTGCGACGACCGCTCTCCAGACCTGTACGGCCTCGTCCCATTTCTGCTGCTGCTCAAGGGCCTGGGCATCGGACGGACTTGAAGCCTGCCCAAGCACAAGAACCGGCAGCAGAAGAGCAGCCATCATCGCCTGTAGGGTCCTAATGACTATGCGGGCAACGGGCATGTCAGAAAGTTTAAATCATTGCCGGGGGAAGCTGCGGAGAGTCCCTGCGCAGAGAGTCGCGACTGTCCCGACGAAACTCAATTCCGATTGATTTTTCCGTTGTTGGCGAGACCGTTGAGCCAACGGCGGGCGGTGGTCGCCTCAGGCCGATCACCATAGCGCTTCAGGAAATCGCGCAGAGCCTGGGCAGCGTCTTCGTATTTGCCAACAGCGGTCAGAGATTGCGCGACCAGAAGCTCGATTTGTGGGGCCTTGCCGTTTGACTCTGTCCATGCCAGTTGCGAAGACTTCAGCGCCTGATCATACTGCTGGAGATGGTAATAGGACTTTCCCAGGACCCACTGTGCCTCCCAGTTCCCTGCATCCACCTGAAGCGATTTTTCCAGAGGCGGGAGCGCCTGATCGTACTTGCCCTGATCGGCCAGGGCCATTCCCAGCGCCGAAAATGCGCGCGAATTGGTCGGATCCATCTGCGAGGCTCTCTCCAGGACGCCTTGCGCCTGGGCCCAGTCCTTCTGATCCAGCAACAGGAGTCCCTGCACGTACAGTACGTCGGGATGACCGGGGGCGAGTTGCAGGGCCTCGTTCACGTACTTCTCGGCTTCAGAAAGCTTATTCTTGCTGAGAGCCTTCAGACCTTTGTCAAGGGCTTCTTTTGCCTTCGGCGCCAACAGAGGCTTGGTCGGTCCTTCCGCATCCGTCGTCCCTTCACGCTGCAGATTTGCGTCGATTTCGTAGCGCATAGCCACCGACACGTTGACGTCTCTCTGCGCCGCCTTGTATCCGGTTGCCTCGACGATCAGGGTGTAATCTCCGAAAAAGATGGAATCGAAGAAGGCACGACCATGGGAGAGTCCGGTTTCGTTGTAGAGCATCCCGTCACGGTAGAGCTTGACGGTTCCGGCGGTGGTAATTGGTGTGCCTCCGCCATCGCGCGCGGTGACTGAGAGCTGTGGCCTGTCCGCACGAGGAATCCCGGGATCAGCACTGCTGTCTTGAGCGTAAGCGGCGGAAACGGAAAGCAGAGAAACGATCAGAAAAAATGTGGCTGAAGCGATTCTCTGAAGCATGGCGAAATGCATAGAGCCCTGCGCCGAAGATCCGCTGTCCAGCGTATGCCTGGACCGTAGGAGCGTCAAGGAGGAACAAGGTTCTTCCGCGCGGGGTGACCACTACGCCGTAGGACGCTGAAAGTCGCGCCTTCAAAACGCGCTCCCCCGAAATAAATTGCCCCGCTCGCGGTGGCGAGCGGGGCAGGTAAAGCCGACATCAAAGAGGCTAGAAGGAAATCTTCCCGCCTAGCTGAATGATGCGCGACGGAGCATATCCGGAGATGGTTCCGAAGCTCGTCGAAGTTGGGTCCCAGCCGGTGTTAACCGCGTTGGGGTTCGGGTGGTTGAATGTATTAAAGGTTTCCAGACGCAGTTCGAATTGGCTGCCCCGAGCTTCGTTGAACACGAAGTTCTTGAAGAGGGACAGGTTCCAAACCTGCGCTCCCGGACCGCGCACGGCGTCGTAGCCAAGGTTGCCCCAGTCGCCGAGTGTGGGCAGACTGAATGCTGACCCGCTAACCCACTGTGCTTTTGTGTGTGGAGTAGCGATGCTGCCGCTCACGTTCGGACGGTTGTTGCCTCCAACACCGTTACCACCCTGAGGGGTGTCCAGCGTTATGTTGATCGGCAGGCCAGATTCGATCGTCACGATGCCGGAAACCTCCCAGCCGCCAGCTACCGTCCTTACCAGCGCATTCGAAGCATGGCGCAGGAAGGGCAGGTCATAGATAAAGTTGGCCGAAAGGTTATTCAAGCGGTCATAACCAGACGGACCCCAGTCGTACCGCCAGCCTTCGTATGGGTTCGACACTGTGACGAGGTCTCCGCCGCCTCCACCACCGTTGGTCTGGTTAGAGGAGTCGTAGGCCCGAGACAGCGTGTAGAACACGCGCAGGCTCAGGTCATGCCTGATCTGAGAATTCAGATCGACCTGCAGACCGTTGTAGTGTCCATTGGCACCGTCGATGGACTGCTTGATGGCGCTAAATCCTTTGTAACGCGCCACTGCGTTGTAACCGCCAGGAATTGTTCCATTGACCAACCCAGGAATATTGGAAGCGTCCGGAACGTTGATGTCCTGGTAGTAGTTCTGTTGGCGGCTCTGGTTTCCGACGTACATGACGGCGAGCACCGTGCGGGGAGCCAGCGAATGCTGGATACCAGCGCTGTACTGATAAGCCGCTGGCAGCTTGTACTGGTTCACCGCCAAGCCAGTGATGCCAGCCACTGTAATCGGAGCCACAGCAGTTGTGCCGTTGAGCAAGTACGTTTTTGGGTTTTCGAATGATACGTTGTTAAACGTTACGCTCGTGCTGAACGGAATGTTCGGGCCGGCATTGTACATGTCGTTGCCCTGGATGCGCTCGTACATGATGCCGAAGCCACCGCGAAACACGGTTTTTCCGGAACCGGTGAGGTCATAGGCCCAACCAAGTCGCGGACCGAACGCTGCCCAGTGGGTATCGACCAGACCCTTGGGGACTCCCGGCGTCGTGCCCGGAATACCGATGCCGTTCAAGTAGAACTGAGTGCCGGCAAGGATCGGGTTCGGACTGGTGCCCAGACCCGGGCTGACCTGCCCACCGCACTTCGGGTCGCCTGCGGTCACATCGGCAGGACTGCAGATGTTCCCGTTCGTGTCCAGAATAGCGGTCTTCGACGGATCGTACAGATTCGGGTAGAAGTTGCCCATCCGATTGTTGGCCTCATACGTATGTGGCACACCATCCCAGCGCAAACCCAGATTCAAGGTTAACCGGTGATTCACGCGCCAGTTGTCTTGGACGTAGGCCGCGGGAGAGACGTTGTTCCAGAAGCCGTGGTCCTGAACACCCAGCTCATTATAGGAGTTGCCCAGACCGAGGAGGAAGTCACCAAAATCCGTTCCGGTGTAGTTTCCGTTGAAGTTGAAGACGCCTTGCGTATCACCAAACAGATCCTGGACTTTCTTGTAGAGCGCCCAACTAAAGCCGAACTTCATCTGGTGAGCACCTTTGGTCCAGGACAGGTCATCGCGGAGTTGGTAGTCGTCCGCTTTGTTATGCCACGGCCAGCTCGCAACCTCATAGACGGCACCTAGATGGCCTGCGAGCTGAATCGCAGGAATCCGGGTATTGTTGTTCGGACCTGAGAAAAGGCGATTGAAAGTGAAATCCGACGGTGCCGTGTAAAGTCCGGTCGGCACGATGTTGATGCGGTTGCCGTTGTAGTTGAACGCAACCTCATTCAGCAGCCGCGAGTTGATCGCGTACGTCGTGTGCACGACGGCGCTGTAGGACGGGTTCCCGAAACTGGTCCCGACGCTGGGCTGGTTCGCCCATGCCCACAGGGTGGTACCGAAGTTCTGCGCAACCTGTTCGGCAATAAAGTGTCCGAACACCGAGAACTTGCTGTTGAAGGTATGGTCGACGCGAACAATCTCTTCCTTGAGGTTCGTCGGAGCATTGTTGCCGCCGAAGAACGACGGATTTCCATTTTGGTCGACGCCGTTCGGGGCCGGGAAAATGCCGCCGTATTTTCCGCCGGCGTGCAGCAACGCTTGTGCGTTCGCGCTCAGCATGCAAGAGGGGATTACATTTCCCGGAAAAGGATTTTTCGGGGTTACGCCAGCAGGAGCAGCCCCGCCGGGACAATTGGCGAACAGAACCGATGGGGCGACGTTCCCGGTGGCCGAAAAGTCGGGGGCTTTCGGGATTTGGATGTTGGGCAGAGCATTACTGAAGTCGCCGCCATACGTGCCCGGGTCAGGCTCCAATAGTTGGAGAGTGTTGCCGTTAATGTACTTGCGCCACTCCATGTTGTAGAAGAAGAAAGTCTTGTTTTTGTCGGGATTGTAGAGCTTCCCGAAAGTGACCGGGCCCCCGACATTGAAACCAAACTGATTCTGGCGGAGTTCCGCGACTGGGCTTGGCGCACGATTTGTATAGTAGCGTGCATCAAACGCATCGTTGCGATTGAACTCCCAGGCGGAAGCGTGGAACTGCTTTGTCCCCGATTTCAGAACCAGGGTCATAGTGCCAGCAGACGAGAGGCCGTAATCGGCGCTGTAGTTCGAGGTGAGCTGACGGAACTCAGCGATCGCATCGACGGATGGGGCGATACTCATGCCGCCTGCACCGCCGCGGTCATCGTCTTCGCCACCGTCCAGCAAATAGATGTTGTGGTTCTGACGAAGGCCGTTGTACTCGACACCCGCGCTACCGCCGACCGGCGTGTTGGGAGCAGTCGTGTCAATTTCACTCGATGCTCCAGGTGCCAGAGCAGCCAACTGGTAAATACCGCGGCCGTTGATCGAGAGGTTCTGGATTTGCTGCCCGGTAATGACGTTGCTGACCTCGCCAGAGTCAGATTGCACCTGAATTGTGTTGGCCTCGACAGTGACCGTCTCCGTTGAGCCGCCAACCGCCAACCGAAAGTCGATTCGAGCGCGATCGCCGACCTGAAGGGTTACATCTTTCTTCTCCTCAGTCTTGAATCCGCTCATTTCGACCTTGGCGTTGTAGTGACCGATGTGGATATCGACTGCGGTGTACTGGCCCGCATCGTTGGTTGTGTATGTTTTGGAAATGTTTGTGTCTAGGTTGGTCAGTGTCACCTTCGCATTTGCGACTGCTGCACCCGAAGGATCTGTGACCGTGCCAACCACCGTAGCTTCCTGTGCCAATCCGTGCGCGGCAAACAGAAGGACGAGGATCGCGAGGAATAATCCCAGGCGAACCTCACCGCGCTTCAGCAAACGGCCGATACTCCCGGCATGCGTGGGCGAGAGAGATTTCATTGGTCCAGCCTCCAAAACTTGCATTTGCAATCGTCGGGGATGTCCTCAGGGACGGGACGGCCCGTACGTTCCGTGAACGTTTACGGTGTTTACAATCACATAACAACGGTTGTCAAGAAGAAAATCGATATCGTAAAGGAATTTTGACATTTTCTTGACCTGGATTACCCCGTTTTTGTCGCTCAAAGCATTGCTCCTCCCCGGTGAGCTTCCAAAACCCCTCCTTTTCTGCGGCTTGCTCGGACCGCTGACCGACGGCATAGGGGACGGCCCTGGAAATCTCGTCCGCCTTGGATGGTTGCATCTCTTGGTTCCTAAGCCAGACTGGATCAACCGCACCACGATTCCTTGACCTTGCCAATGCGCTGTGCTACAAGCGTGCGTTCGACCGTAATCGTTTACGAAAAGCTTCTTGCTCGCCCCCGTGTCCCCGTAATTCGGCAGACGGGCGCGGTGGAGGATTTATGAAGACCTGTGTCCTAATCAGTTCGCTGGCATTTTTTCTGCTTCTGCTGGCATCGAATTTGGCCGCGCAGAATGAGCCCAAACCGCTTTATCTCGATCCTTCTCAACCGGTCGAGGCGCGGGTCAATGATTTGATCCACAGGATGACTTTGGAGGAAAAGGTCACCCAGTTGGTGAACCAGGCGCGGGCGATCCCGCGACTGCAGGTGCCGAACTATGACTGGTGGAGCGAAGCGCTGCACGGGGTCGCCAACGCGGGTACAGCGACCGTATTCCCGGAGCCGATCGGTCTGGCGGCCACGTTCGATGATCCGGCTATTCATGAGATGGCGATCGTGATCGGAACCGAGGCGCGCGCCAAGCACAATCAGGCTGTGCGCGCGGGGCGGCGCGACATCATGGAGGGTCTCGATTTCTGGTCACCCAACATCAATATCTTTCGCGATCCTCGCTGGGGACGTGGCCAGGAGACGTACGGCGAAGATCCTTTCCTCACCGGCCGCATGGGCATCGCGTTCGTGACTGGGCTGCAGGGCGACGACCCGAAATATTTCCGCGTGATCTCAACCCCAAAGCATTATGCCGTCCACAGCGGTCCCGAGCCGAGTCGGCACACGATTGACGTTCAGGTCTCAAAACACGACATGGAAGACACCTACTTGCCGGCCTTTCGCGCTTCTGTCGTGGATGGCAAAGCCGAGTCGATCATGTGCGCCTACAACCGAGTCAATGGCCAACCGGCCTGCGCGAACACGTTCTTGCTGAAGGACACTCTGCGCGGCGCCTGGGGATTCAATGGCTATGTGGTCTCCGATTGCGATGCCGTTGTGGACATCTTCACCGGACATCACTACACCAAGAGCCAGGCCGAGGCGGCGGCAATGGCGAACAAAACCGGCATGGACAATGAGTGCGCCGACTTTTTCACGATCGCGAAAGACGATCACGATTACAAACCGTTTCTCGACGCGGTGAAACAGGGGCTTCTAACGGAGGCAGACCTCGACGTCACTTTGAAACGGCTGTTTACGGCCCGCATGCGGCTCGGGATGTTCGATCCTCCGACAATGGTTCCTTACGCGAACACTCCCGACTCAGAAATCGACAGCGCTCCACACCGGCAACTCGCTCTGAAGCTTGCCCGCGAATCCATGACGTTGCTCAAGAATGATGGCGTCCTGCCGCTTGCGTCGGAAGTGAAAAACATTCTCGTGGTTGGTCCTCTGGCAGAATCTGCGCAGGTTTTGCACGGCAATTACAGCGGCACGGCATCTCATGCGGTCACGGCGCTGGAAGGAATCAAGAAGCAATTTGCCGCAGCGCAAGTCTCGTACGAGCCGGGGACAAATTTCCTGCGCGAGCAGCCGCTCGTGCCAACTGCAGTGTTATCCACCGTAGATGGCAAGCCCGGCCTGAAAGGCGAATATTTCGCCGGCGACATCATTGGGACGCCTCAGGTGACGCGAATTGATTCTGTCGTGGATCTCCACACCTTTTCGTTCGCGCGCGATCCGCAGGCGATCCCGGCTCCGCCGGGGATGAAAGATTTCTCCGTGCGCTGGACCGGATTTCTGACTCCAACCGAATCCGGCACGTACCAGATCGGCCTATCCGGTTCAAACGAGCGTATGTGGCTGGATGGCAAATTAGTCGTCGATGATCCCGTGCTTCACGATCCGAACGTGCAGACCGGAACCGTCCCGCTGGTCAGAGGCCATCCCTATCCGATCAAGATTGAATTCCTGAAGGGCGCCTTCATGATCAAGCTCGTCTGGCAGGTTGCCGGGAAAGATCCGCTGCTCGAAGCTGTTTCGGAGGCTCAGAAGGCCGATGTCATCGTGGCCGTCATGGGCATTACATCGAAATTGGAAGGCGAGGAGATGAAGGTCGACGTCCCCGGCTTCCGTGGCGGCGACCGCACCAGCCTGAATCTGCCAGAGGAAGAGGAATCGTTGCTCGGGGCTTTGAAAGGTACGGGCAAGCCTCTCGTCGTGGTGCTGATGAACGGCAGCGCTCTGGCCGTGAATTGGGCCAACGATCACGCGAATGCGATTCTCGATGCCTGGTATTCCGGCGAGGAAGGCGGAACCGCGATCGCCGAGACGCTGGCTGGAGCGAACAATCCCGCTGGGCGCTTGCCGGTCACCTTCTACAAAGGCACGGAGCAGTTGCCGGATTTCGAAGATTACAACATGAAGAACCGCACCTACCGATACTTCACCGGCCAGCCGCTTTATCCCTTCGGATACGGATTGAGCTATTCGACTTTCGAATATAGCGGCATGACGCTTTCGAATCCGCAGCTGCAGGCGGGAAATCCGTTGAATGTGGAAGTGGACGTGAAGAATACGGGCAAACGCGACGGCGATGAGGTCGTTGAACTCTACATCACGTTCCCGAAACTCGCAGGAGCTCCGCTAAAAGCACTACGCGGATTCACGCGCGTCAGTCTAAAGGCTGGCGAGCAGAAACATATCAAGCTAGCGCTCGGGCCGCGCGATCTGAGTTACGTCAATGAGGCCGGCGATCGGATGGTTGGCGCAGGAGATTACCTGATCACTGTCGGTGGCGGACAGCCAGGGACTGCCGCTGCACATGCCGATTCGCATCTGACGATCACAGGAGAGCAGAAGCTGCCAGAGTAGGGGAAAGAACATTAGGCCCGAAGGGCGCGAAGTTTCCGGAAAGGAAAACTGGACGGTTCTGCTTCGTGTTACGTGGTGCCCTTTGTGGTTGAATATCGTTAGATGAGCATCCGAAGGCGCGTTG
>Ga0335079_10007542_pt1 | contig 12372 bp, 11 predicted proteins | sample Lox_Sample_33_FD_206719 | JGI IMG/M metagenome (GOLD analysis project Ga0335079, IMG submission 206719) | Soil microbial communities from Loxahatchee National Wildlife Refuge, Florida, United States - Lox_Sample_3.3 | ecosystem: Environmental > Terrestrial > Soil > Wetlands | place: USA... | reverse complement strand
TCCGCCGAATGATCCGCCGCCGCCGCTGAACCCGCCGCCTGAGAATGAGCCCCCGCCAAACCCGCCTCCCGATCCCCATCCGCCTCCTATCCACGGGCCCCCGGGGAAGAACCGCCGGCGCCTGGCCATCAGTCGAATGAGCGCGAAGACAATGAAGATGAACAGGGCCAGGAGCGGGGAGGCCTGTCGGCCTCCGGGGGGAGACGAGGGTTCCGCTTTGTACTCGTCTTTCGTGGCAGCCATGATCGCCTCTGCGCCGGCGCGGAGGCCGCCGTTGTAGTCACCTTCCCTGAAATGGGGCGCGATTTCCCGCCGGATGATCTGTCCCGCGAGCGCGTCCGGGAGGACTCCTTCGAGTCCGTAGCCCACTTCGATGCGGACCTTTTTGTCATCGCGCGCCACCAGGAGGAGCACGCCGTTGTCCTTCCCCTTCCTCCCGATCTTGTTCTTTTCCGCGACCTGGATGGAGTACTCCTCCAGGTCTGCCCCCGCAAGCGTCGGCATCATGAGGACGACCACCTGCGTGGAGGTGGCCCTGTCAAACGAGGCCAGGAGCGACTCAAGGCTCGCGAGCTGATCGGGGGTGAGCGTACCCGTAAGGTCCGTCGCGTACTTCGCGAGCACGGGTACCTCCGGCTCGTCATCCGGCGGACCGGCCCGCACAGTGCGGACCACGCCCGTCGCCTGGAGCGTGGCCAGGAGGACGAGCAGGAGCAGGACGCGGCTATGTGGCGCGGATCTCATCCGTTCAAAACTTCACCTGGGGAGCGTTCTCGGCCCCCTCTTTCGCCTGGAAATATGGCTTCTCGTTGAATCCGCGCAGAGAAGCAATAAACGAGACGGGGAACTGGCGTATCGACGTGTTGTATGATTGGACGATGTCGTTGAAGCGCTTCCGCTCGACCGTGATCCGGTTTTCCGTGCCTTCCAGCTGCGTCTGCAGGCTCAGGAAATTCTCGTTGGACTTGATCTGCGGGTAGTTCTCCGACACCACCAGCAGGCGCGACAGGGCGGACCCGAGCTGGTCCTGTGCCGCCTGGAACTTTGCAAACGCCTGCGGATCGTTGAGCACGTCCTTTGTGACCGTCATCTGGCTCACCTTGGCGCGCGCTTCGGCAACGCCGATGAACACGTCCTTTTCCTGTGTCGCGTATCCCTTGACGGTCTCCACCAGGTTCGGGATGAGGTCCGCCCTCCGCTGGTACTGGTTCTCCACCTGGCTCCAGGCGGATCGCACGCCCTCGTCAAGCTGGACAAGGCGGTTGTTCACGCCAACCCCCCACATGAACACGCCGAGGACCACCACTGCAATTGCGCCGAGTACGACCGCGGCGATCAGACAACCTCGAGATTTCATAGCCTCTCCTTTGTGTATGAGAATGGGGCCTGCGACTCAGTCCTGGAAGACCATGATGGACCCGCTGTAGCACGCCACCCACACGCGTCGCGTGACAGGGTCGAACGTGATGCCGATCGGGTGGTGCTGGGTAGGGACGGTGGCGACCACGCGCATATCCGCCGTGGTGATCTTGCTCATGGTATCGGATGCATAATTTGTCACGTAGAGGGCGCTGCCGTCGGGCGTGATCGCCATGCTCCGGGGGGCCGATCCCGTGGCGGCCTTCCGGACCAGCCTCCCGGCGCCGACATCCACCTTGGCCACGCTCCCTTCGCCGTTCAGCGTGGCATAGAGATACCTGCCTGCGGAGTCGATCAGCACCGTGCGCGGCGAGCGCCCGATCCCCCGGAGCCACGAGAGGGCGAACGACTTCAGGTCCAGGACGGCCACGTCGTATGAGCCCATCACGGCGACATATGCCCGGGCTGATGATCGGTCGACAGCGATCCCGCGCGGGTACCGGCCCAGGCGTACGCGCTTCATCTCTCTCATCGCCGCGCAGTCGATGACGCTCAGGTCGCCGCTGCACCAGTTGCTCACGAGCACGAGACGCCCGTCGGGCGTGGAGGCGAGGTATTTCGGCACCGAGCCGGCGGGTACGGCCCCCGTGACCTCGAGCGCCCGGGCGTCGATACGGTAGACGACGCTGTTGTCAAATCTCCCCGTCGCGGTCGAGTCGTTCCCGGGGTTGACGAACCCGGCCCCCGAAATCAGGTAATTCGAAACCCAGGCGGTCCTCCCGCTGTCGGTGAACGCCACTTCGACGGGAGCGCCCCTGTACCACCCGCGGAAATTCCCCGGGATAAAGCGGGAGAGCTCTACACGGTCCGGGATCGTTTTCAGGAGCCGAAACTCGCGGTCGTAGACCGTGACCGAATGCCTGTACATCATATTCTGCGCAAAGAAGAGCCCGGCGCCCGAATACCCGATCGATTTCGGCGCGATGTCTCCGCGGATCGTCCGAATCAGCTCCATCCCGGATGCAGGGACATTCACCAGGATGAGGAGCAATGCCGCAAGAGCCAGCGTCCGGCCTGTCGCCGCGGCGAGGATCACTGCCTCGGATGCCGGCGTCCGGCGTTTAACCTCGACAGCGAACGTCGCCGCCGAAGCCGGCAATCTCCTGCCGGTGTGCGCCGGATTCCTTCCTTTTCGTAACGATACTTCCATACGACTCTGTTTCATGACAAAACAAAAGGGGAGACGCGTTGTGCATCTCCCCTTGACCTCAACCCCAGAGGGGCATCAGTTCAGCTTGTAGTCGACTCCGATACGAGCAAATCCGAGACCGTAGCCGACTTCGACGTGGGCACCGAACTTGGGCGAGAAATAGTACCTGGCGCCGGCGAAGATATCGAAGAACGTGTAGCTGCCGCTCGCCGAGAAGCTGAACTGCTGAATGAGCGGGTTGGTATACGTCACCGAGTTCGAAACGATCACGTAGCCGATACCGATCCCGCCGTACGCGTCGATCTTCGGGTTGTGATCGAGGAAGTGGTACGCACCGCGCACTTCAATCGGGATGTAGGAATACTTCCAGCTGCCGTCGAGAAAATCCTCGCTTGATCCCGCATAGCCGATATTGCCGCCGAGCGTGATTTTCTCCGCGATGCCCGTCTCGAATCCAACGTAGATCGGGGGAAGAGACGATGTCCCGTAGAGGCCAGCCAGTCCGATACCGATCCCGGCGCTGATTACCATGTCCTTCTGATGCCAGGCGTTATCCTGGGCCAACGCGGAGCTCGGGAACGCAACGAGTGCCGCCAGCAACACAATAGCACAAACTGTCCAGAATTGTTTCATTATGACCCTCCCGTTGATGGTTGTACGTGGTTGGCGTATCGGTGACATCCCTGGTGGATGGTACACGGGACGAGGTTCAACCGGTGAAATACGCGGTGAACTCGTGAACTCAGTATACTCAAACACCCATGGAATGTCAAGTTATTTTGCAGGGCGATGTTCCTGAACCCATATAAAGCGATGGGGCACGCAATCCGCTTAACCCGCGCTTTGCGTGCCCCGGCCCGCAAATTGCTATAATTCTACGCGAACGCCGCCCGTCAGAGAAAAATGTCCGGGGACGTCTTCAATGTATCCTTCAAACGTCTGATTCCCCCCCGCCTGGCCTCCGGTCGGCTGGAACGATGAGATGAACTGCGACTCGCTCCCAAAGGGGACCATGTGCTTGAATTGGAGATACGGCTGGAACATGTCGCTCACATGGAAAACGACCCCGTAGAATACGAGGAGCCCCATTTTCACCTGCGAGGTTCCCGAAAACGTCCCGCTCTGGGCAGCGTTGGTCGAAGTTATGTCGCTTGTGCTCAGCCAATCGATTCCAAGACCAAGGCCTATGTACGGTGACAGAAGTTTGAAATGTGGGAACACCAGCCGATGGATCGGCATGATGTCGAATGCAATGATCGAAGTCCCGCCGCCGCTCAGGCCGTCTGCGGCGAATTTTCCGGCTCCGTTAACCGAATTGAAACCATTTTCAAAGTACGAATATGAAGCATATGACGCCTCGAGGGCGATGTCAAGCTTGTACCAGCCTCCTGCGGTGCCGGGAGGAAGCACCTGGTAGCCTCCCGTGAGGCCAAACGTGAATGCCGTCGAGCCTGCATCAGCGACGTTTCCCACCGAACTCTGCCCCTGCTGTACGTACTTCAGCGCTCCCTTGAGACCCGAAGTATTGAATCCGACGAACGCCCCCGTGTAGAACTGGGCGGATGCGGTGGCGATGCCAAACGCGCACATTACCGCAAAGCCCAGGCATTTCGTGCGAAATCGCATGTTGCCTCCGAACAGGTGAGTAAATAGTGATTGATGGGAAAGCGAAAGGGAAGTATTGGTTGGTGAATCTCACACAAAATTCCGATAAAGTCAAGGAGTCGGCCGTCACCCGTGTTCGGCGTCACGGCTTTTCAGCAACGACCTGGCGATAACGATCCTCTGTATCTCCGACGTTCCCTCGTAGATTTCTGTGATCTTCGCGTCCCTGAGGTATCGCTCCACGAGATATTCTCTGACGTACCCGTACCCCCCGTGGATCTGTATCGCTTCCAGCGCACTTTCCACCGCCGTTTTCGACGCGAAGAGTTTCGCCATGGCCGCCTCGGCCCCGAATTGCTCTCCCTTGTCTTTAAGCGCTGCGGCCTTCAGCATGAGCATCCGGGCTGCCCCGATGTTTGTGGCCATGTCCGCGATCTTAAACTGTATCGCCTGAAGCTCGGCGATCGGCCTGTCGAATGCCTTCCGCTCCTTCGCATAGTGGACGGAAGCGTCCATGCAGGCCTGGGCGATTCCGAGCGCCTGCGCGGCGATGCCGATCCTCCCCCCTTCCAGCGTGCGCATGGCAAACCGGAATCCCTCCCCTTCGGGGCCGACGCGGTTGGCGGCTGGGACGCGGCAGTCCTGGAACGAAAGGGACACCGTGTCGGAGCTCCGGATGCCGAGCTTCCGTTCCTTCTTTGCCACGCTGAATCCCGGTGCCCCCTTCTCGACGATGAACGTGCTGATCCCTTTCGGCCCCTTCTCCCTGTCGGTTGCGGCCATGACGAGCACCACGTCGGCGGTCGAGCCGTTCGTGATCCAGTTCTTCGTGCCGTTCAGGATGTAGCAATCGCCGTCGCGCGTCGCCACGGTGTGCTGGTTGGAGGCGTCGCTTCCCGCTTCCGGTTCCGACAGGGCAAAAGCGCCGAGCGTCTTCCCCGAGGCGAGCGACCGGAGGTATTTCTCCTTCTGCTCCTTCGACCCGTCCCTGTTGATGCCGTAGCAGACGAGCGAATTATTCACCGACATGATGACGCCGACTGAAGCGTCGACCCGCGAGATCTCCTCCAGCGCCAGCACGTAGCTCGTCGTGTCCAGCCCGCTCCCGCTCCATTCCTCGGGAACCATCATCCCCATGAATCCCAGCTCACCAAGCTCCTTCACGATCCCTGCGGGGAACTCCTCCTTCTCATCCCGTTCGATCGTGCCGGGGGCGATGCGCTCCTCCGCGAATTTCCGGGCCGTTTCCCGGATCATCGTGTGCGTATCCGTAAGCGAAAAGTCCATTGTGGTCAGTGTCGAGTCAGGTGGTCAGTCTCGGGTCCGGTGGTCAGTCTCGGATCTTGCAGCAGTATGCATGATCACTTCCCCGCGTAGTCGTAGAACCCTTTGCCGGATTTTCTGCCGAGCTGGCCTGAGGCGACCATCCTCTTCAGGAGAGGACAGGGGCGGTATTTCGGGTCGCCGAGTCCCTCGTGGAGCACGTTCATGATGGCAAGGCAGACGTCCAGGCCGATGAAATCGGCGAGGGCAAGCGGGCCCATCGGGTGGTTCATGCCGAGCTTCATGACCGTATCTATGGCCTCAGGCGTCGCGACCCCTTCCATGACGCAGTAGACCGCCTCGTTGATCATCGGGAGGAGCACGCGGTTTGCGACGAACCCCGGGTAGTCGCTCACCTCAACGGCAACTTTCTCCAGGCGCTCGCACAGCCCCCGCACGGCAGCGCAGGTGGCATCGTCCGTGGCATGCCCGCGGATCACCTCGACCAGTTTCATGACCGGGACGGGGTTCATGAAATGCATCCCGATGACCTGGGGCTGCCGCCGGGTAGCCGCGGCGATCTCCGTGATGGAAATGGACGAGGTGTTCGTCGCGAGGATGACCCCCGGCCGGCAGGCGGCATCAAGCCGCCGGAATATCTCCTTTTTTGTCGCGGCGTGCTCGGTGGCCGCTTCGACGACGATGTCTGCTCCCGAGGCAGCCGCCTCGAGGTCCGTTGAGGCGGCGATACGGCCGAGCGTTGCGGCCTTCTGCTCCGCGGTGAGCGTCCCTTTCTTCACCTGGCGATCCAGGTTTGCGCCGATTGTGCGCAGGCCTGCGTCGACCAGGTCCTGCCTGACGTCCACGAGACGCACCCCGAAGCCGTACTGCGCGAACACGTGCGCTATGCCGTTCCCCATTGTGCCGGCCCCGACGACACAGACGTTGCGGAATTCCATGGCACGCCCAGCCTGCAATGTGAGTGATTCAGATGCGCTCGACGATCACCGCGCTCGCCTCTCCCCCGCCGATGCAGATGGCCGCCAGCCCGCGGGAGAGGTTCCGCTCCTCGAGCGCGTGGAGCAGCGTGACGAGTATGCGTGCCCCGCTGGCCCCGATGGGATGGCCCAGGGCCACCGCCCCCCCGTTCACGTTCACGCGCTCGGGGTCGAGTCCCGAGAGCGTGTTGACCGCGATGGCAACGACGGCAAATGCCTCGTTCACCTCGAAGAGATCGATGTCCTTCACGGCAAGGCTGGCCTTCGAAAGGACCCTCGAGATTGCGTCCACGGGAGCGGTGGTGAACCAGACAGGCTCCTTTGCCGCCGAAGCCTGCGCGATGATCCGTGCCAGCGGCTTGAGGTGGAGTGACCGTGCCCGCTCCGACGACATGACCACGAGCGCCGCGGCGCCGTCGTTGATCTTCGAGGCGTTGGCCGCGGTCACCGTGCCCTCCTTGATGAACGCAGGTTTCAACGTCGGGATTTTGTCGAAATTCGTCCTGAAAGGCTCCTCGTCGTCAACGACGCGCGTGGTGGCACCTTTCGCCCCCGCCACGTCTACCGCGACGATCTCCTTCTGGAACCTCCCTTCCTTCTGGGCCGCCTGGGCGCGCCGGTAACTCTGGACGGCGAACGCGTCCTGCGCCTCCCTGCTTATGTGGCATTCCCTGGCGCAGACCTCCGCCGCGTTTCCCATGAGGAAGTTGTTGTACACGTCGACAAGCCCGTCACGGAATATCACGTCGACAAGCTCGAGGCTTCCCACCTTCGGGGCTTCCCTGGGGCGTTCCAGGAGGTGGGGTGCATTTGACATGCTCTCCATCCCACCCGCCACAACCGTATCCGCATCACCCGTCGCGATCGCCTGCGCCGCCAGCATGACCGCCTTGAGCCCTGAGCCGCATACCTTGTTCACCGTCATGCATTCCACAGAAGGCGGCAGCCCCGCAAAAATCGCCGCCTGGCGGGCAGGTGCCTGCCCGACGCCCGCCTGGAGCACGTTTCCCATGATCACTTCCTGGACGGCCCCCGCCGGGATGCCGGCGCGACGGACCGCCTCGGCAATGACAAGCGCGCCCAGGCGCGGGGCAGCAAGCGGGCTCAGCGCGCCCCGGTAGCCCCCGATGGGCGTGCGGCATGCGCTGACGATGACTGCGTCGTTCATGGTCTTCTCACCTGTCATTGCGAGGCGCGCCTGTGGCGCCAGAGGCGCCACCACAGGCGCGCCGCGGCAATCTCCTCCCCCAAAAACCGACAGGGGCGTTCGGTGGAACGCCCCTGTCCGCTGTGCGCCGGATCAGCTGCTCATCGAGCGCAGGAACTCCTTGTTCGATTTCGTCCCCCGCATTTTCTCGAGCGTGAACTCCATCGCCTCCACGGTATTGAAATCGGAGAGGAGCTTGCGCAGGATCCAGATCCTGTTCAGGTCGTCCGAATCGATGAGGAGCTCTTCCTTTCGCGTGCCGGAGCGGTTGACGTCCATGGCCGGGAAGATCCTCTTGTCGGAGAGCTTCCTGTCCAGGATGATTTCCATGTTGCCCGTTCCCTTGAACTCCTCGAAGATCACCTCGTCCATGCGGCTCCCCGTTTCCACCAGGGCGGTCGCCACGATCGTCAGCGAGCCTCCCTCCTCGATGTTGCGGGCCGCGCCGAAGAACCGCTTCGGTTTGTGGAGCGCGTTGGCGTCCACGCCGCCGGAGAGGATCTTCCCCGAATGCGGCACCACCGTGTTGTGCGCCCTCGCCAGGCGCGTGATGCTGTCAAGCAGGATGACCACGTCCTTCTTCGCTTCCACCAGGCGCTTCGCCTTCTCCAGCACCATGTCCGACACCTGCACGTGCCTTTCGGGCGGTTCGTCGAACGTGGAGCTGACTACCTCGGCATTCACCGACCGTTCCATGTCCGTCACTTCCTCGGGGCGCTCGTCGATGAGGAGGACGATCATCTTCACTTCAGGGTGGTTCCGCGTGATGCTGTTGGCGATCTTCTGAAGGAGGATCGTCTTGCCGGCCTTCGGGGGCGAGACGATCATGCCGCGCTGTCCCTTGCCGATGGGCGCAAGCAGGTCCATGATCCGCATGGAGTATTCGCCGGGCGCGGTCTCCAAGCGGATCGCCGTATTGGGGTAGAGCGGAGTGAGGTTGTCGAAGAGGACGCGCTCCCGGATTGAATCGGGGTTCTCGTCGTTCACCGCTTCCACTCTCAGCAGTGCGAAAAACCGCTCCCCCTCCTTCGGCGGGCGTACCTGGCCGCTTACGGTATCTCCGGTGCGGAGGTTGAACTTCTTGATCTGCGACGGGGAGACGTAGATATCGTCAGGCGAGGGAAGATAATTGTAGTCCACGGAACGGAGGAAGCCGTAGCCGTCCGGCAGGACTTCCAGCACGCCCCTCGAAAATGTCAATCCCCCCTGCTCTGTCTGCGCCTCCAGGATCTTAAATATCAGCTCCTGCTTCCGCAGATCGCTGTACCCGGAGATATTCAGGTCCTTGGCGATCTGGTTGAGCTCGGCGATCTTCTTGGACTTGAGCTCAGAAATGTCCATGGCCATAGTGTGTACGCCTTTCTACAGGTGCAAACGCTGAATCACGCCCGGCGCCTCCCCCGCGGCAGCATGACGCAATAATGTGGAGAGACACTTATACGGAGAGTGGACGTGCGGAAAAAAGTAGAAATACCGATGAGTTTCGAACAGGTGGTGATGAAGAGATGACGGGTGGATGAAGCCAATTCAGACTTCTGGCTTAATATACCCCTTCACGCCCCCAATGTCAAGTATTTTCGCGGCCAAGAGCCTTAAGTGCCTCTCCGACCACATAGTGCGATCCCGTGACCAGCAGGCCTCGTTTTGCGGCCATCCGCGCCGCTTTCCGCAGTCCGGAAGCCACGCTCCCCCCGATGAGCACTTCCAGGCCGAGGTCGCGTCCGGCACGCCACAGTTCAATCGCAGGGAGCGATCTTTCCTGGGGAGGCGCCACGGCAATGATGGGCTCGGCGATCTCAGCGAGTCCCGCCAGCATCGGCCTGTACTCCTTGTCCTTCATAACTCCAAAGACGGCAATAAGGTTCTTTCTGCGGCCCCGTCTGAGGGCTTCGACGAGCGTGCGCATCCCCGCCGGGTTATGGGCCACGTCGAGCAGTATCCTCCTCTTCCCCTTGATCTGCTCGAGCCTTCCCCGGAGACCGGTGTTTCTCTTCACTCGCACGAAGCCATTCCGGATTGCCCGCGGGGTCAGCCTCCCAAATGCGGCGTGTCCGCCGGGCGTCTCAATGAGCGTCCGGAGGACGCAGAAGGCGAGTGCCGCATTCCTCACCTGGTGGTCTCCCGGGAGACCCGGCGCAAATGAGGAGAGAGAGATCGACCCGGCCCGCATGGAAACGGCACCGCCCCCCCGGGTTCCCCTAACCTCGACACCCCTTGTCGATTCGCGGAGGTGCACTCGGCAGGAACGCGCGCGGGCGCGAAGGACCTGAAGCGCCTCGGGGTCCGTTTCCCCGGTCACTGCGGGAACGCCGGGCTTTATGATCCCCCCCTTCTCGCGGGCGATCCTCCGAATTGTTGTTCCGAGCAGCTCCGTATGCTCGAGAGCGATATTCGTGATCGCGGAGACGAGGGGCCTCAGCACGTTCGTCGCGTCGAGCCGTCCGCCGAGCCCCGTTTCTATGACGGCGACATCCACACGCTCCTCGGCGAAGTAGAGAAATGCCGCACAGGTCGTCGCTTCGAAAAACGTCGCCCGGTACTTTTCGACCCACGGACGCATCCGCCGGACGTATTCGACGAGCCGGCGCTCCTCGATTTCGCGACCGTCGATCCTGATCCTTTCGGTGAATCGCACGAGGTGGGGTGACGTGTAGAGTCCCGTCCGGTATCCCGCCTCGGTCAGCGCGGAGGCAATGAACGCCGACGTGGACCCCTTGCCGTTCGTGCCGGCAATGTGAATGGAAGGGAAGTTCCGCTGCGGGTTCCCCGTCGCCCGGAGGAGGGCGCGGATGTTCCGCAGCCCGAACTTCATGCCGCGGTATTCCAGGCCGTAGAGGTAGCGGAGCGTTTCCGCGTAGCGGCTCACAGCCAGCTGTCGACCACTGACACGCCTTTGCCGGCGTCGAGCGCCCCGACGAGCGCTCCCGTGTCGTCGATGCCGTTCTGGTCGCAGTACGCTGCGATCCCCGCTGCGATCGTAATGCCGGCGGCGGGATCGATGAAGTTCGCCGTTCCCACCTGCACCGCGGTCGCCCCCGCGAGGAGGAACTCGATCGCGTCGGATGCGCTGGCGATCCCGCCGATTCCCAGGACCGGGATGCGGACAGCGCGGGCGGTTTCATAGACCTTCGCCAGCGCCACGGGCTTGATGGCCGGGCCGGAGAGGCCGCCGGTCACCGTGGAAAGCACCGGTTTTCTGGTACGAATGTCTATCGCCATCCCGATCAGGGTATTGATGACCGACACCGCATCGGCTCCTTCCGCCTCCGCGGCGCGCGCGAACTCGGCGATGTGGGTGACGTTCGGGGTGAGCTTGATGATGAGCGGGCGGCGGGTGAGCGGCCGGAGCCGCCGCGTAATCTCCGCGACGGAAGAGACATTGGTCCCGAAGTTCAATCCGCCTTCCCGCACGTTCGGGCAGGAGACGTTGATCTCGTAACCGTCGATCCCCTCTTCGGCGTTGAGCAGGGAGAGGACCTCGCAATACTCCTCGACCGTGCTCGCCGCGATGTTCGCGAAGACTGCCGTATCGACCGACTTGAGGAACGGCAGCTTCTCCCGGATGAACCGGTGCACGCCGATGTTTGCCAGGCCGATCGAGTTCAGCATCCCGGAGGGCGTCTCCGCGATGCGGACAGGCGGGTTGCCGGTACGGGGCTTCAGGGACAGCGATTTCGTGATGATTCCCCCGAGCAGCGCCGGGTCCGCCAGGTCACGGCAGTCGTCCCCGTATCCGTACGTGCCGGAGGCCACCAGGACACGGTTCTTGAGGGGAACGCCCGCAAGTTTGAACGATGATCGCGCCATGATCAGAGTCTGATGGTGCTGATGTCGAACGTGGGTCCGTCTTTGCACATGAGCGCGTACGTTCGCTCATCGCCGGCGCGCTCCACCGGGCACCCCTGGCAGATGCCGATGCCGCACCCCATCGGTCCCTCCAGCGACACCTCGCAGGGGATCCCCGCCGACCGGGCAAGCGACGCGACGGCGCGCAACATCGGCATGGGCCCGCAGGCGAATATCTTGGGCCCTGGCGGAGGCGAGCCGCGCAGCACCCCGCCTGCCAGGTCGACCACCGTGCCGTGGAATCCCGCGCTGCCGTCGTCGGTCGCCGTGCGAAGTCCTTCGAGGTGTGCCGTAACCAGGTGGGCAGACGTGCGCGCGCCGAGAAACGTGATGACATCGCGGCCGCGGTGCCGGAGCGTTTCGGTGAGAATGGGCAGCGGGGCTACTCCCAGCCCTCCCCCCAGGAGTACGGCAGTCTGGAACGATCCCTCCTCAGTCCGGAAGGGAACACCCAGCGGGCCCATGACGTCGAGCAGGTCCCCCTCTCTCTTCCGCCGGAGGGCATCTGTCCCCTTCCCCACCACCTGGAATATGACCTCGACGAGAGTCCCCTCGATGCGATATGCGCTGAACGGTCTCCGGAGCAGCGGATCGCATCCCCCTTCCACCCTGATATTGACGAATTGACCGGGGCGGAGTGCGCGGCTGATTGCGGGAGACGTGAACGAGAGGAGATAGATGCCCTCACCTGCCCTCTTCACGTCAACAACCGCACACTGCTCGATCGTCATTCCGGGATTTTTCCCTCCTTCCCGGGAACGCGCTTCGGGATCTTCTTTGCCTCGACCGAATCAGCCGCGGCCTTGCGGGCGGTGCTGTCAGCCGAGACGTTTCGGCCCAGGCTGTCCGCCGATATCTTCCGACCGAGGCTGTCGGTCGATACT
>Ga0335079_10007541_pt1 | contig 12372 bp, 11 predicted proteins | sample Lox_Sample_33_FD_206719 | JGI IMG/M metagenome (GOLD analysis project Ga0335079, IMG submission 206719) | Soil microbial communities from Loxahatchee National Wildlife Refuge, Florida, United States - Lox_Sample_3.3 | ecosystem: Environmental > Terrestrial > Soil > Wetlands | place: USA... | reverse complement strand
GCGATCTACGGCGCGATCTTCTCCGCGCAACGCCTGGTGCGCCCGGTGCAGGACCTCATCGAGGGCACGCGCGCGGTGGGCAAGGGCGATTTCGCCACGCGCCTGCCGCTGCCCTCGCGCGACGAGATGGGCTTCCTCGTGCATTCCTTCAACGACATGACCAAGCGGCTGCGGCGGGCGCGCGCCGAGGCCCAGCACAGTCAGGAGGCGGTGGAGCGCGAGCGCGAGCGCCTGGCGATCATCCTGGCGCGCCTCTCCACCGGCGTGCTGGCGATCGACCGGCACCTCACGGTGCGCATGGCGAACCAGGCGGCCGGGGCGATTCTCGGCACCGAGCTCTCCACCGCGACCGGCCGCCCGCTGCCCGAGCTCGCCGCCGGCAACGAGCGGCTCGGGCAATTCGTCGGCGCGATCGCGGTGCGCTTCGCCGCCGGACGCGAGGAGTGGCGCGAGCAGCTGGATCTCGACGGCGCCACCGGCCGCCGCACGCTGATGTGCGCGTGCACACCGCTCCCCGGCGAGGAGCGCGACATGGGCTTCGTGATCGTGTTCGACGACATCACGACGCTGCTCGCGGCGCAGCGCGATGCCGCCTGGGGCGAGGTGGCGCGGCGGCTCGCGCACGAGATCAAGAACCCGCTCACCCCCATCCAGCTGTCGGCCGAGCGGCTGCGCCGGCGGCTGCTGTCCGGCATGAGCGAGCGCGACGCCGAGATCCTCGAGCGCGGCACGCGCACCATCGTGCAGCAGGTGGAGACCATGCAGCAGATGGTCAACGCCTTCAGCGAGTACGCGCGTGCACCGGAGATGCAGATCACGCGTTTCAGCCTGAATCAGCTGGTCACCGAGGTGGCGGATCTGTACCGCTCGCAGGCGCCGCGCACGCGCATCAGGCTGGAGCTCGATCCGCGGCTGGAGAGCATCGAGGCGGACCGCGGCCGGGTGCGGCAGATTCTCAACAACCTGGTGACCAACGCGCTGGAAGCGCTCGAGGGGGTGGCATCTCCGGCGCTGGAGATCGCCACCGGCCTCGATAGCACCACGGAGGCCGACTATGCGAGCGTCACCGTATGTGACAATGGCCCGGGATTTCAGCGCGAGCTGCTGGGCCGGGTATTCGACCCGTACGTCACCAGCAAGCCCAAGGGCACGGGCCTCGGGCTCGCGATCGTCAAGAAGATCGTCGAAGAGCACGGCGGACGGATCGATGCGGACAATCGCCCCGAGGGCGGCGCCCGCGTACGCGTGGTGCTGCCGGTGATCGACAGCACCCGCTCCGCCGGCGGCGGAGCGCGCGAGCGGCGTGATCAGTTGAGGAGAGAACGCGCATGAGCAACCCACACATTCTGGTGGTCGATGACGAGGCGGACATCCGCGGCCTCCTCAAGGAGATCCTCTCCGAGGAGGGCTACGAGGTGGACGTTGCGGCGAACGCCGCGCAGGCGCGCGCCTCGCGTGCCCGTCAGGTTCCGGATCTGGTGCTGCTCGACATCTGGATGCCGGACGTCGATGGCATCACGCTGCTGCGCGAGTGGTCCGCGGCCGCCGCCGACGGCTGCCCGGTGGTCATGATGTCGGGACACGGCACGGTGGAGACGGCGGTCGAGGCGACGCGCCTCGGCGCCTTCGATTTCGTCGAGAAGCCGCTGTCGCTCGCCAAGCTCCTGCGCACGGTGGAGCGGGCACTCGATGCCGGCCGGCGTCACCGCCAGTCGGGGAAGCTCCTCGGAGCGGCGCTCAGTGCGCCGATCGGCAAGAGCCGCGTGATGCAGCAGCTGCGCACCGAGCTGCAGCAGCTGGCGGGCAACCCCTCCCCGCTCCTCCTGATCGGCGAGCCGGGCTCGGGGCGCGAGGCGTTCGCTCGCTACGTGCACGAGCACGGGCCGCGCGCCGCCGCGCCGTTCGTCACGCTGATCGCCAGCACGCTGCGCGAGGCGGACGCCGAGGAGCGGCTGTTCGGCCGCGAGGCTGCCGACGGCGGCCAGGAAGGCGCGCTCGAGCAGGCCGGCAGCGGGACGCTCTTCATCCACGAGGTCGAGGATCTGCCGCTCGGCGTGCAGCGCCTGCTGTACGGGGCGCTCGAGGCGGGAACGGTCACGCGTCTCGGTGGCACCGAGCCGCGGAGCTTCCGCGCCCGGGTGATCTCCTCGGCGCAGCCCGGCGTCGAGCAGCGTGCCGGTGGCGAGGCGCTGCGGCGCGACCTGCTGGCGCACCTCAACGTGCTCATCATGCGGGTGCCGCCGCTGCGCGAGTACGCCGAGGACGTGCCGGATCTGCTGCGCCATCACGTCGACCGCATCGTCGATACCGAGGGGCTGCCGTTCCGGCGCTTCAGCGTCGCGGCGCAGAACCGGCTGCGCAACTATCCGTGGCCGGACAACGTGCGCGAGCTGCGCCACCTGGTGCATCGCCTGCTGATTCACGGCGGGAGCGAGGAGATCCGCCTCGAGGAGATCGAGCGCGAGCTCGCCGTGCAGGCGCCCGCGGACGAGCCGCTGGTGAAGCAGGACCTGCTGGCGCTGCCGCTGCGCGAGGCACGCGAGCAGTTCGAGCGCGCCTATCTGCAGCAGCAGCTGCTGCTGTGCAACGGCAAGGTCGGGCAGCTGGCGAAGCGCGTCGGCATGGAGCGCACGCACCTGTACCGCAAGCTCCGCTCGCTCGGGGTCGACTTCCGCAACATCAGCGAAGACTGAGCGTGTGACGGTCAGCCGCGATTTTCTCGCCTACGTGCTGGAGCAGCTCAGCCCGCTCGGCGCGGTCAGCGCCAAACGCATGTTCGGCGGCGCGGGGCTCTACAGCGACGAGTTCTTCTTCGCGCTGATCGCGGACGACACGCTGTACCTGCGCGTCGACGATGCCAACCGCGACGGCTTCACGGCGCGCCGCATGCAGCCGTTCCGGCCGTACGCCGACCGCCCCGAGGTCAGCATGAGCTACTACGAGGCGCCGGCGGAGGTGCTGGAGAGCGCGGCGGAGCTCGCGGTCTGGGCGCGCCGCTCGGTGGAGGTCGCGATGCGGGCGCCGCCGAAGGCCGCGCCGCAGAAAGCGCGGCGCGCAGGCGCCGCACGCCGGCGGCGGCCGGCACGCTCGCGGCGCTGAACGCGGCTACGGCGACGGCGGCTGGGCGGCCGCTGTGCCGGCCGCTTCGCGCGCGGCTTTCAGCTCAGTCTCCCACGCGGATCACGAGCGCATCCACCTCGGCGGCCTGCAGCTGCTTGCGCACCCGGTTGAGCTCCTCGAGATTGGTGATCGGGCCGATGCGCACGCGGTGCCAGACGTCGGCATCCACCGCCACGCGCTGCACCTTGGCCTCGACCCCCTGCAGCGCGAGCTGCGCGCGCACCCGGTCGGCGTCCGCCTGGTTGCGATACGAGCCGGCCTGCAGCACGTAGACGCCCGGACGCTCGATGGCGGCGCCGGCGGGCGCGTCGCGCTTCACGTCCCGGTCCTTCTCCGGCACCACCACTTCGAAGTTCGGCAGCATCTCGTAGAAGTCGTACTTCTGGGATGCCTTGGCCGCCAGCGCCGGATCGGCGTCCGCCGGCGGGGTGCGATGCGGGTCGGGGCGCGGGGCGTCGGCGACCTCGGCGGGCTTGTGGCGGTTGCCGCCGGTGTAGAGGAAGGCGAGGCCGGCGAGCGCCACTCCCGCGAACAGCCCGTAGCCGAACTCGCGCCAGGCACGCAGGTCGAGCGGCCGGTGCCGGGTGCTCTTGTAGTCGCGGCTGGTGAGTCGCGTCACGCGTCGCGCGCTCACATGCTCTCGGGCGCGGAGACGCCGAGGAGCGTCAACCCGTTGCGCACTACCTGCTGCACGGCGAGCACCAGCGCGAGACGCGCGTTGCGCAGCGGCGCCGCCTCGACGATGAACACCTCGGCGTTGTAGTAGGTATGGAAGGTGTTGGCGAGCTCGCGCAGGTAATGTACCAGCGCGTGCGGCGCGCGGCTCTGCGCCGCCTGCTCGAGCACTTCCGGGTAGCGCGCCAGCGCCTGCAGCACCGCCTGCTCGTGGCTGCCGTCGAGCTGTGCGAGCGCCGCGAGTCCCGCGGCGCGGTCGAAGGCGAGCCCGCGCACCGCCAGCTGCTTCATGACGCTGGCGACGCGCGCGTGCGCATACTGGATGTAGTACACCGGATTCTCGTTGCTGCGCGACTTGGCGAGCTCGAGGTCGAAGTCGAGCGGCTGCTCGTGGCTGCGCATCAGGTAGAAGAAGCGGGCGGCATCGTTGCCCACCTCCTCGCGCAGCTGGCGCAGTGTGACGAACTGCGCCTCGCGCTTGCCCATCGGGATCTTCTCGGTGCCGCGGAACAGGCTCACGAACTGGATGAGCGGCGCCTCCAGCGCCTCGGGCGGCTGTCCCATGGCGGCGAGTCCGGCACGCACGCGCGCCACGTAGCCGTGGTGGTCGGCGCCGAGCACGTCGATGAGGCGCGCGAAGCCGCGCTCGCGCTTGTTGAGGTGGTAGGCGATGTCGGAGGCGAAGTAGGTCTTCTGGCCGTTCTCGCGCACCACCACGCGGTCCTTCTCGTCGCCGAACTCGGTGGCGCGGAACCACAGTGCCCCTTCCTGGCGATACAGCCTGTGCTGCGACTCGAGCACGCTGAGCGCGTGGTCGATCGCGCCGCTCGCGGCGAGCGCGCGCTCCGAGCACCAGCTGTCGAAGATCACGCCGAACTCGCCCAGGTCCTCGCGGATGTCGGTGAGCATCGCCTCGAGCGCGAGCTCCTGCACCTGGGCGAAGCCCGCGGTTCCGAGCAGCTGGCGCGCGCGCGCGATGAGCGCATCGATGTAGGCCTCCTTGTCGCCGGCGGGGGCATCCGCCGGCAGCCCCGCGAGCAGCGCCGCGGCGCTGCGCCGCAGGGTGGACTCCGCAGCCGCGGACTTGAGGTCGGCGGCGAGCGCGCGCACGTAGTCGCCGCGGTAGCCGTTCTCGGGAAACGGCAGCTGCTCGCCGCACAGCTCGAGATAGCGCACCCAGGTGCTGACCGCGAGGATGTCCATCTGCCGGCCGGCGTCGTTGATGTAGTACTCGCGGGACACCTCGAAGCCGACGGCCGCGAGGATGTTGGCGAGCGTCGCCCCGTAGGCCGCCTGGCGGCCGTGGCCGACGTGCAGCGGCCCGGTGGGATTTGCCGAGACGAACTCCACCAGCACCCGCTCACCGCCCCCGCTGCGGCTCTCGCCGTAGCGCGCGCCCTGCGCGTGGATTGCGCCGAGCTCGCGTGCGTAGGCCGCGGGCGCCAGGTGGAAGTTGATGAAGCCGGCGCCGGCTACCTCGGCGCGCGCCACCAGCGCACTCGGCGGCAGCGCCGCGACGATCGCCGCCGCCAGCTCGCGCGGGCTCTTGCGCGCGGCCCTGGCGAGGCGCAACGCCACGTTGCTGGCAAAATCGCCGTGCTGCGCCTCGCGCGTGCGCTCGACCACCACGCTCGCCGCCGCGGGCTTCTCCGGGAGGACGCCGCCGGCGAGCCTGTCGAGCGCGGCCAGCAGCAGTTGCTCGAGTTCCTGCTTCACAGTTGGTACTTCGGGGATTGAAGGATCCGCGCGCGGGCGCGCCGCGGGAGTTTACCCGAAGCGCCGCCGCGGTTGGCCGCGGATACCCGCTGCCCGACGATGCGGTGGAGCGCCACATCGCCGCGGCGCCGTTCGCCGGCTAGCCGGGCGGCGGCCCTCAGAACAGCTCGAGCGGATCGACGTCGAGCGCCCAGCGCACGCGCTGCGCGCTCTTCAGGGCGCCGATCTCGGCCACCCAGCGCTCGAGGAAGCGGTGCAATGCGCGCCGCTCGCGGCTCTCGACGAGCAGTTGCGCGTGGAAGCGTCCGGCGCGCTTCGCCATCGCCGCCGGCACCGGACCGAGGAGCCTCAGGCCGGCGGCGTGCCGCTCACCGCTCGCCCGCGCCTCCGCGAGGAAACCGAGCGCCGCCTCGCGCGTGCGCGCCGAGGCGCGCACCGCCGCCAGACGGCTGAACGGCGGCCACTCGGCCTGGCGCCGCTCCTCGAGCGCGGTTGCCGCGAAGCCGTCGTAGCCCTTCTCGAGGAGGCTCTGCAGCAACGGGTGCTGGGGGAATTCCGTCTGGATCAGCACCTCCCCGGGGCGCGTGCCGCGGCCGGCTCGTCCGGCCACCTGCACGATGGTCTGTGCGAGGCGCTCCGCCGCGCGGAAATCCGTGCTGAAGAGCCCCTGGTCGGCATTCAGCACCACGACCAGCGTGAGGTTCGGGAAGTCGTGGCCCTTGGTGACCATCTGCGTACCGACGAGGATGCGCGCTTCGCCCGAGACCATGCGGTGCACGACCTGCTCGAGATCGCCGCGCTTGCGCACCACGTCGCGATCGAGCCGCACGATCGGGACCGTGGGGAAACGCGCCGCCAGCGCCGCCTCGATGCGCTCGGTCCCCTGGCCGACGGGCTTCACCGCGAAGCCGCACTGCGGGCAGCGCTGCGGCAGCGGCGCCTCGGCGCCGCAGTGATGACAGCGCAGGCGCGCGGCGGCGAGGTGCACCGTGAGCCGCGCGTCGCAGTCACGGCACGGCGCGATCCAGCCGCAGGCGGTGCACAGCAGCGTCGGCGCGAAGCCGCGCCGGTTGAGGAACACCAGCACCTGGCCGCCGGCTTCGAGGTGGCGCTGCATGGCGAGCGCCGCGGGCGTCGCCAGCCCCGACTCGACGGCGCTGCTGCGCAGATCGATGAGCTTCAGCAGCGGCGGCCGCGACTCGCCCGGGCGGCGCAGCAGGCGCAGCCGCAGGTAGCGGCCCGCATCGACGTTGTGCAGCGTCTCGAGAGAGGGAGTCGCGGAGCCCAGCAGCACCGGCACGTGCGCGAGGCTCGCGCGCATCACGGCGAGATCGCGCGCCGAATAGCGCAGCGCCCCCTCGTGCTGCTTGAAGGAGCCATCGTGCTCCTCGTCGACGACGATGAGCCCGAGATCCGCCACCGGCGCGAACACCGCCGAGCGCGTGCCGAGGACCAGGCGCGCGCGGCCGGTGCGGGCGTCGCGCCACGCGGCCAGCCGCTCGGCATCGGTGAGCCCCGAGTGCAGCACCGCGAGCGGTGCCTCGAAGCGCTCGCGAAAGCGCGCCACCAGCTGCGGCGTGAGTCCGATCTCCGGCACCAGCACCAGCACCCCGCACCCCGCGGCGAGCGCGCGCTCGCTGAGGCGCAAATACACCTCGGTCTTGCCGCTGCCGGTGACGCCTTCGAGCACGAAGGCGGCGTAGCGGCCGAAGGCCGCGCCGACCTGCTGCACGGCGTCGTCCTGCTCGGGCATCAGCGTCGGACCCGCCGCGCGCACCCGCACCGTGCCGGCCGCGCGTTCGAGCGCGGCGACACTGCGGCCGGCGAAGCCGCGCGCCTGGAGTGCGCGCGCTGCCTCACGCCAGTTCTCGCCGCGCTCATCGAGCAGCGCCGCCCGGGCGCTGCCGCCGGCGGCGATCAGCACCTCGAGGAGGGCGCGCTGATTTTTCGCGCGGCGCGGCTCGCCGGCGGCATGCGCGGCCGCCCCCGCCGGCGTTACCGTCCAATGCTCCTCGGTCTCGGTCGCGCCTACCCCCAGCCGCAGCGCCTTCGGGATGGCCCCGGCCAGCACCTCGCCGATCGGGTGATGGTAGTAATCGGCCGTCCACAGGATGAGCTCCAGAGCATGCGCATCGAAGAGCGGCGTTGCATCCAGGACCTCGAGGATGGGCTTCAGGCGCTCCGGCGGCAGCTCGCTCGAGTCCGTCACCGCCACCACGGTGCCGACCAGGCGCTGCCGGCCGAAGGGCACCCGCACCCGCATGCCCGGCAGGGGCTCCGGGCCGGCGCCGGCGGGGGCCGGTGGCAAGTAGTCGAACAGCCGTCTCAGGGGGGTGTCGAGCGCCACCCTGAATGTTTTGTGAACGAATCCCACTGAATGAGCTAAATCAATAACTTGCGCTTGCAGGGGGCGTCAACCGAGCGACGCGTGCGCGCGTTATACAGGCCATGCCCGAGTTTGCTACGCTCGCCTCGCCTTATAGCATGCCGGCCGCGCTACACGGCGACGTGGACCTGAGCGACCCCGAAGCAAAAACGCAAACCCGAGCGCTGAACCAGTTTCTGGCCGGCGTCGAGCTGAAGGCATTCAAGATCGCCCAGGCGGCGCTGCGGCACGAGGATGACGCCCTCGATGCCGTGCAGGACGCGATGCTGCAGCTGGCGCGGGCCTATGCCGGCCGTCCGGCGGAGGAGTGGAAGCCGCTCTTCTACCGGATTCTCGAGAACCGCATTCGCGACATGCAGCGCCGGCGCACGGTGCGCGGTCGCGTCATGGCCTGGTTGCCGGGGCGTGCCGACGATGAGGACGATGACTACGACCCGATCGCCCAGGCCGCGAGCAGCGAGCCACAGCCGGTTCGCCAGCTCGAGCTCGATGAGGCGGTGGGGGCGCTCGATGCGGCGCTGAAGAAGCTGCCGCCGCGGCAGCAGCAGGCGTTCCTGCTGCGCACGCTCGAGGGACTCGATGTCGCCGAGACGGCGCTGGCGATGGGCTGCTCCGAAGGCAGCGTCAAGACACATTACTTTCGCGCAGTGCAGGCACTGCGCGCGCAACTTGGAGAGCTCTTATGAGCGCGGCGGATGAGGTGAGTCAGTTCGAGCGCAACGCACGCCTGGTGCTCGAGGAGGGCGTGCGGCGGATCGATGCGCGCACGCGCTCGCGGCTGAACCAGGCGCGCCATGCGGCGCTCGAGGCCGCAGGCACGCGCCGCCGCAGCTGGTGGAGCGGGCTCACGCTGATGCCGGCCGCCGGCGCCGCCACCGCGGCGCTGCTCGTGGCCTTCGTGCTGTGGCAGCGCGCACCGCAGGTGGCGCCGCCGGCGACCCTCGATGCGCCGCATGCTGCCATCGAGGACGTGGACTTGCTGACAGACGCTGATTCGATCGACCTCATGGAGGGATGGGACGGCTTTTACGAGTGGGCGGCCGCCCAGTCCGACGGCAATGGCGAGAGCGACGGCTGATGTGGCGACAACGCGCCGCCGCGACCGCGGTGCTGAGCGCGCTCGCTCTCGGCACCGCGATCGGCCGTGCGGACGACGGTGCCCAGCCGCAGCCGCCCGCGGGGCTGCTCGAGTTCCTGGGCAGCGTCGACCGCCTCGCGGAAGTGAATCCGAACTATCTGTCGCAGCCCGTGGCCACGAAGGTGGTGGCGCGTCCGCCTGCGGCGAGCGGCGCTGCGAAGCCGCCGCCCGCGCCGCCGCCCGCACAGGCGCCCGGAGACAAGAACAATGGCTAACCGGACCCGGCTGAACCGTCGCGCCCGCGCGCTCGGGCTCGCGCTGCTGCTCGCCGCGGCGCTGCCGGCGTTTGCGCAGCAGCCGCCCGCGGCGCCGCCGGCCCCGGCTGCGAGCGCGCCCGCGCCGCTCGAGTGGTCGAGCCTCTCGCCCGGGCAGCAGAAGCTCCTCGGACCGCTCGGCGAGAAGTGGAGCACGCTCCCGCCGGAGCGCCAGCAGGCACTCGCGCAGGGCGCGCAGCGTTGGATGCAGATGTCGCCCGAGCAGCAGGGCCAGGCGCGCGAGCGCTTCTCGCGCTGGCAAGCGCTGCCCCCGGAGCAGCGGCGCGCGCTGCACGATCGCTGGCAGAGGTTTCAGTCGCTGCCGCCCAACGAGCAGGCGGCGGTACGGCAGAACTTCCACCGCTTCCAGCAGTTGCCGCCGGCACAGCGGCAGATGCTGCGCCAGCAGTGGCGCAGCGCGAGCCCCGAGCAGCGCGCGCAGATGGTGCAGCAGGCGCGTGAGCAGCGCCTGAGGCGCATGGAGATGCGCGGCGGCGCGCGCCCGGAGGCGCGTCCGGCAGCACGTCCGGGAGGGCGCCCGGCGGCGGCGCACCCGCCGAAGGGCCGCTGAGGATTACTTCGCGTTCGCCGCCGGCCGCACCGGTACCGGAACGTTGCACACGTCGACCCGGCCGGCGGGAACCTTGAACCATTCCTCGTGACGGTTGCGCCGCGCCTCGACGTAGGCGGCGAAGGTCGGCGTGTCGGTGCGCAGCACCTCGAGCGGCGTGCGCTCGGCCTCCGGCACATCGGCCGCCACCTTGAGCGAGCGCAGCGGCGTGCGCTCGGCCGCGCTCTCGTAGAAGCCGAGCGCACCGCGGCCGCGGGGCATGACGGACAGCAGCTCCATGCCGCGCACCACGCGCCCGAGCAGCGTCACGTTGCGATCGAGGTGGCGCGGCGCCTGGCCGATCACCGCGTAGAGCTCGGTTCCGCCGCCGGAGTCGACGTCATTGTCGCGCCCGGCGCCGACCATGCCGTAGCAATGCACGAGCCAGGCGCGGCCGATCTGCGGGTCGGCGGCCACCGGAAAGCCGTCGAGGAAGCCGACCGCGGGCGCGTAGCTGTCGGGATCGGTGAGGCGGGTGAAGGTGAGGCCGCGCAGTGGCCGCTCGAACTCGGCGGACAGCGTGCGCTGCGCCGTCTTCAGCGGTTTCTTGCCGTCGGCATCGCCCCACTGCACCACGTAGTTGTCCTGCGCGCGCATGATGCCGAGCCCGTCGAAGTACTGCTCGCGCGCGAGCGCCACGACGTTCTCCACATGATGCGGCGCGAAGACGGGCGCGAGCTCGATGATCACGCGTCCCGCGGGCAGCTCGAGATAGAGCGTCTTCTGCGGGTCGAGGCTGCGCCAGTCGGCGGGCTGCGAGGCGGCGAGTATGTCCGCGGTCGTCAGCGGCCGGGAAGCAGGGGCGGCGGCCGGCGCAGCCGCGGCTGCCGGCGTTGACTGCGCCCCGTTCAGCATGAGGGACGCGAGCATCGCCGCCGCGGCCCGGCCGCCACCCATCGTCCGCAGTCGTCGTCGGTTCATCGGTCGCGCTCGTCGCAGTGGAAGAGGTGCAGCATGCGGTGCACTACCGGGGCCAGGATGATGCCCGCGCTGATGATGAACATCAGCCCCGCGTACAGCGCGTAGCAGCCGGCGAACAATTTACCCGCGGGCGTCACCGGATTATTCACCGGTCCCATGCCGCCGAGCAGCATGGCGGCGTTGAGGAATGCATCGCGCCAGGGGAGCTGCTCGTAGTGCTCGTAACCGGCCATGCCGAGCCAGAGCGACCCGACGAGCAGCAGCGTGGCGAGCGCAAAATGCCGCAGCACGCGAGCCGCGAAGCGTCGCGGCGGGAGCGGTGGACTGCGGCGATGCTCGTACATGAGGGCTACCGCGTCTTCAGGCGAGCCGCGTGAAGCCGTCCGGGCTCCAGTCCTCGCTCCCCACGCCGTGGTGAACGATGAACAGGCCCTCGGGGTCGTAGCGCTTCTTGATGGCCCGCAGGCGCGGATAGTGGGGGCCGAAGTAATCCTGCCGCCAGCGCTCGTTGAAGAAGTTGCTCTCGGAGAGGTACGAGCCCGCCTGCGGGGCGAGCTTGCGCAGCTCGGCGGTCGCCGCGTCGATGGCGCGGGCATCGCGGTGCGCCGTCTCGAGGTCCATCGGCGGTCGCGGCTCGCCGGGATACGAGGGGCGTTCGCCGTCGGCGATGATCGCGAGCGTGAACGCCTCGGTGACGCCGGGATTCATGGCAGTGTCGAGCGAGGCCCTGATGGCCGCGGGCGTCGCGAATGCCAGCCCCTTGTTGAGGTGCAGCTGCACCTGCTTGTGACGGCTGGCGGCGAACAGCGCCTCGACCAGCCGCGGCTGTGCGCTGCGCTCGAGCAGCGCCGCCGGCAGCCACAGCGAGTCGTAGCCATGGATGAAGGCGCCCACCTGGTCCTGGTCGCCCCGCCAGTAGCCGTGATCGGGCGAGGCGCCGGGTCGCTTGTCGGGAATCATGCTCGGATTTCCCTGGATCTCCCACCAGCCCTGCGCCTTATGGCCGCCGGCGCCGAGCTCATCCGTGACCTTGAGGTCGCTGGACGCCTTGACCGAGTCGAAGAACGGCGCCCACACGGCGCGCGCCGCATCGCCCGACAGGCCCTGCTGCGCCATCGAGATCTCGAGCGAGTTGTCCGGGCTCAGCTTCACCTGCTCGCCCCAGTGCGGATTGGCGAGCTGCGCGGCGTAGAAGGCGACGAAGCGCGCCAGCAGTGTGCGAAATGCGCCGTCGCTCGCGGCCTGGATGGTGCCCCAGGCGCCGCCGAAAAACTGCGGCAGCTCGTGAGTGCGCAGCGTGAGGCGGGTCATGACGCCGAAGGTGCCGCCGCCGCCGCCCTTCAGCGCCCAGAAGAGATCCGCGTCCTGGCACGCGTTGACGATGCGCAGCTTGCCGTCGGCGGTGACCACCTCCGCCTCGATGAGGCCCGCGGCGGCGTTGCCGAAGCCCTTGGAGAAGCTGCCGAAGCCACCGGACTGCACCAGCCCGGCGACGCCGACGTCGGCGCAGCCGCCGCCCTGCACGTAGCGCCCGCCGCGCGTCGTGACCGCA
>Ga0335079_10007536_pt1 | contig 12377 bp, 8 predicted proteins | sample Lox_Sample_33_FD_206719 | JGI IMG/M metagenome (GOLD analysis project Ga0335079, IMG submission 206719) | Soil microbial communities from Loxahatchee National Wildlife Refuge, Florida, United States - Lox_Sample_3.3 | ecosystem: Environmental > Terrestrial > Soil > Wetlands | place: USA: Florida... | reverse complement strand
GGGAAGTCATTAGAATCGGCCGCAACCGCACCTTGCACGCTTCCACCACGGCTTCCTTCAATCCCATGCCCCGCTCATGCAAGATCCCGGAGAATTCCACGATCAGGATGCTGTTCGACACCACGATCCCCGTCATCATGATCACGCCCATCAGCGACATGATGTTCAGCGTTGTCCCCGTCATCCAGAGAAACACCACCGCCCCCGCTAGTCCCGGGGGGATTGCCGTCAGGATAATGAACGGATCGATGAACGACCGGAATTGCGCCATCAGGATCAGGTATACCAGAACAACGGAAAGAAGCAGTCCCACGCCGAATCTCGTGAAAGACTGATTCATGCCCATGACTGCTCCCTGCACCCGCACGCGCGCGTTTTTCGGCAGCGAAAGCCCGGCCAGCACTTGCTTGACCTCGCTGTCCACGCTGCTCAAGTCTTCTTTTTTGGGCATCACGAAAACGTCCACCACCCGCCGGATTTGGTAATGATCCACTTCCGTCGGGGTGTTGATTGGCTCGATTTTCGCCACCGATTGCAGCGGCGTATACCTCGCCGATGCGGCTGCACGCAGGGGAATGTTCCGGAAATCCGACATGGTCATCGAGCCAATCTTGTCGTCGAAATACTGCACCGTGAGCATGTAGTTGTTTCCGCTCTGCGGATCGATCCAATAGCTCGGAGCGATCATGCCGTCGGAAGTCAGGGCGGTGATCACGTTGTCCACCACGTCCTTCGGGCTCAGTCCCAGCAAACTGGCTTGTTGGCGGTCGATGTTTAGTTCCAACCCTGGATAATCTATGTCTTGCGGGATCAGCACGTCGCTGACGCGCTTCGATCCTTTCAGTTGCAGTGCGAGCTTCGTCGCGATCCCATGTGCTTCCGCCAGGTCGTTGTCGCTCACCTGAATGTCCAACGGCGCCGGCAAGCCCTGATTCACGACCGAGTCCACCAGGCCGCCCGCCTGCAGGTACACGCTCAGCTCCGGCAGCTCATCAGCCAGCTTCCTTCTTGCCCGTTCCATGTATTCGTAGCTGCCCCCCTTGTGCTCTTCCGCCAGATTCACTTGCACGAACGCCGTGTGCATCGCCGAATTTGTCGTGTAGATCGCGGATAAATCCGGAGTAATTCCGATGTTGGACACGATCATCTGAAGATCGCTCTTTGGGATCACCGATCGAATTACGCCTTCGACCCGCGCGATGTATTTATCGGTCAGTTCCAGCCTGGTTCCGGTCGGCGCCTTGATGTTGATCACGAATTGTCCCGGATCCGTGCGCGGAAAGTAGGCGCGCCCCACGAACGGAAAAACCAGTACCACAGCCAGCACGATTCCCCCCAGGATGTACGCTGCCGTCCATCCCGGCCCTGCGAGCGCTTGCTTCACTGAAGTCTCGTAGTAGTCCAGCAGCTTCTGGAAGGAAAGATTGAATCCATCCACCACCCTCGACAGGATGCCTTTCGGATGCTTGGGCTTCGCCTCTCCGTGGCCGTCAATCCGAATGAACCGTGCGCAGTACAACGGCACAACCGTCAGGGCGAACACATACGAGGCGAAGATTGACAGCACCACCCCCAGTGCCAAATCCGTGAACAAATACCGGCTCACTCCATAGAAAAGCGTGACTGGAAAAAACACGATCGAGGTCGTGCACGTTGCCGCCAGCACTGCCAGCGCTATTTCTGTCCCGCCCTTCTCCGCCGCCTCTCGGGGCGCTGTGCCCTGCTCCATGAACCGGAAGATATTCTCCAGCACCACCACCGAATTGTCGATCAACCGCGAAAACGCCAGCGCCAGCCCGCCCAACAACATAGTGTTGATCGATCCACCCATCCCGTTGACCACTAGAAAACAGGCCAGTGCCGACAGCGGTATCGACAACAAAACCGCAAATGTCGCTCGTGGGCTCCCCAGAAACAGCAAGATCATCAATCCGGTCAGAACCAGTCCGATCCCGCCTTCCTTCAGCAGATTCTTGAGCGCCGTCTTGACGAAAACGGACTGGTCAAATACCACCGCTGTTTTCAACACGTCCGGAATATCCACCAGATGTCTCGTCGCTTCCTTCACTCCGTTCACGATCGCGATCGTGTTGCTGCCACCGCCTTGCTTCAGAACGGGGATGTAGACGGACCTCTGTCCGTCGATCCGCACGATGTTTGTCTGGATCGCTCCGGCATCCGCTGCTTTGCCCACATCCGCCACCAACACCGATCCGAGACCCACGGACTTCAGCGGAATTTCGTTCACGTCTTCCGGGGTGGCCACCTGGCTATTCGCATAGATGTTGTAGTCCCGGTTGCCTATGCGAACGTCCCCCGCAGGCAAAATCAGGTTCGAATCGTTCACAGCCTGCACCACGTCCATCAGGCTTAATTGGTGCGCCTCCAGTTTCACTGGGTCTACGTAGACCTGAATCTGGCGGTACGTTCCTCCAAATGGCTGGGGCACGGAAGCCCCAGGCACGCTGGCGATTTGGTTTCGGACTTGGAACTGCGCCAGATCCTTCAGTTGCGTCTCGTTCAGCCCCTGGCCCTTCAGTGTCACCAGGCACACCGGCAGGCTGGAGGCGTCAAACTTCAGCACCACGGGAGGCAGCGTTCCGGGCGGCAAGCGCCTCAGATCCGCCATCGCCAGCGTGGCAATGTTGCTCAGGGCGGCGTTGGCATTGGTTCCCGGCTGAAAATAGATTTTGATCAGGCTCACGCCCGTCAACGAGCGAGATTCGGAATGATCATAGTTGCTCGCCAGCGTGAAGAAACGCTCGAAGGTATTGGTGATATCCGCTTCAATCTGCTGGGGGGGCATGCCTGCATAGAACGTCGCTACCACCACCACGGGAATATTGATCTGCGGAAACAGATCCACGGGCATGCGCACAACCGTCGTCACGCCCACGACCGCCACCACCAGGCAGATCATGATGATGAAATACGGATAGGCCAGGGCGAATTTCGGCATTACTTGCTCCCCGCTGGAGTGGCCGCCCCGCTCGTGTCAATTTCCTTGGGTTTCACTTTCATCCCTTCTCGAAATTCGCTTCGGCTCCCCACCACCACGCGGTCGCCGTCGTTAAGCCCGGAAATGACCTCTATGCGCGTGCTCCCCTCCACGCCGAGACGCACTTTCCGCTGTTCCAGAACCCCCTGCGCGTTCACCAGGAGCACCGTTCCCTCGGCATTTCCGTTCATCTCCACCGCTTCCAGCGGCACCGTAAGCGCGTCCTTCCTCTCCCCTTCCGCAACCGTGGCCACCACGTACATCCCTGGCAGGAGTCTCCCGTCCGCATTCTGAAAGTCGATTTCCGTTTCCATCGTGCGCGTCTGCGGATCGAGCGCGTCCGCGAACCGCGAAACCTTTCCGACGTAGTCCTGGTTCAGTGCCTGGACATGCACCTTTACCGGATCCCCCAATCGGATTTGGCCGGCGATTGATTCCGGAATCGGCACGACTAACCGCAGCACCGATATTTGCGCCAGCCGCACCACTGGCATCGACTGCGTGCTCGAAGACGTCCCTGCCGCAATCAACGATCCCGTGTCCGCGTACCGGATGGTCACCACTCCGGCGAACGGCGCCGTGATGCGCGTGTAATCCGTCATCGCCGAGTATTGCTTCATGGTCGCCTGCGCCACTTCCAGCGCCTGTTCCGCCGCATTCAGCGCTGCCTGTGCACTCGATACCTGCGCCTCGGCTCCCAAATCTTTTGCCTGCGCATCGTCCACTTCCTGTTGTGCCACCAAGCCCTCTTTCTGCTTTGCTGCCGCGCCCAGACGCGAGTACATCGCGTGGATCGCGGCGTGCGCGGATTTGGCCCTCTCCACGTCTCCTTGCGCTCGCATAATCTCTTCCTTCGATCGGCGCACCGCCGCCTCCGCCCCGGCCAGTTCCGCGTCGAGTTCCGGCACTTCCAGCACGGCCAGCGTCTGCCCTTCCTTCACGTGAGAGCCAACGTCCACGTAGATAGCCTTGATGTAGCCGGCCACCTTGGCATGAAGGTCCACGTCCTGAAACGGCTTGAACGCTCCCGCCAGCGTCAGCGGTGCTCCCAGGTTTCGCCGCTCCACTTTCACGACTGCGGCCACGGGCTCACTGGCCGTCCCCACAACATCATGTCCATCGTCCGCCTCGGTTTTCCCGTGCCGGAAGAGGCCCCAGATCAATAGGGCCCCCACAATCGCTGAGCCTGCTGCTACCAGTTTTCTTTTGCCTGTCATTGTTTCCTCGCTGCCGACGCCGGGAATGCGTTCCCTTGCCCTTCACACGTTCTCTGAAAAGGCAAGGGACGCTTCAAATACTCGAGTGCCTCCGGTCGCCGGAGTTTACAGTTCTATGGCCTGCGCTCGGAGAAAATTACCGCGTGGGAGGAGGACGGAACCAGACTCCCGCGAAAAACTCTGGTCGAAGGGGGATTACATCTTGCTGAATCATTGCACGGTCAGTCTCCCCGACCGCCTCCGCGGATTCAGCCTTATTTACGTCTACCTCTGTATCCGGTAGCTCCGTGGGATTCGGCACCGGACTGAAATGTTGCAGTTCTGTGGAACCGACAGTGGCTCGATTCCGCGCCAGCTTCTCGCAGGAAAGATGATTCACCGTATGGCACAGGCCTGCGAAGGGATTGTAGAGCACGATCCCGATCAGCAGCACACACAACACCATATGCCAGGCAGGCCGCAGGGTCCGTCGCTTCTGGTCGCGAATGCTCATCAATTCTCTATTCCCTTAGACATTAATTGGAGTCTCTTTCTCGGTCAAGGGGTTGTGTCCCTTAGTGTTCCATTAGGTGAGGAGAAGGGGACCAGCGCCAGGGGTGCACTGGTCCCCGTGGTAGGACGTGGAGTGAAGTTCAAACGGGTACAGTCTCTCAGCCCGGAATCACTTGCGAATGAAGCGGATATGAATTCTCCGTGACGCTTTCCTGGGTGTGGGTTTCCGCCTGTCCCTGTTCGGCCCGCACCAACAATCCTCTTCCATGCCTTACATCCAGCCCGCGTACCCAGAAGATGATGTCCTCGGCAATGTTCGTAGCGTGATCCGCGATCCGCTCCAGGTGGCGCGTCGCCAGTACGAATTGCATTCCCGGGCTCACCAGCGCCACGTCCTGCGTCATGTTCTGCAGCAGGTTCTCGAAGATCTGGTCGCGGTACCGGTCCACCACGCCGTCGCTTTCCAACACCTGCGTGGCCATCTCCGCATTGCGGAAGATCAGTGCGCCCAGGCTCCGGCTCACCATGGACCGCACCGCGGCTGCCATCGGCGCCAGCTCTTCCGGCATTTTCGCGTCGGGCATGTCCCGCAGCGTGGTGACTCGTTCCGCCAGATTCACCGCGATGTCTCCGATGCGTTCCAGGTCGTTTGTGATCTTCAGCGCCGCGACGATCAGCCTCATTTCATCGTCGCTGTAGCCCCCACGTCGCAACAGCCGGATGGCATGCTCGTCGATCATGATCTCCATCTCGTTGATGCGCGGTTCCAGCAGGAACACTTCTCCGGGCAGCCCGGCAGTCCGCGGGTTGTCGAAACTCACGATCGCGTCCAGGGCGCGATTCATCGCGCTCTCCACGACCCGCGCCATCGACACAAGGTAATTCACCAGCGCATCGTAGAGAACCGTTTCCGTCAATCCCGGAGCTGTCGCCATGCATGCCTCCGCGGTCCCGGCGCGCCTTTGAACAGGCCTGCGCCCTCCGTTTAGACTTTCTCTGAGAATTGTTACAGTGTGTTTAACAGTGAATAAATATGCGGGCAGCCTTGCCATCCGCTGACGAAGCCTACGTGCCTGGCGGCGCGTTCCCGCGCAATGCACGGCTGGAGGCGCTCGCCGTGAATGCTGCCCGCGTTGCCGCGCGCTTGGGATCGAACACCGGCACCACAAAATGGAATTTCGACCCGGCTCCCACTTCGCTCTCCACCCAGATTCGCCCGCCCTGCGCTTCCACCAGATGCTTGGCGATGGAGAGCCCCAGCCCGGTGCCCCCCGCCTCCCGCGAACGCGCCACGTCCACGCGGTAGAAGCGCTCGAAGATCCGCGGCTGGTCCGCCTGCGGGATGCCGATGCCTGTGTCGGAAACGGTGAAGAGCACGTCGTCATTCTGCGATTCGGCGCTCAGTACGATTTTCCCGCCGGGCGGCGTGTACTGGATGGCATTGTCCAGGAGGTTTTGCAGCACCTCCTGCAACCGGCGGCTGTCCGCCGCCACGTCCGGCAAATGGCTGGGCACTTGTGCGGTAAGGTTCAGTTCCTTCTCCGTCGCGCGCCGTTGCGCCGTCTCGTAGCAGGATTCGATCAATTGCGAAACGCTCACCGGCCGGATCTCCAGCTCCAACTGCTCCGCATCCATCTGCGAGAGTCGCAGCAAATCCTCGGTCAGTCTCGCCAGGCGCCGCGCGTGCTCCAGAATAATCGCCAGAAACCGTCCGCGGTTTTGTGGGTCGTCGATGGCGCCTCCGATCAGCGTCTCCGCGAAACCCTGGATCGCCGTCAGCGGCGTGCGGAATTCGTGCGACACGTTGGCCACGAAGTCGCGCCTCACCCGTTCCAGTTTCCTCAATTCCGTGATGTCGTGCAGCACGATGACCGCGCCGGAAGTTTCTCCTTCCCTCACCGAAGCCACCGTCGCCGCAAAAAAATGCTGCCGCAGTGTCCCCGTGGCGATCTCCGATTCCACCCGCCGTTCCCCCGCCAGCACGCGCCGCACCGCTTCGATCAGCTCCGTCTGGCGAACCACTTCCAGCAGGGAACTTCCCGCCAATGGCGGAACATCCAGACCCAGTATCCCCGCGAAACCAGGATTGGCGAACACCAGCCGCTCCGTGCCGTTCACCACCGCCACGCCTTCCACCATCGACCCCAGAATCGCGGACGAAAGATTGCGCTCTTCGGTCAGCGAACGGATGGTCCGGTCCAGCCGCGCCGCCGTTTGATTCAGCGACGCTCCCAGAGCTTCCAGCGTGTCGCCGGTTCCGTCCGGAGAAATCGGCCGGAAGTCGCCTTCCGCAACCCTTCTCGAAAACTCCCGCAGCCGCTCGATACGCTCGCTGTAGTTGCGCGACATCAGCATGGCCACGCCGCCCGCGATCAGGAAGATCAGCAGCGACCATAGCCACAGGTTGCGCCGGAATTCCCAGAACTGCGCGCTGAAACCCTCCAACGGAAGCGCCAGCCTCAGCACCACCGGTACTTCTCCCGGCAGATACTCGCGAACCGCGTAGTACAGGAATTCCCGGCCCACCGATACGCTCCGCCGCGTGGCGCGTCCCTCGCCCGTTTCCAGCGCCGCTCGGAATTCCGGCCGTTCCGCGTGCGTTTCCATCGTGGCCGTTTCCGACTGAGAATCCGCGAGCACGCGCCCGTCCTGCGTAATGATGCTGATCCGCACGCCGCTCGTGGCATTCGCCGCGGCCCACGTGTTTAGCGCGGCGATCTCTTCGGGGGTTTGCGGCGTCGCGCTGGCCAGCGGAAGGGGGTGGAGCCGCAGCACGCGCGCCAGCGCCTTCAATTGCTGAAAGCCGTCGTTCTCATAGTTGGTGCGCAGCGTTCGCTCGGCGAGGAAATCCACCGCGAGCAGTACGCTCAGCAAAAGCGCCAGGAAGGTCAGCGCGAGTTTCCAAAAGAGTCTACGCCGCACGGGTCTCAAATAAATACCCCGCGCCACGCACCGTTTTCAAGTGCAGGGGATTTTCCGGATCCGTCTCGATCTTCTCGCGCAGTCGCCTGACGTACACGTCCACGCTGCGCGGCGTCACGAAGCGGTCCGTGCCCCACACGGCATCCAGAAGCTGATCGCGGGTGAATACGCGGTTGGGACGCGAGGCCAGATAATAGAGTAAGCGAAACTCGAGCGTGCTCAGCGGCACGGCTTTCCCCGCGTAGCTCACGCGGTAGGACGCCGGATCGATCGCCAGCTTCCCCACTTCCAGCACGCGCGGAGCATCGGCCGGGGGCTCTGCCCGCCGCAGGAGCGCCTTCACGCGCGCGATGAGCTCGCGGGGGCTGAACGGTTTCGTGACGTAATCGTCCGCGCCCATCTCCAGGCCCACGACGCGGTCCGCTTCGTCTCCGCGCGCCGTCAACATCAGCACCGGCAAACGATTCAACGAATCGTCCTTGCGCAGCTCGCGGCAGATGTCCAGGCCGGACATCTTCGGCAGCATCAGGTCGAGCAGCAGCAAATCCGGCGGCGTTTTCTTGAGCGTCGTCAGCCCGCTCGGCCCGTCAAACGCGGCCGAAACCTGGAAGCCCTCGTTGGCAAGGTTGTATCTCACCAGCTCCACGATATCGCGGTCGTCTTCGATGATCAGGATGCGCTTCATACGCAGCTCTCGGTCTGGAGGTCGCATCGGTAGAACTCTACCGTAGCGTGGCACTTTGCGATAGACACGGTCAAGTTGCCGACCCTCAAGACTCATGGGGAATCGCACGTATTGTGACAAGGGAGTGAACGCGCGTGGTGAAACGTATGTGACAGGAATATGAATGCCCTGTAAAACCCGCAATCCCCTCTATATAAACGCGTTGTAACTCGGCAACGCCTGTCCCGGAGTCCCATTGTGCTTCCCGCGTGAAGGTCTACTCTGGAACCTGGAGAGCCGTATGCGCTTGCGGATAAATCACTGCATCGTGGCGATGTGCCTGCTCTCAAGCGCGGCCCTGCTCTGTGCTTCCTTCTCTCGCGTGGCGTCGGCCGGCGCCAAGGGCGAAGAAGGGCTGGCGGCCTCGATCTGTCCCGTCGTCTATCCACTGGACGAGGCCGCGTCCGAACGCGGCTACCACTACATCTTTTACGGCAACGCCTTCTTCATCGACGAAGCGGGTTACCTGGTCACCGCCGCGCACGTGCTCTCCGATTTTCGCGATGGCGGACAACCCCACATTCTACTTCGCCGCCCCGAAGCGCCGCCGCGGCCTCTCAATGCGGAAGTCGTGGCCGTCGACGCGCAGCATGACATCGCCATCCTCCGCGCCGTACCCAATCCTTTTGAAGGAAAGTACGGCGTCGCGTTTCTGCCTCTTGGCGCCGCGAAACCCGCTCCCGGCACCCCCGTGCTCGCCGCGGCCCTCCGTCCTTCGCGCCTGAAAGATCCGCACACCTTCGATGCTCCTCGCGAAGAACGCTCTCCTGCTGAGGTTATCAAATACACTTCGACCAAACTCGACAAGGGCCAGCCCGAAGCCGAACTCTTCCTCTTCAATCACGAGGTTCTCCGCGGCCAGAGCGGCTCTCCCATCATCTCCCGCGACACCGAAGAAGTGCTCGGCATCGTCGAAGGCCAATGGCTGCGTCCCGTTTCTCTTGCCGGTGCGTCCGCAACTCCCGGCCAGGCCCCTTCCGTGGGAGCCGCCATCCCGATCGTCTACGCCCTGCCTCTCCTCGAGGAAAAGCACATCGCCTGGCACAAGGCCGCCGCCGCGCCTCAGCCTTTGTAGCGGCCGCGTGCGCCTTCGGCAGGCACGCTCCTTGCGACGCGCGTTGCCTGTGACGCCGAAAAGACACTTTGCAGCTCCGGCAAAATCAGCGGTAGAATCAGCGCGGTTCCGGTTCCGCCAATAAGCAGCTCGCCGCCGCTCGCGTGGTCCGCCAGGCGGCCGATTTCAATCCTCAATTCGAGTGGAGGTGTCTCATGGGGACAGCAAGTCCGGCGCAGGGATTGCCAGGGCCCAGGAACGTGGCCAAGAAAATTACGGGATGGTACATCGCTACCGCAGTGCTCCTCATTGTGCTCGGTCTCTTCGGTATCATTGAGCCGGGCGTCGCCGGCCTGGGAGTCACCCTGCTGGTCGGCTGGATTCTGATCGTCGGCGCGATGATGCACTTCGTGGCGGCGTTCAAGGGCGGTGGCGCGAAGCAGGTGCTCTTCCAGGTGCTGATCGGCGTCGTCTATCTGATCGGCGGGCTCTACTTCCTGACGCACACGATCATGGCCGTCGGCACCCTGACGCTGCTACTCGCCGCCATCATCCTGGTCGAGGGAATCATCGAAGTGGTCTCCTATGTCCGGCTGCGCGGCGAAGGCGCATCCGGCTGGATCCTTTTCAACGGCATCGTCACGCTGCTGCTGGGCGGTCTGATCTGGTTTCACTGGCCTTCGAGTTCCGTCTGGGCCATCGGCACGCTCGTCGGCGTGAACCTGCTCATGACCGGGATGACGCGCCTGATGTTCGGGCTGGCGGCGCGCAAGCTCCTCGTGCGCGCGGCATAGAACGCCCGCGAAAACGGCCGCGGCCTGCCGCCGCTACTTCACGCGTTCATTGGGACTCTTCCAGCACGGGATTGTCGTCCTTCCACCGGATCTGTTCGAGAGTCGTAGGCGGCGCCGGTTCCTGCGCGGGGATGCGCAAAATCAATTTCCCATCGCGGGTGACCGCTTCGCCGCCGTTCGCCAGTACGACTTTCATCCCCACGAGCGCCGTGTCCCCCGCCAGCGCGTCAATTTCGTAAGAATCCGGCAGCCCCGCCAGCGTCTTGTTCCAATACGTGTTGTGCAGCGGCTCGCGGTATTCGGCGGGAATGCCTCGCGCGCCGAGGAGCGTTCCCAGTATCCCGGCGGCGTTCGCGGGATTGCAGTCCGCGTCCTGCCCGCAACGCGTGGCGAAATTCATGGTCTTGTAGAAATCGCCGTTGCCATACAGCAGCCCGATGACGACGTAGCCGCCATTCAGCTTTGCGTCGATGTTGAATGGTTTCTGATAACCGTCGGGGCAATGATCGACTTCACCCCATTTTGCCTGCACCAGGTGCCAAGTCTTCAGCCAGTCGTTCGGATTTTCGTCGTGCCAGCGGATCACGTCGCGGATCAATTGCGCGTACAGGCTCTGCGCTGGAATGGCCTTTAGGCCGTTCTCCACCACTTCACGGATGTTGCGCGCGAAAAACGCTTGCGTGTACATGGCGGAGATGAACATGCCGCCGTATACGCCGTCGCCGTAATTCATGATGTGGCCCATGCGGTCGCCGAAGCGGTTGGAGACCTGCGGCATTCCCGGCGAAATCATCCCGAAAATGTCCGACTCGATCTGGAAGTCGATGTCGTCGGCGTGCAGGTTGTAGCGCGGATTCCCGGAAAGCGGCGGCAGAATCCCTTTGCGGATGTTGGTGAGGCCGGCGTCGTTCGCGTGCCAGACCTGGCGGATCTTGGCGTCCCATTCGTGGGCGACGGTGACAGGGCTGACGTCGATACCATAGCGCCGCAGGCAGTAGAGGAACAGGAGATTGATATAGATGTCGTCGTTGTCCGGCGCGCCGAAGCTGGGATGCTCCTTTTCGGACGTCTCGATGAAGCCCTTGTTGATGTGGATTTTCTGGCTGTCGGCTTCGCCCGTAATGGGCTCGTCGTAGTCGGTCTTGTTGCCGGCCCGCGCGCGGTAGTCTTTCATGCGCGTCGGCGAGAGCGGCCAGTCCGTGATGTCGAAGCCGATCGGCGCGCCCTGATACTCGAACTCCCACGGCTGGCCGAAGGTGACACCGATCATCTTGCCCATCCAGGCGCCCTGGACTTTGTCGAGGTAGGTGTCCCAATCGAGTTCGCGCAGCTCCATGGCGCGCCTGCCCAGCCGGTTCGTCGTCGAGATAGTCTCCGCCGGCTTCTGCGCCGCTGGCGGGCGGTTCGGATTCGTCTGTTGTGCGAAGAGGAGCAAGGGGCAGAGGAGCATGCCCGCAAGCACGAAAAAGAGAGAAGAAGATCGCATGGTGGAAAGGTGCCTCCCAGGGATCGCGGGCCGGAGCGGACCTGGCGTTGTGGGATGAGTGTAACGCAGCGCGGCGCGGGGGAGAAAATGCCGCTGGGCCGATCTTGTTTGTGTAAGTACATGAATAGTAATGGCTTGGCATTGCGGAGAATGGCAGCGCCAGCGGCCAACGATTCGGGGAGAGTACCCCCTCCCCCCACCAATTGTTCTATCAAGGGGAAACAAAGGACTTACGGGAAAGTGGCTTCTAAGAAGGGGAAAGAAAGGACTTAGGGAGAAGTGGCGAGTGGCGGGTGGTGAGTGGCGAGCCAAATTCCAAAAACAGTGCATCGAGGAAGAGACGACGGCGGGAGGCAAGCGGCGAGAGAGGAACGAGGAGAAGGATAACGCAGAGACACGGAGGGTGCCGAGATGCACTCGAGAAGAGAAGACTGCGCGGGGCATGGAAACTACGCGATGGGAAGTGAGCCGATCGATGGCCCGGAGGCTGGGGCGGACGTAACTTCATCATCCATTCGTGGCTCAGGTTATCGAAGAAACCACGGATGTCCGCATCGAGCACCCAGTTCACCCGCTTCCGTCGAATGCCCACCGTCAGCGCGTCCAGCGCCTGATGCGGGCTGCGACCGGGACGAAACCCGTAAGAGAAGCCTTTGAAGTCGACCTCATATATCTGGTTGAGGATCGTCA
>Ga0335079_10007535_pt1 | contig 12380 bp, 8 predicted proteins | sample Lox_Sample_33_FD_206719 | JGI IMG/M metagenome (GOLD analysis project Ga0335079, IMG submission 206719) | Soil microbial communities from Loxahatchee National Wildlife Refuge, Florida, United States - Lox_Sample_3.3 | ecosystem: Environmental > Terrestrial > Soil > Wetlands | place: USA: Florida... | reverse complement strand
CTCCCGGGGCGTATTCGATTTCGGTTGCCTTTCCCGGCATGTCGCAAGCCGCGGGCGTAGCGGTGTCGGTGGATACCGGGCAGGTGGCGCGCGGCGACGTGGCCATGAAGCTGGCCGAGGTGAAGCAGGAAGTTACCGTGGCGGAGGAGAATACCTCGCAACTCGGCCTGCAGAGTTCCCAGAATGCGGATGCGCTGGTCTTCAAGGGCGCCGACTTGGCCGCGCTGCCGGACGATCCCGACGATCTGCAGCAGGATCTGCAAGCCCTGGCGGGGCCTTCGGCCGGACCGAACGGCGGCGAAATCTATATCGACGGGTTCTCCAGCGGACGGCTGCCGCCCAAATCCTCGATTCGGGAAATTCGCATCAACCAGAATCCCTTCTCCGGCGAATTCGACAAGCTGGGTTTCGGGCGCATCGAGATTTTCACCAAGCCCGGATCGGATAAGTTTCACGGCACCGCCTCTTACGACGCCAGCGATGGCGTGTGGAACGCGCGCAACCCGTTCATCACCACCAATCCCGTTCCGGGTTTCCTCGCGCAAACGTACGGCGGCAACGTGAGCGGTCCCATCAACGCGCACGCCAGCTTTTTCCTGGACGTGGAACGCCGCCAGATCGACGATAACGCCATTCTCAACGCCTTCGATCCCACTACTTATGCGCTCGACCGAGGCACCACGCCGACCCCGCAGCAGCGCACCACCGTGAGCCCGCGCGTGGATTGGCAGCTCAGCACCAATAACACGCTGAGCGTCCGTTATGCCTACCTGGATCTCAATCGCGACTTGTGGGGAATCGGTCTGTACAATCTGCCCAACAACGGCTACAGCTCCGTGCAGGGTCAGGACGTGGCCCAGCTCACCGAAACTGCCGTGCTGTCCTCGAAGGTCGTCAACGAGACGCGTTTTCAATTCAACCATTCCGTCACCAATGAGAACGCCGTGAGCAATGCGGTACAAGTCACCGTGCCGAGCGCGTTCGTGGAAGGCGGCGCGGGCCTGGGCCACACGCGGCAACTGGACAACAACTACGAATTCCAGAACTATACGACGGTGACGCACGGGACGCACACCATCAAGTTTGGCGCGCGCACCCGCGAGGACCGGCTGAACTATTACACGCCCTCGAATTTCAACGGCACCTTTACCTTCTCGTCTTTTTCCGCCTACCAGATCATGCAGCAGGGGATTGCCACCTGCGGCAACACGCCAGCCTGCTTCACACAGATTCAGGCCATGGGCGGCGGTCCGGCGCTGTTCACGATCAATAGTTCTCCCAGCGGCAATCCCACTGTGACCGCTTCCATGTTCGACCTGGGCGCTTTCGTGCAGGACGATTGGCGGGTCTCCACGCGCCTGACGTTGAGCTACGGCTTGCGTTGGGAGGGGCAGACCAACATTCACGACTGGCACGATGCCGCGCCGCGGTTGTCGTTCGCCTGGGCGCCATCCAAAGTCGGCGCGCGGGGCACTCCCAGCACGGTGATTCGCGGCGGCTTCGGGATGTTCTACATTCGCTTTCCCGTCATGGACGAGCTGTTCACCCAGCAGTACAACGGACTGAACCAGTTGTCCTATGTGGCGACGAATCCGCAGTTCTTTTACTATCCGGCCCTTCCCGCGAATTTCGTGCCGCCTTCGACCGGATCGTCCAGCCAGGCGCGATTCATTACGGACAGCAATCTTCGCGCGCCATACCTGATCCAGTCCGCGATCGGCGTGGAGAGACAACTCAATAAGCAAACCACCCTGGCCGTCAACGTCACCGACACGCGGGGAGTGCATCAGTTCGTCACCAGCGAAATCGGCGCGCCGGCTTCGGCGAGCGCCGCCCGGATCTTCGATTTTCAGTCCGACGGCCTGCTCAAGCAGTTGCAGGTGATCGCGCGCATCAATACCCAGCTTGGAAACCGGGTGAGCCTGTTCGGCGCCTATATCTGGAGCACCGCGCACAGCAACACGGACGGCAGCTTGTGTCCGTCTTCGGCCGGCTGCGGAACTTCCACACCGGTCGATCAAAGCGACCTGGGCGCGGAGTGGAGCCGCGCGGCGCTGGACGTCGAGCACCGCATGTTCTTAGCCGGGACGATCCAGGCGCCGTTGCGCATCCAGCTTTCTCCGTTCATTGTCGCCAGCTCCGGCGCTCCGTTCAACATCACGACCGGCGGAGACTATCTGGGCGACGGCATCTTCAATGCGCGGCCCTATTTCACCGGGCCGTGTACCGTGCTGGCTGCCTCGTGCTTCAGTCTGACTCCGACGCCCTTCGCGGCGTCCATAATCCCCCGCAATTTCGGCACCGGGCCGGCGCAGTTCACGCTGAATATGCGGTTGAGCAGGACCTGGGGCTTTGGCACGACCAAGTTCGCCGGCTCCTCGGGCGGCGCGCGAGCGAGTTCGGGCGGCGGCTACGGCGGCGGCCGCGGACCCATGGGAATGGGCGGCCGCGGGCCGTTCGGCGGCGGCACTACCGAACACCGTTACAACCTGACGCTTTCCCTCAGCGCGCGCAATCTGCTGAATCACGTGAACTACGTGTCGCCGGTGGGCGTCATGGGATCGCCGTTCTTCCTGCAATCGACCGCCATCGCCGGCGGCTATGGCGCCGAGTCGACCCCCACCGACAATCGGCGCATCGACGTGCAGTTGCGCTTTCAGTTCTGAATTGGCTGGGACGGCACGCCAGGGCTCCCAGAGAACGCCGCGCCCGGCTGCGGGCGTCGTGCGGCCAAGACAGAATCGCCGCTGCGGTCTCGAGCCGTATCGCGATAAACGGCAGCGCCGCACCACGATGATGGTGCGCGTTCCCAGGCCGTTCGTCGAGCGCACCCTCACCAGAACAAGCCACCAACGGATCTATCCGGCGAGAATCTTCGGCGACGCGGCGGACGCCGCCGAAGGGGCTTAGCGTCTTCGAAACCGCTCCCTCACGGCCACGGCTCTCGATCCAGGACTCGGCGCCGCCCGTTAAGCGAGCCTGCCCGGCATCCCGCGCGGGCGCCGCCCGCCCTTTGCCGCGCGCCGTCCGTCTTTTCCCGTGCGGTTTGCGTCTTCTCAACAGATTGGGAAACTTGTCACGAGTGCACGAACTGCGGCTCCGCCAACTGGTGGAGATCGGCACGGGCGTGGGCATACAGATCGACGGTCCGGACCTGGAGATCGCCGTGGCGCGCGTGCGCCCCAACGGGATCCGGGTCTTGGGACGCACGGCGATCCAGCGCTTCCGGGAGCGCCCGGCCGCGCAGTGGGGCGCCGAATTCGCCGCATTCCTGGGAAAGCTGCGCACCGGACAGCTTGGCGCCACGGTTCTGCTGCCCAGGCGGGAAACCATCGTGCGCCAGATCTCCTTGCGGGGCGTCGAGACCAAGGACCTGGAGTCCGCTATCGCGTTCCAGTTGGATTCGCTCAATCCGTACGGCGACGAAGAAGTGCGCTTCGGCTGGACGGCGCTGGGCGAAGGGGCGGTGCTGGTCGGCATTGTCCTGGCGGCCACCGTCGAGCGCTATTTGGAGCTGTTCACCGAAGCCGGCGTCGCAGTGGCGTCGTTCACTTTCGCGGCCGGGGCGATTCACGCCGCCATCCGGCTTGGCCCGCCGCCGCCGGCTGCGTTCGTGGCGTTCAGTGTCGGGAGCCGCGCGGGGTCCGCTGCGGTCGAGGTTTATGGCGAGAGTCCCGCACGCCCGGTATTTTCCGCGGAGCTCGATCTACCGGTCGAGCGAGCGGCCGCTATGGCTGCGGCCGAATTACGGCTGGATCCGGGCACCGCAGCCGTAAGCCTGGAGAGCTTGCTGCCGGCGCCGCGCGTGAATCCCGTGGAAAACGACCTGGCGCGCAACCCGCTGCCCTATGCGGCGGCGCTGGCGGGCGCCTGTCCGCGTCTCACGCCGGCGGCGAACCTGCTGCCTCCCGAGCGCCGCGCGGCCGGTTCCCGGGCCATCTTGATTCCCACGGCCGCCATGGCCGCGGCTCTGCTGATGGTCCTGGGAGCTTCCCTGGCTTGGCCGGGTTTCGAACAGGGCCAATATCTTCGAAAATTGAGAGCGGAAACCGCGCGGCTCGAGCCCCAGGCACACCGCGCCGCGGCCCTCGACCGCCAGATCGAGCTGACCCGCGACCGCACCCGCCTGCTCGACGAGTTCCGCACGCGTACGCGGTCGGATCTCGATGCCCTCACCGAGTTGAGCCGCGTCCTGCAGCCGCCGGTTTGGGCCAACCTGATCGAGCTTTCACCCGACGCCGTCTTGATCAACGGAGAAGCCGAGCAAGCGGCCCCCTTGCTCAAAGTTCTCGACTCCTCGCCCCTGTTCCATAATTCCGAATTTGTGGGCATCAACAAGGTGCAGAACGCGGAGATGTTCCGTCTGCGCAGCCTGCGGAGGACGTACAAGTGACTCCCGGCAAGCTGGACCGCCGCACTGCCCTGATGCTCGGAGCGGGGGTGGCGCTCATCCTGGTGCTGCGCTTCGTGGTGCTGGCGGACCGGCGCCCTACCGTGGTCGCCGCTTCCGATTCGGTTCCGTTGGCCGAAAAGCGCTTGGCCAAGATGCGCGAGTTGGCGGCGACCGTGCCCGGCAAGGAGAAAGTAGCCCAGCAGGTCTCCAAGGAACTGGCGGTCCGGGAGAAAGGTATGATCCTGACCGCCACCGCCGCGCAGGCGGAGGCCCAGTTGCTCGAAATCATCCGCCGCGCCGGAAAGGACGAAGGCATCGACGTGCGCGGTGCCGAGGAGATGAAGGTGCGCCCGCTGGCCGCCGATTACGGCGAGGTCACCGTGGCGGTCTCCTTCACCTGCCGCATCGACCAGTTTGTGAATTTCGTGGCGGACCTGGCGAACCGGCCGGAGCTGCTGGCGGCCAACGACATCCGCGTGTCCGCCGGCAATCCCAAGGAGAAAACCGTCTTGGTGCGCCTGGGGTTATCGGGCGTGGTGCCGCGCAAACTGGCGCCGGAAAAGAAAGGGACGGTGTCGTTTTGAAGCGCAAGCTGCTGTGGGCGAACGTGGCGTTGCTCGCGATGACGGCGGCCGCCGGAGTCCACTTGCGCCGGCAATGGATCGAGGCGCGCGCGCGCGAACAGGCGGTATTGCGGCGGCACATCCAGCCCGCTCCCCCTCCGCGCGTGCCCCAACTGCCCGCGGCTGAGCCGGTCAAGGCCGCCGGCTATCTCGATATCGCGGCGAAGATGCTGTTTTCGAAAGACCGCAACCCCACCGTGGTTGTCGAACCGCCGCCGCCGCCCAAGCAAAAGCCCATGCCGCCGCTGCCGGTGTTCCACGGGCTGGTGGATATCGGCGACGGTCCCACCGCCATCATGAGCGAGAAGCCCGGAGCCCAGCACCGCGATTACCGGCCGGGCGAACTGATCGGTGAATTCAAGCTGGTGGAGTTGGACCGCGACGAGATCGTATTGGAGTGGGACGGGAACACCATCACGCGCAAGGTTGACGAGATGCTCGATCGCACGGTAAGCCCGCCGCCTTCGGCGGGCAAGGCGGCCGCCACCACCGCCGCCGCCCCTGCCAAACCGGTCCAGCCGGCGCCGCACGCGGATGCCAAGCCGGGTGGAGATTTGGGCCGTGGAATGAAGGGGTGCTTGACTGGCGATACGTCGCCGGCCGGGACCATAAGCGACGGATGGCGCAAAACGATCAAGGGCGGCCCGTTCGGGAGCAGTTGTTTTTGGGAGGCCGTGAATTAGGAATCGGGACCTGTTCTGAAAACCGCGTCACTGGATGCGCGGCTATGGCTGGCCGGGGAGCCCGGCCGAGGACGCGGGCGTCCGCACCGCCGATGCAGGAACCTAGTAGCCCGGCAGGATACCGGCCCCGCTGGGGCCCAAATGGAGCGATAACGTATGAGACTTCTAAGTTGCATGTTACTGATTTGCGCCGGCCTGGCAGCCGAGGATCCCGCCAGGCCCGCATCGGGCTCGAACGCGGTCCAAACGAAGAAAGCGCCGGCCCCGCTTACTGTCCCGGCGGACGCCGTTCCGGTCTCGCCGGGCCTGTATCGTTGGATCGACCGTGATGGCAAGTCCTGGATGTATCGCGGGACACCCTTCGGTGTGTCGCGATGGCAGGAGGACGTGAATAGCGCTCCGGCCACCGCGGTGGAAGAAGGCGATTCGATACGCTTCGTGCGAAGCACTCCATTTGGCAAGCGTGTGTGGGTTCGCAAGAAAACCGAGTTGACGGAAGCCGAACAGAAGATCTGGGCAAGCCAGCAGGAAAAGGCTGCGACTAGCCGCACGGCGGAAAAGGAGTAGGCATTGACACACCGCATCGCAGGTTTTCGCGCCCCGCTGGCGGTTTTGTGCGCGGCGTTCGTGGCCGGGGCGCAACAAAACCCGCCGGTGACGATTGGGCCGCCACCCCCGCAGAACAAGCCCGCGCAGACCATGCCTGTTACGCCGGCCAGGCCTGCGGCACCGGGAACACCCGTCAAGCCGGGCGCCCCGGCCCGGCCCGGCGCACCGGCCACCTCTCCGCAGAGCGCCCCGGTGCGGATGAAACTCACCGACGCCGGCGGCTTCATGCTGGAGAACGTCTCGCTCTCCGAATTCATCGACATTATTGCCCGCCGCCTGAAAATCAACTACCTGGTAGACCCGCACTTCAAGGGAGGCAGCGTCACCATCCATACGTATGGGGAGGTAAAGCCGACGGACCTGATGCCTCTGCTCGAAACCGTCCTGCGCGTCAATGGCGCGGGTATGGTGCAGGTCGGCGACCTATACAGGATCGTGCCCATCGAGACCGTCACGCAGTTGCCGGTCGCGCCGGTAGTCAACGGCAAGGACTTTCCCGAAGACGAGCACATCGTGTTGAACCTGATCTTCCTGAAGTACGCCACCGCCGGGGAGATTTTCAAGCTGATCCAGCCGTTCCTGGGCACGGGCGCCGCCGCGGCTACCTACGATCCCGCGAATCTGCTGATCCTGCAGGATAACAGCCGCAACATGCGGCGCACGCTGGAACTGATCGGGCTGTTCGACAGCGATTCGTTCGTCAGCCAGCGGGTGCGCCTGTTCGACGTCAGCCACGGCCGCCCCTCTGAGCTGGTGAAGCAACTGGAAGCGGTTTTCAAGGCCTTCTCGCTTTCGGAAAAAGTGAACGCCGTGAAGTTCATTCCGGTGGACCGCATTAACACGGTCATCGCCGTGGCGCCGAATCCGGGGATCTTCGAGCAGGTGGAAAAGTGGCTGAAGAAGCTGGATGTCCCGGTAAAGCCGCCCTTGGGAGCGGTGGACAACTATGTCTACCGGCTCAAGTACGGCCGCGCTGAAACCGTGGCCATGGCCCTGATGGCGCTGTATAGCGGCAATCCGATGGCCCTGATGGCGCTGAGTTCCATGAGCAACAGTATGATGATGGGCAACGGCATCGGCATGACGCCAACGTTTGGGAATTCCGGCTACGGCGGCGCCGGCTATGGCGGCGGCTTGGGAGCCGGCTATGGCGGAGGCTACGGCGGCGGTTATGGCGGAGGCTACGGCGGCGGTTACGGCGGGGGCTACGGCGGCGGGGCCTACGAGCGAGGGTACAGCGGCATGGGGTTCGGGGGCGGCTACCAGAACTCGTATGGGTACGGCGGTTACGGGGCGGGGAACAGCGGCTACTCACCCCTGTCCAGCAGTCCCTCAGCGCTGACCACACCCTCGGCCGGCGCCACCGGGACGACGGGGTCCTCCGACCTTACCGGCTCCTACCTGGGCGCGGCCCCCGGCGCCGCCCTGCGCAAGGAAATGCCGCATATCATCCCCAACCCCTTCGATAACACACTGCTGGTGCAGTGTACGCCAGAGGAATGGGAGCAGATCTCGCGCCTGCTGGGCGAGCTGGATGTGCCGCCGCGGCAGATCCTGGTGGAGGCCAAGATTTACGAGGTGCAATTGACGGGGAATCTCTCGTACGGTGTGGAGTCCTACCTGCAACAGAAAAGTGCCGCCGTTCCCTCCGGCTACACCGCTCCTGGGACGCCCGGCGGCTTCCTGGGCAACGCGCTGGGCGGAGGCGTGACGCTGACCGGAGGCCTGCTGGTGGGCCATTCCCGCGAACTTCTGGCGATGCTCACGGGAACGGAACTTTCGAGCAAGGTCAAGACCATCTCCGCGCCATCGCTGATCGCCACCGACAGCGTCCCGGCCATCATGAACGTGGGGCAGTCGGTGGCCACGCTGACGTCCGAGGCGGTGGCCGCGGGCGTCCAGTCGAACGGAAGCAGTCCTTTTGCCCAGACGGTCTCCAACGTCAATACGGGCGTAACTTTGAACGTGATGGCGCGGGTCAACTCCAGCGGCGTGATCACCATGCTGGTCAATCAGCAGGTGAGCAGCCCGCAGCCGCCGTCTGGGCCGGTGCAATCCCCCAGCTTCAGCACGCGCAGTTTCCAGACCCAGATGACGGTGCAGGACGGAGACACGGTGGCGATTGGCGGCATTATCCTGGAATCGTCCACCGATTCGACGGGCGGCATCCCTTTCCTGAACCGGATACCCGTCCTGGGCGCGGCTTTCGGCACCAAGAGCCACAATACGTCCCGCGACGAGCTCATCGTCTTCTTCACGCCGCACGTGATCTACGACACCACCCAGATCGCCGAAGCCACCGACGATTTGAAGAACGCGCTCACGCACCTGAAAAAACAGATCAAAGAGCAGTAGGGGCGCCGCCGGTCCCCGGATCAATACGCGATTTTGTCGGGCTTAGCCCGCCACTCCCGGAAGGTGTGCTGAGCCTGCCGGCGCATGAGCGGGATCATGGGGATGCGCCGCTCCCCGAGAGGCGCCTGCAGCTCGCTATAAATGACGCTGTCGTCGAAACCGGCGGCCGCCGCATCCGCCCGCGTGCCCGCGAAGAATACGCGCGCCAACCGCGCCCAGTAGATGGCGCCCAGGCACATGGGACACGGTTCGCAGGTGGCGTAGATATCGCAGCCGGTCAACTGGAAGCGGCCGAGAGCGCGGCAGGCATCGCGAATCGCCACGATCTCCGCGTGCGCGGTGGGGTCGTTGCTGGAGGTCACCAGGTTCACGCCGGAGGCGATCACGGCGCCGTCCTTTACGATCAGCGCGGCGAAAGGCCCGCCGCCCCCGGACCGCACGTTCTCGACGGCCTTCGCGATTGCCTGCGCCATGAACGAATCCGGGTCCACCACTCGTATTCTAGCCTTCGGGCGGGCGGCGCCGCTGCTTCTGGCCGGCGCTTTGGGCCGCGGTCCGGGGAACGGTTAACCTTCCATACTGGCGGGCCAGACTGGCGCGGCTGCCGTTACCCGCGCTAGACTGGGGACACGCGGCGGCTTAGGGCTATGGCAGCCAGGGATCTGCGACAGCGGTTCGAAGAGCTTACGGTGGTGGCCGACATTGCAACGGCCATGCTGTCGCCGCTCGAGTTGAGCCAGGTGCTCAACGTAGCCCTGGAAAAGACCAGCCGCGCCCTGGGCGCGCCCTTCGGGTCCATTACGCTTCTCGACGCCGGAAAGACGCGGTTGGAATTCGCGGCGGTTTACGGATTGTCGCCGGATTACGGCGAGAAGTTCCGCCAGGCGGGGTTGTTGCCGGCCGACGAAACGTCGCCTTCGGGCCGCGCGGTTTCGACCGGGAAGCCTTATTGGGTGGCCGATATCACGCGCCATCCGCTGTGCGCGAGCTGGAAACACATTACTCTGGGCGAAGGCGTGCGTGCGCTGATTTGCGTGCCGCTGTGGCTCTCGGGCGCGCCCGCCGGGACGCTTAATCAATACCTGGCGGAGCCGCACCGTTTTTCGGCGCGCGAGGTCCGCATGCTGCAGGTGGTGGCGCAGCAGGTCTCGCTGGCCATCGAGCGCGCCCGCCTGTACGATCAGCTCAAACAACAGCACGAGGGGGCGCTGGCGGCCAGCGAGCGCAAGAGCCGGTTCCTGGCCACCATGAACCACGAGTTGCGGTCCCCCATGACGGCTATCGTGGGCTTCTCCGATCTTCTGGAACAACAGATCCCCGGAGCGCTGAACTCGGCCCAGATGCGGCAGGTACGCATGATCGCGGCCAGCGCCCGGCACGTGATGGCGGTGGTGAACGACGCGCTGGATGTCGCGCGCATCGAAGCCGGCAAGCTCGAGTGCCTCATCGAGCCCGTGGACGCGGCGCAAATCATGCACGAGGTCACCGAAATGCTCGCGCCGCTCGCCCAGGCCAAGCGCCTGGAATTGGACCTCCGCGAGCCGCGCGAGCCGCTTACCGTACGCTGCGACCGGCAGCGCTCGAAACAGATTCTGGTCAATCTGGTCTCGAACGCCATCAAGTTCACCGCGCACGGCCAGATTCTGGTGTGCGGCTCACAGGATGCGGCCGCTCCCCGGCAGGCCCGTATTTCGGTCTCGGACACCGGCATCGGCTTGCGGCCCGACCAGGTTCCGCTACTTTTCCAGGAGTTTCAACAGTTGCCCTCACCCTACCAGCAGTTAGGAACAGGCCTCGGCCTGGCCATCAGCCGCAAGTTGGCGCGCCTTATGGGCGGAGATATCGAAGTGCAGAGCGACTATGGCCGCGGCAGCACGTTCACGTTGATGCTGGAGACGGCATGACGGCGCACACGCTGCTGCTGGTCGACGACGATCCCGCCGTGCACGAACTGCTGGGGGCGGTGCTGCGCCCTCCGGACTGGAGGATCGAAAGCGCCTACGACGGCATCGAGGGATTTGACCGGGTGGAGAAACGCTCCTACGACATGGTGCTGACGGACGTCCGCATGCCCGGCCTGGACGGCCTCGAGTTGCTGCACCGCATACGCGAGATCCGGCCCGAAGCTAAGGTGATGGTGATGACCGCCGAAAGCACGCCCGCCAATATCGTGCGCGCCATCCGCGACCAGGCCTTCTGCTATTTCAGCAAGCCGTTCTCGCCCAGCGCGGTGGCCGACATGATCACGCAGGCCGTCAACACGCACCACTGGCAGGACGATATCGAGGTGCTCTCGGCGGCTCCCGAATGGATCAGCCTGCGCTTGCGCTGCAAGATGGAGACCGCCGACCGGTTGATGCAGTTCGTGCGCGAAATGGAGATGGATTTCGCGCCGGAGGAGCGCGAGAACATCGCCTCCGCCTTCCGCGAGCTGCTCATGAACGCTATTGAACACGGGGGCGGCTCGGACCCGAACAAGCGCGTACAGGTGACTTACGTGCGCACCACGCGCGCGATCCTCTATGTCATCCAGGACCCGGGTCAGGGATTTTCGTTCGACGATATCGATCATGCCGCGGTCGCCAACCCGCCCGACGAACCCGTACGCCATCTCGAGATCCGGGCCGAAAAAGGCGTGCGGCCCGGCGGCTTCGGCATTCTCCTGACCCGGAACTTGGTCGATGAGCTCGTTTACAACGAGAAGGGCAACGAAGTTCTGTTCATTAAGTATTTGAAGTAGCCGCTCGCGTGGCGATTCCGTCGTAGTGCGCGCTCGTCCACGGTCGGTGAGCTTCAAGCTTGCCGCAGCATGCTAAACGTGCGCCTCGCGATTTTTATTTCGCCGCGCGGCGCCGGCGTCCACTCAACAAATAAACCGCGGCGCGCAGCTCCAGCAGGGGATCGCCGGAAGGTTCGATTCCATCCACCCGGGGGATGGGATCGAAGATGATCTGCTTCTGCTCGCGATCGTCATCGGAGACCGGCTCGCTTAAGCTCAGCCTGCCGAGTTCCAGCAGGGTCCGCTCTTCCGGCCAATGAATGGTTGCGTCGTCTACGGTGTCTTCGTCGTTCGCCAGTTGTGCCCGCAAGTGGAACGCGATCGGGCCTTTGGCAATTCGTTCCGCGAGTTCATCGAACAGGAAGTTGGCGCTCCGGGCGGCGGCGCCGGCATCGCTCAGATGGTCGTTGCCGGCCTCCGGAACGATCCGGTACCGGCCATAGCGGCTGCGGCCGGCTGTGTTCGTAAAGCGCATCGCGGTCACGCCGAAGTACGATTCCCTGGCGAAGCTGGACGGAGCGGGCTTGGGGGTCTGCACGAAGGCGAGCGCCTTTGGATGCGCGCCGAGAAACGCCTCGATCGGGGATGGCGACGGCTTCGACGGATCGCTCGAAGCCAGGGCGCGCAGGAATTCCAGAAACTCCTGGCCCGTCCGGGTGGGGAATCCGTCCGCCGAATGCCCGATGATGTCGGTGTGAACATGCTCGGCGAGGTGGAAACGAATCGCCACCCCGCGCGGATTCGCGTTGGGATTGTTATCGGGCACCAGCGGAAGGCCGGTGGAGTCCGAAAAGCGTACCGTCACCTCGGTAGACGGCTGGTTCATGTGAGGCGCCCGCGTGAGGGAAGCGGCTTCTGGCGAGGGCGTAAACGTGCCCTTCAGCAGGGCGCCCTTGGCATGCGCCGGCCGAAAGCCGGGGTGTAATCCGAAGATCGTG
>Ga0335079_10007534_pt1 | contig 12381 bp, 9 predicted proteins | sample Lox_Sample_33_FD_206719 | JGI IMG/M metagenome (GOLD analysis project Ga0335079, IMG submission 206719) | Soil microbial communities from Loxahatchee National Wildlife Refuge, Florida, United States - Lox_Sample_3.3 | ecosystem: Environmental > Terrestrial > Soil > Wetlands | place: USA: Florida... | reverse complement strand
AACTGTCCCGAGGTGACGGCGGCGCTGGAGAGTTCCGCAGACTTGCTCGGCAAAGCGTCGCTGACCGCGTACTCCCAGGCCTTCGCTGCGTGCGCGAAGCGGCTTGAGCGAGACGGCGTTGACCTCGTCGGCTACACGATGGCGGAGCAGGCCGCTGACATCAACGCCGCTCGCGTCGCGCTCGGCTACAAGCGCATCGACCTGCTCAGCGAGAGCGCCGGGACACGTCTCGCGATGATCTACGCGTGGCGGTACCCGAACAGTGTCGACCGCTCGGTGATGATCGGGGTCAACCCGCCCGGGAACTTCCTGTACAGCGGAGCCGAGATCGATCAGGGAATCGAGCGTTACTCGGCGCTGTGCGCGAAGCAGCCTTCCTGCCGCGCCCGCACCGGAAACCTCGCCGCGAGCATGCAGCACACGGCGGCGCACATGCCGAGCCGGTGGTACTTCCTGCCGATCAAGCCGGGCAACGTCCGGGTCGGGACGTTCCTCGGGCTCACGGAGGCGACCGCGGTGAATTCGCCACTGACCGGGCCGATGACCCTCAACTCGTGGATCTCCGCCGCGCACGGCGACCCGAGCGGCCTGTGGTTTCTATCGCTGCTGTCCGGTCTCGTCCTCCCCCAGTCGTTCACCTGGGGCGAGTTTGCCAGCATCGGGATGGCCGACGCGCACCCCGTCGAGCGCTATTTCAGCTCCGGCGCTGACCGGGGCTCGATCATCGGAAATCCCCTCGCGGACTTCTTGTGGGGGGCAGGAGGCCTTGTGCACGCATGGCCGGCCAATCCGGGTGAGAACCAGTACACCAGCGTGCAGAACTCGAGCGTCCCGACGCTGCTCATCGGCGGGACGCTCGACTTCGAGACGCCGGCCCAGAACGCCACGAAGGAGCTGCTGCCGCACCTTCGCAACGGGCATCAGGTCATCCTGTCCGGGCTCGGGCACGTGGACGACTTCTGGCCCTACGAGCCGAGCGCCAGCACGCGGCTGCTGACCTCGTTCTACGACACCGGCCGGGTCGACACGTCCCGCTACACCCCGAACCGGGTCAGCTTCGCCACATCGTCCACGCAGGCAGCGATTGCCAAGGACCTCCTTGCGGCTATGATCGGCTTCGCCGTCCTGGCTGCCCTGTCGCTGCTCTGGGTAGCGCTCCGGGTACGCAAGCACGGTGCCGCAGGGCGCAAGACCAGCGTCGTGACCCGCACCATCGTCCCGGTCGTGCTCGGGCTCGGCGGCTGGTTCGGAGCAGCCCTGGTCGTCCTGACGATCTGGCCCGCGCTGTCCCTGAGCAGCGAACTGCTCGGGATTCTCGCCATCAGCGTGCCGATCGCGCTGGGCCTCTACCTGGCCTGGATTCACCGCGACTGGGACCGTGCCACCAAGTCACTCGGGCTCCTGGCCGCAATCGCCGGCGCCCTGCTCGGAGGGTGGCTCGGGTTCACCGTGGTATCCGGGCTGTTCGCGATCGTCACCACCACGATCGGAGCTGCCGCAGGAGGCAACCTCGCCCTGATCGCCGTCAGCCTTGTCCGCGAACGGTCCGCCCGCGGCCTTGGCAACGACCCCGCCGCAACCTACGCCGTAGCGCCCGCTCCGGTCAGCCCCGCAGCTCACGCGGCGCACCATGGCGACGCCCACCACGGCTCCGCAGAAGGCCCGTGACGCTGACGGTCATGATCCTCAGGGCCGGGCTGCGATTACCGGGCCACCGGATCGCCCTGACGGCCTGCGAAGGCCTTAAGCAGACCCCGGCCCCTTGCGAGAGGCCGGGGTCAGCCTCCTGTCTGACCGGCCCGGCTGCGCGTGCCCCGGCGCTGGACCGGTGGCTGTTCCCCGGTGCTCACGCGACCGCCCTCCGCACCGAGCTCGGGCAGGCAATCACCTCGGCCGGCCTGCCGTGGACAGTGATCCGGCTCGGCCCTCGCTCCGGTCAGTGGTACGGGCCCATGCCCCGCACCGGAGCCCAAGCGCACGCACTCACAGACGACCAGCTCACCCGCCTGATATGGATCTGGCTTGCCAACCGGGGCGTATGGCAGGCGCTGCCGGGAGCGGGGCCAACAGTCCCTGTCCCCGCAACACGCGCCGACGTGGCCCGCTAACGTCGAGGACTATACCGAGCTGCTTGCTGAATTGCACTAACCCCGCAGCGCGGCCACGTGCGTGGACGCACAGATCGAGCAGTTCCGCGCGGCTCTGATGGAGTCCCAGCAGATCGATGAAGGCGTGCATATCGGCGGCTCGGCGCGCGTTCTCCCTGACTCTTTCCGTCACTCAGCGTAATGCTGTGATAGACGTAGCCCGAGGCCGACCTCGGAGCGGTCCAGTGTGAACGACCTGCTGGGAGGTCACAGTCGGTCGCTGGCCGAGGTGCTTGTCGATCTAGCGCCGCAACCGCCAGGCGGCTGCATCATGCCTGACCTGACGCGCCATATGCGGCAGATGCGGGCATCCTCGGTACCGGACGGTCATGCATAATCATGCAACACTGGGTTGCCCGACGGTCATGCTGAAGCGAGGATCGCCAATCCACGGCAGCACGGTGGACCCACGAACTGGACGCGCACTGAGCCGCCGATCTGGCGCAGCTTCCAGTCGGCTGGCGTGACTGAGCACAGGGCCCATATCCGGGCGATCTGCGTGGGTACCCCCTAGCAATCCAGTTGGACGGGCCCGCGGTCAGCTAAGCGGCGCGGCGCACCTGTGGGATCGTGTTTCTGGCGTTTCCTTCAGCGCAGTGTGCGGAACGCTGCGCGCAACTCTTCCGAGAACAGTTGCGGTTGTTCCCAGGCGGCGAAGTGGCCGCCTCGTTCGGCTTCGTTGAAGTAGATCAGGTTGTGGTACGCCTTCTCCGTCCAGCTGCGCGGCGCGTGGACGTACTCCTCCGGAAACACCGTGACCGCGGCCGGGAAGGACAGGTCGGCGGCGGCGTAGAAGTTTCCGCCAGCTTGGGCTTGCTGCCAGTACAACCGCGCCGCGGACGTGCCGGTATTGGTGAACCAGTAAAGCGAGGTGTTGTCGAGCCAGTCCTCGCGCGTGATGGCGCCGTAGGGGTGTCCGGCAAACAGCTGGGCGAGGTGCTGGTAGCTGGGTCGTGTCGTGGTCAAGGAGCCAGGCCGCCAGGCCGGCGGGGGTGTCCGCCAGGCCGGCGGGGGTGTCCGCCAGGCTGTAGCCGATCGTTTGCGGGCGCGTGCCCTGGATAACGCCGTATCCGCGGTGATACGTCGCGAACGCGACTTGTTCATGCGCGCGTTTTTCCGCGTCCGACAGGTCACCCGGCGCAGGATCGCCGTTGCGGATGTGACCGAGCACGCCAGGCGGAACCATCTGCGCGAAGTTGACGTGGATGCCGAGCAGCCCTTCGGGCGCCTGGCGTGCCATCGCGGCCGAGATCGCGGTGCCCCAGTCGCCGCCCTGTGCGACGTAGCGCGTGTATCCGAGTCGTTGCATCAGCACTGCCCACGCGCGTGCGATGCGGTCGGGGCCCCAGCCGGTGGCGGCGGGCTTGGCCGAAAACCCGTAGCCCGGTAGCGACGGAATCACCACATCGAAGGCGTCTGAGGCGGTCCCGCCGTGTTCGGTGGGGTTGGTGAGCGGCTCGATGATCTTCAGCTGCTCGATGACCGAGCCGGGCCAGCCGTGCGAGACGATCAGTGGCAGCGCGTTGTGCTGGGGCGACCGGACGTGGATGAAATGGACGTCGAGCCCGTCGATGCTGGTAATGAACTGTTCGAGCGTTTTCAGCTTCGCCTCGCATCTGCGCCAGTCGTATTCCGTGGCCCAGTAGTTCGCGAGGTCGCGCATCGTCGCGAGCTGCACGCCCTGTGACTGATCATCGACCGGCTCCCGCTCGGGCGGCCGCCACGCCGCGATCCGCCGCCGGAGGTTGGCCAGGTCCTCTTCCGGCACGTGGACCTCGAAAGGGCGGATGGTGAGGTGGGTCGTGGTCGTCATGCTGTCCTCCTGGCTTCCTCACCCTGCTGCTGGGCGGGGCGGATGAAGGATGGTCGTACCGGCGGGCTGGCGCTCACTCGGCCAGCGTGAGGAGCGGCTTGCCTTTCTCGACGACATCGGTGGCGAGGACCGCCGCGTTGCCGCTGCCGACGTTCCTTACCGCGTGGACCGCTCCAGCCGGGACGGTCAAGGCGTCGCCGGCGTGGAACGTCCTCGTCGGCTGGCCTTCGACCTGATACTCCAGCGACCCTTCAAGGACATAGATGATCTCTTCACCCGGATGCGTGTGCTTGACCAGTGGCGCCTCCGGGTCGATATCGACGCGCGACTGAACGACCTCACGCCTGGGGACGCTCAGATCCTGCCGCTGCAGATCGGTGCGCCACAGTCTCGGCGCGAACTGCACCCTCTCGGTCGCGGCGCTGCGGTCGTCGCTCGTGCTCATTGTGACCTCTCCGGGGTTGTTTCCCCATGACGGTAACGCGCTACCAATTTCTTGGCATCACTCCGTTCGCGCCGCCCGCAGGCCCGGCTAGGCTGTGCTCGTCGCGAGCGGACCGGTCGCCGGACTCGAGCGCCTTGGCCACGTCGCGCGGAACTGTGCCGGGGAAGTTGACGTGATCTCGATGCCGGGGTGCTCGCGCAGCCAGGCCTCGAGGTCGTCGGCAGTGCGCGCTCGGGCACCACATCAACACGTCTGCGCGTCTCGGCGTCGATCAGGATCGTGGCGTAGCAGTGACGCCAGCGCAGGGCGAAGTCGTCGACCCCGAGTACCCGCGGTACCCGCAGCGGGCAACGGCAGGCGCAGCAGCACGCGCACGGCGGTGTGCCGGGAGACCTTCATGGCCAGCACTGCGAGCGCCCGCGCACGACGGCGCCGATCTGCCCGGCCAGCCGGGGCGTGTGCCGCTGATAGCGTTCGAGCACGCCGGGAAGGAGCCCACGGAAGGTCTGCCGGACGCAGTCCACGGCTGCGCACCTCAGGCGCCGGATACCCGCAACGATCCGTACACGCCGGCCATCGAGCGGGACGTCGGCCACGATCCGCTCATCATACGCGTGCACCCGGCTCGTTTCGATGCCGCAGACCGGACAGGGCACGGCCCCGCCCGGAGTCCTCGCCCGGACCCGGATCCACCCGCCCCCGTCTGTCACCTCCTCGATGACCAGCGGCGACAGCCCAGAAAACACCGCGCTCACAAGCTGGTTGACATCACGCACAGCTCATCGTGAGGCATCCCGACACGCCGTCACCGCCGAAAGTGCGACAGAGCCAATTCAGACCCCGAGAAGATGGGTAAACATGGATATGGGTGTGCCGTCTGGATCACGAGCCCCTGGGTTCCATGTAGCTTTACGGCTTTTGCCCCGGTACCGGCCACAACCGAGGAGCGATCATGGAGAAGCGCTCAGGCGTCGACGCGGTTCACCACTTCTGGGAGCAGGTGTGGCGGTCGCCCCAGAACTTCGACGCCATCGACGACCTCGTCGTCGAGGACTTCGTCATCATTTCCGGGGGCCGCCGGATCGAAGGTCGCGAGGCATTCAAGAAGTGGGCCGAGGACTTCAGCGCGGCCATCGGGAACTTTGATTCCGAGATAGTCGACTCTTTCGAGAACCGTGACGGGTCCCAGGTCGCCGCGACGTTCACGATCACCGGCACAAACAACGGAGCCTTCGGCACAGAGCCTGACGGCAGCCCCATCGAGATGACCGGCATCGTAATCTCTGCCGTGCGTGACGACGGAATGCTGCTGTCCAATCAGGTCGAGCGCAGCGCCTTTGAGATGTACCAGCGGTTGACAGCCCGTTGAACGGACGGGCGAGGAGGGCTCGGGCGCCTGGGCGCGGGCCGGGCATCACCGGCGGCCGGGAGTCCTCCCGCGGAGGGTGTCCGGCGTGAAAGGCTCGACACGAGCAGATGGACGATGTCCTGCGTGAGCGCGGCAGGTGCGGCCTGCCGCGCGATGGCCTGTGTGCCGTGCCGGCAGTTGTTCAACCCGCAGCTCCCCGGTATCTCGTCCTGACTCAGCATCAGGCAAGATCACACAGAGCTGCGGGTGCCCGTTTCAGCAAAGCCTTGATTCACCAGGCGGGCACGGGAACCGCCAAGCACGACCAACCTCGAAGAGCCGGTTTGGCGCCGGATTCCCCGGCGAGGGCGTGGATGTCGTCGGGGGTCGCGGGTGCAGGTGCTGACCGGCGCGGATGGGCTTTCCGGCACGCCCGGTCCGGTCCGTGGCTCACGGGGCCAACTCGGATCAATCGACGATGGGATCGGCGTGCGGTGCGCCGAAATAGGGGAACTCACCGAGGATGTTGGTCCTATCGACAGCCGCGCCCTGGTCGATAGGAGTGTTGGCCTGCAGCGAGAGCATCACGTTCTCCACGTTGTCCGTCATGGCGCGACCGTTGAAGCCTGCGAAACCGAACGAGGCCGCCGAATCGAGGACATAAGGCAAAGTGGTCGGGAACAGGCGCTGCACCACACGCTGTGCGTAGGCGGCCGGGTCGTCGGCCGAGCCCGCCAGCTGGATGACGCGCGCGAGGGCGTCCGCGACGACCTGGGAGAAACGCGGCACGTCCGCGGAGGGAAGGGACCGGTTGTAGTCGTCCTGCGCCGCGGGGTCCCTGATGAAGGCATGTGTTATCAGCGGCAGGCCCCACCGGGACACTTGCACCTCGGGCGCGTGTCCGCACAGCGACACCGTGACCCACGCGCGCACCGTCGCGGCCGGGTCACCGATCAACTGCGCGGGCACCTCCATCACGATGGCTGTGACGTTGCGGTTCTGGAAGTAGTTCGCGCCGTCGTGAAACACCTCCGGTGCGAATTTCCCCGCGGCAAGTGCGGCGCGGAACGCGTCAATACCTGTCCGGTTCGCAGCGAACAGATCCGGGGCCAGGCCAGCGAAGATCCGCACACCCGCGTCGTCTGCGACGATCCGGCCGGTAGTGCCCGAAGCGATGACCTCGCCCTGCGTGCCTTCTGCGGCATCCCTCCCGGTGGCCCGGCGCACCTCGAGAGTTTGCACGTGCCGGCCTTCGGGCCCCTCGCCTTCGGTATGCCCGACTTCACCGAAGCGGATCTTGAACGTCACTTCCTCGTGAGAGTCATCGTTCACATCGAAACGGAACGCGTACAGACCCTCCTCGTGGAAGGTATCCGGCGCCTTGGTTCCTGCGTTCGGGTTGACCGTCATCGCCATGACCGTGGTACCCGGCCGGCCGCGGAAAAGATAGAAGTCAAGGATGTTGAGCCGCGGGTCTTCCCTGGCGATGGCGGTGTCGAAATGATGAGACATTAGTTATGATGACCCTTCATCCATTTTGCCCTGGGCGTGTTGCGCGAGCTTCGCCGCCTTTTCTTTGATCGCCGTGAGCAGCGCGGCCCAGTCCGCGGTGAATGCGCCTGCGCCGTGGCGCTGGAGATGCTCCGCGAGGGCATCGGCGTCGATGCCGGCGTCGGCGGCCGCTGCGATGGCCCGTTCCGCGGCGGCGTAGTCGGGCTCCAGCCGGTCGTCGAGGCTTCCGTGGTCGGCGAAGGCGAGCAGCGTCTGCTCCGGGACGGTGTCGATCGTGTCCGGGGCGGCCAGCCGGCCGAGATAGTAGGTGTCGGGCAGGTCCGGGTTCTTGGTCGAGGTGGATGCCCACAGAACCCGCTGCGGCCGCGCGCCTGCCCCAGCGAGCGCCTGCCAGCGCTGGTCCGAGAGCAGCCGCAGATGGGAGGCGTAGGTTTTCTGCGCCATCGCCAGCCCCAGGCTGCCGTGCAGCGCGGGCGGCAGCAAGGGGTCGGCGGCGGAATCCCAGCGGGAGATGAACAGCGAGGCCACCGAGGGCACCGCCAGGTCCAGGCCGGCGCGGCGGCGGCGTTCCAGGGCTCGCAGGTAGGCGTCGGCGGTGCGCAGGTAGTGAGTGTCGGAGAACAGCAGTGTCACGTTGACTCCGATGCCGGCGGTGATGGCCTCTTCCATGGCGGTCAGGCCCTGCGGGGTGCCGGGGATCTTGACCAGCAGGTTGGGGAAGCCGGCCTGGTCGTGCAGCCGCCGGGCGAACGCGACCGTCGCCGCGGCGTCGTAGGCGACGTCGGGCGGGACTTCCAGCGATACGTAGCCGTCCACGCCCCCGGTGTGCTCCCACGCAGGGCGGAACAGCGCCGCCGCCTCGGTCAGGTCCTCCAGCGCCAGGGCGTACACCAGGTCCTGAGCATCAGTGACACCTTCGCCCGCCAGGCGGGCCAGCGAGCGGTCATAGTCCGATCCGGCGGCCATGGCATGCCCGAGGATCGTGGGGTTGGACGTCAGCCCGGTGACCGCCAGGTCACGCACGTACCGTGCCAGCGCCCCGGTGCGCAGCATGACCCGGTTGATGCTGTCCAGCCACAGGCTCTGGCCAAGGCCATGCAGCCGCTGCGCGGGATTCAGCTCAGCGTCCATGCCTACCTCCCCGATCGACCGGCACGGTCATCTTCGCCCGATCAGGGCCACACGTCCAGGCTATGGCGGCCCGGTCGGGGCGGCACCATCATCGGCCCTATCGTTGGTCCATCCCCTCCTACCCGGCCTGCCAGCGGCGCATCGTCTCACGCGACGTACCCGCCGTTCTGGTCGACTTCGCGCTCTGCTCAGATCAAGGTGGTCACCGTTGCGGATCTGGTCGTTCTGCTCCACTGCGAGCGTCAACCCCGGCTGGTGATCCTGCTGAGCTGTACCGCGAGACCGGGCGCTGGCGACCAGGATCTGCCGCACCTGCCGGTTGGCTGAACTACAGCTACTGTTTCCGCAGTTCAGAGGACATGTGACCGAGCGTTGGCGGGGCTGCCCGGTCACGGTCGAGTGGGGGAGCCGGCCGTTGATCTGGCTGGCTTGGCGGTGCCGTTCCCGGCCGGCTGGTGACTGCCGGGATCGGTTGGAGCGGTACCGGCTGCTTGAATGCCGCGGCGTGGCTGTCGAGGCAGCTGGAAGACGCCGTCACCGACCAGGAACTAGCCGGCCTCTGCCGCAGCGCCCGCCGGTAGCTAGCCCTGCCGCGGTCCCCGGCTGTTGCTATGGGCGTGCTGGTGGCCAAGGATGGTAGTGCCTAGATGTGGAGGGCGGGCTCTCGCACATGCCGGAGACGTGGCTGGCGCACGTGCACCCCCTGTGGTGGCTGGGCCAGCGCGATCGCGGCTTCGCCGCGCTGCGCCGTGCGACCCGGGCGGCGATTGTCATGCCGGCCATGTTCGCCTTGGGCGAGAAGGTCATCGGCAACCCGCAGGTGGCGACGTTCGCGGCGTTCGGGTCGTTCGCGATGCTGCTCCTGGTCGACTTCGGCGGCCCCATGGCGGAACGGCTCCAGGCGCTGGCGGCGCTCGCCGTGACCGGCGGGGTGTTCGTCTGCCTGGCCACGCTGGCCTCGCAGACCGTGTGGCTGGCGGCCGTGACGATGGCGGTGGTGGGGTTCGGCGTGATCTTTGCCGGTGTGGTCAGCTCGGTACTGGCCGGGGCGACCACGGCGCTGCTGCTGGCGTTCATCTTGCCGGTGTCGCTGGCCGCTCCGCCGTCGGCCGTGCCCGGTCGGCTGGCCGGCTGGGGGATGGCCGCAGGCGCCGCGCTGGTTGCCACGGCGCTGCTGTGGCCCGCGCCAGCGCGCGACCGGCTGCGCGGTGCCGCGGCCGCCGCCTGCCGGGCGCTGGCCGCCCAGCTGACCGCCGGGATCGCGTACCTGCTCAGCGGGATGGACGAACAATCTGCGCTGGATCGCGATCACGCAGCTGCGAAGTCGGACCAGGCCGTCGAGGCCCTGCGCAGTACCTTCCTGGCCACGCCCTACCGCCCGACCGGGTTGAGCACTCCCGCTAGGACGACCGTGCGCCTGGTCGACGAGCTGAACTGGCTGAACAGCATTGTCATTCAGCCTGGGCTGCACCGCGACGGCGTCCACCGCGCAGCGCTGAGGGTCAAGGAGGCCGCGGCCGCGGTTCTCGGCCGTGCCGCGGATCTCCTGGACTCCAGGGGCGGGAGCAGCGGTAAGCTCGACGCCGCGCTGACCGAACTCGCTGCTGCGCACGCGAAAATGCAGGAGAGCGTGACGGCCGGCCTGCCGGTCCGGTCCCTGCGGCCAGCCAGTGACCCGGCCGTGGCCGGCCCGCTGGCCGGGCCTGAGCCGCCGGTTGGCGACCCGGCCGCGGGCAGGGGGCTGGTCAGCGAGTTCATCACCTCGCTTGACCCCGCCTTCCGTGCGGAGGAGCTGAGCTACGCGGTCTCACTCATCGCGCGCACCGCCGGGCTGACCGCGGCCGCCGAGCGGCGGAGCTGGCGGGAGCGGTGGCTTGGCCGCCAGCCCGCGGGTGTGCCGGGGACGCTGTCCGCGGCGCGGGAACGGATCACGTCCTCCCTCGAGCCGCACTCGGTGTGGTTGCACAATAGCTTGCGTGGCGCCGCCGGGCTAGGGCTGGCGGTGCTCGCCGCGAGACTGACCGACGTCCAGCACTCGTTCTGGGTGGTCCTCGGCGCGCTGTCGGTGCTGCGCTCGAATGCGCTGAACACCGGGCAGGACGCCGTTCGCGCCATGGCCGGCACGGTCGCGGGTTTCATCGTCGGCGCGGCGCTGCTCGTGGGGATCGGCACGAACACCACGCTGCTGTGGTTCCTGCTGCCGCTGGCGGTCTTTCTCGCCGGGGTCGCCCCGGCGGTCATCTCGTTCGCCGGGGGGCAGGCGGCGTTCACGCTCACAGTGGTGATCTTGTTCAGCATCATCCAGCCGGCCGGATGGCGCGTCGGCCTGGTGCGGATCGAAGACGTGGCCCTCGGCGTCGGCGTGAGCCTGCTCGTGGGTGTCCTGTTCTGGCCGCGGGGCGCGGCGCCCGCGCTGCGCCAGGCGCTGGCGCAGGCGTACGCCGACGTCGCGGGCTACCTGGCCAGCACGGTGCGATTCGGGATGTCACGCGGCGACCCGGGCACGCCCGCGCTCCCCGCTCCGGGCAGCGACGCGGTCCGGGCCGCTGCGGCATCGCGCCGGCTCGATGACGCGTTCCGCACCTACCTGGCCGAGCGCGGTACGAAACGGTACCCGCTCGCCTATATGGCCGGGCTGGTCACCGGGGTCGCCGGACTGCGCCTGGAAGCTGACGCGGTACTGGACCTCTGGCAAGGCGACGACGGCCAGGCGGGCGGCGACATGGCCGCCGCCCGCCATGAGATCCTGGGCACCGCCGACCGCGTCACGGGCTGGTACGACGGTCTGGCGACCACCATGATCACCGGCGGTGAGCTACCCCAGCCGCTCGCTCACGACACGGCCGCCGACGGCCGCCTTATCCGGGCCGTACGCCGCGACCTGCTCGGCGACGGCGGCAGAGCCAGCGCCACCGCGGTCCGGATGATCTGGACCGGCGATCACCTTGACGTCGTCCGCCGTCTGCAGGCGGCCATCACCTCACCGGCAAGCGCCACCGGCGGGCAGCCCGCAGGCGGCGGCATGACCATCCCGCCCCCTCCCAGGGGATTCCTGGCGCTACTCCGGTAATCCGGCTCGCCGAGGCGACCCATCATCGCCATGATAAGAGAACCCATTCACAGGCCTGCCCTTGACCGGGACACCAGGCAGGGGCAGGCGGTCCCGAGAACCCGTGGAGCCTGCGGACCACACACAGGGCCGGCTGATCTGTGCACCGCCATCAACACAACGGATCCGATAAGCAACCGTTAGGAAGTTGAAAAGGTCCGTCGTGATGGCGCGAGGCGCGCGGCCCGGCTGCAGTCCGAACGCGGTGCCGAGCGCCGCGCGCTGCGGGGGCGGGCAGAGTACCGATCCGGCCCAGGTAGGGACTGCACAGCTGGTGCAGGCCGGAGTACGCGAGCTCCAGCTCCGACTCGACACCCGCCGTGCGGTCACCTGAAGCCAAGCCAATCGCAGCAGGACAACATGCAGACAGTGAAATTGGAGCCACCGGCCTTCGCGGCCGGCGACGCCTCGGCGGCGGGCCTGCTGCACACCGACGTCGTCCCGGCCGACATGTCGCTGCGAGCGCAGCTCACCGGCCGGATCGAGACCACCCGCTTACCTCGGCCGCATCCTCGCGGACGTACCCCTACGGCCAGTCAAGCTCGCTGCGCCACGTCGTCGGCGGCACCGCAGGCGGCGGGTTCGAGTGGACCGCCGGGCCGGACCACGGCGGCCTCGCCGGCATCACCGCCCTTGAACTCGACGCCGACTAGCTCATCACGAAGGTCACCTCCGTCTACGACTCACGCCAGCTCTCGCCGTCACGGCGGGCAGCACTCGTGGTCACGTCCGTAGGGCCGTAAAAGGAGCCGCGCTTGTAATCGCTGGTCCGCATGCCAGTCAAACCCCTTCCGAGCCGGGATGGGCTTCGCACCGGAATGGTTCATATGGGCGTCGCGTGTGTCGCTCGCACTTGACGGTTCTCGAGCGCCGAAT
>Ga0335079_10007533_pt1 | contig 12382 bp, 10 predicted proteins | sample Lox_Sample_33_FD_206719 | JGI IMG/M metagenome (GOLD analysis project Ga0335079, IMG submission 206719) | Soil microbial communities from Loxahatchee National Wildlife Refuge, Florida, United States - Lox_Sample_3.3 | ecosystem: Environmental > Terrestrial > Soil > Wetlands | place: USA... | reverse complement strand
TGGTCGATATCGCGCGGCTCGATGCCGTTGAGGGCTTCCTTGGCCAGCACCAGTGCACGGCGGCTCTTCTCGGCGATCACCGCGGCGAAGGCGCGCGCCTCGGCGAGCAGCTCCTTGGGCGGCACCACGCGCTCGAGTGCCCCGAGCCGGTAGGCCTCCTGCGCCGCTATGCGGCCGCCGGTGAAGAACGCCGCGCGCACCTTGTGCAGCGGCAGCATGCGCGAGAGGTGCGAAGCACCGCCCATGGCGCCGCGGTCGATCTCCGGGAGGGAGAAATACGCATCCTCGGAGGCGATGACGACATCGCTCGCCCCGCAGATCCCGATGCCCCCGCCGATCACGAACGAGTGCACCGCCGTGACCACCGGCACTTCGCAGCTCCTGACCGCGCGGAAGGTGCGGTAGTTGCCGCGGTTGAGCTCGACGATGCGCTGCGGGTGCTGCTGCATCTCCTTGATGTCCACGCCGGCGCAGAACCCCTTGCCCTCCGCGCGCACCAGCAGGCAGCGGACCTCGGGGTTGGTCCCGAGCGCGCTGATGAGGTCGGCGAGCTCGTTCCACGCGCGGCTGTCGAGCGCGTTCACCGGCGGATGGTCCAGAACCACCTCACCGATGTGCCCCTGGATGTCTGTGCGGGTGGCCATGGATGCCTCCTTCTGCGTGGGTGCGGGTGCCGCAGGAATACTAGGCCGCGAGCGGCGCTCCCAGCGCCGCCAGGCGGGCGCGCGCCTCGCGCACGATGCCCTGGATCAGTTCCTCGCAACTGGGGAGGTCGGCGAGCCTTCCCGCCACGAGGCCAGTCGCGAGCAGCCCGCGCTCAGGCTCCCCGGAGATCATCGAGCGCTGGAACATGACCGGCGCGATGGCCGCCATGAGGGACTGGCCAAAGCTCATGTCACCGGCATGTCCCATCTTGCGTGCCGCCGACAGCAGCTCGGTGAGCGAGGCGCCCGTCAGGCGCTTGAGCTGCCAGGCGCTGCTGAGCGCCAGCAGCAGCATGCGCAGCTGGCCGGCCTTCTCGATGCGCGCCAGCGTCTCGTTGCGGATCATGCGCTGCGGCATGCCGTCGACCTTGGTCGTGACCAGGATGTCATCGGTGCTGGCACGCGTGTAGCGCTCCTTGGTGAGCTGCGGCACCGGGCACTCGCGCGTCATGAGGAAGCGCGTGCCCATGGCGATGCCCTGCGCGCCATAGGCGAGCGCAGCCGCAAGGCCGCGGCCATCGGCGAAGCCGCCGGCGGCGATGACCGGCACCTTGACGGCATCGAGCACCTGCGGCAGCAGCACCGTACTCGCGACCGAGCCGGTATGGCCGCCGCCCTCGCCCCCCTGCACCACCAGCATGTCCACGCCGAGGTCGACCATCTTCTTCGCGTGCTTGACCGCACCGACGGTGGGCACGCAGGCGATGCCGGCATCACGAAAGCGCGCGATCATCTTCTTGTCCGGGCCGCGCCCGAAGCTGACCGCGGTCACCTTGCGCTCGATGAGGATCTCCACGATGCGCTCCGCGCCGGGCTGGAACATGTGGAAGTTCACCCCGAACGGGGCAGCCGTCAGCGCGCGCACGCGGTCAATGGCCGGCCCCACCTCATCCGGATGCAGCACCGCGGCGGCGAGGAAGCCAAACGCGCCGGCGTTGCAGGACGCGCCCACCAGCTCCGGGCGTGCCACCCAGCCCATCGCGGTCTGGATGATCGGGTAGCGGCAGCCGAGTCGCCGGCACAGGAGCGTGTCGAGCGGATCGCTCACGGGGGGCTCTGGGGCCGAACGCCCGGGGGATTGCCCTTGAGGACCTGGGCGCGCAGGCCGTGCGGATCCAGCCGGCGGATGACTTCGAGCTGCTCGCGGGTCGGCGCCACGGTGGTGGTGAGGGTCGGCGCGGGCGCGAGCGGAAAGCCGGTAGCCGCCTGCACCTCGCTGAGCGCAACACCCGGATGGAGCGAGCGTACCCGGATCGCATGGTCCTCGCCGCAGAAGTCCATGACGCACAGATCCGTGACGATGAGGCGCAGGTCCACGTGGGTCATGTTCGCCCCTGCCGGCCAGCGGATCGGGTTGTAGCCGACCCCGCCAACGATATCCACCTCCCCGGGAACGAATACCCGCGGGGAGTGGTTGGGTACAAACATCGAGTTCAGGTGGCTGATGCTGTTGCCCGGCAGGCCGCGCATCCCGAGCATCTGCACCTTCGGTCGCTCGGGTGAGCCGATGCCGGAGAGGTTGGTCTGCCCGAAGCGGTCGATCTGGATCGGCCCGATCATGACATGGCGCCGTCCGCCCCAGACGCAGTCAAACACGCGCGCGAAGGGCATGTAGCCCGAGTAACGCGGCCGGTAGGCGCCGCGCGGGCCGAGCGGTACGGGCTCCTCCACGAGGAACGCCTCCGCATCCGTCAGCATCAGCTGCGGAGAATGCGTCAGTTTCGCGAGGCTCGCAGCGAGGCGCGGTACGACGCCGATGCCCGAGGCCAGTACCTCGCCGTTGCCGCGCCAGGCCTCGGCCGCGGCCACGATGAGCAGTTCCGCCAGACTGTACTCGGCAGCCATCCTCAGAACACCGGCACGGGCAGCTGACCCAGGCGCTCAGCACCGCCCATGCGCGCAAGGTAGTCCCCTTCCGTGCCCCCGAGGTATTCGGCGCAGTAGCGCTCCCAGCCACCGGCCTCGCCCGCGAGCGCGCAATAGGCCTGCAGGTGCGTGGCGTCCCAGCCGTAGGCGGGCGGGTTGGAGGTCGGGTGCGCGCCAAAGGGTGCGTGCACCACCCCGCTGATGTAGCTCCTTTCGACGATGTTGCAGCGTGCCGCGTCCCCGTGCGACAGGTCGAGTCGCTCGCTCAGCTCCTCGCAGCTCACGTAGCAGCGCGCTGCCGCCCGGGCGAACAGCTCATCGAAGTACGGATCCGGGCCGATGGTCTGAACGTTGCCGAGGCGGTCGGCACGGTCCACGTGCAGCAGCGCAACATCCAGTCGCAGCGCCGGCATCGCCAGCAGCACCTCGGCGTCCGCGTAGGGGGAGCGTACGGTGCGGAACTCGGGGTTCATGCGCATGACATCGCTCGCCAGCCCCACGGGGGTCGGCAGGAAGGGGACGCGCATCGCTGCCGCGCGCAGCCCCCACTGCAGCAGGCCCTCGTCCAGTTCCCGTGCTTCGAAGCTGCCCGCCTCGCGGGCGCGCCGGAACCAGGGTTCCACCGGAATCGCATCGAGGGAGACGAAGCCATAGATGAGCGTCTTGATCTTGCCGGCCGCGCACAGCATGCCGACCTCCGGACCACCGTAGGCGACCACGGTGAGGTCGCGCAGCGCTGAGCGCAGCAGTGCGCGCACCAGCGCCATCGGCTTGCGGCGCGGGCCCCAGCCGCCGATCCCGATGGTCATTCCATCCCGCAGTGTCCCGACTACTGCGGCGGCCGTGAGCGTCTTATCCAGCATGCGCGCCTACGCGGGCGGCGGGGACCAGCGGTGTCCCCACAGATCCGGGATAACGCTCTGCGTGGGAATCCAGGTGCTCCACTCCGGCTGCAGGCCGTCGCAGCCGAACTCGAGGTCGAACCCCGCGGGCGTGCGCACGTAGAAGGAGACCATGAAATCATTGGAGTGCTTGCCCAGGGAGGAGGAGATGTGTGCCCCGGCGGCCACGCAGCGGTCGAGCGCGTACCCCACGTCATCGAGCGTGCGCGCCTCGAGCATGATGTGAACGCAGCCCGAGGGCGCCGGCATGCCGACCAGTGCGAGGCTGTGATGGCGCCGGCAGGCGGCATGCATGAAATGGATGCCGAGCTTCGGATCGGCCGGATTGGCAGTCATCGCGAGCCACATCTCGTCGGTGTCGGCAAAGCCGAGTCGCTGGTAGAACTCGTGCATCGCCTGCAGCTGCAGCGCCGGCAGCACGGCATGCCCCATCCCGAGGTCCCCGGCGACGAAACCGCTGAGGCCCTTGCTCGAGGTAAATGGCGCGTAGTCGTACGTGCGACCGTGGAAGAGCTCGAGCTGGTTGCCGCACGGGTCGGCGCAGAAGGCGATCTGGCGCACGCAGCGGTTGAGCGCTTCGGCCTCGCTCCCGCGTCGCACCTTCACGCGTGCCGCCTCGAGCGTGCCGATCGCGGCCTCGAGTTCTGCCGCGTCGCGGAACTCCCAGCCACAGCTGACGAAGCGATCGGCCTTGCCCGGCACCACCGCGATGCGGAATGGCCGCTCATCGATCCGCAGCCGCAGGCTCCCGTCAGGTCCCGGCGGTCCCTCCATGAGACCGATGACATCGACGGCGAATTTACGCCACGCGCCGGGATCGGATGCTTCGACCACCACGTAGCCAAGGGATCTGACTGTCATAGGTTTTGGAGACACTATATAGAGAGTGTGCGCGCTTCAGGCGCGCCAGCCGGGCGGCGGAAGGATCAGTGGTTATTCACGGCCGCTGATTGCGAGATTAAGCTTGGAAATGCGCGTTTGCAAGCAGAATTCGCGATAAGTCGCCCTCTGAATTACGCAAAGCAGCGAAAAATTACCGCAGCAGCGCGAGCCAGTCGTGATCCCTCGGTCCGTAGGCGACGAAGAAGGGATTCAGCAGCGACTCGCGCGTGTTGTAGCGCAGCGGTTCACCCTCGAGGGTGCTTACCTGCCCGCCCGCGCCGAGCACGACCGCGTGCGCGGCCGCGGTATCCCACTCGCTCGTGGGACCCAGCCGCGGGTACACGTCCGCCGAGCCCTCGGCAACCATGCAGAACTTGAGCGAGCTGCCCACGGGCACGAGTTCGTAGGGGCCGATGCGCCCTAAGAATGCATCGAGTGAGTCGCCCCGGTGCGAGCGGCTGCCGACCACGCGCAGCGGCTGCGCGCTCTGGGCACGCACCTGAATCGGCACCGGGGGTGCCGCGGCCGATTCGCGCCACGCCCCCACCCCCGGCACGCCCTGGTAGCTCGTGTCGCGCACCGGCACATGCACGACCCCCAGTACCGGGGTGTGAGCTTCGACCAGGGCCACGTTTACCGTGAACTGGCCGTTGCGCGAGAGGAATTCCTTGGTGCCATCGAGCGGGTCGACCAGCCAGTAGCGCGGCCACGCCGCGCGCTCGGCAAAGGGCAGGTCGCTGGCTTCCTCCGAGAGCACCGGAATCCCGGGCGTGAGCTGCTGCAGCGCGTCCTCGATCAGGCGGTGCGCGCGCAGGTCCGCGGCCGTCAGTGGCGAGGCGTCCTCCTTCACCGTCGCGATGATCTCGCCTGCCGCGTAGACCTCGAGGATCTCGCGCCCCGCGCGCCGCGCGATCTCAGTCACCGCCGCGAGCAGCTGCTGCGGAGTCGCGCTCATGGGGGCGAGGTGAGCTTGAGGCTCTCCAGGTGGCGGATGATCTGCTCGGCCGCCTGCTCGGCGTCCATGCTGGTGGTGTCAATGCGGATCTCGGCAGCCTCGGGCGCCTCGTAGGGCGAGTCGATGCCGGTGAAGTTCTTCAGCTCGCCGCGGCGCGCCTTCTTGTAGAGCCCCTTGACGTCGCGCCGCTCCGCTTCCGCGAGCGGCGTATCGATGAACACCTCGAGGAACTCCCCGGGGGCGAACAGCTCGCGCGCCATGCGTCGCTCGGAGCGAAACGGTGAGATGAACGACACGAGCACGATGAGGCCCGCGTCCACCATGAGGCGCGAGACCTCCGCGACGCGCCGGATGTTCTCCACGCGGTCCTGGGCGGTGAACCCCAGGTCCTTGTTGAGCCCGTGGCGCACGTTGTCCCCATCGAGCAGGTACGTGTGCCGTCCCTGCGCGGTGAGGCGCTTCTCGATGAGATTGGCGATCGTGGATTTTCCGGCCCCGGAAAGGCCCGTCAGCCACAGCACGCACGCACGCTGCCCCTTCTGGCGCGCGCGTACCTGCTTGTCCACGTCGAGCGCCTGCCAGTGCACGTTCTGCGAGCGACGCAGTGCGAAGCTGATCAGCCCCGCCCCGACCGTCGCGTTGCTCAGCCGGTCGATGAGGATAAATCCTCCGAGGGTGCGGTTGTCCGCGTACGGCTCGAAGGGAATCGGCCGGTCGAGCTCGAGCTCGCACACCCCGATGTCATTGAGCTCGAGTCGCTCGGCGGGCAGCTCATCGAGCGTATTCACGTTGATCTTGTACTTCACCGGCGCGATCGTGGCCGTCACGGTGCGCGCGCCGGCCTTCATCAGGTAGGCGCGTCCCTGCAGCATCGGCTCCTCGTGCATCCACACGATCGTCGCCTCGAACTGGCTGGCGACCTGCGGGGCGTTGGCGGCTGCGGCGATGACATCGCCGCGACTGACGTCGACCTCGGAGGTCAGGGTCAGCGTGACTGACTGGCCGGCCAGTGCGCGCGGCAGATCTCCGTCGGCGGTCACGATGCGCGCGACCTGGCTCTCGCGGCCCGAGGGCAGCACGCGGATGCGGTCGCCCTGCTGCACACTGCCGCTGGCGATCTGCCCGGCGAAACCGCGGAAGTCCGCGTGCGGGCGGTTCACCCACTGCACCGGCAGACGAAATGCCTTGCCGGTGGTGATGTCAGACACCGGCACCTCCTCCAGGTGACGCATGAGCGTCGGCCCCTGGAACCAGGGCATGTTGGTGCCGCGCTCGATGATGTTGTCGCCGTAGACGGCCGAGAGCGGGATGGCAGTGATCTCGTTAAGACCGATGCGCGCGGCGAAGGCGCTGTAGTCCGTCACGATGGACTCGAAGGTCTCGTGCGCGTAGCCGACCAGGTCCATCTTGTTGACCGCGAGCACCACGCGCGGGATCCCTAGCAGCCGCACCAGGAAGCTGTGGCGACGCGTCTGGGTGAGCACGCCCTTGCGCGCATCGATCAGAATCACGGCCAGATCGGCGGTGGAGGCGCCGGTCACCATGTTGCGCGTGTACTGCTCGTGCCCCGGGGTATCGGCGACGATGAACTTGCGCCGCTCGGTCGAGAAGAACCGGTAGGCGACGTCGATCGTGATCCCCTGCTCGCGCTCGGCAGCCAGGCCGTCAACCAGCAGCGCGAAGTCCAGCTCCCCGCCCCGGGTGCCGACCTTCTTCGAGTCGCGCTCGAGCGCGCTCAGCTGATCCTCGAACACCATCTTCGACTCGTACAGGAGCCGCCCGATCAGGGTCGATTTGCCGTCATCCACCGAGCCGCAGGTGATGAAGCGCAGCAGGCTCTTGTGTTCGTGCGACCTGAGGTAGGCGCCGATATCGGTGGCGATGAGTTCTGACTGGTGCGCCATCAGAAATAGCCCTCCTGCTTCTTCTTCTCCATGGAGGCGGCCGCGTCGTGATCGATGACGCGTCCCTGGCGCTCGGAGGTCTTGGTGAGCAGCATCTCCTGGATGATCGCCGGCAGCGTGTCCGCCTCGCTCTCCACCGCCCCGGTGAGGGGGTAGCAGCCGAGCGTGCGGAAGCGCACCTTCTTGAGCATCGGCTGCTCCCCGGGCTTCAGCGGCATGCGTTCGTCATCCACCATGATGAGACCGCCATCGCGTTCGACCACCGGTCGCACGGCGGCGAAGTACAGCGGCACGATCGGAATGTTCTGCAGGTAGATGTACTGCCAGATATCCAGTTCGGTCCAGTTCGACAGCGGGAACACGCGCAGGCTCTCCCCGGCGTGCTTGCGCGCGTTGTAGAGCGACCACAGCTCCGGGCGCTGCTGCTTGGGATCCCAGCGATGCTGCGCGGAGCGGAAGGAGAAGATGCGCTCCTTGGCGCGGCTCTTCTCCTCATCGCGGCGTGCGCCGCCGAAGGCGGCGTCGAAGCCGTATTTTTCCAGTGCCTGCTTGAGGGCCTGCGTCTTCATGACGTCGGTGTGCACCTGCGAACCGTGCGTGAACGGCCCGATGCCCTGCGCCAGGCCCTCCTGGTTCACGTGCACCAACAGATCCATGCCGAGCTTCCGCGCCATGGTGTCGCGGAACTCGTACATCGCACGGAATTTCCAGGTCGTGTCCACGTGCAGCAGCGGAAACGGCGGCACCGCGGGGAAGAACGCCTTGACCGCCAGGTGCAGCATCACGGCGCTGTCCTTGCCGATCGAGTAGAGCATCACCGGGCGTTCGCACTCGGCGACCACCTCGCGCAGGATGTGGATGCTCTCCGCCTCGAGGCGCTGCAGGTGCGTAAGCGTCGGCAGCGGCAGCGATGCCTGGTTAACAGCCTCAGCCCGCATCAATGCGCGGCTCCCCGCATGCCGTGATTCCCCCGCTTGCGTTGACTTATCAAGTGATAAGTTCTAGTCTCAAACCGTGTCCGCCAAAAGTCAAGCGCGGCTGCCCAAAGCACGGCACGAGGAGTCCGGCCGCGAGGCCATCCTGGATGCCGCCGAACGGCTGTTTGCCGAGCGGGGCATCGATGCCGTGTCGCTGCGTACCATCAACACCGAGGCCGGCTACAGCGTCGCGGCCCTGCACTATCACTTTGCCACGCGCGATGGCCTGATCCAGGCCCTGCTCGAGCGCGCACAGCCGCGGATGTTCGAAGAGCGCGCCCGCATGATTGCAGCCCTCGAGGCGCTTGCCAACCCACCGCTTGAGGCAATCGTGGAGGCGCTGGTCAGGCCTCTCACCGCGGGCATGCCCGAGGACTTCGCGGCGAGCATCGCCAAACTGCGCTTCCTCGTGCGCCTGTCCTTCGATCGGTCGCCCTACCTGGTGCGCACCATCCAGGAGAGCTTCGCGCTGTTTCGACCGCTGCTGCGCCGGGCAGTGCCGCACCTGGACGAGCGCGCCCTCACCTGCCGCTGGCGCTTCGCCGCGGACCTCGCACAGCACGCCCTCGCGAATGCCCTGGGGGCGCACGTGGACGCGCCCATCCGCACGGCCCCAAAACGTGCAGAGTTCCAGGAGTTCACCCAGGAACTCATCGCGTTCATCAGCGGCGGCCTGCGCGCCTGAACACGCTTCAGCGCGGCATCGGCACGCTTCTTCGCAACCCGCTCCGCGCGCGCACCCCCGTGCCGCCGCCGGCGGCGTAGCATCTGCGGGCCTGACACGCATCGAGGAGATCACGCTTGATCCTGCGCCAAATGCCCACGCTCGAGCATGCTGCCTTCCGGCGCTGGTTCTACCAGCGCTGGGGGCGCGAAAACTGCGTGGTCACCGCGCGCACCCGTCGCGCCGAATACCCCCTGTTCGAGCAGCGCCTCTCGGTGAAAGCCGCCTGGGGAGGCACGGAGAGCTACTTTGTCGACGGACGCCGCGTTGCCGTTGATGACGCACATTACCTGATCCTCAACGAGGCACGCAGCTACGCAAGCTCACTCCAGGCCCGCGAGCCGGTGACCTCATTTGCCATCTTCTTCCGCCCGGGCATCGCTGCGGAGGTCGCGCGCTGTCAGGCGCTGCCCGCCGACGCGCTGCTGGCCGACCCTGACGGTCATGGCACGATCGAGTTCTCTGAACATCTGCGGCCCCATGACCGCCTGGTAACGCCCGTGCTGCGCTTCATCTACCGGCACACGGCGCTTGGACTGGCAGACGAGGCATGGCTCGAGGACCAGAGCTACTTTCTCATGGGCCGCATGCTCGCAGCGCATCGCAACGACCGCGCAGCGGCTCAGTTACTGCCCGTGCGTCGTGCCAGCACGCGCCGGGAGCTGTTTCGGCGAATCGGGCTCGCGGTGAACTTCATCCACACGCAGTATGACCGGCCGATCGGCCTCGCCGAGATCGCGGCAGCCGCGTTCCTGTCGCCGTATCACTGCCTGCGTCTGTTCAAGACGCTGCACGCAGTGACGCCGGTCGAGTACCTCAATCGGCAGCGCGTACGCATGGCCGAGCGACTGCTGCGTGAGACCCGACTGGGCGTCGATGAGGTCGCGGCGCGCGTCGGCTACGGGTGCCGCGTGACGCTGTACCGGCAGCTCAGGCGCCTGCGCGGAGAAGCGCCGGGCGCCCTGCAGACTGTGCCGCGGCGAACTCCGCCCGGTCCCGCTGAGCCTTAATGCGCCACCGGCGTAGTCGGCAGCGCCGAGACCACGAATACGCGTCCTGAGTGATGCCCGTGGACCGCGCTCCACGCCGCGCTGAGCAGCAGATCCGCGCCCCCGTCCCCGTCGATGTCTCCCAGACCCACCGCATCAAAACCCAGCGTGTCGCCCGGAACGCGATCGGTGAAACGCCGCAATAGCCGTCCGTCACGGCCGGAATACAGATAGACGCGCCCCCCGGAGACGGCGGCACCACCGTATTGCCAGGCGCCGATAATGAGGTCAGCGCGTCCGTCGCCATCAACGTCACCGCTCACCGATGCGCTGGTGCCAAAGCCATCGCCGGCATTCTCACCGGTGAGCACCAGCAGCCGCGCGCCGGTGCGCCCTGAGTGCACGTAGATGCGCCCGCTCGACAGTCCGTGGGCCGCGTTGGACCAGTCGGAGGCGTAGATATCGCTCACGCCGTCACCGTCGAGGTCCCCGGGCACCGAGACGAACATCAGCCCGAGGGCGTTGCCGGTCTCATCGGCCTCGATGGTGAACTTCAGCGCATAGGCCGGTCCGGCGTAGACGTACACGCGTCCGTGCCGCGCGGGCCCGGCGCGCGGGGCGCCCACGATCAGATAGCGCTGGGAACCTGTGGAGAAGCCCGCCACCGTACTACCAAACTGATCCCCCGGACGTTCCCCGGTGAGGGTCCGCAGCCGCGCGCCCGTGCGCCCCGAGTACACGTAGGCATGGCCGGCGGTCTTCGACTCCCCCTCCCTGCCCGGACTGCCCACGATGACGTCCGCGCAGCCATCGCCGTCCACGTCGCCGGCCCCGGCGCTGTGGCTGCCGAACATCTCATCGGGGCTCTCGGCGTGAAATTCCTGCAGCACGCGTCCGTCCCGCCCGGAGAAGATGCGCGCGATACCACGGCCGGCCGGGCCGCTCGCGATGACATCCGGGATACCATCCTGATTGGTGTCGCCGGCCGCCTCGAGACCGGTGCCAAGCTCATCCCCGGCCGCACCGTCGGCGCTCCACAGCCGCCGACCACTGCGGCCCGAGTAGACATAAATGCGCCCCGCATGCGCGCCGCCGGCACCGTGCGTGGGTGCCGAGATCACGACGTCGCTGACCCCGTCACCATCGACGTCACCGACATTGCGGGCGATCCAGCCAAACTGGTCGTTGGCGGCTTCGCCGCGCCACTCGTGGATGATCCTGACCGGCTCGACGAAGGGCGGCTCGAAATCCGCAGCGCGGGGCAGTAGCGCCACAAAGCGCGGGTCGCGGTTGACGGGCGTGAGGTTCGGGTCCTCGGTGATCTGCGACATGTCGAAGCGGTGCGTGGCCTGGGCACGCCCGAGCCAGTACCAGGCTTGCGCCCAGTTCTTCGCCCCGGCGTACGCGGAGCCGAGGCCATAGAGGGCCTGCGGTGAATCCGCCTCGAGCGCCAGCGCTTGCCGGTATGCGCTGATCGCACGCTGGTTGTCGTGCAGTTGCTGGTAGGCACTGCCGAGCAGGCGCCACAGGCGCGCCGGCGCGCCCGGCTGGCGCGTGAGGGCCTCGAGCAGCCGGGCCGCGGTGGTTGCGTCTCCGGACTGCAGTGCACGGGCAGCCGCTTCAGGAGACGAAGGTGCCGTAGCGCCCGCGGGCGCTGCGGTCACCGATGACTGTGCGTGGGGAGCGACGACGGCGAGCACGCCGATGAGGGCCGCGGCCCATGTAAGGCGCCGCGGGCGCCGCAGTCGCGCCGCCCGTAATCCCGGATCTCCCCGTGGCTCGAGATCTGCCAGCTTCATCGCCGCGCATACTAGGCGATCGGCGGCTTAAAGCTGGTTGCAAATCTTGCTCGCTTGGTGTCGTGCAGACGCCACGACGCAGCATTAGCCCTCACTCCGGGAAATTCATCTTGCGCAGCAGGGCCTGATAGCGCGCCTCTCCACGCACGTTTCGCAGCAGCGCCCCCACCTTGAGGTCTTCGAGCCCGCCGTCGCGTTGTTCATAAGCACGCTCGAGCCACTCGAGCGCACGCTCGTGATCGTTTCGCCACGCGAAGACCATTCCGATTTGGTACGCACCACTACTTGCTATCGTATCGATAAGGCGCTGCACCAAGTCGTCGGCTGCCGCCCGGTTACCCAACGCATGCTCGGCCATCGCCAAGCCCGTCAACCGCAGGAACTCGAGATCGACCGTGCGGTAAGTCTCCAAGGCTGCTGCGGCGTGGCCTTCGAGCAGTTCAATATCCCCCAGGTGCGACAACAGGAAAGGGTCTTCGGGCTCAATCTCCAGCCCACGTTTGACGGCCGTGCGTGCCGCCGGATAGTCACCCGCGGCCGTATTGATCGAGGCAAGATAGCCCCACACGGTTGCGTTAAGCGGGTCGAGCTCGAGTGCCACTCGGGCACAGGCCATCGCTTCGGGGATGCGCCCCACATCCTGAAGGAGATTGGCAAGCCTGCCTCGGGCCACGCTATCC
>Ga0335079_10007532_pt1 | contig 12382 bp, 8 predicted proteins | sample Lox_Sample_33_FD_206719 | JGI IMG/M metagenome (GOLD analysis project Ga0335079, IMG submission 206719) | Soil microbial communities from Loxahatchee National Wildlife Refuge, Florida, United States - Lox_Sample_3.3 | ecosystem: Environmental > Terrestrial > Soil > Wetlands | place: USA: Florida... | reverse complement strand
GATCAGATAGACCAGGAACACGAGGGCGTACTTGTAAGCCGGGTCGAAGTAATAGCCCCCCAGGGTCTGGACGAATCCGACCAGGATCCCCGCGATGAATGCCCCCTCAATACTGCCAAATCCTCCTAGAGCGACGATGCAGAAGGAGATCAGCCCGAACAGCCCTCCCACCTGCGGGTAGATGTAGTAGTACATGGACAGGAACGCCCCCGCGATTCCTACCAAGGCGGCCCCCACGCCGAAGGACAGGGCGTTGATGCGCTCCGTGTTGATGCCCACGAGCAGGGCGGATTCGCGATTCATCTCCACCGCCAGGATGGCCTTGCCGGTCTTAGTCTTCCTGAGGAAGAGCAAAATGCCCGCCGACACCAGCACGCTTCCCAGGGAGGCTACGAATTTCGGGATGCTCAGTTGGACGTTGCCGAGCGTCCAGGTACCGTTGAGGAGCGGCTTCTCGATGAGGCGGAAATCCGGGGTCCAGAGCAGTACGGCCAAGTTGGCCAGGAAGATGCTCAACCCAAACGTAACAACCAGTTGCGCCAGGATCGGGCCGGTCATTACCTTGCTGACGATGAACCGATAGCTGGCGGCGCCCAGGATGAAGAGGACGGCGGCACAGATGGGGATGGACAAAATCGGATCCAGATGGAGCAGGGTGTAAGACCAGAAGGCGATGAACATGCCGATCATCAAAAATTCGCCATGGGCGAAGTTGACGATGTTCATCACTCCCCAGATAAGGGTGAGCCCGATGGCAACCAAGGCATAGACGGAACCGATCAGGAAGCTGTTCACCACTTGCTGGAGCAAATCACCGCCCATCATCCCACCTTTCCCACGACGCCGGCGGGAGGGACCGGCTCAGCCTCTCCCGCCGGACTGAAGCTACTTTCGCGACTTCCACGCCGGGAAAGGCCACACCAGATCCTTGGCGGCGGATTCGAATGGCCAGACGGTGACGTATTGCTGGTTCTGGATCTGCACCAGCGTGCCGGTGGCGTAAATGTTCTGGTTGCTCTGGGGATCGAACTTCACGCCCTTCCACGGATAGATCACCTGATCGCCGGGGATGTTCGTATCGTGGAGCGCCTTGACCACGGCCTCAGGCTCTGTGGTCTTGGCGCGGTTGATGGCATCCGCGAAGACGAACGGGGCGGTGAAGCTGCGAGCGGCGTTCTCGCTCATATCTATTCCGTACTTCTTCTTGAACAGCTCGTTGACCTTCCCCACCAGCGGCTTGCTCTTGGCCAGGTCCAGCGCAAAGGTCGAGCGGACTATGATGTAGTCTCCGTCCGCCTTCACCGCCGGCAGATAGCCGGGCTCGATGTAGCCGGCCATCGTCAGCATGCCCTTGGGATTGAAGCCCATCTCTTTGAATGTCTTCGTGAACAGGATAGCGTCGGTGATGTAGGAAGCGTGCATGAGGACGTCCGGGTTGGTTTTGATCAGGCGGCCCACCTCGCTGGTCACGTCGGTAGCGTTGGCGGTGTAAGAAATGTCCTCGACCACCTTGTACCCGTACTCTTGGGCATACTTCTGCTCCTGCTTGCCGACGTTGGAGCCGAACTCGGTGTTCTCGTACAACAGGGCGACGCTCTGGACCTTCTGCTTCTTGATCCTCTCGAGGTCCTTCAGGAAGTTGAACTGGTCGTGGGCGAAGATGCCGTCGTGGGGGCTGACCCGAAAGAAGTACTTCAGACCCCGCTCGGTCAGCGTGGGCGAAGACGAGTCCGAGCATACATAAGGGACCCTCAGCCGCTCGGTGGCCTGGCTGGCGGTCTTCGTCACCGAGCTCTGATACGCGCCGATAACGCCGACCACCCCGTCCTGGGTCACGACCCGCTCGGCCTCCGCTTGGCCGTTCTTCGGCTCGCCCTTGGTGTCGGCCCATACCATCTCGATCTTCGCTCCGCCAAGATTGGGCAGCCCTTCCGTCTTCGCCAAGGGGAGGTTGAGATCGTATTTCCCGTTGATGATCTCGACCGCCATCTCGGCGCCCCGCCTGCAATCGAGACCGGTTGAGGCCAGGTTTCCTGTTAGGGGATAGAGTCCACCTATCTTGATGGTCTTCGGCGCAGCGAATACCGGGGGGACCATCCAGGCCGATACGGCGAGCGCGCTGCCCCCGATCAGAAAATTGCGTCGTGTTACATTTCCCATGTGGTACTCCTCTTCTCGATCGGATTGATCGAACTACCGTCCTGAATATGCACACATTTTTGCGCGTACCATCTACCGCCCGCTCCCAAAATTTGTCAAGCGGAATCAAGATCGGGTAGTGGTGCAGTTTGAAATCCACAGGGATAGCGCCGGAAACCGGGCTGGCGTAAGCTGTGGGTCAAACTGCACCACTACCCAAGATCGTGATGGAATATCGGCCATGGGGACAGCGTTTGGGTGAGTCCGGCGATTTAGGTTGCATGCACGCAATTGCGTTATTCGCGTGACCTTCTAAGAGGCAACCTCTTCCCCCCTTTCAGGGGTCTAAACGCCAGAACAGTTGGCAGTCCGTTTGCCAGTGCCGTCTGCGTGGGGGTGTGTAATGCTAGGAGATCTACTGCGCTGGCCCGTCATTCAACAAATCGCAAGGCATGGGGATGGAACTGGTTTGGATGCGATGAGCCAGCAGACCCGCGATCTGCTTCCCCGCAACCGTGATGCCGAGGTGGCACGCTCCATCTGTCCCTACTGCGGCGTGGGCTGCGGACAACTCGTCTATCACAAGAGCGGCAAATTGATCTCGATCGAGGGTGATCCCGAGTCGCCGGTTTCGCGCGGGCGCCTGTGTCCCAAGGGCGCCGACACCTTCCAACTGCATACGCATCCTGGCCGCTTGAGCAAGGTGAGGTATCGCCGGCCTTACAGCACCAGTTGGGAGGAAATCACCCTGGAGACGGCCATGGACTTGGTCGCCGAGCGTGTGTGGGAATCCCGCGCGCGCACATTTGTCGAACAGCAGGACGGCGTTCCCGTGATGCACACGCTGGCCATCTGCCATCTCGGCGGCGCCACGTTGGATGTCGAGGAGAATTACCTGATCCGCAAGTTGTTCACCGGCGGCCTGGGGATGAATTGCATCAGCAACCAGGCCCGAATATGACACAGCTCGACGGTCCCGGGTCTCGGGACCTCATTCGGCCGCGGCGGCGCCACCACCGCCCAGCAGGACATCTCGAACGCTGATGCCGTCCTCATCATGGGATCGAACATGGCTGAGAACCATCCCGTGTCGTTTCAGTGGGTCATGGAAGCGCGGGAAAAGAATCGGGCAACCATACTTCACATCGATCCCCGCTATACGCGAACGTCGGCGATGGCCGACATCTGGGTGCCGCTACGTCCCGGCTCGGACGTACTTTTCCTCGGCGGGCTGATCAACTATGTCCTGAGCAACGATAAATACTTTCACGATTACGTCGTCCACTACACCAACGCGCCGACCTTGCTGCGCGAAGATTTTCGCGACAGCGAGGATTTGGGAGGCTACTTCTCCGGCTGGGACCGGAAGAAGCGGGAATACGATCCGGCCTCGTGGCTCTATGCCACCTCCCCGCAGCGCGGCGCCTTGTTCGCAGGCGCCTTACCCGACACAGGAGAGTCGGCAGCGGACCCGACGCTTCAGAATCCGCACTGCGTCTTCCAGATGCTGAAAAGACATTTTGCCCGCTACACGCCAGAACTGGTAGAGCAGTACTGCGGTGTCCCCAGGCAGGTCTTTCTGAAGGCGGCGGAAGCGTACTGCTCAGCCTCGGGGCCGGAAAAAACCGGAGCCATCTGCTACGCCCTCGGGTGGACGCAGCACTCCAACGGAGTGCAGATCATTCGCACGGCCGCCATCCTGCAGTTGCTGCTGGGCAACATGGGGCGTCCCGGCGGTGGAATCCTGGCGCTGCGCGGGCACGCGTCCATCCAAGGCTCCACTGACGTGGCCACTCTATATGACATCCTCCCTGGGTATTTACCTACGCCCACCTTCAACAAAGATGGCAACAGCCTGCGCGAGTACATCGCCTACAACAAAGCCAAGACCGGCTGGTACGCGAATTTCGACAAGTACATCATCAGTTTTCTGAAGGCCTACTACGGCGACGCCGCAACGGCGCAGAACAACTATTGCTTCGATTACCTGCCGCGCGTCACCGGCGACCACTCCCATTTCGGTTTCTGGCTGGACATGATGGACGGCAAAGTGGAAGGGCTGTTCCTGATGGGCCAGAACCCTGCGGTGGGCGCGCCCAACGCGCGCCTGGAGCGCAAAGCGCTGGCCAAGCTGAAATGGCTGGTCGTCCGCGACTTCGTGGAGTGCGAGCCGGCTTCGTTCTGGTACAACTCGCCGGAGGTGGAGCGCGGCGAACTCAGTCCTGAAACCGTCGCCACGGAAGTTTTCATGTTCCCGGCGGCCGGGGTTGCAGAAAAGTCCGGCACCTTCGTCAACACCCAGCGCATGTTGCAGTTCCACAACAAGGGACCGAACCCGCCCGGCGATGCCCGCAGCGAGACTTGGTTCATGTATCACCTGGGGCGGCGGCTGAAGGCCAAAGCCGCGCGCGATCCCCAGCCGCGCAACGCTCCTCTTAATGCCCTTACCTGGGACTATTCGACGATCGGCAGCAACGCTGAGCCGGTCGTGGAAGAGGTGCTCCAGGAGGTGAATGGATGGACGGTTGCGGATCACCGTCTGGTTTCTGGCTACGCCGACCTGAAAGCTGACGGCACGACCGCTTGTGGCGCGTGGATCTACTCCGGTTGCTTTCCAGCTCCCGAGAAGAATCTCGCCAACCAGCGGCAGTCGCGCGATCTCTACGGGCACGGGTGGGGATTCTCGTGGCCGAGCGACCGGCGCATCATTTATAACCGCGCGTCAGCTCGTCCAGACGGGAAACCGTGGAGCGAGCGCAAGAAATTGGTCTGGTGGGATGAAGAGAGGAAGCAGTGGACCGGCCTCGACGTTCCTGATTTTGTGCGGACCAAGCCTCCGGACTACCAGCCGCCTGCGGGAGCCGAAGGTGATGAAGCGCTGGCGGGTGACAAACCCTTCATTCTTCATCCCGACGGTGTGGGCTGGATCTTCGTCAGCACGGGGCTGAAAGACGGCCCGCTTCCGACTCATTACGAGCCTCTGGAGTCTCTTGTTGCCAATCCTCTGTATCCCGCGTGCGAAACGGATCCGGCCACAAAGAAGCGCGAGCGCCCGGATAATCCCTACGCGCGTTCGCCGGGCGATCCGCGCTTTCCCTACGTGCTTTCTACCTACCGCCTCACGGAACATCACACCGCCGGAGGCATGAGCCGCACGCTGAGCCATCTAGCGGAGCTGCAGCCTGAGATGTTCTGCGAAGTGTCGCCGGAGTTGGCTGCCGAGGTGGGGTTGAAGCACGGTGAATTCGCAACCATCACGACGCCGCGCGGCATCGTTGAAGCTTGCGTGATGATCACCAGACGTTTGCACCCACTCGTCATAGCTGGCCGGAGGGTTCACGAGGTCGGCTTGCCCTTCCACTTCGGAACCAACGGTCTGGTCAAGGGCGATTCCGCAAACGACCTGCTTCCCATCTCCGAGGAGCCCAATGTCTACATCATGGAATCGAAGGCGCTGCTGTGCACCATACGGCCGGGACGCCGTCCGCGAGGCAAGGCGGCGCTCAAGGAATTGCGGGCTCGTATGAAGGAGGCGGTATGAACGCGAATGTCTCTCTCCCATCTAATGGCCGCGTGACCGCATTCCTAACTGATTCCACCTTGTGCATCGGCTGCAAGGCTTGCGAGGTCGCGTGCAAAGAGTGGAACCAGCTTCCCTCTGACGGATACAACTTCAGCGGTTTCTCCTACGACAACACAGGCTCGCTAGGCGCTTCCACTTGGCGCCACGTGAAATTCGTGGAAAACCCGACGGAGGCGGGCTTGGGGGGCAATGCCGGCGACGCCGCTCCGGGCTGGGGATTCTCCTCGGACGTTTGCAAGCACTGTGAGAACGCCGGCTGCCTGGAAGCTTGCCCGACCGGAGCTCTGGTGCGCACGGAGTTCGGCGGCGTGTATCTACAGCCGGACGTCTGCAATGGTTGTGCCTATTGTGTCGTGGCCTGTCCGTTCGGAGTTGTCGCCCGCCGTGAAGACGACGGTCGCGCTTTCAAGTGCACCTTCTGCTACGACCGTCAGAAGGCCGGACTCCAGCCGGCTTGCGCCAAAGCGTGCCCGACCGAGTCGATCCGGTTCGGCGAGATTAATGAACTGCGCCGGGACGCCCAGAAGCGGCTTGAGGAACTCGACGGCCGTGGTATCCGCGATGCGCAGGTCTATGATCCGCTCGACACGAGCGTCGGCGGCATTCATGCGCTGTTCATCGTCCGCGGGGACCCGCGCGCCTACAATCTCCCCCCCCGACCCGAGGTCCCGACTATCTACACCAAGGCAGGATGGAGATCGTCCGCCGTTGCCGCTGGCTTGCTGCTTGCGGGCAGCTTGCTGGCTTTTTTGGGAGGACGGTCATGAGTGCCTCGGTTCCTCGGAGCCCTGATGTGGCTAGCGAAGCGCGACTGTTGGGAATTCGTCGTGAAGCAGAACGCCAGGGCCGACTCGAGGTCGCCGGCGTTCGCCCGCCAGGGGCGCCGTTTCCGCAGGCCAGCCCAGAAGCTGGCTACTACGGGCTTCCGCTATTGAAGCGGCCTGCCTGGACTTGGCAAGTGCCGTTGTATTTCTTCATCGGGGGTGCCACTGGGGCGGCTGGGGTGATTGGCGCGATGGCGGATTGGGTTGGACGTGACCGCGAGCTGGCGCGTCACGCGCGCCTGGTCGCCACCGGCGGAGCACTGCTCTCCAGCGGCCTGCTTATCGGCGACCTGGGAAGGCCGGATCGCTTCCTTAGCATGCTGCGCGTATTCAAGCGGCAGAGCCCTATGTCGGTGGGTGCGTGGGTACTGGCGGCATTCGGCTCCTCATCGGGCGCGGCGGTTTTCGCGCGCTGGCTGCAAGAACGACTTGACTGGCGGCCGGTGCGGGTAATCGGCAACATCGCGCAGTTCTCGTCAGCAGTCCTGGGCCTCCCGCTCTCCAACTACACCGGCGTGTTGATCGGCGCTACCGCCATCCCGGTCTGGAACGAGAACGTGAGCACCTTGCCGCTGCACTTCGGGATGTCGGGTTTGAATTCCGGAGTCGGTATTCTCGAACTGCTGGGACACAACGACAGTCGAGCGCTCAATCTCCTGGGCATACTGGCAGCGGCGGTCGAGACCTGGGAGGGGTTTCACATCGAAACCAGCTCTCAGCCAGCAATGGAGCCTCTAAAACGAGGAGTAAGCGGACGCCTGACGCGGATCGGCGGTGTGCTGTCGGGCCCGCTGCCGTTGGCGCTGCGCCTTGCCAGTGTGGTCACAGGCTCGCGTCGCGCTCGACGCAGGGCGACATACTCCTCCCTCGTTGGCTCGCTTATCACCCGCTTCGCCTGGATGCTCGCGGGACATGCCTCTGCCAAGGATTACCGACTCCCACTGGAGATATCTCAGCAAAGACCCCAGCAGCCAGCAGTAATCCTCGACCAGCAGGCGGAGGCGGACAGCGAGGAACGGTTGGCGGTTTAGCGGAGACGAGCAGCATCCACTGACATGCCACGGTACTAGCGGCTCTCAAACGACGCCGGGAACCGCCTGCCAGACGGTGTCCAATACGGTCCCATCCACCCATTTGACCACCGCGACGGGGGTGTTGCGAAGCCGCGGACGCTGCGGCTTTCCGCCGCAGATCCTCTCGATTTCACGCTGGATGTCCTCGATTTTCCGGATAGGGAGCTGCGAGCCTTTGACTCGGTCGAGCAGGTCTTGGCGAAGTGGGTTGATGGCGATGCCGCGCTCAGTGGCCACCACGTCGATCATCTCGCCCGGGCCGGTCAGGGTGGTGACCTCATCCACAATTACCGGGATGCGGTCGCGAAACGAGGGTACCGCCAGGATGGTGCATCCGGCGAACAGGCAATTCTGCCAGCCGCCGATCCCGTGCAGTAGCCGGCCATCTGAATGCGTGACCACGTTGGCATTGAAGTTGGTATCCACCTCAGTTGCGCCTAACACTACTACGTCCACCATCTGGTTGAAGAACCCCTTCCCGTTGTAGTTGTACGAGGTGAAAGGCGAAGTGGCGATGTGCCGCGGATCCCGGGCCATGGATTCTACACCAGCGAGGTCAAACGTCTGGCCGTCGAGGAGGTAGTCGGTAAGTCCCTCACGCAGCAGTTCGACAAGGTAGCGGGTTGACCCGCCGCGCACGAAGCGCGCCTTTACGCCTGCGTCTTTCATCATGCGGCGCAGATAGTCCACGAAAGCCAGCGCAATCCCGCCGGCGCCCGCCTGAAACGAGAACCCGTCACGCATGATGCCGGTGTCGCGAATGAAGCGCGCGACGTGTTCCGCGATCTTCAGCCGGTCGGGGCTGCGGGTGATCTGCGTGGTGCCGGAGACGATCTTGGCCGGGTCGCCGATCGAGGGCACTTCGACCACATAGTCCACGTTGTTGCCTTGGATCTGCCAGGGCGCGCAGGGGAAGGGAACTGGATTGTCGGTGACTACGATGACATGGTCGGCATACATGGAATCGGCCAGCGCAAAGCCGAGCGAGCCGCACGCGGACTTGCCCAGCGAGCCGGTAGCGTTGCCGAAGGCATCGGCCGTGGGCGCGGCGATGACGGCGACGTCGATGTGCACCTCGCCATCCTGGATCGCCTGCCAGCGTCCGCCGTGCGAGCGCAGAACGCCCAGTCCGCGCATCTTGCCCTGCGAACAGTAATCTCCCAGCGGCCCGTTCATCGAGCCCTCGATGTGGTGGACCACGCCTGCTTCCATCAGTTCGATCACCCCCGCTTGCGTCGGAAATGACGCGCTGGGGAACCACATCAGGTCGCGCACGCCCATGCCGGCCGCGGTCTGGAGCGCCATGAGTGCGACCGCATCGCCATCGCGTAGGTGATGGTGGTTGGAGATGGTCATCCCGTCGCGCAGGCCGCACTTGCGCAATGCAGTCTCGAGATCGGGCACGCGCTTGTCGCCGCTGGCAGGATAGTCGCCCGCGGAATGGATAGGCGGCGCGGCCTTCGGCCCCTGTGGCCGATGCATGCCAACACCGGGGAAAGCGATCTGCTTCCGGCCGTTCACCTCAGTGGGAACCACACGCCCGGCGGCGTTGGTGACGAGTTCGAAGTGCTGGTGCATGCCGTGCTAGGTTGTATCTAAGTTGTTGGCGGTGGTCGGTTCATTCGTCAGCAGCAATCCCATCTGGCGAGCACGTTCCACCAATGTAAGCGCGCGCGTGACGACGGGAGGATCAATCATCTTCGAACCGAGGGAGACCACGCCTAGTCCGCGCCGCTGCGCTTCCTCGAATGCTGCTACGATCTTTAACGCCTTTTCAATTTCAAGTTGCGAGGGCGCAAAAGCCCGGTGAATGACTGGTATTTGCAGCGGATGTAGGCAGCCCATGCCTTCGAACCCCAGGGTGCGCGCCGTCTCGGCCCAACCGGCGAGGCCTTCCATGTCGCCAACATCTCCATACACGGAGTCGCTGGCCTGGATGTGCGCCGCGTGCGCGGCATTCACCAGGCGGGTGCGCGCGTAGATGGACTCGCGGCCCTCTGCGGTTTTCACCACGCCCAGGTCGGCCGTGTAATCCTCGAGGCCGATGCTCATGGCGATCATGCGCTCGCTGGCTGTAGCGATAGCAAACGCGTTCTCGATTCCCAGAGCCGATTCCAGGATGCACATCAGCCAAATTGGCCGGTCGATTTTGCCGCACGCCGCGATCTGCCTGACTCGCTCTTCGATCGCCAGGACTTGTTCCGCATGCTCGACCTTGGGGATGAGCACCACGTCAGGCGCTTCGGGGATGACTTCTTCCAGATCCTCGTAACCGAGCGGAAGTTGGTTGATGCGAACCATGCGCTCAGCCGGGCTGAAGTCCACCGCGCGCAGAGCATTGCGCACGAGGATGCGGGTCGCGTCCTTTTCCGCGGGGTGGACTGCGTCTTCAAGATCGAGAATGATGGCGTCGGGTGCGTGCAATCCAGCGTTGATGAAATACTTGGGCTCGCTGCCGGGAAGGTAGAGGCGCGTGCGGCGCAGGCGATCGCGGGCCGAAGGCGGCGGCAGCGGCACCGGTAGTGGCAGCGCGCGGCGACCCTGTCCGAGCCCGGCGCGCCTGACCGCCGCCTCGATGCGGGCGGCGATCACGAACGGTAACGCGCCTTCGTCGTGGAGAGAGATGTGGGCGTGATGAACTGCGAGCGCCTCGAGCACCTCTTGGGCCTGCGTGCGGATGGTGTCGCCGTAATAGGGAGCCACGCGAGACTCGAGGTCGATCTCGACGCCGCCGTTGTTTCGCGGCTCAAAGATGACATGCAGGTCCGAGCGGACGTCCTCGCCACAACGGCCGGCTTCGCCACGAGTTTTGAGATTTGCAGTGGTGGCCATATTCCCAGCTGCTAGCTGCGCGCCTTTGCCGCTCCAACTGTTTCCCGAAGAGCGGCAATTTTCGTCAAAATGGCCTCCGTCATCTGCGTGGTCGATGCCGCTCCCTGCGCCATTGCTTTGGGACCGCCTGGAATGCGCATCATATCGTAGGTCCGCATCTTACCTTCGCGGACCACAGCTGCAATGGCTGCGCGCATGCGCTCCGCCTTCTCATTCTCGCCCACGTGGTCAAGCAGCATGGCCGCCGAAAGAATCATGGCGATTGGGTTGACGATGGGCGGATCGAGTTCGGCATATTTCGGAGCGGAGCCATGCGTCGGCTCGAAGACCGCGACCTCATCGCCGATATTGCCCGAAGCCGCGAATCCCAGGCCGCCGATGAGGCCGGCGAAGGCGTCGGAGATGACGTCACCGAACAGGTTCGAGGCGATGATCACGCCGTAGTCCTCCGGATTCTTGGTCAGCCACATGGTCTGCGCGTCGATGTTGGTGGACCAAAGCGGGACCTCGGGGAACTCCTTCGCAACCTGTTTCGCGACATCTTCCATCATGCCGGAGGTCTCGCGCAGCACGTTCGGCTTTTCGCAGATGGTCACGTTCCTGTAGCCGTACTTGCGCGCCCACTGGAAGGCGGCGCGGCAGATGCGCTCGGCTGCCGGGCGGGTGATGATGCGCACGGAGATGGCAAGGTCTTCACCTTTAATGTTTGCAAACGGCCTGAACTTTGCATGCGTGGCGAGGCCATCGCGCACCGCTCGCGGCGGGTTCGTCCACTCCACACCGCAGTAAAGCCCTTCCGTGTTCTGCCGGAAAACCACAACGTTGACCGGCGGCTCTTCAAAACCCCCGCCGGGCTTCTTACGGATGAAGTTCAGCGGATTGCCGGGGAACCCGACGCACGGGCGTATACAGATATCGAGGTTAAAGCGCTGCCGCATGGTGACGATGGGACTGTAGTAGGTGCATCCCTTGCCGCGCAGCGCCGGGCTCAGTTCGGCGTCCGCATCCTTCTTGGGCTTCGAGGTGATGGCTCCGAAAAGGCCCAGCTTGTGGCGTGCCAGCAGTTCGACGGTGCGGTCGGGCAGGGCATTACCTTCGTTCTTCCAGAACTCCCAGCCGATGTCACCGTGAACGTAGTCGGCTTCGAAGCCGACGGCATCCAGCACCCGGATGGCTTCGGGCAGAACCTGGTTGCCGATCCCGTCGCCGGGCATGATAACGACTGTGTGCTTAGCCACGAATCCCTAGCCTTCTTGCAACGAGGTTCTCGATCCCGCCTGCAATAATTAATGATTGTGGCACGCTGCCCAAGGCAGGGAAGTGGAACACGTCACCGTTCCATGTGACGGTACTGGCGGTAAAGTCAATGTCGATTTCATCGCCGAGGATAATGGTTTTCTCTTTGGTCGCGTGTCGCTGGCGCAGGCGCTTCACCAGTTCCGGTACCTCGATGCAGAGGAAGCCGTTGTTGAACGCATTGCGCAGATAAGTCTGCGAAAAGCTGCCAGCAATCACCAGCGGGATGCCTTTGGCCTTGAGGGCCGTCACCGCTTGCTCACGGCTGGAGCCGGTGCCGAAGTTGAACCCGCCCACAAGCACGTCCCCCAGGCGGGTGTTGGCCGCGAATTGAGAATCGTAGTTCTCCATCACCACGCGCGCCATCATCTCCGGCGTCATATCCTCGCGATAAGTGTAAGTGCCGGGGTAGATGGCGTCAGTGTTGAGATTGTCCTTGGGGATGAACACCAGCCGTCCGCGTACCCTCGCGGGAAAGCCGGGAAGGATGCTGACCTCTTCAACCTCAACTTTAACGCCAGCCGATAAGTCCCTGAAATTACGCTCCAAATGCAGGTCCCTTGACTCGCGGCCAACACTGGGCCGCTCGCTCGGGATGACACTAGAAGAAGTTGTGGCCTCCGGTCCGCAGATGT
>Ga0335079_10007529_pt1 | contig 12385 bp, 11 predicted proteins | sample Lox_Sample_33_FD_206719 | JGI IMG/M metagenome (GOLD analysis project Ga0335079, IMG submission 206719) | Soil microbial communities from Loxahatchee National Wildlife Refuge, Florida, United States - Lox_Sample_3.3 | ecosystem: Environmental > Terrestrial > Soil > Wetlands | place: USA... | reverse complement strand
TGTTCGTTTTAATTAATTTCCTGAAACGCGTCAGCCTTTCATGCGATATCGGGCTTGTTCTTTATGTCAATGGGAATTATTCTCAGAATTCGTTGGCACGGTCTGTCTTACAGAATAACTGCCGAGAATTTATTAGCGTGGAATTCCAGTTTTCAAGCGTTAAAGCCAGAAATCGCATTTTCTTTGAAAAAGATCGTCTTGTCTTGCTCCCTAAATGGCCGTCAATCAGCGCTTTAGATAGTCACTATAAGCTTCGCCTCAGCGACCTGAAAGCAGGTCTGCACATAATGAAAAATCGTTTCCTGGGAAACGATTACAACAGCTACACAAAACCCAGTTCCAAATCTGTTAACGCAGAATTCGATTCATTTAGGAACAAATACAAGACAATATTATCGTATTTCTCATGCAGCACGGATGAAATATACTCTCATATTGTCACCCATGGTGTTAAAATTGACCAAACCTTTTATCCTGACCAATATGAGCTCATTCACGATTTCATTGTAAACGCCAGAGATGATATCGGCTATGTGATCCGAGTCCATCCAAGATTGGCGCCGAACAAACGAGATCGTGTGGTCAGCAGGGAAATCGCAGAAATAAATAAATACCTGGATATGGCTCGGGCAAAAAAGAATTTTTTTATCATTGAGGCAAGCAACCCTCTGTCATCATACTATGTGCTATTAAAATCAGATTTAATCATCGTGGCCTGGTCGACTATCGCTTTGGAAGCTATGATTGCCGGCAAGCCTGCTATTGCTCTATTCCCCTTAGACTGCGTCTATCCAATACGGGAGCTTTGCAAGCAACCGAAAGACGTGAATGAATACCGCCGCATTCTTCGAGGTGAGATTCCTTCTTCCATTATTACCATCGATGACATAAACCTCATGAGATGGGTGGCAATGGTCTACAGCGCACTTTCGCATTCTATTCCGAGCCCGCGAGAAAGCACATATTCACTACCGGTTCGGCTTTATAATTTTCTGTATCGACGTTTACTATCATCTAACCTGCTTTATCGTATCGCTATGATACCAGCTGCGATGAGTTCAACTGCAGTAAACACTGGAATTTTAAACCGTCATATACGGCAATTACAGAATAGAACCGTGAGAGATGACCTTTCGGCCTCTCGCCAAGAGTTACAGGCATTTAGGAAGAAGATCCGGGATATTATTTTGCACTAACCGGGGTTGAGGTTATGGTCGGCCAATCATTTTGGGGCGGTAACATGCGATACCATGCAGATACAAAACACTTCGTTCTTCAATCTATTGGACGGCGGAAAGCTTTTCTGCTTTTCCTCACCGTCTGCGTAATGTCCATACTCGACCTTTGCGGTATCGCTATTATTTTCCCCTTTCTCCAGGTAATAATGCAACCTGATTATGCTCAAAACCTGCTTTTAAAGATCCGACCTCTTGGTTTTGATCTGTCAACGTTACAACACAGTCAGTTCTGTATTCTCCTGGGAATTTGTTTAGTTTTTTTTTACATAGCAAAAAACCTGTGTCAAGTTTTACTGACAAAATTCCAGATGCGCGTTCTTGCCCGGTTCACCGCTGATATAACAAATGATCTTGTAGCGCTTGTTCTCAACACTCGATACGCAATCTTTCAGGAAATACCGATTTCGCAAATTGCAGGCACCGCGTATCACAATACGGTTCATGCTTCTCTTGCGTTGAATGCATTAATGCAGATCGCAACAGAAGGAGCGCTCCTCGCCTCGTTACTTGTCATTTTCTTCGCATATCAACCAATGCTTGCTCTTGGTTCCCTCGGGCTCGCAGCGACAGTCAGTTATCTGGTTTACATAACGATAGTTCGCCGGACCTCCCGATTAGGCCGCGCACAAACAAATATTGAAAACGTCCGTTACCGGCTTCTTTTTTCAATTGCAAATGCAATACGTGATATCAAGATTATGGGATTGAACGAACTGTTTGAAGAACGCAGTACTGATATTTCAAATGATTATTCAGAAATCGCTTGGCGGTACAATCTAAACAATTCGTTACCCAGAATCCTTATCGAACTAGTTGCGTTTGTTTCCATCATAGTCGCTGCACTAGCTATCGTATTGCTCAAGATTCCTCTTGAACGGGCAGGCCCTTTACTCGGTGTTGCAGCAATAGCTGCGCTGCGGGTGGCGCCTGCACTTTCGAAGATATTTAATGCTTTGAACGGGTTCAAATTTTCGCATGCTTTCATAGCTAAAATCATCGAACTTCGCGCTTCTCTACTCCAGTCACAAGTACATCAGATTGAAGACAAGCTTCAATTCAATCACACTATTGAGTTGAAGGATGTTGAGTTTCATTATGGAACTGACCGGATATTGAGCAATATATGCATGCAGCTTAAGCGACATGAAGCAATCGGAATTGTCGGCCAGTCGGGCGGAGGAAAAACAACACTTCTCGACCTTATTACCGGATTGCAGCAAGCGACAGCGGGACAATTTTTGTGCGATGGTATCGCTTTTGATCCATTTACGAGCAAATCGATTCAAAAGTTCATTGGATATGTTCCACAAATTATTACTCTCCTCGATGATACAATCGCCTTCAATATTTCTTTTGAAGAAAAACCGGATCCAATACGCTTGCAGAAATCGTTAAATATAGCAAATTTGACTTCATTTATCGCATCCCTGCCCAAGGGAGTCGGGACACAAGTTGGAGAAAACGGTATTCGCCTTTCGGGCGGGCAACGGCAACGTATAGGCATTGCAAGGGCAGTATATCGCAGACCAAGAATCCTGGTCTTTGATGAGGCGACCAGTTCACTTGATACAGTTACTGAAGCTGAACTTTCAAGTGAGATTGAAAAAATGCGAAGCCAGATGAGTGTTATCATAGTTGCTCACCGTCTTTCTACCGTGCGGTCGTGTGATAGAATCTACGTGCTTGCTGCAGGAAAAATCGAAGCTTGCGGAACACATGAAGAGCTGTTAGTTGCATCTCCTACGTATCAGAAACTTCAATTCAGCCAGACGGACGTCGAAACGGAATAAATATTGATCTTTTTGTCGACCAGTCGCGATTTATTAATTTATGGCAATAATCACTTATATTAAGCGTGTTAAGTCTTCAATAACGGATGTCCGAACCGAAGAGGGTAATCTTATCCGTTTTGTCCGCAAACTTTCCGAAGGAACTGCGCTTCGCATTCTCGATGTAGGCTGCGGATACGGCAGGAATACCATATTGCTGCAGAACCTCGGATATACGGTGACGGGTGTCGAAGCGAATGAATCGATCGTTGCGGCGAATATCGCTTCGAATCGCATCTGTTTGACTGTCGAGCAGTTTGACAAAACCACGGACCTGTATGACGTTATCCTGATGTCGCATATTATCGAGCACTTTTATCCTCAGGACCTCTTGCCGTTTATGGAACATTACCTTGACCGTCTCCGGGCCGGCGGCTATCTCATTGTAAGTGCGCCTTTGAACTCGCCGTACTTCTATGATGATTTCGATCATATCCGTCCGTACTCGCCGGTCGGGATTCACATGGTTTTCGGAGGGAGCAACAGCCAGGTTCAATATTATGCAAAGAACATACTGGACCTTCAGGATATCTGGTTTCGGAAGTCACCACTCAGGTTCATTCACTTTAAGGGCCGCTTTCTGAACGGTCAACACCATCTCCGCCTGGCTAACATTCTCCTGGCCGTCCTTTTCAGGTTGTCATTTCAGCTCATAGGAAGAACTGACGGCTGGATGGGCCTGTACCGAAAACGATAATGGAGAAGTCCATTTTGGATCCGGCACCGATAGCATTGTTTACCTTCAATCGTCTCCGCCATACCCAGGATACGGTCGGGGCTTTACAAAGTAACAAACTGTCTGCTTCCAGCGATCTCTTTGTTTTTTCCGATGGCCCCCGGCACGCTGGAGAGGCGGCAACGATTACAGCGGTACGGGAATATATCACGACGATCGAGGGATTCAAAAGCGTAAGCTGTATCGAGCGAACCGGCAATCTGGGCTTGGCCGCATCCATCATCGCTGGTGTCACTGATATCGTCAACCGTTACGGCAGAGTCATTGTACTGGAAGATGATATGATAACGTCACCGTATTTTCTCCAGTATATGAATGATGCCCTGCAGCTTTATCAGGACGAGGAACGGGTCGTCAGCGTTCACGGTTACGTTTATCCGGTTTCACAGGCACTGCCTGAAACTTTCTTTCTACGAGGCGCCGACTGCTGGGGGTGGGCAACATGGAAAAGGGGATGGGACCTGTTCGAGGCGGACGGCAGAAAACTGCTGCAGGAGCTCGAGAAACAGAGCCTTGGTTTTCAGTTCGATTATGATGGTACCTACGGGTTTACCGACATGCTGAAAGATCAAATTCACGGACGCAACAACTCGTGGGCCATCCGGTGGAATGCCTCGGCGTTCCTTAAAGATAAATTGACGCTCTATCCCGGCAGGTCTCTCGTGCTCAATACCGGGCTCGATTCGAGCGGCGTCCATTCCGGGTCAAAGCAAGATTTTCTCACAACAGTTGCGCAGGAGCCGGTTCAGGTATTGAAGATCGCTCCTGAGGAGAACCGCACAGCGCGGGAGGCATTTAAAGTCTTTTTCCGCTCGCGGAAACCATCCGCTGTTCGACAGTTTATTAATAGAGTAAAGTATATTTTTTCACGTTTGTGACATTTTAAGCGACGCAGTATACCATGCTGCAACCGCCGATATGATTATTAGGAGTGGAGGTCATCATTGAACCGAGCTAAGATTGCACTCGGGCACTTATATTTGGCCCGCCTCGAACGCATTCTGGGAGAACTGCTCGTCCGACTATCTTTCTTTACGGGGAGGCTGGCCGGCAAGCTTTTGTTCCGAGCGCAGTGGGGATACGGAGAACCTGAGTGGTTCGATCACCGACTTCATCTTCTTGACCCTGAACGCTGGTTCAGTGATTATTGGACGGCGTCTGCGGACAATATTCTCAAAGTTCTGCCTTTGGAAGGGAGGATGCTTAACCTGTGTTCCGGTGACGGGTTCTATGATTACTGGTTCTATCGCAAGAGGGCTTCCGACATCGAATGTATCGAGTATAACAAGGAAGTTTTCGATTTTGCGATGCGGCACCACGCTCATAGCAAAATCCAATATCACTTCGGAAATGTACTGGATTTTCCGTTAAAGCCTTCATACTATGATGTAGTCTGCATTCGCGGCGCAATTGAGCATTTTTCACCTGCAGATCAAATTATAATCTTTAAGAAAAGTTTTGCTGCTTTAAAAGATGGCGGTTTTTTTTGCGGCGACACGCCGGCCAAGAAAATACAGATGGATAAGCAGCTCCCGAGTCACGAGTACGAATGGTCTGACGAAGAAGAAATGCGTCAGTGCCTGGGCAAGGTATTTTCGACGATAGAATCGTGGACTATCAGGTCTGCTGACCGGACAACCTTGTTCTGGCGCTGTCAGAAATAGCGGCAACCGTCGACCCGGGAATACCCTAATAAGATGAACTTTCTAAAGCAGGCACTGTTGTCAGTTATACCGCCTATCATTATGAGCGGTTCCCGGAAGATTTTCCGTCGCGCGGGCTACTTCGGAAATTATCGTTCATGGTCTGATGCACGTGAGGCATCCGGTGGGTACGATGCAGACGTCATTTTGGAGAAAGTCAAAAATGCGCTTGTGCAGGTCAAGAACGGCACAGCTGTTTACGAACGCGATTCCGTACTGTTTGACCACATAGAGTATTCCTGGCCGCTTTTAACCGCGCTTCTGTGGGTGGCGTCTCAAAACCGTAACAGCCTTAAGCTCATCGACTATGGCGGTTCGCTTGGCAGTACCTATTATCAAAACCGGAAATTCTTATCTACGCTCGACAATCTGCAATGGAACGTAGTGGAACAGAAGTCGTTTGTTCAGACAGGGAAACAACTTTTTGAAAACGCTCATCTTAAATTTTATTACAGCATTGAGGAATGTATTGAGGAAGGCCACGTAGACACCGTTGTGCTCTCGAGCGTAATTCAGTATCTTGAAAAGCCGAACGACCTCATTAGCGAATTGATTGATCGGAATTTTCGTTTTTTAATCTTCGATCGCACTCCATTTCTCTTGAAAGGTAAAGACAGAATCAGTGTTCAAAAAGTTCCTCATACCATTTATAAGGCCAGCTATCCGAGTTGGCTTTTTAACCGGGAAACTTTTTTAATTAGATTTTCACCGAAGTATGAACTCATTGCCGAGTTTGAGTCTCCTGACAGGCTGGGTGACGAAATCATATTTAAGGGATTTATTTTTAAAGCGAGATAAGATGTTTACTGCCTTAAAATCTATCTACAGGAAGCAGCAGTTTTCACCCGGGCTATTCGGGCTTTTTGTTAATCCCTTTTATTTTGCCAGAAAAGGCCTTTATCTGCATATTTCGTCGCTGGCCGCTCAAATATCTGGAAGAACTCTTGACGTTGGCTGCGGTCAAAAACCGTACGAGCACCTCTGCAGATCGTCGTCTTATATCGGACTTGAAATAGACACTCCGGAAAATCGTACAAACAAGAAAGCCGACTATTACTACGATGGAATACACTTCCCGTTCGGGGCTAAAGAATTCGATAGCGTGATATCAAACCAGGTTTTTGAGCATGTATTTACACCAGACCTTTTTTTACTGGAAATTTTCAGAGTACTGAAAGATGATGGCATATTGCTTCTGACAGTCCCCTTCGTATGGGATGAACACGAGCAGCCCCACGACTTTGCCCGCTATTCTTCATTCGGTCTGAGGGCGCTTCTCCAAAATAACGGATTCGTTATCGTGGACCAGAGAAAAAGCATAAACGATATACGTTGTATTTTCCAACTGATCAACGATTATATCTACAAGAAGACTGTTTCCCGGAACCGCTATCTCAATCTTCTTGTTATGCTGAGCTGCATGATGCCGGTCAATGTTATAGGGGAACTTTTGTCAAAAATATTCCCTTCAAATGACGACCTTTACCTTGATAATATTGTTCTGGCGAGAAAAGTTAAAACCCGCTGATTAAAACGAATGAATTATTACTGCACCTTATTCGATTCAAACTACCTTACCCGGGGACTGGCTCTTTATGACTCCCTGGTCCGGTCCGGAGATGATTTCAGAATTATCATCTTTTGTTTTGATGAACTCTGCTTCCAGATACTCGGGAAACTTAATCTGGACCGCGCAACGCTCGTGCCCCTGACACAGTTCGAAACAGAGGAACTGAAGAAGGTCAAGATGCAGCGGACGACTGCGGAATACTGTTGGACCTGTACTCCGCAGGTGATCGATTATTCGCTTGTACAGTTCGGTCTTCCCGAGGTCACGTACCTCGACGCAGACCTGTACTTCTTCCAGAGTGCGGAGCCCCTGTTCCGGGAACTTGGTGAAGGCGGCAATTCGGTTCTGATCACGGAACATCGATACACACCGCGCTACGACCAGTCCGCTGCATCGGGAAAATACTGCGTTCAGTTCATCACCTTTAAAGCCGATCAGGCAGGGCGTACCGTCCTTGACTGGTGGCGGGATCGCTGCATGGAATGGTGTTACGCCCGCTACGAAGACGGAAAGTTCGGCGACCAAAAGTACCTCGATGACTGGACCACGCGATTTCAGGGCGTTCACGTCCTGGCCCATCTCGGGGGAGGGGTGGCCCCCTGGAACGTTCAGCAGTACCGGGTGGGCCAAGGACCGTCTGTAAACGGCATCCCTGTCGTGTTCTATCATTTTCATCACGTAACCTGGAACAGGAACAAGAGCTTTGATCTCGGCGGATATGAGCTGTCGCAGGAGGTCATTCTCGAAGTTTATCTGCCTTATCTGGATCAACTCGAGAAGGTCTTGCAACGGGTGAGGACGGTCCAACCGGATTTCGAAAAAGGAATGATTCAACCGTCTCATACCGCTGCAGGCTTGATGAAACATATCAGACGCAGACTTTTCGGAGCCTACAATGTCATTCGAAGGTAAAAAAGTCCTTATCACGGGTGGAGCAGGTTTCATCGGCAGCAACCTGGCGATCAGACTCGTGGCTGAAGGAGCCATGGTCACGGTGCTTGATTCCATGCTGCCCGATTATGGTGGCAACCTCTTCAACCTGGCACCGGTCAGCGACGGCATACATGTGAATTTCTCCGATATGCGGGACGGCCACAGCCTGTCCTACCTGGTCCGGGGACAGGACTATATCTTCAACATCGCCGGTCAGGTCAGCCACCGGGACAGCATGACCGAACCGCTCATGGACATGGAGATCAACGTGAAGGCCCAGTTGACGATGCTCGAGGCCTGTCGTCTCTTTAACCCAGATGTCGTCATCGTGTACACCAGCACGCGCCAATTGTATGGAAGGCCCGCCTATCTCCCGGTCGACGAAAATCATCCGGTCAATCCGCCCGACGTAAATGGTATCAACAAGCTGGCCGGAGAACGCTATCATACGCTGTACGCGAAGGTACACGGTTTGAAAACGGTCTCCCTCCGGCTTACCAATACCTACGGCCCCCGCCAACTGATCAAGAACGCCCGGCAGGGATTTATCGGCTGGTTCATGAACAGGGCAGTGACGGGGAACAAAATAGAACTGTTCGGAACAGGAGAGCAGGTCAGGGACTTCAACCATGTGGACGACGTAGTGGAAGCTTTGATCCGCGCTTCCTTATGCGATGCGTGCTTCGGAGAGTTCTACAATCTGAGCGGAGAAAAGGCGAGTCTCAGGACGGTGGCGGAGACTCTTATCAGATTGACGGGGAAAAGCTCCCTGGAAGTAACGCCGTTCCCGCCGGAACTAAAAAAAATCGATATCGGCGATTTTTACGGGTCGTCTCAGAAGTTCAAGTCAACGACGGGCTGGGAGCCGAGCATTTCCCTGGAACAGGGCCTTCGCTCCACAGTCGACTATTATACGCGATACAAAGAGCATTACCTTTAAGGATATGAAGATTCCCTTTCTGGATCTAAAAAAAGTAAATGCCGAGCTGCAGGAGGAGATCTCCAACGCTGCCCGATCTGCGATTGACAGCGGCTGGTATATCCTGGGCAAAGCCGGTGAAGCTTTTGAAAGGAACTGCAAGCTGTCCCTCGTCGGCAGCGATCCCGGTGCAGTCATCGGTTGCAATTCCGGCACAGACGCTCTTGTTCTGTCGCTCCTAGCCGCAGGCGTAGGGCAGGGCGACGAGGTCATAACCGTCTCTCATACCGCAATCCCCACGATCAGCGCCATCGTCGCCGTTTCGGCGACACCGGTCTTCGTGGACATTAACCCGAAAACCTGGGTCCTGGACCTGCACCATGTGCAAAAAGCCGTTAGCGCGAGGACCAAGGCGATTGTTCCGGTTCATCTCTACGGGAACATGGTGGACGTCCATGCGCTCCAGGAACTCCTGTCCCGCATGAAGAGAGAAGACATCTGCATCGTCGAAGATGTGGCGCAGGCCCAGGGATCGTCTCTGACAGGCCGGCAAGCAGGGACAATAGGCAGGTTCGGCGCATTCAGCTTCTACCCGAGCAAAAACATCGGTGCGCTGGGGGACGGGGGAGCCGTCTTTTGCCGGGATGGTGCAGATGCTCAGAAATTGCGGTCGCTCCGGAACTACGGTCAAAAGGACCGTTATCATGCGGACTTGCGACGGGGCATCAACAGCAGGCTGGACGAGGTGCAGGCGGCGATACTGAATGCCAAGCTCGGACGCCTTTCGGACTGGAACAAACGCAAGGCCGCCTTCATGGCGAATTATCGCAGCCGACTGTCTGACTTTCCCTGCGCCTTCCAGCAGGTTACGGACCGATGTGAGCCTGCGTGGCATCTTTGCGTGCTTTCCGTGGAAAGCCGAGACGTGCGGGACCGGCTCATGACCCATTTGTCGCAAGCAGGCATACAAACCTTGATCCACTATCCCATACCGACCCATATGCAGCCCGCATTTGCTGCTTACAGCCGCGGCGTGCTGACAGTGACGGAAGACATTGCCGGACGGATTCTGTCTTTACCTTTGAATACGTCACTTTCCGGGAGCGATGTGGACACGGTGATCGAGGCAATCCGATCATTTTTCAAATAGCAATGAACCATACGCAGGAGGAAGCCGGCCAGCATGACGACCGGTTCTAGAAATACAGATAAGGCCACTGGGAGAGTGCAAGACCTGGTCACCGTCATTACGGTGGTGCGGAACGACAAAGTGCTCCTGGAACGTTCCATCCAAAGCGTTCTTTCACAAACGTACAGGAACATCGAGTACATCGTGATTGACGGCGCGTCCACAGACGGCACCGTGGATGTTATCAAGAAGTACGAGGACCGCATTTCATGCTGGATCAGCGAACCCGACCGCGGCATCTATGATGCGATGAACAAGGGCATCGAACGGGCGACCGGGTCCTGGATCAACTTCATGAACGCAGGCGACATGTTTTCTACGACCGATACCGTCAGTCAGGTAATGGAACACGCCTGCACCTCAACGGCAGATCTGGTCTATGGGCACTGTCAACTGATCTATGATACAGATTCCTCGGTCGTCTGGAAGGCGGTCAGTCCTGAACAGCTCTGGCGGGGAATGGCATTCCGGCACCAGAGCCTGTTCACGCGAACGGAGATCTGCAGGAAATTTTCGTTCGATACCAGCTATCGGATCGGAGCGGATTTCGCTTTTATCTTTCGCTGCTATCGGGAAGGATACCGTTTTTGTCCAGTCGACAGACTCATAACTTCGGTTTCTACAGGCGGCATTTCCGATGCTCTCCTGTTCCGCGGGATTTGGGAGAACAGGCGGACCGTGATCGAATACCAGAATACGTTGAAGGTGAACGCTTATTATGTCACAGAGATGATTCTGGCAGCTGTGCGGGTCGCACTTAAAAAGATTCTGCCCGCAGACATGATAAAAAGTATCAGGTCGTTCAAGTACAGGTGGCGACGGTTCTTGTTTGGAAAGTAACCGTCTCAAGCGTTCTCAGCAGACCCTTTTTCTTAATCTCACAGGAAAGACTAGTTATTGAATGAAGATAGCCTTAGTCACCGGATCCTATCCGCCTGAAACCTGCGGCATCGGGGATTATACCTGCCAGCTGGCAAAGGCTTTGTCCGGGCAAGGCCTTGACGTCGAGGTGGTCAAGAGAAGGAACTGGAGTATAGGACAGACCGCCGGCATCATCGGAAGCATCAAGGCACTGGGTCCGGACATTGTGCACATTCAATATCCGACTGCCGGCTTCGGCTGGCATCTTACTCCCCATATCCTCAGCCTTCTCATGCCCGCAGTGATCACGCTCCATGAAGTGACGGAAGCGCACATTCTGAGAAAACTTTCCTTGTACCCTTTCACGCTCCGATCGCGGCAGGTGATTTTTACAACCCCCTACGAACGCGAATTCGCGCTCAAACGCGCACCGTGGATAGCGGACCGCAGCTCCGTTATCCCGATAGGCAGCAACATAACGATCGGGCCGGCCAATCGCAGCAGGGCTTTATCTGAAATTGTCTATTTCGGACTTTTCAGGCCGAACAAGGGAATTGAACAGGTTCTTTCGCTCGCTGCTCTCGTGATGGAGCAGAATCTGGACTACCGTATACGGATGATAGGCAAACCCTTTCCGAAGGATTCGCCCTTTTACGGTGAGCTTCAGGAGCGGAGCCGCAATCTGCCGGTCCTGTGGAACGCGGATCTGGACGATACAGCCGTCGCCGAGTTGCTGTCGACGGCGGCCTTCGCTTATATGCCGTTCCCCGATGGCGCGTCCGGCAGGCGGGGATCCTTGCTGGCGCTTCTCGCGAACGGAGTGGCGACCGTCACAACGAAGGGCGCTCATACGCAGGCCTCATTGGATGAGGCGGTTCTGTACAGCCGGACTCCCGAACAGGCTCTGTCGCTGATCCAGCAGCTCCGCTGCAACGATTCCGGTCGCGAGCAGCTTTCGGGCAAAGCACGCACGTATGCCTCACAGTTCGATTGGGATGTGATCGCGCGAAAACACAGGGAAATCTATGTCGCTCTGGCTGCAGCCACCCGGTAGATATCTGAACCAGGAAAGGAACCGCGATGTCGTCGCAACAGTCAGAAACAGACCGTAAAGGAGCGCAGGTACCGGACCGTTCCGAACCGGGACGTTTTATCGATCGGTCCCTGAACTACGGCAGACATCATGTCCGGAACTTCCTGAGCGCTGCGCGGCCTTTTCATCAGGTTCTCGACCTGGGCGCCGGACATGGCGATGATCTGCTGCTAGCCCGCGACGTCGCGCCCGATGCCGCTCTTCACGGCATAGAAGTGTACGCCCCTTATGCGGCCGAACTGGAGCAGAAAGGCATTGTCGTACACCGATTGAACATCGAACGGGACCTCCTGCCGTTCCGGGACGGATCGATC
>Ga0335079_10007527_pt1 | contig 12389 bp, 13 predicted proteins | sample Lox_Sample_33_FD_206719 | JGI IMG/M metagenome (GOLD analysis project Ga0335079, IMG submission 206719) | Soil microbial communities from Loxahatchee National Wildlife Refuge, Florida, United States - Lox_Sample_3.3 | ecosystem: Environmental > Terrestrial > Soil > Wetlands | place: USA... | reverse complement strand
CCCACTAGTGAATCGTCCGCGTCTTGCGGTTCATGTAATCCATCAACAGGTATTGGCCCAGCGTGAACGGCGTCGTGAAATAAGCCTTACCGCGGCAGATCTCCGTCACCTTCTGGACAAAATTCACCAGGCCGTAGTCGCTCGCCAGCATGAACGTGTTGATCAGGATCCCCTGCTTCTTGCAGCGGTTCACTTCTTCCAGCGTCTTGCTGATCACCAGCGGATCCAGGCCAAACGCGTTTTTGTACATGCGGCCGTCTTCCAACGTCAGGCAGCTCGGCTTGCCATCGGTGATCATGATGATCTGCCGCATGTCCTTGCGCTCCTGATTCAATAGCCTCTGCGCCAGAATCAGCCCGTCGCGCGTGTTCGTGTAATAAGGGCCCACTTGCACCCGCGCCAGTTGGCTGAGAGCCAGCTCTTCGGCGCTATCGTGAAACAGCACGCACCGCAGGCTGTCGCCCGGGTATTGCGTCCGGATCAGGTGCGCCAGGGCCAACGCCACTTTCTTGGCCGGGGTGAACCGGTCCTCCCCATAGAGGATCATGCTATGGCTGCAGTCAAGCATGAGCACCGTGGCGCACGAGCTTTGGTATTCGCACTGGTGCACGTGCAGGTCCGAGTAGTCCATGTCCAGCGGCACCTTGGCGCCCTCGCGCCGTATGGCCGAGAACAGCGTCTCGCTCACATCGAGGTTGAGGGTGTCGCCGAACTCGTAGTGTTTGGAGGAACCCGACGTCTCGATTCCCGTTGCCAGATCGCGGGTATCATGCCTGCCGAAGCTCGACTTGCCCAGCGATCCGAGCAGGTCTTTCAGCGTCTTGAATCCGAGAAAGTCGAGCGATTTGTCGGTGACTTCAAACTTCACCTTCGCGTCCTTGCCTTGCCCGACTCCGGGTGCTGCCGCCTGCTGTTCGCTGGGTTCTTCAATCGTGATGTGGCCTTCGTCCACCATTTTTTGGACGAGCCGTTCGAGCAGTTGGTCCATCTGCTCGGGCGACATATTCTGGAGCTTCTCCATCATCTCCTGGAGGCTCTCGTCGTTGAACAGCTTGCCTTGCTCGAGGGCTTGCTGAATGGCGTTCTTCAGGTCTTCAAGCGTATGCTGGTTCCACTCGCTGAAGGGCATGTACTGCGTATTGAACCCGCTTTCCAGCAGGAAATCGGCGAGGGCCTTGAGCAGGTCCTCCCCGTCGATTCCCATATCCTCGCCCGTGTATTTGGAATAGCGAATCCACTTCATAAAATCAGGCCCTTGGACGCGAGAAGACTAGTTGTACTGGCGCCGGAAGTTCGGCCGCTCCCCGCGGCCGCCGCCACCCTCTTCGCGCGACGTTTCGCGCCGCTTGTCTTCCGCCGCAAAGCCGCGTTCTTCATTGCGGCTGATCCGCCGGTGCGCGTACAGCCCCTCGAGGATGAACTCGGCCGCCGACGCCCGCAGCGCGTCCGGCTCGTTCGCCGTCAATCCCAATGCCTTGGTTTTCTCCATCAAGCCTTGAATGCCGGCGAGCTGTTTCACCATGCCGGCCGCGTCCAGGCTTTCATCCAGTTTCAGGCTGCCGCCCAGATCGAACCACTGGATGATCTGCGACATGTTGGCGCCTTCGAAATAATGCGTGTACACCTTGCCGACGGCAGTCCGGATCAGCTCCCGCGCGACCGTGTCGCCGCCCTTCAGTTCACCCTCATACTCGAGCTCGAGTTTGCCGGTGATGGCCGGCATCGCCGAGTAGAGATCCAGAATGCGGGGCACCGCGACGTCATCCTTCGCCTTCAGCGCGCGCCGTTCGGCGTTCGACACCACGTTCTCAAGCGCCGAAATCGGCAGTCTCTGAGACACTCCCGACCGCTTATCGACGCGCTTGTCTTCGCGCGCCAGAAACGCAAGCTGCTCGGCCACCTGCTTCATGTAATCGGGCACCCGCACCTCGATCGGTGACGGCCGGCTCAACCACGCCTCTTGCTCGGTAATCGCGATGCCCTGGTCGACCGTCGCCGGGTAGTGCGTGCGAATCTCGCTGCCGATCCGGTCTTTCAGCGGCGTGATGATCTTGCCGCGCGCGGTGTAATCTTCCGGGTTGGCGGTGAACACCAGCATCAGGTCAAGCGGCAGACGCACCGGATAGCCTTTGATCTGCACATCGCCTTCCTGCATGATGTTGAACAACCCCACCTGGATCTTGCCGGCCAGATCGGGCAGTTCGTTGATCGCGAAAATGCCGCGATTGGCGCGCGGCAACAATCCGTAGTGCACCGTCAGCTCGTCGGAAATATCGTGCCCACGGCGCGCCGCTTTGATCGGATCGATGTCGCCGATCATGTCCGCGATCGTGACGTCGGGCGTCGCCAGTTTCTCGACGTACCGGTGGTCGCGCTCGAGCCACCCGATCAGCGTCTCGTCGCCCTGCTCGGCCAGCAGCGTGCGGCACCGGCGGCAGATCGGCTTGTAGGGATTGTCGTGGATCTCGCAACCATCGATAAACGGCGTCACCTCGTCCAGCAACGTCGTCAACAGGCGGATCAGCCGCGTCTTGGCCTGCCCGCGCAAACCCAGCAGTATGAAATTGTGCCGCGACAGGATCGCGTTCATCACCTGCGGGATCACCGTGTCCTCGTAACCCAGGATGCCCGGAAACAGTGTCTCTCCCCGCTGGATCTTGCAGATCAGGTTGTTTCGAAGTTCGTCTTTGACGGAGCGGCCCGCCAGCCGCTCTTCGGTATAAGGACTGTGGCGCAACGCGCCGAGAGTACGGGGTAATTCTTGGATGGCTTTAGACAAGCAAACCCCCCTTGGCGATTGTACCAGACCAACGATTGTTCAACCCGCGGCATCCGATACAATGGCTGCTGTGGAGACTCAAGAAGCGAGCCAAAGCGCCGGAATTTACCAGCGCTATTTGGAATTGACGCGTGACGTGCGCCGGGGTTTCATCGCCGAGTGGACCGTCACCATCGTCCTGCTGCTGTTTGGGACCACCACGCTGGTTCAGGCCTTCGTCATCCCCAGCGCCTCCATGGAAGACACCCTGTTGATCGGAGATCACGTCCTGGTCGACAAGCTCACCTACTCGCCCGACGGCGCTGCTTCCAAGCATTTGCTCCCTTACCGGGATGTCCGCCGCGGCGACGTCATCGTCTTCCGCTACCCCATCGACATCAAGGAAGATTACGTCAAACGCGCCATCGGCTTGCCCGGCGACCACATCCGCCTGGTCGACAAGCAGCTCATTCTCAATGGCAAGGCCGTCAAGGAACCGTACGTCGTCCACAAGACCGGCTACATCGATTCCTACCGCGACAACTTTCCCAGCAGCCCCAATTCTCCGCTGTACGAGCCCGCCCGGAAGATGCTCGAGGAAAATGTCGTGAATGGAGAGGTGGTCGTGCCGCCCGGCCACATCTTTGCCATGGGCGACAACCGGGACAATTCTTCCGACAGCCGCTATTGGGGGTTCGTCCCTCGTGAAAACATCGTCGGAACACCGCTGGTCATCTATTGGTCATTTGAAGCGCCCACCGAAGATCTCACCAATCCCAACATCGGCATCGACCATGTGCTCGATATCGTGACCCACTTCTTCACGAAAACGCGCTGGTCGCGCGAATTCAAGCTGCTCCACGGCTACCCGCTGCAGTAGCCATCACTCCGTCTTAAACTCAAAGATATCCGTGTTGGTCCGGACTTCCACATGGCCCGGCCCCAGCGCTTTGCCTTCCGTCTGGAAGAATACGGCGCCATCCGTCGATTCGCCGGGCGCGAGCCGTGTCAGCACCAGCGCCAATGCGGAGGCGGTGGCCGCGGCCTTCAGTTTCGTCGACGTCTCCGCCAGAGCCGCTTGCCTGCGCTGTTCGTATCCGTTGGTCGATCGCATCCGCGAGATTCCGTAAAACGCCGTCTCGTAGGTAGCGACCAGCTTGATGACGTCGCTGCGACTGCCCTTTTCGATCAGCATGTCGATTACGGACCGCGCCGGGGCAGCCTCGATGGTTTCCCCGCTGCCGCGAACGTAGAAAAAGTTCTCGGGTTTGATGAGGTACGGCCCCGCCGAGCCGTTCGATACCGAGACCTGCAGAATCGTGTACCCCTGTATGTGCGGCGCCAGCGGCGCGAACATAACCGTCACGCCATTTTTCGTCAGCGTCTGGAATTTCAGTCCATTTTGTTCAAACTCAATGACTTGAGCAAGCGCCGGAGAACTCGCCAGGGCCAGCATCAGGCTCCAGGCACCAGCGAGGCGGCTCATGACACTATCTTACGATACGCCCCATTTCGAAATGCCTCCTGAATCGGCATCACACCGAACTGCGGCCCGCAGGCAGTGGCCCCGGCCGCACCAGCTCATAAACCGTCAGTTCCGGCGGCGCGCCCACCCGCATCGGAGCGGCAATGGTCCCGATACCCCGGTTCACATAAAGTTGCCCGCCCGGCTTCTGGAACCAGCCGGCGACGTACGGGGTCACGATGCGGGTCGGCGCGATTTCCGGGCTGATGAACTCGAGCGCCAGTTGGCCGCCGTGCGTATGGCCCGCCAGACTGAGATCAATACCCAATTCGGCCGCCCGGTCGAATGTCTCCGGGTTATGGCTGAGGAGGATGTTAACCGCGTCCTTCTCCATCAACTGCTCCATTCCCTGCAGGCGCAACGCATCCATGTGGCCCGATCCGACGGAGATGCTGCGGGAGTTTGCGTAATCGATGCCGATCAGATTGAAACGCTCGCCCGCGTTCCGGATCGGGACATGCTCCTGCCGAAGAATCTTCACACCGGCTTGGCCGAATCGCTCGGTCAGGGAATCTTCCGCCCTGGCCCAGACGTCATGGTTGCCCAGGCATCCGAAAACGCCATAGGGAGCGCGCAGGCCCGAAAGCGCGCTCACCACCGCGCTCTCCGGCGATGGATCGAAGGTAAGGAAGTCTCCGGTCAGCACGATCAGATCGGGCTTCAGCGAGTTGGCGATTCGCACATACTTGCGAATCTCCTCCTCGTCCATGAACGGGCCGATGTGAATATCGGAAAGCTGTGCAATCCGAAAGCCGTGAAACGCCTTGGGCAGGTTCGGGAGCACGATCGGCCGATGCACGGTTTCCAGGTTTAAGCGGCCGTACAACAATCCATACGCACCCGCAACGAAGGGCGCAGCGACGGCAGCGCTGGCGGTCGCCTCCAGGAATTGCCGGCGCGAAGAACCGCTCGCTGCCGGGTCGGCAGTTGGGGCCACGCCGCGGAATAGCCGTGCCACCCCGCGGATCGCCCAGATGATCACAACCACCATGAAGGCGACGGTAGAGCTGAAGATCCACCATCGGAACGGCGCTACTACCAGCGCGTCCCACGGCGTCATGTGGGGCGTCTCCGGCCGCCCGCGGGCTCCCCAGATGTTCAACGCGAAATAACCGAAGTAGAGGAGAACCACCAACGTTACGGCCGTGACGCGCCATGCCTGCGACCGAATTCGCTGCCTGGCCCAAATCAGGCCGCGGATCAAGAAGTAAAGCTGGCTTCCTATAAAAAGGAAAAAGACGGGGGCAATGGCGAAAACGAACGGCATCCTGGTCTGAGTTCTCCTCCTATATTAACCTTCCGCTATCTACGCCTGCTGATTAACCGCAACGTTAAGCAGGACCGGCATCCGGTGTTTCCGTGTAAAGAAAGTACGGCTGGTACTGTCATACTCGCAGATAAAGGCGGAGAACACGACCGTATGAACTCGTGGATACGATTCCGACGATCCTCGCCAGAAGCGCACGGTGAGCCCGATAAGCCGGCGAATGCGCCGGAGGTTCGGCAAGCCCGGCCCGCGGTGGATCGAGACCGAAAGCGCCGGCAGCGCGGCGCTGAAATGGTCGAGACCATGCTGATCCTGGGGCCGCTATTGGGAATCACCTTTCTGCTGCTCGATCTGTCGATGGTGATCTCGCTTCGCAGCACCTTCCAGCATGCGGTCCGCGAGGGAGTTCGCTATGCCATCACCGGCCAGAACTCGCCGGGACCCTGCCAGGATGATTCGATCAAGGCCGTGGTCCAGCAGAATGCGGCGGGCTTTCTCTCCAGCGCCAGCGCGGCCGCGACCATCCATGTGCACTGGATGAGCCCGGTCAACGGTACGGTTACCAATAATGCCGCCGGCCAAATCGTCGAAGTCTCGGTGGAGGCGTATCAGTATACCCAATTGGCCCCTTTTCGGCGGCTCGATATCAGCCCCAAGATCTGGGCGCGGGCCTTCGACATTATGCAGCAACTTCCTGGAACTCCGCCGTGTCTCTCTAACCCCGAGTGAGGAATGTTTATGCGCAAGAACAGTTCGCAACGCGGTGCAGCCGCAATTGAATTCACGTTGTCAACTATGTTCCTGGTCCCTCTTCTGCTCGGTACTTTGGTGTTCGGCTTCCGTTTGATCCGAAGGATCGAAATGGACCAGATTACCCGCGATTTGGGCCACATGTACGTGCAGGGCGTGGACTTTACAAACGCGGGCCCGGTACAAAACGCACAGACGCTTGCATCTGGGTTCGATCTCACAGCCATGGGCAGCAGCGACGTGCTTCTCTCCAAGATCAAAACCATTCAGCAATCCGACTGCGATGCCGCCAACCCCACTCATCCGGGAGTTCAGTGCACCAACTACAACAAACAGGTTTTCATGGAGCAGTTGACGATTGGGAATTCTTCGGCTGGGAGCAGTCGCTTTGGTACGCCTCCCATGACCGGCAACACGGTAAGCATTACTGACCAGGCGAACAACCCTGCCGCCGTGGCCGCCAATTTCATGAACGTCCCGGCTGGCGTAATTGCCTACATGGCGGAGATGAACAATCAGACGCCGGATTTGAATATCCCCGGGTTCTCCGGGATGCCGCTGGTTTACTCCAGCGCGATCTTCTAGGGCGGAACATAGACATGACATTGACTCCTGCAAACCGGAAAAGACGCGGATTCGTCACCATCTATGTTGTGTTTACCTCGCTCGTGCTGATCCCCGTAGTGGGGCTGGCGATCGATTTCAGCGTCCTGTACAACGTCAAAGCGCGATTGCAGACCGCCGTCGATGCCGGCGCGATTGCTGCCGGCTACACCTTGCAGCGCTCCACCAACATCAATGACCCCGCGATCACAAACACCGCGCAGGTCTTTTTCAACGCGAACTATCCATCGCACTACTGGGGCTCGACGCAAGCCAACTATTCCGCAACGACGGGAGTGGATGCGAATTCTGTCAGGAGCATTCAGGTTCAAGCGAGCGAATACGTGCCCCTGCTGTTCCTTCGGGTACTTGGCCTGTCTAATTCGACGGTAGCTGCCGCAGCCACGGTCAAGGTCCGCTTCGTCACCATGATGATTGTGGTCGATCGCTCGGGCTCCGTGCTGGTTGGACACAACGATACGACCATTGAAAACGCATTGACCCAGTTTGTCGCAACTGCCTCGTCATCGGTGTTCGTCGACGGGCGGGACGAGATCGGGATGGTTAGCTTCGGCGGTACCTATCATCTCGACTTGCCTCCCACCGTCAGCTTCCGATCGGGCACTCCCAATATGACCTCGGCCATCACCACCCTCGGGACGGAGTTCGGCAACAATTCGACGAACACCGGCGAAGGTTTGCATCAGGCCTACACTCAGCTCCAAACGCTGAATCAGATCGGCTCGCTGAATGTCATCCTCCTCCTTACCGACGGCCGCCCGAGTTCGTTCACCGCGTCGTACTCGACCTATAGCCCATCCAGCACATGCACAACGATGGACACCAAAACTGGCTTCGTCACCGCATACGTCGGCGTCTGGCCTCCGCCGACAGTGGATGGAACCTCGGGCATTTATTCGTTTGGCTTGTTCCAGCAGAATCCGGCAACCCTGCTGCCTCTGGATCCGAGTCTCGGTGACGCCAATCACTGGGTAGCCAACAGTGCCAACTGTAAGATGCTCGATGCGACCTCGACCAAGGGGACCGACGTCTACCTGGATTTTCCGAACTTCCCAAACACCGATGCTTACGGCAATTCGACTACCACGGGTGTCTATCCGCTGGCGAACACGGCTCTGAACAATCCGCAAAACGTCCGCTATGCTGCATTCAACGCGGCTGATAACCAGGCGACGGCGATTCGCAGCGATACGACACTCCGCCCCGTGCTGTTCGTGATTGGCTTGAACGAGCCGACCGGCGAGCCGCTGGACGCGGATTGGCTCGCTCGGGTCGCGAATGATCCGGGATACAAGGACCAATTTGGAAATTCGGTATTCCAGAGCGGCCAGACATCGGGCAAGTACTACAATGTCAACGGTGCAGGGCTGTCCGCAGCCTTCAACGACATCGCGTCGCAAATCCTGAGGCTGTCTCAGTAATACCGCACAATAAGAGGACAGGCGCGTTTTCCACGGCGCCTGTCCCTTGTGCGCTCTCATCGCTGGATCCGCACGTTCCAGCTCGTACCGGCGGCTGGATCTGATATAGTCTTGCGCATGCGCCGGACATTACTTTTGCGCCTCTCCGCCGGAATCCTGCTCCTTGCCGGCACCTGGATCGCTTACACCCAAAATCAGAACAGGCAGCCTTCGAATAAGCTCAACAAGGTCGCCGGCGATCTGTATGAGATCGAGGGCGACGGCGGCAATGTCGCGGTCTACGTCACCGACGAAGGTGTGATCCTGGTCGACGATAAGTTCGATTACGACTATAACGACATCCTGGCCAAGGTGAAGAGCGTCACCGGCCAGCCCGTCAGGTACGTGCTCAACACGCACCACCACGGCGATCACACCGGCAGCAATGCCAGGTTCCCGCAGGATGTCGAGCTGATCGCTCACGTGAATGCCCGCAAGAACATGATTGACGGCAAGCAGCCCGGACCGCCGCGTGTCACCTTCACCCAGGAGACGGACGTGTTTCTCGGCGGCAAGGAAGTTCGGGCCCGCTACTTCGGCCGAGGCCATACCAATGGCGACGTCATGATCTACTTCCCGGCCCTCAAGGTGCTCCACACCGGCGACCTCATGGCCGGCGCCAGCCCTCTCATTGACTACGCCGGCGGCGGCAGTCTCCTCGAATGGACTGCCACCCTGGACGAAGCCCTGAAGATGGATTTCGATACCGTGATCCCCGGCCACGGACCGATCGCGAAGAAGGCGGACCTGCTAGCCTACCGCAACAACATCGAAAAACTCAAAACACGGGTCACCGGTCTCCTTCGCCAGAATGCATCCAAAGACGAAATCGCCAAGGTCATGACCGGCGAATACGGCTGGATGCCCGGCGGTTTGCAAATGACCCGCGGCTTCGATGGCATGCTCGCCGAGCTGAAACGCTAAGGGCGAGGCTCTCCGAGGTTTCAACAGCCTCTTCAGGGCGGCGCTCTCCGGCGCCCGTTACTTCTTCTGCCGCTCTTCCAGCATCGCCTTCAGACTGGCGATTTCGCGCTTCAGGCGGCGCTCGCGGCCCACCATCATCAGGACGTAGATTGTCAGTATGATCCACGCCGCCGCGAAGCCATAGCTCAAGAATTGGAAATTGCGCTGCAAGCGTGCGAATTCGCGCGCGATGTCGTCCGCCGAAACTTGCGCCGCGAGCAGCGGCAGTTGCGAGATCAGGTGCATAGACAGTCCGCTAGAGAGCATGCGCCATGCGGCGCACGTAATCGATTTCGCGCTGCGTCTGCTCGTGACCGAGGCGGACGATTGTCATAACAATCGCCAGTAGTAGCAACGCCACCCAGTTCAATAGCAGCACCATTCCCCAATCCGGAGGAAAACTGCCGGTAGAGGAAAGAAAGACCGGGCCCGGATGCTGGGTTCGAAAGAGCCGGATCGAGAAATAAACCACCGGCACATCGAGGAAAGCGAAAATCGAGAAGACTGCGGCGTACGTGGCTCGCTGCGTGGGCTCTTCAATCGCATGCCGCAACATCAGATAGCCGGCGTAAAGCAGCCAGCAGACCAACGCGGAGGTCAGGCGGACGTCCCAAGTCCACCAGATGCCCCAGATCACGTGCCCCCACATGGAACCTGTTACCAGATTGACCGCCAAAAACGCGAGGCCGACTTCGGTCGAGGCAACGGCGATGGCGTCATACTTGAAATCCTTCTTCATCAAGAACAGGATGCTGCAGACGAGCGCCGTGCCCGCGGCGACCATGGCCGTCCAAGCCGCCGGAACGTGAAAAAAGATAATTTTAAAGATCGCCCCTTGCGCCGCCTCCGGCGGAAAGTTGGCGATCTTGTAAATGTCGAATCCCAACAGGAATAGCGCTGCCAGGCCCATGCCGTATAGGATCTTGTCACGCATCCGTCACCTCATCCCACCAGGACTGTTTCGACCAGCGCGAGCGCGGCCGCCGTATATAAGACGTCGAAACCCGTCAATACCTTCAGCCAGGTTGCCGACTCTCCCCAAATCGATGTTCCCGCCGCCAGTTGCGCGGTTAGAACCATGGCCCCCATTAACGCCGGTACTAACATCGGGTATGTCAGCATCGGCAGCATGACCTCGCGCAACCGGATATTCACCGTCAGCGCGCTGAACACCGTCCCGATCACCGTCAGGGCCCAAGTGCCTAACGCCAGAATGATGATCATCTGCCCGAACGGAAACCAGACATTATAAAGGATGCCGAATACCGGTAGCGATACCAATTCCACCGCTAGCACCAACACGTAGTTGGCGAGCGCCTTTCCTAAAAATAGAGTGGCGCCCGAGACGGGCGCGGCGACCAGCGCGTCCAGGCAGTCGTTCGGCAATTCCCGGGCAAAGCTGCGGTTGAGCACCAGCGTGCCGGCGAAGGCGAACACCAGCCAAAGCAGGCCCCCGATAATCATGCGGGTGGCGGCGTCGTCCAGGTCGAACGCGAAATTGAACAGCACCAGGATCACGACCGCGAACGCCAGCGAGGCGTTAACCGCCTCCTTGGTCCGCAATTCGGCCCGGAGATCTTTGGCCATTACGACGAAGACGAGGCGTGTAAACGAGGAGCGCCGGCGGTCGGCCTGCGCGAGTTTCACAGCGACATCGGGCAATTCCCTCGCGATTGGCATTAGTCCCCGTATCTCGCGTAGACCCAACCCGGGTCCGCAACCATTTCCGCAGTGCAGGCGCCATGAAACGCCACTGCCCCGCGATTGAGCAATGCGACGTGCGACGAAAGCTCGAGCGCCTCGCGCAACTGGTGGGTCGACATGATCACGGTTTTTCCGTTCGCCAGTGCTTCGCGCAGCAGTCGTTGAAGCACCGCGATCGCCCGGTCGTCGAGTGCCGTGAACGGCTCGTCGAGCAACAGCACGGAGGGATTGTGCAGAAACGCGCGTGCGACGGCAAGCCGCTGGCGCATGCCGCGCGAGAATTCGCGGACCAGTCCATCGCGCACTCGCTCGAGGCCGGTCTGTTCCAGCCATTCGAGGGCCGCGCGGCGCGGGTCCAGCAACCCGTAGAGGCGTGCGTAGAGCGTCAGGTTCTCGTATGCGGAGAGCTCATCGTAAACCGCGATTCCGTGGCCGATTACGCCGATGTGGCGGCGCGTCTCGGTCTCGCGCGGCTCCTGTCCGAAAATGCGGATTGCGCCCTTTCCCGGCTTGGCAAAACCGGCGATGGTGCGCAGCAGCGTGGTCTTCCCAGCGCCGTTGCGGCCGATTAACGCCAGGCAAGTTCCGGCTTCGGCGTCGAGACGGACGTCGCGCAGCGCCGGATAGTCGCCGTAGAACTTCCAGACGCCGTCAACGGTGACCGCGGTCATTCGATTCCTTCGCGGCGCCCGAGGCCCCAGGCGTCCGATAGAGAAGCACGAAACCGAGTGCCAGAATCCCCAACGCCAAGCCGAGGATCGGCCCGACTCTGGTATACAACCGCGGCATCATCTCCTGAATCTGCGGCGCCCCGCTTTGGTCGCCGCCTGAATCCGCTTCCGTGTCCGCTGGCGCAGGCTCGGCCGTGCCGCTCAGAGAGATCTTATAGGAGCTATCTTTCAGACCGTACAAGTGTGCCTGCGTGCGCGGCTCCGGACCCATGTCGTTCAGGTTATCGCCGGCCAGCGTCACACCCTTCGGCACGATGAGATACGTATTCTCATCCTGGCTCGCCACTTTGCCCGAATACGTGTCGCCTGCTTTATACGGCGCGCTGTAGCTCAAATCGATCCGCGTCTCGCCCGGCCGCACCGGGAAGTTCACCTTGTAGATGTCCGGCTTGTTGGTCTTGCTCGCGGATTGCTGTAGCGGCATGCCGCCGGGCGCGGTCGCGTCGATCCGCACCTTGCCGTCGGCCGCGGGTGGTAGGAAGAACTGAAGCGTGCCGTTGACGGGATCGTTCCACGCCCACTTGCCGTCGTTCGTGAACAGGTACGCCTCGTTGATCGTCAACCCGTTCGCGCCGGGATCGAAAAAGATCAGGTGCTTGGAAATTTT
>Ga0335079_10007526_pt1 | contig 12390 bp, 11 predicted proteins | sample Lox_Sample_33_FD_206719 | JGI IMG/M metagenome (GOLD analysis project Ga0335079, IMG submission 206719) | Soil microbial communities from Loxahatchee National Wildlife Refuge, Florida, United States - Lox_Sample_3.3 | ecosystem: Environmental > Terrestrial > Soil > Wetlands | place: USA... | reverse complement strand
CGCGCAGGCGTGGCAACTGATCATGCCATCCGGTCGTGCCCACAACTACACTCTTGCCAGCGCGGATACAGGCTTCCGCGTTGGGAATTACGGCGGCTGGCGTGGTGAAATCGATCACGGCGTTGAAGGGGGTAAGAAAGTCGGAAGTTAGGGCGCGGGCAGTAACATTTTGAGCACCACGAAGAGTTTCCACGTGATGACGCCGTTCCCGCGCGACATCGGCCACCAGAGCACCGGTTTTGCCGCAGCCGAGGACAAGAAGATTCATCTTCTATTTTCACCTTTGCGAAACCTGAGACAAAACGAAACGCTTTGGCAATCATACTAGGAGTGTTCGGCCGAGCGTCGCGTAGTGATGCCACAAAAAGTTCTCGGCGCGCTTGCTGTCTTGGTGGTGCAAATGCGACTGGTCTCATCAACTAGGTCAAATCAAGCGAACACTTCAGGGTCGGCATCGGCAAAGAACGCAGCGTGCAGGCGGCGGATAACGTCGGACGAATCATCTTCCTCGATCACAAATGTCAGGTTGATCTCGGATGCTCCTTGCGAAATCATGCGGATCTTCGTGTTTTCGAGCAGCGAAAAAACTTTGGCGGCAACGCCAGGCGTGTCCCGAAGACTTTCGCCGACCAAACAGACGATCGCTTTGCGTCCCTCATATTTCACGTCCGCAAGTTTCGCTAGATCGGCAGCGAGGGCGGGGATAGCTTCGTTCGTTTCGGCGGTGACCGAAACACTGACCTCAGAAGTTGAAACAACATCGACGGCCACACCGTGTCGATCAAAGAGTTCGAAGATGGATTTGAGGTATCCGTGCACGAGCAACCGGCGAGGCGCGGCTATTTCGACCAGCGTGATTTTCTTTTTCAGAGCAATTGCCTTGAAGGTGTTCGTGCAATGCGGGGCGCGGGCGATGATCTTCGTTCCCTCGCACGCCGGATTATGGGAGTTCAGAACAAAGACAGGAATGTTCTGCTGAACCGCAGGCAATACAGTTGCGGGGTGCAGAACCTTCGCTCCGAAATAAGCCAACTCTGCGGCCTCGTCGAAGCTGATCACCTTGATGCGGCGAGCGTCAGGACACAGCCGCGGGTCTGTCGTCATCATGCCATCGACGTCCGTCCAGATCTCGATGCGCTGCGCGCTCAGACCAGCGCCGAAAATGGCGGCTGAGAAGTCTGACCCTCCGCGGCCAATGGTCGTGGTCACTCCGGCGCGGTTGCAACCGATGAATCCCCCCATTACGGGCACCTGGCCCGCCTCGATTAGCGGCGCGACTTTCTTACGCAGCCGTTCGTTCGTTTCCTCAAACTGCGGAACTGCGCGCATGAACTGGCCATCCGTGAGCAGGATCTGGCGGGAGTCGACGTGGGCGCCGTGCAGGCCGCGGGCGGCAAACGCCGCGGCTACGATCTTGCTCGACAGCACTTCGCCAAACGAAGCGACGTAGTCGTAGGTCCGTGGTGTGATCTCGCCAACCGCGCCAATTCCACGTAGAAGTTCATCGAGATCTTCGAAGTCGGCGCCGAGGTTGCCGTGAAACTCTGTAAACAGCGCGGTCCCAAGAAGCTCTCCGGCGGTTTCGTAGTGACGCTCGCGGAGGGTACGCGCCATTTTGAGAGCCGTCTTCCGATCACCGCTGCCCGCGGCCTTGCCCATGGCGAGTAAGGAATCGGTGACCTTGGCCATCGCGCTGACGACCACTACCGGACGATCCGCAAGGCGTCCTTGAACGATCTGCGCGACGCGGTCGATCGCTTTGGCATCCTGAACCGACGTCCCGCCAAACTTCATTACGATCATCGGCGGCGGTCCTTTGGGTGGAAAATGAATTCACCACAGAGACACAGAGACACGGGGAAAGACTGAAATAACAACTCTTCTCTGTGACTCTGCGACTCCGTGATTGGCGAAGGCTTCATCCTAAGTAGCCCTTGGCCTTGAGCAACTCGGCGTTCAGCAGAGCGGCGCCAGCGGCGCCCCGGATCGTGTTGTGACTGAGCACGGTGAATTTCCACTCCAGAACATTGCAAGGACGAAGGCGGCCGACGGCAGCGGTCATACCTCCGCCAAGATCACAGTCAAAGCGCGGTTGCGGACGGTCGGGCGCGGAAACATAGACGACTGGACGATCCGGCGCGCTGGGCAAACGGAGTTGCTGCGGCTCAGCCGTAAATTCATTCCACGCGGCGATCATCTCTTCTGCCTTCGCCTTTTTCTTCAGTCGCACCGATACCGATTCCGTGTGGCCGTCTTCGACCGCAACCCGGTTGCATTGCGCACTTATAGCGAAGGGAGCCGGAACAACGCCAGCTCCATTCAGCGTGCCCAGCAGTTTTTGCGTCTCCTCTTCCATCTTCTCCTCTTCGTTCTTAATGAAAGGGATCACATTGCCGAGGATGTCTAAGGATGCGACTCCGGGATAACCGGCTCCGCTGACCGCCTGCATCGTTACCGCCATCACGCTCTCAAGTCCAAACCGACGGTGTATCGGTGCCAGCGCCATGACCAGGCCGATGGCCGAGCAGTTTGGATTGGTAACGGCAAAACCGCCCGAAGAACGCCGCCAAGTCTGCTTCTCAATCAATGCGATGTGGTCGGCATTAACCTCAGGAATCACCAGCGGCACGTCAGACTGCATGCGTAGAGCGCTTGAATTTGAGACGACTGCGCATCCCGCGGCGGCGAACTTGGGCTCGAGTTCTCGGGCAATCGCAGCATCGAGCGCCGCGAAGATGATTTTCGGGGCTCCTTCAGGCGTGGCTGGAGAGACTTTCATGCTGCCGACGGGCTCCGGGATCGGAGTCTTCAAACGCCAGCGGGCGGCGTCGGCATAGGGCCGGCCTTCAGAACGGTCCGAAGCGGCGAGCCAAGCCACCTCAAACCACGGATGTTGTTCCAGCATTTGGATAAACCGCTGGCCGACGATGCCGGTGGCACCAAGAATTCCTACAGGAAATTTATTGGGCATAAGGTAAATCGTGATTTTATAACAGCGTGATTTTCGCTGGGAGTGATGGACGGCACCCTTGCGCACAAAAGCTCATAGCGGGCTTGTTCGTCCGCTGCCGAGTTCATGGGGAAAATACTCGTTAAGCGGCCCGAACTTACGCTTCTCGGCATAGATCCGCCAGCGCCGCCAAACGATACGCAAACTGGCCATGACTGGTATTGAAAGATAGACCCCGAGAACGCCGGCAATTTCCGCGCCGGCAAGTACGCCAAATAATGCCGCGAGCGGATGCAGTTCCACACTGCCTCCCATGATGCGGGGAGCAATCGCGTAGTCTAGACCCATCCGCCAAACGATGAGGAACAAGATCAATAAAGGCCAATGTGTATAGCCGGTCAGAACAGCGACGACGACCATGGCGAGACCGGCTACCAACGGCCCAACCACCGGGATGAACTCGAGCGCGCCGCCCACCGTGCCCAGCATCAGAGCGTAGGGGACTCGCATGATCCCCAAGACTGACGAGTAGACGACAAATGACAGAGCCGCGAGAATCAGTTGCGCGCGGATGAACTGGGCGAGCATTTGATTCAGATCGCGCAAGACATCCTGCAGGAACTCGCGCTGTGTCCGCGACTGGACCAGAGAGATCAAAACGCCATTAAAGTTGTCGCCATCCCGCAAGAAAAAAATAGCCAGAATCGGGACAATAAACAACACCCAGATTTCCTGCGCACCTTCGGCCACCCGAACCCCCACCCGCTGCGCGAAGCGGAAGATGTCTTGCCGATGGTTCGTGATGAAAGCTTGAATTCGATCCTGAGTCGCGGCGCTCCAACCGTGCTGCTTGCTGATGTTCGAAACCAGTTGCCCGATCTGTCCAGGAATCTGCCCGCTACTTGCCTTGTCCATGAGCCCTGGGAGGGTCTCGCCGAGGCGCGCACTTTGCCGGCTGATCCTGGGACCAGCGAAAAAGACGAAGAGCCCGATTGCGAGAAGAAGGAGCAGGTAGATCGCGGCAATCGCGCGAGAACGACTGCGCACGATTTTCTGTACGTGCCTGACCGCAGGATCAATCAGATAGGCGAAAAAAATTGCGAATAGAAAAAGAATCAGCGTATTACGTGCGGCGTACAGGAAGCCCAAGACGAGGGCAAAGACCAACCCTGTGAACAGGACGCGCGATGTGCGTGAGTCAAAAACAGTCACGGATTATTGCCGAGCACCTGCCGGGTCGCAGGCAGCTCCCCTCACGATAACTTTATCGTAATGAAGGCGCGAACAGGACAGCTAGATTCTTGGCGCCGATTACTGTCGATAGACAACCAGCAGGAAGCTAGTCGCGGATGACCTCGGTGTTGTCACCCTCGATCCATACCCGCATCAACTTATACTGATCATCCAACCATAGCTGCCATGCGCCCGCCTCGTTTTTTAACTCCACCTTATTGAATTCCTTTTGCTCGCCCTTGTAATTGATTTTCTCCCGACCTAGATATTCGGCCGTCACCGGGGATGAGCCATGCTGGCGTGGATTCAGCGTGCCAAACTGTGCGCGCTGCTTTACCGGGCACTCTATAACACTCTTTTCGGTTCTGCAGCTCGCACTCAGAAACTTCCACGCTAGAATCTCGCGGTGAATGAAGAAGTAATCGTCAAGGATGCTGGTGCTGGCAGGCAGAAGGTATGGTTGTTCCTGTTCCTTGGTTTGCGGGCCTAAGTTCCACTTCTGGCTGAGGAATTGATCGTTGAGGGTGACCGTCGAAGAAGCTTGGTCGGGACTTAGCTCTTTCCACTCGTAGCGCCGAATCTCGCCATTGGAATTGAGCTGCAATTCCGAGGACTGAACCGCCTCGACACCATTGGGGGCGTTCATCGTCTTAAATTCGGACCGAACGGTGCTGCCTCCGCGAGTTTGCATGATCGAGAAGGTCTCCGTTCCGACGCGACGACCGTTCATGAAAACGCCGAACGAGCCCGAGTCAATCGCTTGTTCGCCCGAGTCCTTGTCTTTGGGGTTTGACGCGGAATAGGCAAGGGAACTGGACCACATGACTGTGAGGGTAAGCAACGTAATCAGACAACGGGACTGCTTCACTAGGATTCTCCTGCTTCAAGATTCTTCGTTGCTGCTCCCAGACGCAATGCCATCTCGATCTCCGAGCAAATCGAAAGTAACCTCTTGCCACTGGTCTGGACGGTCAAAGACGCTTGGCGATAGAAAGGCAGCCTTTCCCCATGAAGGCTGGAAAACTGTTCGAGATTTCTTCGCAGCGGCCGTTCCACTCCGTCTTGCTGACACCTTTTCCAAAGCTCCTCAACTGGCGCGTCGAGAAACACCGTAGGCCAGCCCTGTAATAATCTACGATTTTCTTCCTTCGCAAATGCGCCGCCGCCGAGTGCCACGATGCTGTTCTTTCCGGGCAAATTCGATAGAAAATCGCGCACGGCGGTTGTTTCAGCCTGACGGAAACCAACTTCTCCCCTTGTGCGGAAGATCTCCGTGATGGACTGCTCCTCCCTACTTTCGATCTCTGCATCCAAGTCGATGAATTGCCAGCCGAGGTGTCGCGCAAGCTCCCTGCCGACAGTGTTCTTTCCCGAACCCATAAAACCAACTAGAAACACGACACGGATTCCCATTGCGCATCACGGCCAATGAATCAGGAGGTACGCTCAAAACCAGAGCGGTTTTCGTCCCGAATTAATTTCTTTGTTATTTCAGAGCTGTTTGTTGCTTGAGGCGGATTCTACCACTGAACGAACGCAACACGACTGCGGAAGCTGCCTTCCCGACAGTACCAAAGAAAGCACGTCCTTGTTCGAACGGGTGATATTGATGGGGTTGAAGCTGGAAGTCATTCTGCACTTTTCCGGTCATGGAATGTGCCTTGAAATCGGCTGAAACGTTGGCAGGGACGACAGCCATGATATCGCCTGTATGGGTCGTGAATTTGTAATCGCCTCCGGAGCCGAAGTCGCCTGTGTAGAGAATCTTGCCACTCCCGGAGTTGGCCTGAACCAGAGGACCGGTGACCGACTTCAGAGTAACGTCGCCGCTGATCGATGAGATTTCCACGTGTCCGTTGCTGACGTCGGTCAGCGTAACTGGACCTCGCATGGTGGTGACATGAACGTGCCCATTGCTCACATCGCGGACATCAACAACGGCATCGGCTCCCTCCAGGCTTAAATCTCCCTGCAGATGTTCCGCCGAAAGCGGGCCGGTGGACGAACGAAGGCTTACCGTTGCATCAGCGGGAACCAGGATTTCATAGTCAACCCGGTCGACTTGCGGATCTGGAGAGGAAGACGCACGCGATACGACCTCGATACGGTTACCGCGCTGCTGGCTATCAATTAGCGCTTTATCTGATTGAGCCGTGGCGTGGACTACAACCTCGCTGCTCGCTCCCGGCCTTACTGAAATGGCGCCATACTGGGTATCAACCGACACGTTAGCGTTATGGCCGACGGCGTATCGGAACTCTTTTTTCGTCTCGGCAATGGCGACCGAAACCAGGAATGCCACCAGGACCACAGTCACCACCTTGGTTCGCTGACGCCTGTCCATAAACGCCCCTTGGCCGGCTGCGCCGGTCAACCCTTACCTATTGAATTCGGTCTAGTGCCATTTGGTACAGCAAAGCCTTCTGTTGATATGTTTCCAGGAGATGTTGGCGCGCATCCAGATCTTCGGGATGCAGTTTAATATACTCCTGAGTCTCACGAATCTCTTCGTTTACCGCCCGCAACTGCTTCTCGTAGGTCGCACGCATCGTCGGAGCGCCCTGAGAAACTTCGCTCAGAAACTGCTCATCATCCTCGCCTGCGGGCGGTGAAATCTCCCTCTGCGGCGCGGTGGATGGACGAGAAGATACTCGCGCACTCAAGTTTTTCGCTATTTCCGCTGGATGATTTGCGGCCGGTGGAGGCGGTTCGGTTCGCTCTGCCACTTGCAGATTCGTCGTCGAACTTTGCAGCGGAGAGGCCACTTGCTGTTGCTGAGTGGGTTGTTGTGCTACCTGCGGAGCGGTAACGGCTGATCGATGACCCAGTTGATAAGCGCCTGCTGCCACAATCGCCACAGCTACGGGCGCCAGCCACCATGCCTTCCATCGCTGGGTGGGACGTTCCACGATTACCGGCCGAGGTGCCTCGACCTGATCGCGGATAATGCCTTCCGCTCGCAGCTGATTCGAAATTCGAACCCAGACCCGGTCCGGCGGATCCTGGTTGCCGGCCAGCTCACGCGACTCGGCGGCTATCCACTCTAATTCGTTAACTAATTCCGAGCACACCGGACACGACTTCAAGTGGGCCTCGAACTCAAGGTCCCCGCCAGCGTCGATGATTTCAGGCAGAACTCTTTGTACATCCGCACACGTCATACTGCTCTCTCCCCGATGACCAACTTAGGCTTATCCCGTCTTGGCCTTTTCGGCTCTGATGGACTTAAGATAATCCCGCAACTTCAAACGCGCTTTGTGAAGTTGCGACTTGCTGTTCCCAATCGAGCAACCAACCATCTGTGCAATTTCATTGTGCTCAAATCCCTCCACGTCGTGGAGGACAAAAATCGTTTTGTAACCTGGCGGCAGCCGATTAATGGCGCGCTCCAGCTGCATCCGATCCACCGAGCCGGCGAGCTTCACGTCGTCCGCCCCAAACTCTTTGCGCGGCGTCTCTTCGTCGGCTTCCAGCGTCTCTTCCAGAGAAACAATCGGCAGACCCTTCTTGCGCAATTGCATTAACACCACATTCACGGTCATGCGATGCAACCACGTTGAAAAGGCGGACTCGCCCCGAAACGTTCCAATTTTCCGAAAAAGCTGAAGGAATGCTTCCTGGGCTAGATCTTCGGCCTGCGAAGGATTCGACACCATGCGCAAACATAGCGAGTAGACTCGGCGCTTGTGCAGTTGATACAGGACTTCGAATGCCGCTTCGTCGCCCTGCTTGGCTCGCTCAATCGCCTCAACTTCGTTGATTTTCTGCTTGGGGTCGGTCAAGTTGCCTTTTCCGGCCGCTACTCGATTCAGATGCGGCATTCAACTCTAATCGTTGTACTAATTTGCACACGGGAGCGATTAACGCGCGCTCTCAAATTTTGAAGCTCAAGAATACCAAAAAGCGTAGCCGCAGGAAGTGGACGCGCACGAATTAGACGAAGCGTCCACGCTAGATGTTACGTTCGTAATCCGACCGAAAGAGTCGGGATAGCAATGCCTGCGTAACTCGCAAAGAGCGGGTCTATGACTTGCCCGCCCTTTTGGGCTCTAAGCTCTCTCCGTGCGGTCCGGTTTCGCGCTCGCGGAGCAAAAAGGCGAAGAGCATCGCAAGAAACCCGAGAATGGACAAAATCCATATTCCGAGCCATGGCCGCCAGGTTATTCAGGCTGGCTGTCTGTTCTTTCCCTGCTCTAGCTTACCGCCATGACGCCGATCGGACTCGAGCAGCAGGAAGGCGAAGATGAGTCCAGCCACGCCAAGGCACGCGAACATGATCTGCGTTGCCGTGTAGGTTCCGGTCATGTCGCGGAGCTTGCCATTGAGGAGCGGGAAAAGTCCAAGGCCCACGTTCTGGATGGCTGTCATCAGCCCGAAGGCGGTGCCCACACGCTTTTCCTCGACCACAAGGGGAACCGAAGGCCACATGGCTGCGGGAACCAGGACGAAGGCCGCACCCAGCACGATCATGCTGGGGAGAGGGTTCCAGTGGGTGAGACCCATGACGAGGTGGGCGGGAATCAGCATGAGCGAACCCACCACCATCAACGTCGCGCGCTTGCCGATGCGATCCACCAGGTTGCCGGCGAAGGGCGCAAAGATCATCGACGCGAAGATGACGATGCTGGTGACTCCCGGCGCCGTCGAGAACATGTGCAGGAAGTTGTCGAATATCTGGGACAGGAAGCCGCCTGTGGACTCGCTGACCAGCGGGAGGCCCCATTTGTCGTGGAACATGTCGGTGGCAAGGGCGGTGAAGGGGAAGATGGCGCTGTAGAAGGTGACGCAGAGCAAGACAACGTACCAGTAGGAAGAGTTGAACTTCCGGATGTCGGAGAAGACGATTTTGTCGCTGCCCTCCGGCTTCGGAAGCGCGAGCACCTTCTCCCCATGAGCGTCCATGACGTTGTAGGTCAGGTTGCAGAGCACGGAGAACAGGCAGAAACCTGCCGCTGCCCAAAGTGCGATACGGTAGCTTCCGAAATAGCGGGCGATGAGTTCTTCGGTGTTGAAGCTGAAGAGAGTTCCGATACGGCTGACTGTGAGAGCGATGCCGAAGGCAAGCGCCATCTCTTTACCCTTGAACCAGCGGCTGATGATCGCGCTTTGCACCACGACCAGCGCTTCCGATCCGGCGCCGAAGATTAACCGCCCTGCGAAGAGCTGCCACCGCGAGTGGGCCAAAGCGACGATGGTGGCGCCCACCAGGACCAGCAGGCAGAACAGGAGGCTCGAATGGCGCGGGCCAAGCTTGTCGTAGAGCATGCCCCCGAAGAAAACGATGGCAACCGCGGCCACGGAATAGGCAGTGTAGAGATTGCCGATGTCGCTGCGGTCGAGATGCAGAGCCTCGATGAGCGTCGGCGCAAGAGCTCCGATGCTGTCATAGGCAAAGTAGCTTCCCATCACAATCAGGCTGATAAACGTCAGGATGGTGAAGCGGTAGGGGCGTTGGGATGGGTGGAAGAATCCCAGGGAATCCGGAGCGCCAGCTCCAGAAGCGGACCGAAGGCGAGAGGGTTCGCGACTACCCGTTTCAACCATTCAGCGATTCACCTGGCATGGACTGTCCGCCAGTTCTTTCCAGTCAGTTTATGAACAAGATCAACGCACGAAGATAGCAGATCGGATTCGCGAATGGCGGATTTTCGCGGGTTGTGGAAAGCTACGCCGAAAATATTTTCGGCTCCCTCTTGACGTCAGCCAGCGGGAGCCGAAATTGTAACCTCGTGTTTTAAAGCGGAGGCTTGAACGCGATCCGCTACTGTATCTTTTCCGTCTTGCTGTCCCAGTGCACCACGCCATTATTGTCATTCTGGCGGGTGACGTCTTCGTTCGTATAGGAGTGGCCGGGTTTCACGCTCGGCTTCGCCGCAGCGGCGATACTGGCCGTGTGTTCCGAGCCACTGATGTATACCCACTCTGCGCGAGCTTCCTTGCGGGGACCATGCTCGAACGGGGCCGGCGGCTCCAGCATCGGGTGCATCTCGCGTCCGAGCGGCTTCGGCCACATGTTCACTTCGGGAGTGATCACCGGCGCGCCACCCTGGTACCAGACCGGCACGGTGAATTCGGAGCTGGTTGAACCCTGAATCTGCGATAGCGTTGAGTCCGTCGCGCCCGCGATCAGTCCGGTTGTGGCGTTGCTCGCGCCAACAGGATTCGGAGACACAGTTTGGAAAGAGATCATCGGGGTACTGATTAGAGGAACGTATGGCCCGAATCCATAGGTAGCGGGGCCGTAGGGCCGGGGACCGGGCTGTTGGCCGAACGCCGCAGCCGCGATCAACAGAACTGCACAAAGAACAAAGTAGGGTCGCATACTACCTCCACAGAAGTACCACTCTGGCAGCCAGCCGTGCACTTTGATTGCCAGTCGAGTGCACTGGGGTAGCGCTGGAAAGCTTCGGTGATTTGCTGTGTTGTCGGCTAAAAAACTGCGTTTCAAAACCAGCCGATGAAACCCAGTTGCAATCTCATGCGCACATCCTGCAACCAGCTGACTCATTCCCGCCAGGCCAGGATTATTGCTTTAGCTCCCGATGAATCGCGCATACAGGCTACGCGCAATCGCCGTGTCCGTTGTTCCTTTAATGATGGCGCGCCCGTCAGGGAACAGAGTGATCTCGTAGGGCTCTCGCCAGAATTTCAAGACGTAGCTGTTATGCCTAACCTTGCCGAGAGGTTCAAGGCGGGTGCTCATTTCGATGAAATCGATGGGCTGCTCCCGCTCGTGAATCTGAACCGAATTTCTGCCACAAAGCGTGATGTGCGCCCGCCCCTTTCCCGCCAGATGCACAAACTCGCGTTTGGCACACACCCGGCACCCCTCGCGCGGAGCTCCAGCCGATACCTCAGCTTGCTCGTTCGACCACACGTCCCACGAAAGCAACGTACGCCGCATTTTGGAGGAAACGCCGACCAGAAGTTTCAACGCTTCCGTTGCCGCGACCGATGCAACCATGTTCACTGCGGAATTCAGAATTCCAGCGGTTTCGCAAGTCTCGACTGTTCCGCGGGGAGATTCAGGAAAAATACACGCAAGGCAAGATGTCCCACCAGGAATGATGTTCATGGTTACCGCGTAGCTGCCGACCGCGGCCGAGTAGATCCAAGGAATCGAATTCTTGATCGCGTAGTCATTGATCAAGTAGCGAGTTTCAAAGTTATCCGTGCCATCCAGAATCAGGTCGACTCCTGCTAGCAGTGCGTCTACACTTTGCGGAGTCAGATCGGCTACCTGCGGCTCGACGACGATGGCGGAATTGAATCGCGCAATTTGGCGGGCTGCCGCAATCGACTTGGGCACAGATTCGAAAGCATCGTTTTCATCGAACAATGACTGCCGCTGAAGATTGCTAGCCTCGACATAGTCGCGATCCACAATGCGGATCAAACCCACTCCGGCGCGGGCAAGCAATGAGCACAAAACCGATCCTGTTGCTCCGCAGCCCACCACCACCACGCGCGACGCCGCCAGCCGCTTCTGACCCTCCGCGCCAATCTGCTTGAATAGTATCTGGCGCGAGTAACGCTCCCCGTCGGCGATGGCTGGCGACAAAACCGGTTTGGAAGGCCGAAGTTCCAAGGCAATTACCTTTCTCGAAGGTTTCTAGCCAGTATTATAGGTGCCAGTCACAAAACTCCCCGAGCGAGCAACGTGTGGCTTTGAGCATTCCATCGAACCTTAGAAGACTCACAGTCCCACCGCCAGCCGAAGGACCTCGTTTGGTAGGTAAATCGCAGCTTTTCCCGGCGCCTCTCCCGGGTATATGCGCTATTTTTTTCTTGACCCTGGCGCTCGGCGCAATCGGAGCCTGGGGCCAAAAGGTGTCGCCCGCGCCTCAGCAGAACGAACCATCAGCGTCACAATTTGGGGCTATCGTGCCCTATCTCGGATTAACCGTCGATGAGATTGAGTTTCCCGGCGTTTCCTCCGAGGAAGCGGCTTCTTTGCTGACCTTGACTCATCTTAAAGTTGGCGAACCGTTAAGCCGGGATGCGCTCCGCGATGGCATCAAGGCCTTATTTGCCAGCGGACGCTTTGCTGATATCCAGGCCGAGGCAGACCGTACTGAAACGGCCGGCGTTCGGCTGAAATTTCTGACGGTCTCCAACTTTTTTGTGGGGATCGTCAGCGTCGAAGGGGTATCTGCAAATCCCTCTGCAACCCAGCTTGTCAGTGCCACTCGTCTTCAGTTGGGCGA
>Ga0335079_10007525_pt1 | contig 12391 bp, 11 predicted proteins | sample Lox_Sample_33_FD_206719 | JGI IMG/M metagenome (GOLD analysis project Ga0335079, IMG submission 206719) | Soil microbial communities from Loxahatchee National Wildlife Refuge, Florida, United States - Lox_Sample_3.3 | ecosystem: Environmental > Terrestrial > Soil > Wetlands | place: USA... | reverse complement strand
CACGACCCGTGCTTTTCAAAAGCAGCTCGCGGATCGGGCTGGGTCACGTCGGCAAGGTCGCGACCGACGAGAAGCCGGACTATACCGCGCAAAACGCCAGCCTGATCACCCATTGGGTAAGCGAAATAGATTCTTAAGGGAGTACCGACTGGTCCTTAGCTTATTCATGGCTCGACCCAGGAGAAGCAATGGTTCCATTTGACGCCAGCGGTGAGTTCCATCCTTTAGCTGAAGGCAGGCAACTGCGACGCCTCGCAGTTCGAGGCGCGGCAGCGGCGCTATCCGCTCAGGCACTGTCGCTCGCGTTAAGGGTGGTTCCCACAGTCGTCCTGGCTCGGCTGCTGACGCCTGCCGATTTCGGATTGGTGACAATGGTCACCACCTTCAGCTTGCTCCTGATGAGCTTCGGCTCAAATGGCTTCAATGAGGCTGTTATTCAACGCCATGAGATAAACCGGTTTCAGGCGAGTAATCTATTCTGGATCAATTGCGCCGTTGGATTCACCCTAACGATCGGCTTCGCTGCGGCGGGGTCCTTACTCGCGCGTTTCTTCCGAAATCCGCTCGTTGCGCCCGTCGTGGTCGCGATGTCGCTAGTGATCTTCATCACCGCAACCTCCGACATACACTTGGCGCTCCTCAAACGAGCCATGCGATTCCCTGCCGTTTCCGTTAACGACGTTGTCGCCCTTGCTGTATACAGTGCCGTAGGAGTCCTGCTGGCGTGGAGAGGCTGGGGATACTGGGCGCTGGTGGCGGCAAACGTTGCCCAGGCGCTCAGCACAACCGTTGGGGCATGGTGGCTCTGCCGGTGGATTCCAAGCCTGCCACGGCGGGGATTGGGAACGGACGCTGAGGTAAGATTCGCCGCAAAGGTCTATGGCAGGTTCAGCTTCAACTATTTTACGAGAAACTTCGACAATCTGCTCGTGGGCTGGCGATTCAATGCGGTGGCGCTTGGATTCTACAAGAAGGCTTATGATTTGTTCGCTCTTTCGGCCAGCCAGCTTACAGCGCCCATCAACAATGTCGCCCTCGCAGCGTTGAGTCGGCTGAATCAGGACCCTGCTCGTTTCAAGCGATACCTGGCCAATTCGCTTGCGATTGTTGCCTTCGTTGGCATGGCAGTGGGCGCCGATCTTACCTTAGTCGGCAAAGATGTGGTGCGCCTGGTACTTGGAGTCAAATGGTCGGAATCCGGCAGGATCTTCCAACTATTCGGACCGGGAATCGGGATTATGTTGCTTTATAGCACCGTCGGCTGGATCCATCTCTCCATCGGGAAGCCGGGGCGCTGGCTTCGCTGGACGCTGATCGAATCGGCTGCTACGGCTTCGTTGTTTGTTCTGGCATTGTCGTGGGGCCCTGCAGGCATCGCTGTGGCGTGGAGCATGTCCTATTGGATCCTTTCGATCCCCGCGTTCTGGTATGCCGGGCGACCGATAGGGTTTGGTATTTCGTCTCTAATCGGGACTGTCTGGAGGTACGCTGCCGCATCGCTGGTAGCTGGCATAGGAACTGCCGCCATCATCCGAGGCACGGTATTTTGGAGCACTCCACCAGACGCGACTGCTGCGCTGCAGGCAATCATCATCGTTTCAGCTCTGTTTGTCACTCTATATCTGGGCGTAGTCATCCTGTTGCACTGGGGTTGCGCACCGCTGCGCCAGGTTGCCGGTCTTGTGCGCGAGATTGCCCCGTCGCGAAGGGCCACGAGACCGGCCGCAGAACTCGTTTGAGGATCCATATGAGCCAGCAAGCAACTCACGCCGCGAGAGCCGCCGGGTACCTCGCAAGAGCACAGCGGCGGCTTGCAACCGAGGCAAGCAGGATGCTATTCAGACGGCAGCTCCCCATAAGGATCGAGCTTCCCCTGATCTCATTTTCCTTCGATGATTTTCCCCGGTCGGCCTTCCTTGAAGCAGGCTCGACCCTGAGGCGATGCGGCGCCCTGGGAACGTACTACGCATCCCTTGGCCTTATGGGAAAGCAGTCTCATATGGGGCCGATGTACGAGGCGGAGGATCTCAAGGAACTTGTTCGCCTGGGTCACGAACTTGGATGCCACACGTTCGGCCACTGCCATTCCTGGAACACGCCTCCCGGCGTATACGAGAGGGCCATCCTCGAGAACCGGCAGGCGCTCGCTGAGTTGGTCCCGGGAGTGTCGTTCCAAACCTTCGCATACCCAAACAGTGCGCCCCGACTGGCTAACAAGAAAGTTGCCAGCAGGTACTTCCGATGCTGCCGCGGAGGGGGAATGAAGGCGGGGCGCTATCTTCACCGCTATGCTGGAGGTGGCCAGACGTTCAACTGGGGGGGGACGGATCTCAACTATCTTTGTGCCTTCTTCCTGGAAAAGAGCAGCGACCAGCCTGAGGCGGTGAAGAGCCTTATCGATCAGAATGCCCGTGCCCGGGGATGGCTGATTTTTGCTACACATGACGTTTGTGCCGACCCCAGCCCCTTCGGGTGTACTCCCGATTTTTTCGAGCAGGTTGTGCAATGGTCATTGGAATCAGGTGCGCGGATTCTGCCGGTTGTGAAGGCGCTGGAAGTAGTCCAAGCCGCGGCTTCGAACTGATGCAGGGACGCTCCGTGCGTCACGCGCTGCCCGAGGCTTCGGCCTTCCCCAGCGGAAAAGTCACTCAACAATAGCCGAGAGGTCCGTCGGCGGTGCCGGCGCCCCCCCCGTCGGCGGCGCCACTGCATTGGAGGGGAACGCCCCCATATCGGGATTTGTGCCGGTCAGCACGACCTGCCCGTTGCTGATGCCGTAGATGTACACCGGATCGCCGGCGGCGCGAGTAATTGCACTAGCCAACGTGAGCGTGTTGGTTGTGTAATTGACCGTCATGACGCAGACGTGGTTGGTAGCGGCTTTGACCGCAATACAATCGCCGCTGACGCCTGAGATCCCAGAGCCGTCCTGAAAGTACGAAGCATCGGTTACGACCAGGGACGTGCCTGATCCGCTGTCCCCCGCCGCAACCGTCGTCAAATTCGTGCCCGTGCCGATCGCCGGAGAGCCGGCGGCAAGGGCGAAATTGTTCGCGGCATAATTGACAAACTTTGGATCTTGCCCAAATATGTTTCCTGGGTCGTCAGTAAAACTCCCGCTGCCGTAGTTTTTGCCGTGTATATTGCAGGTAGTGGAGGTGCAGTACGCCAGATTGTGCCCCGAAGAGTAAGTTCCGACCGTGCTCGAGTCGGTGCAGTAAGCGTTGAAATCAGATTGCGCTCCTGGCCAGTAGAAGATATCGTTCATGTTCGCCCCGTGCGTTGAGTTGTGCGTAACAGTATTGGTGCAGTCGAAGGTCGCCCCAGTGCCGACGTCAACCCAGTCGTTGTTGTAGGACTTCACATAGGAGTAACCGGGATTGGAACTGAACGCATTGTCGTCTATGATACCCGCAGTCCCAAGGTGGGCCGCCGTGTTAAAACGGATGATCACATTGAAACACTGGCCGCCGCACACGTCGGCCTGCGTCAGGTAGCCGTGGCCGTTAGCGCCAAGATTGTTGAGTATGGTGTTTTCTTCCAACACGTTATACTGAGAAGCTGCGGACGGCTCATCTTCAAAGAAATCAATGTGACAATTACCGGAATGCGAACCGCATTCGCTGGCAAGCGTGTCGTGCATCGTGTTTTTGCGGATGACATTGAAGCTACCCGAGAAATGAAACCCATCGCTCACATGAGAGATATCGTTGTTTTCGATCAGGTGATGGTCGCCATGTATTGCCATTGCCGGACCAGTGTTGGGAGCCGTTGACGTGCAGTCTATATAGGAAAGCGTATTTCCCTGAATAAAACCGTGGCTTGCACTGCTTTCGTTGACGCCTCCACAGGCGTACATGACGTTGTTTGTGATGTAGAAATCCGTCGTGCTCGATGGAATGGAGACGCACGCTGAAGTTGGGGAAGAAGTATTCTGAATGTGGAAACCGTTCACTTTGGCGTGGGAGTTCAGCGTCACACCGAGGATAAAGACCGTGTCGCCCGGATTCGCAATCAGACTGTTGTAGTTGCCGGTTGAACCAGCGGGCACGGTAGCGGTTTCGTTGTAGGACACGCCATTGCCGAATACTTGGCAGGTCTGCCCTGCCGACATGGCGCTTAGGCAAGAGCTGATCGTCGAGTATGTCTTTCCGGACCCCACTTCGCAGTTTCCGCTCGCTCCTGTTGTACAGGCCCAGCTCGCCACGGTGAAGGCTAGAATGCAGCAGATTGTTTTCATCGGTTTCTCCCCAATTGGTATGAATGATTGGAACGAAGACTCGTGGCGTGGCAGTGTTGCGAAATTTTCTCTCCCTTGGCATTGAACCTTCGGCCAAAGCGGTGAACGGGCGGAATGACATTGCCATTGCTAAGGCGGCAGATTTTGACGCAGGCGATGGCAGCTGGGATTGCATCGTGTTCGACGAAGTCCTTTATTGTTCGGCTGATCCTCTTGATCTGCTGGGAAAGTATGCACAATTCCTTCGCCCTGACGGCAAGATCATCATTTCGATCTACCCAAATCCGGGAGCCCCTTCGCTCAAGAGGCGCTGCTTGCATTACCTCGATCCTCGTCGCCCCATGTCCGATCTGCATTGCACGCAGATGGTTGCGGACTTCATGTCCGGCCAGCGATGGATAATGGAAACAGATGAGTTGGGTAAGGGACACTGGCGCATCTGGACGATTCGGCCCGTATAAGGCCGGCAACACGCCGCATATTGGCGAGATCGTCTTCATCGGGGAAGGGCTCTATCCTCAACGTGTGGCGTGGATCGTAGGTTACCACCCGTGGCGAGGCTGAGGTCAACGCACCAAAGTACATAAATAGGAGGAATTAGTGCCTCTGGACTTTGTGTCAGGGTTGAATCACCCCTTGTGTACCACCGGCCAGCCATAATGAAAGAGGAACGTGCCGGTATTCCCCGGAAGCCAAATGCACGTTCGCCGCGAGAGGGCTGATCTTTCCGCCCGCGCCGGCATTGTCGGCAGCATCTGAAAGGAAACAAAGCATGAAAGTTAGCGTTTTCGGCTTGGGCTATGTCGGGACCGTTTCGGCAGGCTGCCTCGCGAACGACGGACACGAGGTCCTCGGCGTCGATCCGATCCAGACCAAAGTAGACCTGATCAATCAGGGCCACACTCCCATCATCGAAGCGGAGATCGGCGAGATCGTAGCGGCCAACGTCAAGGCGGGCCGACTTCGGGCTGTTGTCGATGCGGTGGAGGCCATGCAGAAGACGGATCTATCGTTGGTTTGCGTGGGCACTCCCAGTCAGCCGAACGGCAACCTTGATCTACGTTTCATCCGCCGCATTTGCGAACAGATCGGTCACGCTCTCAGAGACAAGCATGCCAAGCACACTGTCGTCATTCGAAGCACAGTGTTGCCGGGTACGATGCGGGACATCGTAATTCCCATTCTGGAGGAATCCGCGCAGAAGCAAGCTGGCGTCGATTTTGGTGTTTGCCACAATCCCGAGTTTCTGCGCGAGGGTTCTGCCGTCAGAGATTTTTACGCGCCTCCCAAGACTGTGATCGGCGAGTTGGAGAGATCCAGCGGATGCCTCCTGGCACAGCTTTATGAAAAACTCGATGCACCTCTGATTCGAACCAGTGTAGAAACCGCCGAAATGGTCAAGTACGTCGATAACTGTTGGCATGCATTGAAGATCGGTTTTGCGAACGAAATCGGCAATTTTAGCAAGGTTCTTGGAATCGACGCCCACGAAGTGATGAACATCTTTTGTCAGGACAGGAAGCTTAACATCTCACCGGCTTACCTGCTCCCCGGGTTTGCCTTCGGCGGCTCTTGCTTGCCCAAGGATCTGCGGGCATTGACGTACAAAGCCAAAACGGCCGATTTGAACCTGCCCATTCTTAGTTCGATCCTGCCCAGCAACGAGATGCAGATCAGCCGCGGCATGCAGATAATCATGGAGAAGGGACACCAGAAAATCGGCATCCTGGGCTTCAGCTTTAAAGCCGGCACAGACGATTTGCGAGAGAGCCCGATGATCGAAGTGATTGAGCGTCTCCTAGGGAAGGGATACGAACTCTGCATTTATGACAAGAATGTGAACCTAGCGAGTCTGGTAGGGGCGAATCGAGATTTCATTCTCAACCACATCCCGCACATTTCGCGGCTGATGGTTGGGAGCGTGGAAGCCGTGTTGGATTTCGCCCAAACCGTCGTAATTGGCAATAAGGACCACGACTTTGGTACGGTTCCAGATAAACTGCGCGACGGCCAGTCGATTGTGGATTTTGTGAGAATTACTAATCGTAGGAGTGACAATGACAAGTACCATGGCATTTGCTGGTGAAACGATCGAAAGAACTGACAAGAACAAAGTTCTGAAGGCACAGCTGTACGAGTCGATGAGCCGTTTGATCGATTGGCTCCAGAAGAACGACTATTCCGCTTATGACACGTTCGACGGTCTGAGCGCTAAGTTTCTGCGCCCGTTGACCTTCGAGACGAAACCCCTGCGCATCGTGCTGCAGCAGGTGGTGCGGCGCTTCCCTTTAAACACACGCCCCTTACTCGGGATTAAGAGAAATCGCTCTACGAAGGGAATGGGGTTTCTGGCCCGCGGCTTTCTGCGCCTTTATCGGGCTACGGGTGATTCGATTTGGCGCGAAAAGGCCGAGTTCGCGCTTCGGTGGCTTATCGACAATCCATCCAAGGGTTACAGCGGAGCCTGCTGGGGCAATCACTTCGACTACCAGTCGCGGGGCTTTTACCTTCCGAAGGGTGTACCTACCATAGTATGGACTTCGTTGATCGGCCATGCGTTTCTGGATGGGTATGATGAACTTCATAATGGTGAATACTTGGGAATTGCTCGCAGCGCCTGTGAGCACATTGTCCGTGATATCGAGAGGTACCCCTACGGAGAAGGCGTCTGTATCAGCTACGTTCCCGGCTTGGATAATCGAGTTCATAACGCCAATACGCTCGGTGCTAGTTTACTGGCGCGGACTTATTCTCACACCGGAGATCCAGCATACCTGGAATTAGCACAGAAGGCTCTTCGCTACACAGCTGAGCGTCAACGGCAGGATGGATCCTGGTATTATGCCGAGCAGTGGGGGCACTGGATTGATAATTTTCATTCGGGCTACGTTTTAGATTGTTTTAAGCACTATCTCAAGAGCACGGGAGACACCCAGTTTGAGTCAATAATGAATTTCGGGTACGACTACTGGAAGAGGACATTTTTCCTGGCCGACGGCACTCCTCGCTACTATAGCCACAAGACGCTTCCGCTTGATATTCAATGCTGCTCGCAAGCGATCGACACATTGGTTTTCTTCAGCGATCGTGATCCGGAGAGTCTGGCCTTAGCCTCGAAGGTCGCTGAATGGACAATCAAGAACATGCAGGATCCTTCGGGTTATTTCTACTACCGACGGTATTCGTCATGGCTGGTGAACAAAACCCCAACGCTTCATTGGGGACAGGCGACCATGCTCTGCGCCATAGCTGGGCTCTATAGTTCACTTTAGAAAGACAGGTATCTGTGACGAGAGGAGTTTTGGTCGTCGAGTATAACGCGGTTCCTCTCGACTTCCGTGTGTGGAAGGAAGCTCGTTCCAATGCCTGTGCCCTGTTTTGGGAGTTTTTGTTCTCGTGGTGGATTTAACCTTTGGTATGGCTTCTATGTGATTCAGTGGTGCATCGATTCGTTAACTACCGAGCTTCACCAATATCCTCCGGGGCGTCTCTTGCCAATCAAGACTCAATAGGCTAACGAAAGAATAGCACTATGGTGATATCCCAATCTTCGCGGCTAATTAGCTAGTATTTCAAGATACCGCGAGCATTAGTCGTGTCGTGGGATCCCCCTTCTCGGGCGAGGCAGAAAGGCTTAGGCCGCGGGAACGGACGGCGTTGCAACCAACAAACGCGAAGGGGAAATGATCGTTCGCCTCCGCCTACGTCTCTATGTGCGGCCATTGTTTGCGGGAGATTGGCTCCTTTGCCAAACGACAGTAAGGCAAGTCTGTCTGAAGTAGGCAAACCGTGGTCTTGAGTTGCTGCTGCTTGAATCGATCCTCCCAATGAGCGTCTGCATTGCGTAAGTCGGCAGCTCCTGGATTCAAGAGTTCCCAATGGACGAGTCCCGCAAAACATAAGGAATAATCGAATGGAAAGACGTGCACCGTCGAACTCCCGCAAGGTACTGATGCTGATAGAAAACGTTTCATTTCCCGCGGATCGAAGGATGCGGCATGCAGCGCAAACGCTTCGGGAAGCTGGGTACGAGGTCAGTGTCATTTGCCGCAAGGGGGAAAATCCGGATGAAAAGCCCTCTTTCGAAGTTGTTGGAGGGGTGAAAGTACATCGATACCCAATGCTATGGGACGCCACCGGCAAAATCGGATATCTGCTCGAGTATGCGTGGTCGCTTTTTTGCACGGCAGTATTGTCGTTGGTGGTATGGGTTCGTGACGGTATCGATATTCTCCATTCAGCAAATCCGCCTGATATCTTCTTCCTGCTGGCGTGGCCGTTCAAGCTGGTAGGCAAGAAGTATGTTTACGATGAGCACGACTTGTGCCCCGAGCTTTATGATTCGAAATTTAAACGGAAGGGCCGGGTCTATCGGATGTTGCTTTGGCTGGAGAGGCAGTCATATCGAGCAGCCGATTTGGTCATTTGTCCCAACCAGTCATACCGTGATATCGCCCGGGAACGGGGAAGGCTTCCAGATAGCCGGCTTGCGATCGTGCGCAACGGCGTTGACATTAAGGAGTTCCATCGTCGCAGCCCTCGTCCGGAACTGAAGCGAGGGTTCCTGTATTTGGCAGTGTACCTTGGTGTGATGGGCAGGCAGGACGGTGTCGACCGAGTCGTCCGAGCTGCTGAGCATCTGGTCTACAAACTGCATCGCCGTGACGTGCTTTTTGTGATGATCGGTAAGGGCGAATGTTGGAATGAACTGCAGGAGCTGAGTCGAGAGCTAAAAGTGAACGACGTTGTGCAGTTTGTGGGGCGGATCTCGGATGATCTTTTGTTGGACTATTTGTCGATTTCAGATGTGTGCTTGGCGCCGGATCCACCGGATCGGATGAACCACCTATCGACGATGACCAAGATCATGGAGTATATGGCCTGCGGAAACCCGATCGTTTCCTTCGACTTGCTGGAATCGCGTCGTTCGGCGGGAGATGCAGCGGTTTACGTGGAAGGGGACGCCCCTGCGCTGTTTGCTGCTGCCGTGAGTGAACTGCTGGATGACCCAGCGCGGCGACAGAGGATGGCGCAAATTGGGATTGAACGCTCCATTCAGCTCGTCGGGCTGGACCGGTCGCGAAGGGCATTGCTCGAAGGATATTCTCGGCTGAGCGGACAAGCCGCAGTTACCGTGGGATCGGTGGGCGCCCCGACGGAGAGCGTGAAAGCTGGTTCGCTTGCCAAAGCTTCGGCCGCTACTGACCAGCTGACCTCTTGAACTCTGAGGCTCGGTGAACCACGCTCCCCGTTCACTGAGGCGGCTGCGCATGAACTTATCTCCGCTTATGGCTTTCAGAGCTGCCACCAGTTGCATGACTGATCCATCGCGGGTTCTGGATCGCAGCCTAAGGATGTTGGGTGGTGTATGCGGATTGGTGCTATGCGGAATTTTAACCGCTGGACTCTGGCCGTTTCATGTCCCCAGAAACGATGTGGCCTGGTTGCCAGAAGGGAACGGGTTGGCCTTCGGGCCCCATGGCAGCATTGTCAGTGCCGGTGCATTCGAATCGAGAAACACCAGCGTTGACGCCACCTGCAGTATCGAGCTGTGGGTACGATCTGCGATGGATGGCGGCTCGGGAGCGATCCTTGCTTTCTACCAGCCGAGCGACTTTAGTGTGCCGCTTGCGCTGCGCCAGTCGTTAAGCGACCTGCGGGTCGAGGTTGGGCGCCAGGATGGAGGACATTCTCATGTCTACCTCCCACGGGTCTTCCTGTCTCAAACTCCGCTGTTCATTACCATCACATCCGGTCAACAAGGCACGACAGCCTATGTCGATGGCCGAGAATTTGAGAGATTTGCAACATACCATATTCGGCAAGAAGATTTGAGCGGCAAGCTAGTGGTCGGGAATACGCCGTCGGGAACACATGAATGGTCGGGTCGGTTATTAGCGCTTGCCGTTTACAACCAAGAACTGTCGCCCGGGGAAGTCTTTGAGCACTACGAGAAGTGGACGATGCACAAAGTCTCGGATTTAAAGGAGAGCGGCCACACCGTTGCTGTCTACGCTTTCAATGAAGGCACAGGAAGTGTCGCACATAATCAGGTCGATCCTGGCACCGACCTCTTGATCCCAAGCAAGTTCTTCGTTGTGCACGAAAAGTTCCTCACCTGGCCGTGGAATGAGTTTTACCCGGGACGAAGTTATGTGAAAAATGTCGCCGTCAACATCGGCGGCTTTATCCCGCTTGGCTTTTTCTTTTGCGCTTATTTGAGCGCGGTCAGGATGACATCACGACCGGCATTGGTAACCATCATTGTAGGGTTTGTGGTGAGTCTGACCATCGAGGTTTTGCAGTCCTTTCTTCCCACGCGAGACTCGGGATTGACCGATGTCATTACGAACACAGTGGGCACTGTCGTGGGAACGATGCTCTATCAATCTTTCGCCGCCTTGGCATTGACGAAGTTTGTGTCGCAGTCAAGAAATGTCGAGTCTTAGCCTCACACCATATGAGACCTGCAGGAGCTGCGGTAAACCACAACCGAATCAATCGAAGTACAGTTCCATTATTGGGCTGCGAGGAAAATGGTTAGGTAACAGGAGACCGAAAGTACGAGCATTCGTCGGGAACTCGTACCGGACAGGGCTTTTATCTTCTCGATTACCTGATCGGATGTAACTAAGCAATTCGAACTAGCTTGCGATACCATCAGCGGAGATTGAAATACATGAAAACAGAGCTTCATTCCCAGGAAACAACAGCAGCCGAACCGGTTACGAACTCGGTGACCCGAGTTTCCGTCCAGCTCGATGATTCGACACAACAGTTGCGTCGCATTTGGCAACGGCTCCTTGGCATCGAGTCGGTTGATCTCGACCAGAATTACTTCGATCTGGGCGGGGATTCCATTCTGGCGGTGCAGCTCTTCGCTCAGATCGAACAAGTGTTCAAGGTAAAATTGCCGGTCGCCACGCTTTTTGATGCGCCTACGATCACGGAACTGGCTCAGGCCCTTCGCCGCGAGAGCCCGAGTTCTGGTTGGTCTCCCCTGGTGGCGATTCAGGCGGCTGGTTCGCGGCCGCCCTTCTTTTGCATTCATGGAGCCGGCGGAAATGTCTTGATCTACCGCGAGCTGGCGCTTAACCTCGGCCCGGATCAGCCTATTTATGGTCTGCAGTCGCCAGGCCTGGACGGTAGTTGCGCGCCGCTTCCCAGAGTCGAGGACATGGCAGCACTTTACGTAAAGGAGATTCGGAAGGTACGCCCCCTCGGTCCGTATTTCCTCGGAGGCTATTGTGGGGGAGGAACGATCGCATACGAGGTAGCTCAGCAGTTACGTCGCAGCGGGGACCAGGTCGCCTTGCTGGCGCTTTTCGACAGCATGAATTGGTCGGTCTTTCCGCCACCAACCCCCTTGGCCAAGGGCTATTACAACTGTCAGAAGTTCGTGTTCCATGCGATGAACTTCCTGCGGTTGGATTGGGAGGGTCAAGCCAAGTTCTTCGCGGAAAAGCTGCAGATCCTGCGCAGCCGAATTCCCATCTGGCGAGGCATGTTGCTGGCGAGGTTGTTCCGCAATTCCGGGCCGGAAAGGTCGGAGTCCAGGATTTTGGGAGAAATCTGGGAGAACAATGACCGCGCATGTTCGCAGTATGTACCGACGCCTTACTCGGGCGTCGTGACCGACTTTCGCCCCTTAAAGCAGTATCGAATGTTCGATAATCCCGAGGCTAAGTGGGACCGCCTGGCACAAGCGGGACAGGAAGTTGTGACCCTGCCCGTATATCCCGCAGGTATGCTCGTCGAACCCTATGTGAAACATTTGGCCAACGCCCTCCGAGCGTCGATTGACAAAGCGATGAATGGCTGCCAGGCAGGTCCATTAGAGGGCCAGACGCACCGGGAACAGATAGAAGTACCCAGCGGCGTCACAAAAAAGGAGCACTAGATGTGCGGAATTGTCGCCATATTTTCGCCCGATGGGTCCGTCGCCCGAGAAGCGCTGGAAAAAGCGACCAAAAGTCTTGAGCATCGCGGTCCGGATGGTCAACGCTATTGGATCGCTCCGGATCGCAGAGTCGGGCTCGGTCATGCGCGGCTTAGTATTATCGACCTCACCACGGGCGATCAACCGATCGCCAACGAACGCGAGAACCTACGAATCATCGTCAATGGTGAGTTCTATGGCTACGAGGCGAC
>Ga0335079_10007523_pt1 | contig 12392 bp, 10 predicted proteins | sample Lox_Sample_33_FD_206719 | JGI IMG/M metagenome (GOLD analysis project Ga0335079, IMG submission 206719) | Soil microbial communities from Loxahatchee National Wildlife Refuge, Florida, United States - Lox_Sample_3.3 | ecosystem: Environmental > Terrestrial > Soil > Wetlands | place: USA... | reverse complement strand
AGCCTGTGAGCGTTTACGCTTCGTTTACAGCCGGAGAATCGTCCGGTAATCGGCAGCTGTGATCATTCGGGTGTGAAGCTGGGGTCAGTCTCTGCGCTCGCCGCCGGCCTGGCCGTCGCGGCACTCGTCTCGGTCGGGCCTGCGCTCGCCGAACGGGGCGGCTCGCCGGGGAAGGGATCGGGGACGACGACCGTCGGACAGCCCGCGTCGCGAACCCCGAGCGTCCAGGGCGTTGTCCAGTCGGTGACGCCTTCCACCGTCGTCGTCAGGGAGCTCGACGGAACGATCGTCGGCGTGCCGATCAGCGGCAGGACGAAGGTCACCGTCGACGGCAAGCCGGCGCGGATCGGGGATGTGAAGCCGGGCTACGTGCTCGTCGCGACCTGGAAGGCAGGTCAACCCGCGCCGACCCTCCGCTTCCTGAGGACGGGTTAGCGACAATGCCCTCCGGCAGCGTCCTCCTCGTCGAGGACGAGGAGAGCCTCGCCTCGCTCGTCGAGGCCTACCTGTCACAGGAGGGGTTCGCGGTCTCGTCGGTGGCCACCGGGGAGGCGGCGCTCGAGCGGATCGAGCTCGAGCCCGTGCGGCTCGTCGTGCTCGACCTGAACCTCCCCGACATGGATGGGATTGACGTCTGCCGCCGGATCCGAGCGCGGTCGTCGGTGCCCGTGGTGATGCTGACGGCGCGAGACGAGGAGGCTGACCTCCTCGTCGGCCTCGGGGCCGGGGCCGATGACTACATCGGCAAGCCCTTCTCCCCGAAGGAACTCGTGGCGCGGATGAGGGCCGTGCTCAGACGCGCCGACCCGGGAGCAGACGAGCGCAGCCTGACCCTCGGCGACGTGGTGATCGACCAGGCGGGCCGCGAGGTTCGAGTCGCGGGCGAGTCTGTTGAGCTGCGACCCAAGGAATTCGACCTGCTCGCGTATCTCGTCGCGAACCGGGGTACCGTCTTTTCGCGTGATGCCCTGCTCGAGCGTGTCTGGGGCTACGACTACGCAGGCGGGACGCGGACGGTGGACGTGCACGTCGCTCAGCTGCGCAGGAAGCTCGACCGGCCCGACCTGATCCGCACGATCCGCGGCGCCGGGTACAAAGCAGTCCAGCGCTGAACGGAAGGCTATGGACAGTCTCCCATGTGAAGTGAGCGTCCGCCCGCGGTGAACTCGCTCCGGGCGCGGGAGTTCGCGGCGATCTCGGTCGCGGTGGTCGCGTCCGTCGGGGTGACCCTCGTGCTCGCAGTGCTGCTCGTGCGGAGCTCGGCGAGGCATGCCGCACTCGACTCGCTGGCCCGGCAGGCGGCGCTGATCGCCGAGCAGCAGCGCGCGTCGTCCGAGGGCGGTCGCCTCACGAGCCTCGGTGCGTTCTTCGACACCCAGCAGGAGCAGCTCGCGATCCTCGGGCTACCGCAGGCGGCCCTGCTCCTTCCGACTGACGGAGGCACGGCCCTCCGCGCAGGGAAGCCAGCGCAGGGCTCGGTCGTCGTGAGCGGCCACCGCTACCTCTACGCGGCCAGACCCGTGCGGAGGCAGGCAGTCGTCCTGCTGCGCTCGACCACACTCGAGGCCTCGGACCTGCACCCGTTCACGATCGCGTTCCTGATCGCGGCGGCGGTCGGCGCCCTGATCGCGGCGGTTGCCGCGTTTCTGGTCGCACGCGCGATCGCACGTCCGATCGAGCGGGTGTCGCAGGCGAGCCTCGCCCTCGCCGCGGGCGAGCGTCCGGGGCCGCTGCCGGTCGAGGGCTCGACCGAGGTCGCCGCGCTCGCCGCCTCGTTCAACAGGCTCGCCACCGACCTCGACCGCGCCCGGGACGCCGAGCGCTCGTTCCTGCTCTCGGTCAGCCACGAGCTCAAGACGCCCCTGGCCGCGATCCGCGGTCACGGCGAGGCGATCCTCGACGGGGTGATGTCGGTGCCCAAGGCCGCCGGCGTCGTCGTCCAGGAGTCCAAGCGGCTCGAGCGGCTCGTGCGCGATCTGCTCGACCTGGCGCGCCTCAACCAGCGCTCGTTCTCGATCCATGCCAGGGAGATCGACCTCACCGCCGTGGTCGCCCAGGCTGTGACGCGGCACGGGCCCGAGGCCACGCGGGTCGACGTCGCGCTCCTCGGCCAGACAAACGGCCGCTCCCCGGCGCTGGCGGATCCCGACAGAACGCTCCAGGTGCTTTCGAACCTCGTCGAGAACGCGATCCGCACGACGCCGGCCGGCGGCTCGGTGACCGTGTCGGCATACCCGGGCGCGATCACCGTCTCCGACACGGGCCCCGGGATCGATGCCGACGAGCTCCCCCACGCCTTCGAGCGGTTCTTCCTTTACACCCGGTACGCCAGCCACAGGGCCGTCGGCACCGGGCTCGGTCTCGCAATCGTGAAGGAGCTGACCGAGGCGATGGGGGGTGGGGTGACGGTCGAGAGCGAGCCCGGGACAGGCACCAGGTTCACCGTTCGGCTGCCCGAGCCGCTCGGGCTGCCTCGTTCGAGCGATCCTTTGTAAATCTTCTTGCCGGTTTGCTTCAGCCGGTGTCCAGGGCTGCCGACGCTCAAAGGGTAAACCGCACCCGGAGCCACACCGGAGGCAGGAAATGAGTGAATTACGCATTCTCGTCATCGATGATGACGTCGTACTTTGCGGGCTCGTTCGCGAGGCACTCGAGCTCGAGGGAATCCACGTCGACGAGGCCCATCACGTTCTCGAGGCCGACAGGATGCTGCACGGGCGCGTGCCCGACGCAATTGTCCTGGACATCGGACTTCCGGGGATCGACGGCCTCTTCTACTGCACCAGGCTGCGCGAGGATCGCACCACGCGCAGCATTCCGATCATCGCGATCAGCGGCTCCGAGCACAACGGAGCGTCGGCGATCGCGGCGGGAGCGACGGCGTTCGTCCTGAAGCCGTTCGACCCGCTCGAGCTGCTGACGCTGCTCGAGCGCGCGATCGGCGTCACCCCACTGACGAATGCCTTCGGGCCCGGCGTCCCGGTCGAAGCGGCGACGGAGAACGCCGCCGAGTTGGGACGTCTGATCGAGATCGGGCGCCGCCGCCACGAGCTGTTCGACGGCGCCTACCGGGCGACTCTCGCAGCTATCGCGGAATCGCTCGAGATCCGAGGGCTCGACTCGACCGCTCATACCCGGCGCGTGACCGCGTACGCGATGCGACTCACGGTCGAGGTCGCGCCCGCGATCTCCGACGACCCGGGTCTTGAGTGGGGCTTCATGTTCCACGACATCGGGAACATCGGCATCCCCGACCGTGTGCTGCTCAAGCGCGGCTCCTTGCGAACCGAGGACTGGCTGTGCCTGCACGAGCACACGACGATCGGGGAGCGACTCCTGCGACGCGTGCCCCTGCTCGAAGGCGAAGGGCTGCGCGTCGTCCGGTCGCATCACGAACGGTGGGACGGGTCGGGCTATCCCGACAAGCTGAAGGGCCCGGAGATCCCGCTCGGAGCGCGGATCTTTGCGGTTGCAGACGCCCTCGACGCGATGACCGACCGCCGGCCCTACCGGCGGCCACTTCGCTGGGAGGCCGCGATGGCCCGCATCTGCAAGGGTGCCGGCAGCCAGTTCGACCCGGACGTCGTCGACGGACTGGTCGCCTGCGAGCCGGACCTGATCGAGATCCGCAATCGCTTCCTCGACACCAGTGGAGACGACCCGGATCCGGCGCTCATCCGCCGTGCACCCGCATCTCCGGCGCTGAGCTGACGACGTTCGAGGTCGAGACCCCGTGCGGGTAGGCGCTCCGGCGCCTACCCTATCGGGATGGCACTGAGGCAGCTCCTCGGGGTCTGTGCCATCGTCGTGACCACCGCGGCAGGGGCCGGGGCCGTTCCGGCACGCCGTCCGCCAACGCCCCTGAAGCTCGTGCTCGCGGCGGTCGACCGGCAGGCGGAGCGTGGGCACCTGAACCCGGCCGACGCAACCCGCTACCGAGCGGTGGCACGGCGCACGGCTCGTCTCGCATCGCTGCTGCCGGAGTCCCGTGCTGCTCCGCTTCACTCGCAGCTCGCCCAGGCGGCCGCGGTGGCGTCGAAGCTGACCGCCCCGCGGGCGCTCGCCGTCTTCGGGCAGCTCGCCGCCAACGACGACTGGTTCGCGCGCCACGGCCCGCCGGCGGCCCAGACGGACATCACCGACGCCGACGGGGTGCTGTATCGCTACTTCCCGGGCCTCGGTTTCGAGTTCCACCCTCTCGGTGACTTCGGCGCGCTCAACAACGTCGCGGCCGGCAAGGACATCGCCGCGACCGCCCGGCTCGCCAGGGCGCTGGCGGCGCGCGGCGTGCCCGAACCCGGTGGAGGCGAAGGCTGGGAGTACTACTTCGACTACTCCGGCGGCGGCGCGCCCTGGCTCTCGGGCTTTGCACAGGCCGTCGCCGCTCAGGCCTTCGCCCGTGCCGCCACGGTGGACACCGCCGACGCCCCGGCGCTCGACGCCGCTGCGCGCGCGGCGTACCGGGCGATTCCGGGTCGGCTCGATCGCCAGACGTCGTTCGGCCCCTGGATCAAGCTCTACAGCTTCGACCGCGCGGTCGTCCTCAACGCCCAGCTGCAGTCGGCGATCTCGCTCGCCTACTACGCGGAGGCGACCTCGGACGGTAGCGCGGGGACTCTGGCGGCGCGGCTCACCACCGCGGCTGCCCGCGCCCTGCCGGCGTTCACCACAGGTTTCTGGTCGTACTATCAGCTTCCGTCCGACCCCTCGCCGGTGCACTACCAGGACTACGTCGTGCAACTCCTCCAGGCGCTCGCGAAACGCGACGACCGCTTCGCGAGCGCGGCGGAGCAGTTCGCGGGCTTCTCGACCGTCCCGCCTAGGTTCAAGCTCGCCGACGCCGGCGTCGGCGCCGTCACGTTCTGGGTCTCGAAGCCGTCGACGGTGCGGATCGCGGCGCTCGGCGGCGTACGAGGCCTGTCGGTCGCAGGCGGCTGGCACACGGTGACGTGGGCCCTGCCTCGCCGGGCCGGGATCTTCCCCATCACGATCCACGCGACCGACTGGGCCGGCAACTCGGCCTCCGTCGACGCGCTTCCGATCGTCCACGTCGCCGCGCCTCCGGCGCCTCACCGGAAGGCCAGGCGGAAGCTCATGCTCAGCGCGGCAGCACAGTCCGAGCCGCCGCTTCTCGTCGGCGCAGGGCTCGACCAGCCTGAACAGGCCTCCCTGGCCACCGCCCAGGGGCTCCAGGCGGTTCGGATGACGCTCGTCTGGCCGGCCGGCGCGTCGGATCCCGATCCCGGCGCGGTCACCGCACTCGGCCGGCTGCCGTCCGGCGCCAACCTCGTGCTCGAGCTGTTCGCATCGCCGCTCCCCTCCGACGACGCCGGGCGGAGCGCACTCGCAGCATACGCGGCGTCGGTCGCCTCCCAGGTACCCACGCTGCGCGACCTGATCCTCGGGCCGGCACCCTCGGTTTCGACGGCACCCGCCTACGAGGCGGCGCTGGGGGCGGTCTACGACGCGGTCAAGGCTGCGGCCCCCGGCGTCCGGGTCGACGCATCGCTCACGGCCCTCGCCGCGGCCTACCGGACCGCCGGTCGGCCGGCGCCCCTGATGGACGAGCTCGCATTCACGCCCGCGCCCGGCGCAGGGAAGAACCTCTGGCCGCTCTCGAGCCTCCCGACCCTGATCTCGACCCTCGGATCCGGGTTCGCGGGCACCGACCAGCCCGGAGCCTCGTTGGCGCTGATCGTCGACGACGTGAGTGCGCCCTCGGCGATCCCGACAGCAGAGCTTCCCCTCTACAGCTCGCCGACGGTCGGAACGACGGGGCTGGAGGAGACGGCACAGGCCGCGTACTACGCCTCGTCCCTCCAGGCGGTCGCCTGCCGCCCGACCGTGGTCGCGCTGCTCCTGACGCGCCTCGTCGACGGTCGGGACCCCGGCGCCCAGTCCGGGCTGTTCTATCCGGACGGGACACCGAAGACGAGCCTCGCCGCGTTCGCGCAGGCAATCTCGACCGCGCAGAGCACCGGGCGGGGGTGCACGCCGGCGTCACCCACGCCGATACCGACGCCGACTCCCATGCCGACGCCGAACCCGGCTCCGCCTCCGACGACGACTCCTTCACCGCCGGTCAAGCCCCAGCCTCCCACCACGCCCGCTCCGGCGGTTGTTCTGGACACCGGCCAGCTGGCGTTCCCCGCACACCTCTCGACGTCGAGCACGCCGAGCGTCCACCTCGGCTGCAGCGCCGCCTGCCTGTACCTGGTCACGCTGCAGCGCGCAAACGACGGGACGCCGGTGCTCGCAGCGCGCGGCTCGATCCCGAAGGCCGGTGCCCGTACGGTCAAGCTCCCGAAGCGGACGATTGCCTCCGGCAGCTATCGCTTCTCGGTCTGGACGGTAGCCGCAGCGAACCCGGGCCCCGTCTCGGTCGACCGGAGTCCGGTCGTCAGCGCCGGCTGAGAGCTCGGTCACCCCATTGACATCGCCGTCGAGCTCCTCGGCACCGTTGTGTGGAAGACGGCCTGTTGGCCCCTCAAGGTCACCGTGACCGTGACGTGGTGTCCGGCGGTCAGCTCGACGTTGTTGCCGTAGTGGTAGTCGGAGGCGCCTTCACCGATGCCTTCCATCGTCGCCACCGGAACGGTCATGAGCAGCGTCTTCGACATCGGATCGGAGATGACGATCGAGGGGTGTGCCACTACGACGCTGCCCCCGGTCGAGCAGATGTGCACCTCGAGGTGCCGCTGACCGGACGGGGAGGTCGTCATCGCGGCCATCCCCCCGGTCATCTGCCCGGAGAGCATCACCTCGCCGCTCTTCGGGTGCCTCGAGGCCACCTGCGCCGGCGTGTACATCGTCTCGGTCGGGCCGATCGACTGCGCGAACACGTACGACCGCGTCTTCACCACCTGCCCCGACGAGCAGGCACCGCGCGTCATGGCGAAGGCGCCGTTCGCACCGATCGCGGCGGTCACGACCAGCGCCACAGACAGAGAGAGGCCAACAGATTTGGGCATTGCGAGCCTCCAGCGAGTCGAGGCTCGAAGGGTAACGGGCGGACACCATTCGCCGCCTTTCTCAGCCGCCTCTTAGGTCGATCTGCTTCACTCGAGGTATGCACATGCTCAGGACATCGGGCCTTGTGGCCGCAGCAGTCTCTGTGATCGCCGTCTCGACCGCGGGCGCCGCGGGAGCGGCAACGACCCGCGCCGCAGCGGCACCAAGCGGCATCGTCGACGTCTACACGAATCTCGGCTATCAGGACGCCCAGGCAGCCGGAACGGGGATCGTGCTCACGAGCTCCGGCGTTGTGCTCACGAACAACCACGTGATTCGGGGCGCCACGACGGTCAAGGCCGTCGACCTCGACAACGGACGCACCTACAAGGCAACCGTGCTCGGCTACACGGTCCACGGCGACGTCGCCGCGATCCAGCTCCAGAACGCATCGGGCCTCGCGACTGCGCCGCTCGGGCACTCGAGCAATCTCAGAGTCGGCGAGTCGGTCACCACGTACGGGAACGCCGGCGGTGCCGGCGGAGCGCCGAGCGCGGCCGCCGGGAAGATCGTCGGGGTCGGGCGCTCGATCACCGCCCGTGACGATTCCGGCAACTCCGAGACGCTCACCGGCCTGATCGAGACCAACGCCACACTTCAGCCCGGTGACTCGGGCGGGCCGATGGTCGACGCCACCGGCCACGTGATCGGCATGGACACGGCCGCCTCGAGCTCGTTCACCTTCGAGTCCCAGGTCAGCCGCGGCTTCGCCGTCCCGATCGACCGGGCCACCAGCATCGTCTCCCAGATCGTCGACGGCCGAAGCTCGGCGACGATCCACATCGGAAAGACCGCGTTCCTCGGCCTGAGCGTTCAGAGCAGCGACCCGTTCTTCGGGCAGGGCGAGCCCGGCGCCTCCGGGCTCGTGATCACCGAGATCGTCCCCGGCTCACCGGCAGCCCGGATCGGGCTCAACCCGAGCGACGTGCTCACTAAGTTCGACGGGAAGACGATCACCACCCCTGGGAGCCTGACGGCGCTGATGGTGACGAAGTCGCCCGGTCAGACCGTGCAAATCCACTGGGTCGACGCCTACGGAACCGCGCACACCTCGACGATCACGCTCGCAAGCGGTCCCCCGCAGTAGCGATCAGCCGGACGGCTGCTCGCGGCTGGCCTGGATCCCGGCGTCGATCAGCGAGTTGACTGCCCAGTTGATCAGCCACACGAGGAAAACGGTGCCGACATAGCTCCAGAAGCCGTGCACCGAGAAGCCGGGCGTGACCCAGGCGGCCAGGGCGACCATCCCGATGTTGATCAGCAGGTAGAAGAGCCCGAGGGTGAGGATCACGAGCGGCAGGGTCAGAATCGTCAGCACCGGTTTGAGGATCGCGTTCGCGAGCCCGAGGGCGGCGGAGCCGATCAGGTAGGCCCAGAAGCCGTGGATCTCGACGCCCGCGAAGATCCGCCCCGCGGCCCAGAGCGCAAGCGCGTTCGCGCCGAGCGCGACGGCGAGACCGAACCAGCAGCCCATCGGCGGGCAGTCTACGAGCTTCAACCGGGTGCGCTTGTACTGCAAGTTGCGAGGATTGCGACTTGCAACAACGCGTCAGAGTCGCCCTCGACTACCGGCGGTGCGCTAACCTCGAAGGTGCTAGGGGTTGTCCTCCAAGGAGGTGCGCTTGGAGTTGATTCCACCGGACAGCGAGCTGGCGGTAGACGCCACTCCGGCCTGACGGTTTCTAGAGCCGAGACGGGCCGAAGAGAACTCCGCCGCGACGACGCGATCTTCTGCTCCGGCGCCACCAAGAGCCAGGCGCGGAACGCGAGACGAGCCGTCGCGGCAGGCGGAATGAACAGAGCGGGTGCGCCCAACTTACGGGGCGCACCCGCCGGCGGGTACACGAGCTCGGAGCCTCGCCGGAGCCCGGCCGCCTGCATTCGGCGTCCGGCGGTTACGTGTGGCGAGACGCCGGCAGGAACCCCTGCTATGGTCAGTGTATGGCAGGAAAATCGTTCGTATGCACGGTGTTTGCTGCGCTGGCGGTGAACGGGATCGCCACCGGGTCGCGTGAGACGGTGCCCGACCCGTGTGTCTCGGTGTCGCCCCAGGTGGTCGCCTCGGCGCTCGGCCTCAAGCAGCCGCCGAAAACGTCCGAGGCCATGATCCCGACGGCGTCGACCTGCTCCTACACCGGGGTCCTGCTCACGGTCTCGGTGGGCTCGACCGCGATCACGAATCCGGCGCCGCCGAAGAAGGTGGTGAAAGTGAAGGGACTGCCGAACGGCCAGTACATGACGTACTCCGGATCGACCCAGAGCCAGGTCACGTTCTTCAAGGGCACGGCGGCTACCGGCACGTACGGGGTGATCCGCAACTTCGGCAAGATCAGCGAGGCCAAGCTGGTCCACTTTGCGAAGCTTCTGTACGCCGCGGTTAGCGGCAGTGCCACCCCGGGCGGCGGGATCGTTCCACAGGGGTAGTAATGGCGGCGGCCCGAACCTGAGCCGTCGATCGTCGGAGCGGGCCGCCGCCCCTGTCTCTACGCCGTCGGCGCTGCCGGTCCTGCCAACGGCCCGGGACCGACGAGCTCGTTCGGCCGCGCAACGCGCACCAGCGTGCAATCCTGGACCTCCTCGTGGCAGCACAAACACCCACTCACGAGGTCGTGCTCGTCCGCCATGCCGAGACCGAGTGGAGCCTCGCCGGGCGCCACACGGGTCGCACGGACGTTCCACTGAGCGAGGCGGGCCGGCTCCGGGCCCTGGCGCTCGGGAGGGCTCTCGCGGGCCGTCCGTTTTCGCTCGTACTCACGAGCCCGCTCTCCAGGGCCGCAGAGACGTGCCGGCTCGCGGGGTTCGAGGCCGCGCGGCAGCGCGACGACCTCCTCGAATGGGACTACGGCGACTACGAGGGACGAACGACGGCCGAGATCCGCGGCGAGCGGCCCGGCTGGAGCATCTGGGACGAGGGCGTTCCGGGAGGCGAGACGATCGCGGAGGTCGCGGCCCGGGTCGACCGAATCATCGGCGAGCTCCGCTCCGCGGGCGGGGACGCCGTCGTGTTCGCCCACGGCCACGTCCTCCGCGTTCTCGCCGCGCGCTGGCTCGGGCTCGAGCCGTCAGGCGGAAAACTGTTCGCACTCGGCCCCGGGACGATCAGCACCCTCGGCTACGAGCATGACTACGCCGTGCTCCGCTCCTGGAATCAGCCCTGCCTCGTACGCCCCTGAGGCCGACCCCGGCCCCTGCGTACTTTTCCGGTACGTGTCTCGGCGCATCTGCGGATGCGGCCTGCGGCACCCGGAAGGACCCTCGTATCAAGGCCGGTGTATCGAGTTAGGGAAGGTGAGATGCAGTCGTTGCCGATCGAGCCAGGGGCCGTCCGTGGGCCCGGAACGCTGCAGCTTCGTCCGATCGAGATCAACCGGTACGCGACGCCGTTCGCGGCCGAGCGCGCCCGCCGGGGCGACCCGGCACTGGTGAGCGTCCTCCGGAACATGGTCCTGATCCGCGAGGTCGAGACCATGCTGAACGGAATCAAGCGGGAGGGCAAGTACGGAGCGATCTCGTACGCCTACCGCGGCCCGGCGCACCTTTCCGTCGGCCAGGAAGCCGCAGCCGCCGGGCAGGCACTCGCGCTGACGCTCGACGACCATACGTTCGGAAGCCACCGCAGTCATGGCGAGATCCTGGCGCGGGGGATGGCGGGCATCGACGCCGCGGGCGAGCACGAGCTCGAGCGGATCATGGCCACGTACCCCGAGACCACTGCCGTCGTCGAGCGGTGCCTGCCATTCTCCGACGTGAGGACGAAGGCGAGGAGCTTCCTCGTCTACGGGCTGATCGCCGAGATATTCGGGCGGTCGACAGGCTTCAACAAAGGGGTGGGCGGAAGCATGCACGCCTTCCTGATGCCACTCGGGATCTACCCGAACAACGCGATCGTCGGAGGCTCAGCAACGATTGCGGCCGGCGCAGCGCTGTTCAAGTGCCTTCAAAGCCGACCGGGGGTTGCGGTCGCGAACATCGGCGACGGCTCGTCCGCCTGCGGACCGGTGTGGGAGGCCATGAACTTCTCCGCGATGGCCCAGTTCCGGACACTGCTCGACGACGAGCACCGCGAAGGGTTGCCGGTGATCTTCTTCTTCATGAACAACTTCTACGCCATGGGCGGTCAGACGATCGGCGAGACGATGGGCCTCGAGCACGTGAGCCGGATCGGCGCAGGCATCAACGCCGAGAACATGCACGCGGAGACGATCGACGGAATGAACCCTCTCGCGGTCGCCGATGCGGTAGAGCGCGCGAAGGAGCACATTGCGAGCGGCACAGGACCTGCTCTGATCGACTGCCAGTGCTACCGGTTCAGCGGCCACTCGTCGAGCGACGCCTCGACGTACCGGACGCGCGAGGAGGTCGAGCTGTGGCGCGCGGTCGACCCGGTGCCGCGATTCAGAGAGCTGCTCGTCGGCGAGAACGTCGTGACGACCGCAACCGCCTCGGAGCTCGACGACTGGGCCTCGGAGCTCGTCGCCGAGGCGACACGCGCAGCCGTGGATCACGAGCTGTCGCCGAGCCTCTCCGTGGACGAGATCGAAGGGCTCACGTTCAGCAACCACCTCGATGACGCGCGATCGGCGCCTCCCGGGGAACTGCTCGTCGCACCGCAGGAGATCCGCCGGCTCGACGAGCTGAGCCACCGGCCCAGAGCCGCGGCCGCGAGCGACGGCAGCCCCGTGCAGCTGCGCGACGCCCTGTACGAGGCGATCGTCGAACGCCTCGTCGCCGACGACCGGCTGGTGGTCTACGGCGAGGAGAACCGCGACTGGGGCGGCGCCTTCGGGGTGTACCGCGGCCTCACGGAGATGCTTCCCTACCGTCGCCTGTTCAACGCGCCGATCTCGGAGGCCGCGATCGTCGGCTCGGCGGTCGGGTACGCGATGGAAGGGGGTCGGGCCCTGGTGGAGCTCATGTACGCCGACTTCATGGGCCGGGCCGGCGACGAGCTCTTCAACCAGCTCCCGAAGTGGATCGCGATGTCCGGCGGCACGCTCCGGCTCCCGGTCGTGGTGCGCGTGTCGGTCGGGAGCGCATACGGCCCCCAGCACTCCCAGGACTGGACAGGGCTCGTGGCGCACATCCCCGGGCTCAAGGTCGTCTATCCCGTCACCCCGTACGACGCAAAGGGGCTCATGACCGCAGCGCTGGCCCAGGACGATCCGGTGATCTTCTTCGAAAGCCAGAAGCTGTATTCCGTAACCGAGTACCTCAGGCCCGGCGGCGTGCCGGCAGGGCACGTCTACGTCCCGATCGGCTCACCGCGGATCGTTCGCGACGGGCACGACGTGACCCTGCTCACGGTAGGGCCGACGCTCTATCGCGCACTCGAGGCCGCGTCGGAGCTCTCGCGCCGGTACGGGGTCGAGGCCGAGGTGATC
>Ga0335079_10007522_pt1 | contig 12393 bp, 10 predicted proteins | sample Lox_Sample_33_FD_206719 | JGI IMG/M metagenome (GOLD analysis project Ga0335079, IMG submission 206719) | Soil microbial communities from Loxahatchee National Wildlife Refuge, Florida, United States - Lox_Sample_3.3 | ecosystem: Environmental > Terrestrial > Soil > Wetlands | place: USA... | reverse complement strand
GGACGTAAAAAATGCCGGCTCGACGGCGAGTGATGAAGTTGTCGAAGTGTATCTCACGCATCCCGGAGCTGAAGGTGCACCGATACGGGCGCTGGCTGGATTTAAGCGCGTTCATTTGGAACCGGGTGAGACGCAAAAAGTACAGGTCAAAATTCCAAATCGAAATTTAAGTTATGTTGACGAAGGCGGAACGAGAAGAATCACGCCGGGAAAAGTCGAAGTCTGGGTCGGAGGCGGTCAGCCTGTGGAACGTGAAGGCTTGCCGAAGACGGCGGGAATTTCAGGATCGTTCCAGATCGCCGGCCAGGCCGTACTGCCGAAATAGCGATCGGCGCCGTGCTAGTCCTCCATGTGGTTACCCGGTGTAACTCAGTGTCCTTTGTGGTTAGCTTTAGAAGCCTTACCACAGAGGACACTGAGTCACACGGAGGAAAACACACAGAGACTTACTTCTCTATCACTCGCGGAATATAAAAGCGGAAGAACAGCTCCGGATCAGAATCGAGACATACCTGTGCGTTGGGAACTCCGGCTGTTGGCCGCGTGAACCCTTTGTCATCGACGACGATGTGCATCGGCGTCACCGGACACAGATCAGGCTTGTCGATGAAGGCAATCGTCATCGCATCAAACAGAGTCGGCGTCTCTTGTTCCCATTCGTTGTAGAGCAGAGTCAATTGATCGGTCAGCGGCGTAGCAGCCTTAAACACGATGGCGCGCTTCACTTCATCTAATTTCAGTTGCGTCGAATCGAGCGGCATTATGAAAACCGGCACGCCGGATGCCAGCAGCTTTCGCATCGACAGCACGTCGAGTTTGACGTTCCATTCTGCGTCTGGCCCGTGCGGCTTTGTGTAGCCGAGATCGCCATACCCGCGATAGATCGATCCGCCCATCATGACCACGCGCTTCAGCTGGCGAAACGTCTGCGGATCTTTGTCGATCATTGCGCCCACATTTCCCAGAGCGCCGATTGTCACCAGTGTAATCTCGCCGGGGTTTTTGCGAATCTGGTCAAGTATGAAATCGACCGCTTGCGGATGCGACTTGGGCGCGAAGTGCCAGCCTTCGGCATAGGCGCGCTGGCTAAAATTGGTTTGAATCTTCGGATCGTGGACTCCGACTGTGACCGGAATGTCCTCGTGCCCGGCTTCGCCCAGCAACCGATCGAGTAGCTTGGCACGGGTCTCTACATCTCCGAACGTTGTAGAAATACCGAGTATCTGCACCTCCGGGCTGCGCAAGGCCAGCGCTACTGCGAACGCGTCGTCAATGTCATCGCCGATGTCGGTATCGATGATGATCTTTTGCGGGCTAGACGTAGCGGCAGACTGCGGAGTTTGCGCCGGACAGAAGCTGGAGAGTGAAAGCAGAAATAAAAGACAAAATATTCTGGGGCAGGTTCCTGGTTTCGACATGAGATATGAGTATGTCACAACAGCACGGCACCTTCGTGTGCCTTCGTGTCCTTTGTGGTTATTTCTTTTTGAACGACATTTTGAATCACGATCACGAAGGAGACCCTTCGACGTCGCTCAGGGCAGCTCCGGTACACGAAAGAATTCAAGGGCCCCGCGCTTTACCGATTTCGCTTCGTTCTATAGAATCAGAAGTTTGCTGCCTGCAAGTTTTGCCGCAAGCGTGCCCCGCCTTCGGGAAGCAGAATGAAAATTCACGAATATCAAGCCAAAGCAATTTTGAAGAAGTATGGCGTCGCTGTCCCCCGCGGTGAAATGGCGGAGACTTGCGAGCAGGCAGAAGCCGCGGCCAGGAATCTGTTCGACTCGGGAGCAAGCGGCGTCGTTGTAAAAGCGCAAATTCATGCCGGGGGCCGCGGCAAAGGCGGCGGCGTGAAGATTGCAAAATCGGTCGAAGAAGCTGCCGATCTCGCCTCGAAAATGCTTGGCATGACTCTTGTCACTCATCAGACCGGGCCCGAAGGCCGCATCGTGCGCCGGTTATTGATTGAAGAAACTCTGCCGATCGAACGCGAACTTTATCTCGGCATCGTGCTCGATCGCGCGGAAGCCAAGCCGGTGTTCATGGCGTCGCAGGCGGGAGGCATGGAAATCGAGCAGGTCGCAGCGGAAAACCCCGATGCGATTCTGAAAGACTACATCACTCCCGGTCTCGGCCTCGAAGCATTCCAGGCACGCAAACTCGCCTTCCAACTCGGACTCAAGCCGCAGCAGATCAATCAGGCGGTGCAGTTCATGACTGGACTGTATAAGGCCTTCGAAGAAACCGATTCTTCGCTGATGGAGATCAATCCATTCATCACCTGCACGGATGGCCGCCTGTTCGCCCTCGACGCCAAGATGAACTTCGATGACAACGGCCTCTTCCGCCATCCAGAACTGAAGGAACTGCGTGATATCACCGAGGAAGATCCGCTCGAAGTCGAGGCTTCGAAATACAGCCTGAACTACATCAAGCTCGATGGCAACGTCGGCTGCATGGTGAATGGCGCCGGTCTCGCCATGGCCACCATGGACATCATTAAATACGCCGGCGGCATGCCGGCGAACTTCCTCGATGTGGGCGGCGGCGCTAACGCCGAGCAGGTAACGCACGCGTTCGAAATTCTGCTGAGCGATAAAAATGTGAAGGCGGTACTAATCAACATTTTTGGCGGGATCCTTCGCGTGGATACCCTGGCGCGCGGGGTGGTCGAGGCCGCAAACAAGACACACATTCAGCTTCCGGTCGTGTTGCGCCTCGAAGGAACGAACGTCGAACAGGGAAGAGAAATTCTGAAGCAGTCGGGATTAAATTTCATTGTTGCGGAGACGATGAAAGACGCGGCAGAGAAGGTAGTTGCGGCAGCGGCAAGCGCTTAGTCGTGGTTTGTTAAGTGATGTCATTCCGAACTGTCGAGCTTGCTCGATGGTGAGGAATCCGCTTTCTCATGCCGAACAGCAGGTTTCTCGTTGTCTCGCTTGCACTCGACTCCTCGAAATGACAGCGCTTTAGGTCTGGAAAAGGTCAATGAGCATTCTCGTAGACAAATCGACCCGCGTTATCGTCCAGGGCCTCACCGGCCGCGAAGGAACATTTCACGCCAATGCCTGTGGCGAGTACGGAACCAAAATTGTCGGCGGAGTCACTCCTGGCAAAGGCGGCACCACGCACGAAGGCTGGCCGGTCTTCAACACTGTGCAGGAAGCCGTCGATAAAACCGGCGCCGACGCCTCCGTCATTTTTGTGCCCCCACCCTTTGCCGCCGACGCCATCATGGAGGCCGCCGACGCCGAGATCGAACTGATCATCTGCATCACGGAAGGCATTCCCGTGCTCGATATGGTCCGCGCCTGGGAGTTCCTGCAAACCCGCCGCGCCCGCCTGATCGGTCCAAACTGCCCCGGAATTATTTCTCCGGGCAAATGCAAGATTGGAATCATGCCCGGTCATATTCATCGCGAAGGCCCGATCGGAATCGTTTCGCGCTCCGGCACGCTGACTTACGAAGCGGTTTATCAGCTCACTACGCGTGGCATCGGGCAGTCTACTGCGATCGGCATCGGCGGCGATCCCATCATCGGCACGAATTTCGTGGATGCGCTCGATCTGTTCAATCGCGATCCGCAGACTGAAGCCGTGATTATGATCGGCGAAATCGGCGGCAATGCGGAAGAAACCGCCGCCGAATTCGTGAAGGCGCGCATGAAGAAGCCGGTGATCGGCTTTATTGCTGGCCAGACCGCTCCTCCTGGGCGCCGCATGGGACATGCCGGGGCGATCATCTCCGGCGGGCATGGCACGGCATCCGAAAAAATCAAAGCCATGGAAGCCGCCGGCATTCGCGTATGCAAGTCGCCGGCTGAAATTGGGGACACAGTTGTCGCGGCACTGGGGAGCAAAGTCAGCGCGTGATTCTGTATTTTCCGGCGAACCCCTGGTTAAACTCGGCGCACTCTGCGGTAAAGCTTTAGACCGCAGAGATCGCGAAGAACGTCGTCGAGAACGGAGAGAAGCGCTCGACTAAAGACATCTATGAAAACCTTGCAACGCACTCTCACCATCATCAAACCCGACGCAGTCCGCCGTAATGCGGTTGGCGACATTATCGAGCAATTCGAGAAGAACCACTTCCGCATTCTCGCCATGAAGATGCTCGAGATTTCCAAGCACCAGGCCGAGCACTTCTATGCTGTCCATGCCAACAAAAGCTTCTTCAACTCGCTCACCGATTTCATGTCGAGCGGGCCAATCGTCGTGCTTGCGCTTGAAAAAGAAAACGCCATCGCCGATCTGCGAAAGCTCATGGGGGCGACGAATCCTGCCAACGCCGAGGAAGGCACGATCCGCAAGAAGTGGGCGGCGAGCATCGAACACAACGCGATTCATGGATCAGATGCAGAAGACACGGCACGCTTTGAGTTGAGTTTTTTCTTCGCAGGATACGAACTAACGCAGTAAAGCGCGCGCCCGCGACGACATCATGGGTGGGAACGGGCAGATAAAAAGTTTAATTTAGCAGCTCAAACAAATTTCCCTCGATTCGATCGGCAACTTTCGGCAGCTCCTTCTTCGCGTACTGTAAAAAATGCGGAGCGGCGCGATGGGCCTCGAGCGCAGCGTCATCTTTATATTGCTCATAAACAAAGAAGCGGCGCGGCTCGGTGCGATGCCGATGCACCTGATACATAACGCAACCCGGCTCGTTGCGCGACTCGGCCGTCAACTTCGAGAACAGGTCTGAGACCCGCGATTCGTGGCCCGTCTTGGCCACCCACGTGACTGCAAGTACGACCATCTTCTCTCCCCTTTATGAAGCCGCGGTCGCCGGCGAATGCGCCGTCATTTCTTCCAGCGCAATGGCGAACTCGTCGACAAAGATTGTTTCCTCGCGCCCCGGGCCGGTCGAGATCATGCCGATTCGCGTTCCGGTCTCCTTCTCGACGAACGACAAATATTCGCGCGCCGTTTTCGGCAGCTTTGTGAATTCGGTTATGCCTTGCGTAGACGACTTCCATCCCGGCATCTTCTTAAACACGCACTCAATCTTCTCCCACTCACTTGCGTCCGCCGGAATCTCGTCTGTGCTTTTGCCGTTGACCTTGTATCCCACGCACACCGGAATTTCGTCCAGTTCATCGAGCACGTCGAGTTTGGTGACCACCAGCCACGCTGTGCCATTGATCATGCCTGAGTAGCGCAGCAGCGGAAGATCGAGCCAGCCGCAGCGCCGCGGGCGACCGGTCACCGCGCCGAATTCGTTGCCGCGCTTGCGGATCAGATCACCGATGGAATCGAAAAGCTCCGTCGGAAACGGGCCTTCGCCGACGCGCGTGCAATACGCTTTGGTCACGCCGATCACAGAATCAATCGCGGTCGGGGCCACGCCGGTTCCGATCACTGCGCCGCCAGAAGTCGCACTCGACGATGTAACAAACGGATAAGTCCCATGGTCGATATCGAGCATCGTCCCCTGCGCGCCTTCAAACATGATGGAATGCCCTTCGTCCCTCGCCCGATTCAGCAACGCCGCCGTATCACAAACGAAAGACGCGAGCTTGCGCGAAGCTTCCGCATACTCCGTATACATTTTGTCCGCATCGAGCGGCTCGGAGTTGAACAACGCGTGCGCGATCATGTTCTTTTCGCGGACCGCATTTTCCACGTGCTTCTTCAGCAAGTCAAGATCCAGCAGGTCGACTACTCGTAGTCCGCGCCGTCCGGCTTTGTCTTCGTACGCCGGACCGATCCCGCGCGATGTGGTCCCGATCTTCACCCGGCCGGGAGCATTCTCCGAAGCCAGCTCAATCATGCGATGGTAAGGAAGAATCACATGTGCGCGGTTGCTGACGAATAGATTGCCATCCACCTTCACCCCTGCTTCTCTGAGCGCCGAGACTTCTTTCAGGAACGCGATCGGATCAAGCACAACACCGTTGCCGATCACACTGCGGCAGCCGGGGCGCAAAACTCCACAGGGCACAAGCTGCAATACGAATCGCTTGCCCTTGATAATGACCGTGTGTCCGGCGTTGTGGCCGCCCGCATAACGCACCACGACCGAGAATTTCTCGGAGAGCACGTCGACGATTTTGCCCTTGCCCTCATCTCCCCACTGGGCGCCGACCACGACCGCAGTTTTTCCCTTCCTCAATGCGACTCCTGACACGTGCCTCACTATATTCTGAGTTTTTATACACACACCCGCGGCGCTGCGAAAAGCAAGAAAGTCTGGGATTTACCGGGGTAGAGGTGTACTTAGAATGATAACTCGCAGGGCAAATCGCGGCCAAGTGAATAAAGCTGGGCACGATGGTATCAATTACCGGCACTTCGATTGACGCTCTCGCCGCCCGAATGCTATAAAAGTCTGTCTTATGCGGCTCTGCCGAGGGAGGATCCAGCTCCCACCTGACAGGCGGAACGCATCAAAACGTCCGACGCGGCCAAATCAGCACTCCCTCATTGTGGTGGAAGCGTGTTCGGAAGGCGGCATTGCGCTCCCGAGCCTTGGCGCATCTGCAAGGCGCGAGAAAATCAGCCGCGGAGAAATAGCCGGAACCCGTAATCATCGTTCGCACAAATTAGCGGAGAAACTCATGCATATTGGTTTGCACAGGATTGCGTCCACATCAAGCCGGATTGTGAAGTCTGCTGCCGTTTTACTTTCCTTTCTTGCACTCGCCGGATCGGCTCTTGCCCAGCCGGAACAGGTCAGCGGCGAAGCTAACCTGAAATTGCCCGATCTTTCGAGCGTCAGCTTCCTGGGTATGAATGGTCACAACCTGCTCCTCATCGGAATTGTCTTCTGCATTTTTGGGCTCTGCTTCGGGCTCGCGATTTATTCGCGGCTCAAAAATCTGCCGGTGCATCGCGCTATGCGCGAAATGTCGGAACTGATTTATGAGACCTGCAAAACTTATCTCATTACCCAAGGTAAGTTCCTGCTCCTGCTCTGGGCGTTCATTGCCATCATCATCCTGCTCTACTTCGGAGTTCTCCTTAAGTACGAAGCAGCTCGCGTTCTCATCATTCTGGCATTCAGCGTGATCGGAATCGCCGGCAGCTATGGAGTGGCCTGGTTCGGAATCCGCGTGAACACATTCGCAAATTCCCGCACGGCATTCGCCAGCCTCGGTGGCAAACCATATCCCATTTATCGCATTCCGCTTTCCGCTGGGATGAGCATTGGCATGATGTTGATCAGCGTCGAACTGCTGATGATGCTGATCATTCTCCTGTTCGTGCCCGGTGACTATGCCGGGCCCTGCTTCATCGGCTTTGCCATTGGTGAGTCCCTCGGCGCAGCGGCGCTTCGTATCGCTGGCGGAATTTTCACCAAGATCGCCGATATCGGCTCCGACCTGATGAAGATCGTCTTCAAAATCAAAGAAGACGACGCACGCAACCCCGGCGTGATTGCAGACTGCACCGGCGACAACGCAGGAGACTCAGTCGGCCCCTCGGCGGACGGTTTCGAAACTTACGGAGTCACCGGCGTCGCGCTCATCACTTTCATTCTGCTCGGCGTGAAAAGTCCAGTGGTGCAAGTTGAGCTGCTGGTCTGGATCTTCGTCATGCGCGTGGCCATGTTGGTTGCCAGTGCGGTCGCGTACTTTGCTAATTCAGCCATCGCCAAAGCACGCTATGCCGATTCGAATGACATGAGCTTCGAAGCGCCGCTGACTTCCCTGGTGTGGATCACTTCTTTTGTTTCCATTGGACTGACCTATCTGATTTCGTACTACATCATTCCTGATCTCGGCGGCGATGCCACCCAGTGGTGGAAGCTGGCAACCATCATCTCCTGCGGAACGCTGGCGGGCGCGATCATCCCCGAGCTTGTAAAAGCCTTCACCTCGGTTGAGTCACGCCACGTCAAGGAAGTCGTAACTTCAGCCCAGGAAGGAGGCGCGTCGCTGGGAATTCTGTCCGGTTTCGTGGCGGGTAATTTCTCCGCCTACTACCTCGGTGGCTCGATGGTCATCCTAATGGCCATCGGTTATTACGTCACTACGATTCCTCCCCTCCTGGGCAATCTCATGATCGCCGCTCCAGTGTTCGCCTTCGGCTTAGTCGCATTCGGTTTCCTGGGCATGGGCCCGGTCACCATCGCGGTGGATTCTTATGGCCCGGTCACCGATAACGCGCAGTCGATCTACGAGCTGTCGCTTATCGAAAACGTCCCGGTGAGCGAGATTAAGCGGGACTTCAATATCGACGTGAACTTCGATCGCGCCAAGCACCTGCTCGAAGCAAACGACGGTGCCGGAAACACGTTCAAAGCGACTGCCAAACCGGTGCTCATCGGTACGGCGGTTGTGGGCGCGACTACGATGATTTTCTCCATCATCATGGCGCTGACCAACGGCCTGACCGCCAATGTCGATAAACTCTCCCTTTTGCACGCGCCCTTTGTCTTGGGACTCATCACCGGCGGCGCCATGATTTACTGGTTCACCGGATCATCCACGCAGGCTGTAACCACAGGCGCCTACCGGGCCGTCGAGTTCATCAAGGCAAACATTCGGCTGGAAGGGGTCGAAAAAGCGTCGGTTGCTGACAGCAAGAAAGTCGTGCAGATTTGCACACAATACGCGCAGAAAGGCATGCTCAACATCTTTCTCGCGGTCTTTTTTGCGACGCTGGCTTTTTCTTTTATCGAACCGTTCTATTTCATCGGCTACTTGATCTCGATCGCCACATTCGGTTTGTACCAGGCCATCTTCATGGCTAACGCCGGCGGCGCCTGGGATAACGCTAAGAAGATTGTCGAAGTCGAGTTGAAGCAAAAAGGGACCGCGCTGCACGACGCCACCGTCGTTGGCGATACGGTTGGCGATCCGTTCAAGGACACTTCTTCGGTCGCCTTGAATCCGGTCATCAAGTTCACCACCCTCTTCGGACTTCTGGCGGTTGAACTGGCGGTTGAGTTGGCGTCGAAGAATGGTACGCTCACCCACGTGCTGGCTCTGGTCTTCTTCCTGATCTCGTATTTCTTCGTCTATCGCTCGTTTTATGGAATGCGGATCGGAGTGGAAGCACGCGCGCAGGAAGTTACCGCTACAGCCGATTAATCGCGATTCGTTAGACACGTGCAGCAGCAGGATTCAATCTGCTGCTGCAGATCATCCCACGAAGTTCGTCAGTGTCCCAATCCCCTCGATTGAGATGCGAATCTCGTCGTCATGCGCAAGCGTAAAGCTGTCCGGCGGGACGATTCCTGTCCCTGTCAGCAGAAAGCATCCATTCGGAAAAGAATTGTCACGAAAAAGATAATCGACCAGCGTCTCCGGATCGCGCTTAAGCTCATTCAGCGTGGTGCGCCCGGTAAATGCCGTCTTGCCATTGCGCAAAATTTCCAGCCAAATTTCCGTTGTCCTCGGCAGCGGATCAGATGCAACCAGCACGCACGGTCCCAGCGCGCAACTGCGGTCGTAAACTTTGGCCTGCGGAAGATAGAGCGGGTTCTCGCCTTCAATATCGCGCGAGCTCATATCATTCCCGACCGTGTAGCCGAGAATCTTTCCCCGCGGGCTCACCATCAGCGCCAGCTCTGGCTCGGGCACCGACCATTTCGCGTCCCGCCGAATCGCTACCTTCGCACCCGGGCCAGCCACCCGGTGCGGCGTGGCTTTGAAGAACAGCTCCGGACGCTCCGCTTGATACACCCGGTCATAAAAGTCCCCGCCGCCGGCCGGTTCCGATTCTTCGATGCGTGCATCGCGGCTGCGATGGTAAGTCACTCCCGCAGCCCACACTTCCTGTGAACCGATGGGTGCGAGCAGGCCGTCTGTGCTTGGTGCCGAATCCGCCGCCCGTGAATTTCCGATAACATCGCGCAGCCAACCTGCAAGATCGTCCCCCGTGATCAACTCATCCCATGAAGAATTTCCCAGTGAATGCCAGCGGTTCTGGTACTCAACCACACAACCCGACTTTGTGTTGTAGAGCCTCATTTCACCCCGAGTGCCGAATGTGCAGCACGTCACCGTCTTGGACGACGTAGTCCTTCCCTTCGAGGCGCAAAATACCCTTGGCGCGGGCGTTCGCTTCAGAGCCCGCTTCGAGCAATTGGTCCCAGCGGATGGTCTCAGCGCGGATGAAATGCTTTTCTAAATCAGAATGAATCGCGCCCGCGGCTTGCACTGCACGTGTATTCACGGGAATGGTCCAGGCGCGGCATTCGTCTTCTCCGACCGTAAAAAATGAGATGAGGCCGAGTAGCGCGTAGGTCGTGCGAATCAGACGTGTGAGACCGCTCTCTTTCAACCCGTAGCTGGAGAGGAATTCGGCGGCATCGGCATCGCTCATCTCGGAAAGCTCGGCTTCCACTTTGCCGCAAATGGCAGTCGCCCCTGCTTGTGTGGGGACGGGCGCCCCCGCCCGTCCCCCCGAACTGGGCTCGGCGATCAACATGTCAACACCATACTTCTGCACTGCGACTTCCAGGTCCTGGCCCAGTTCCGAGCTCTCGCCGATGTTCAGTACGTAAAGAATCGGCTTCTCGCTCAGAAACATAAATCCGCGAAAGCGCCTTTTGTCCTCGGGCGTCATTTCCAGTTCGCGCAGCGGGCGCTCGGTTTCAAGATGAGCCTTGGCCCGCTTGAGCAACTCGAATTCTTTTTCGAGATCGGCTGAGCGCATCTTCTTCAAATCTTTTTCCACGCGCTCGAGGCGTTTTTCGATCTGCCCGAGGTCGCTGACCATCAGATCGAACTCGACATTCTTAATGTCGCGAAGCGGATCAACCGGCCCAACGTGCGGAATCGATTCGTCTTCGAACGCCCGCACCACGTGCGCGAGTGCATCGACCTGCCGCAGGTGCCCGATGTATCCCGATTCCTTCAGCGCCTCCTGGCCGATCGCGCCGACATCGACGTAATCGACCGATGCGTGCGTCAACTTCTTCGGATTAAAAACTGCGGCCAACCGGTCGAGTCGGTCGTCTGGAACTTTCGCGACTCCGACGTGCGCTTCACGCGGATTGGCGTGCGCCTGCGGGAGATTCGCCTTCGTGAGAATCCGAAATAAAGATGTCTTGCCCACCTGTGGCAGGCCAATGATGCCAGTTTTCATAAAACAAGCTTCTAGCTACTAGCTCTTCCTAGCTCCCAGCTTTTCGAGGAAATTGCTGATGTTCAGATAAACAAATGTCAGGTTGCGGCCGGAACCAAATGGATATGTTTCTTCTCGGCAGGTTCCGGTTCCTCTGTTCCGGCATCGGATTCGACTGTCTGCTGATCGACCCAGGCTTTTGCGATTCCGACGGCCAATGCACGCACGCGCGCAATCACTCCCACGCGTTCGGTCACCGAGATTGCTCCTCGAGCGTCGAGGATATTGAACAAGTGAGAACACTTCAGGCAAAGCTCGTAAGCGGCAAGTATCGGCTTGCGCAGCACGCGCGCCATTGCATCGCGACCGCCATCCGCCATTGCCACCGATGGCGAAACCGCACCGCCTCCTGCTTTGAGCGAGTCCAGGTTCGCACGCACGTCGGTTAACAGGGCTTTGCACTCTGCCTCATACAACTCAAAATGCTTCCAGGTCTTCTCCACATCTGCCGCTTCAAAGTTGTACACCGACATCTGCAGCTCATCCGCGAGACGAACATCGCCATATTTGGTCGCGTGGCCCGATGCCGGATCACGCGCCCACACAATGTCATAAATCGAATCCACATCCTGCAGAAACGCCGCGATTCGCTCGAGACCGTAGGTCAACTCGGCAGAGATCGGATTGAGATCGATACCGCCGCACTGCTGGAAATATGTAAATTGCGTGATCTCCAGGCCGTCGAGCATCACCTGCCATCCAATGCCCCAGGCGCCAAGCGTCGGCGACTCCCAGTTATCTTCTTCGAACTTGATGTCGTGCTGCCGCAGGTCAATTCCCATCGCGCCTAGCGATTCGAGATATAACTCCTGAACATTTACGGGCGGCGGCTTCAAAATGACCTGCAACTGCATGTGCTTATAGAGCCGGTTGGGATTTTCCCCGTAGCGCCCATCCGCAGGACGACGCGAAGGCTGCACGTAGGCGACCTTATATGGCCGCGGCCCAAGCACGCGGAGAAACGTTTCGGGCGCCATCGTTCCCGCGCCAACTTCAAGATCATATGGCTGCTGCAACACGCACCCGCGCTCTGCCCAGAAGGTCTGCAGGCGCAGGATAAGTTCCTGAAAGGTGAGCGAATTGGCAGTAGCTGGAGTCAAAGCTGATCCTGTCGGGTAATCAGTGATTGTAAAGGATGTCACAAATGGCGTCAGCCTCGTCCCCGCCACGAAGGACACGAAGTATCAGCTGATCCTCTCCAGTATTCCTCGCGTCACCAACTTTTTTTCAATGTGGCGCTCGAGCGTTTGCAATAGGAATTTTCGGAGATCGGCAGCGGACGATGAATGCGTAGAAGAGACCAGCTGTGACAATGGC
>Ga0335079_10007520_pt1 | contig 12395 bp, 8 predicted proteins | sample Lox_Sample_33_FD_206719 | JGI IMG/M metagenome (GOLD analysis project Ga0335079, IMG submission 206719) | Soil microbial communities from Loxahatchee National Wildlife Refuge, Florida, United States - Lox_Sample_3.3 | ecosystem: Environmental > Terrestrial > Soil > Wetlands | place: USA: Florida... | reverse complement strand
TTCGAACAAAGAGATCGCCACGATTCTCAACCTGAGCGTGAATACGGTTTCCGTACACCGCGCCAATCTGATGTCGGCGCTGGGCATCCACCGCACGACGGAGCTTGTGGTATGGGCGGTAAAAAAGGGCCTGGTGCACCTGCCGTGAACCGCCGGGAATTCCTGGGAAGCGCGCTGGCGGGGGCCTTTTCCGGCCGGGCGGGATTCGGGGCGAGCGAGGCAGCCGACCTGGGCTTCCGCTTTGCGGACGTCACTTCGCGGGCCGGCATTCAGTTCCGCCACAACAGCGGCGCGTTTGGAGAAAAGTATCTTCCCGAAACGCTGGGTCCCGGCTGCGCCTTTCTGGACTACGACAGCGACGGCTGGCAGGACATCCTGCTGATCAACGGCATGGACTGGCCGGGCCATGTGAGGCGGCGGAGCACCATGCGGCTCTACCGGAACAACCGCAACGGAACCTTCACGGATGTGACCCGCGCCGCGGGCCTGGAAGGCGAGATGTACGGGATGGGCGTCGCGGTGGGGGATTTCAATAACGACGGCTTCCCGGATATCTACGTCACCTGTGTGGGACAGAGCCGCCTGTTTCAAAACACCGGCAAAGGCGGGTTTCTGGATGTCACCGAGCGTAGCGGATTGGGCGGGCGGCAAGGCTTCAGCAGCTCCGCGCTCTGGTTCGATTACGACCGCGACGGGCTGCTCGATCTGTTCGTCTGCAACTATGTGAAGTGGTCGCCCGCGCAGGACGTGTTTTGCAGTTTGGATGGCAAGAGCAAATCCTATTGCACGCCGGAAGCGTACCGGGGGTCGACTTGCTGGCTCTTCCGCAATCGCGGCAACGGCACGTTTGAAGACGTCACGGCCACCAGCGGCATTTTCGAGAGCAGTTCGAAATCGCTGGGCGTGGCCATGCTGGATTACGATTCCGATGGCTGGATCGACCTGATGGTGGCCAACGATACGCAGCCGAACAAGCTTTACCGCAATCTGCGCAACGGCACGTTTCAGGACATCGCGCTGCACGCCGGCGTGGCGTTCGGCGAGGATGGCAAGGCGCGCGCGGGCATGGGCGTGGACGTGGCCGACTACGATAATTCGGGCATTCCGGGGCTGGCCATCACGAATTTCTACAACGAGATGTTGGGGCTTTACCGGGGCACGCGCGGCGGCCTGTATGTCGATCAGGCGGCGCACTCGGACGTGGGCCGGCTGTCGCGGCGCGATCTGGGTTTCGGCTGTTTCTTCTTCGACGCGGATCTGGACGGCCTGCTGGATCTGCTGGTGGTGAACGGGCACATCGATCCCGGCATTCAGGCTGCCCGGCCCGAGACCGAATACGCGCAGCCGCCGCACTTGTTCCTGAACAAGGGCAGCGCGGGATTCCACGACGTGGCCGGCGCGCTGGGAGGCGGTTTCGCGGACCCCAAGGTGGGGCGCGGCGCGGCCTTCGGGGATTTCGACCGCGACGGCGACCTGGACGTTCTGATCACCACGAACCAGGGTCCGGCCTACCTTTACCGCAACGATCAGTCGAACGGCCACCGCGCCATCCGCTTTCGCCTGGTGGGTACGAAGTCGAACCGCGATGGCATCGGCGCCATCGTGCGCATCACCAGCGGCGGAGAAACCGGATCGCGCATGGTGAAAAGCGGATCGAGCTACCTGTCGCAATCGGAGCTGCCGGTCACCTTCGGACTCGGGAAGCGCGACCTGGCCGAGCGCGCGGTGCTGCACTGGCCGAGCGGCGCCACGGAAGAATTCAAGAACCTGCGCGCCGGCCGCATGTACGAGTGCGTGGAAGGGAAAGGCATCCGCGACACCGGCGGGTTTTGAAAAATCGGCGTGACGATTTTCGCGCCCCGCCACTTACTGTATAAGCTTTCCGTCGAACGTGGAGAGCGGGTTCTCGCGCGAGGCACTTGAGCTTCAAACGAGAAAGCCCGGGTACGGCCCGGGCCTCCATCGTGACGCGGAAAGGAGGATCTGCTTATAATCCTTATGCTGGTAATCCGGCTCGCGTTTGTGGGTCCGGTCTCGGCATTGATCGTCCGGACCCGTAAGGGCCAGCGGTAATGCCGCGGCGGGATCGGTCCGCGCCGATCCAGCCTACCAGCATCATAACAGAATTTCCCCGCGGTGAACCCCTTTTTCTTAACAGTCCGCGCCGCGCTAACCTTTCAGCGTGGGCAGCGCAGTGGTGATGCGGAAATTCAGCTTCGCATGCGCACTGCGCAGGGCTTGTTCCACCGCCGCGGGCTCATTGCCGCGCGCGAAGATGAACCCCAGATACGTAGCGCCTTCCGGCAGCGGCACGAGCGCCTGGCCGACTTTCGCCGTGACGATGACGTCCTCAATGCCCGCCACGGAGCGGGATTCCCCGATGCCGGTGACATCCTGGTAGACGCCGCCGCGCGGAATGGGGATCATCATCACGCCGGAGGACGCGTCGGCCAGCCGCAGCGTGGATACGTCCTCGCCGGTTGCGTGGCGCAGGATCAATTCCTCCAGCGGCACGCCTCCGCCAAACCGCAAGGCTTTGGAGCACAGGCCCCCGATGGGGCGCGCGGCGACCTCGAGCATCCAGACGCCGTTGCGGTTCGCGCGCAGCTCGGCGTGAAAGGGTCCGTGGTGAAGGCCCAGGGCGCGCACGGCCCGCTCCACGGTATCCCGGATGGCTTGCTGCGCAGCCTCGGGTTCGCGCGAGGGCGTCACGTAGATGGTTTCTTCGAAAAAAGGGCCTTCCAGCGGATCGGGCTTGTCGAAGACCGCCAGGATACGCGGGGCGCCGCGCGTGACGATGCCTTCCACCGCGAACTCCCGGCCGGGGATGTAGGATTCCACCTGCAGAAATTGGTCGTGTTCTTCGCGCGCGGCGCGTATATCGGGGCTCTGTTCCAACAGCGCTTTGATGCGGTGGAACGCGGCCACGAACTCGTCCGGGTTATTGGCGCGAATCACGCCGCGGCTGGCGGAGAGTCCCAGCGGCTTGAGGACGCACGGATAGCATGCGCGGTGCGCGGCCGCGTGCGGCGGTTCCTGCAGCGCAATCCGGGAGAATTGCGGGACTGGCAAGCCGGCCGCCTGGAAAAGCCGGCGGGCGAGGTGTTTGTCATGGCAGGCGCGCACCGCGGAGGGCGGATGGAACGGGACACCCAGAACCTGGGCGGCTTCGGCGGCCAGCACCGCCGGCCGGTCGCCGACGGCGGCGATCGCGTCGAAGCGGCGGCCGCGCAAGGCCTCGAGCGAAGCGGGAATATCTTCGAACCGCACCGGGATGGCGCGGTCGCCCCACGGGTCTTCGAGCACGTGGCAGCGGTCCGTAGCCAGCGTCAGACGGATGTCCAGGCGGCGCGCCGCGGCGGCGAACACCCGGATCTGGTAGCCCGTGGTCGCGGCGAACAGGAGAAGACGGGGCGTCTTCGACGCGGGGTCCGGGGACAGGTCCCGGGGGGTGGTGTTCGGAATGCTCAATCCTGTGTCCGGTAGGTTTCCATCGTGCGCGGATTGAAAGCCCAATGGAATTCCAGTTCGAAGCCGAGCGAGCGGGCCAGGCCGTCCAGGTCCGGGAACAACGTGGCGTGCGTGATGTTCATGCGGTAGAGTTCGCGCAGGCCGGTCTCGCGGAGTTCGGCGGCCGGCAGAACAAACTTCGCCATCATGTTCCTGGAATCGGGATAATTGCGCGCGATTCCGTCCATGGGCTTGTCCAGAACGCCCGGCACGGCAAAGGTGCCGGATTGGGCGATCAGGCGGCGGTTCATGATGTCGGGCTCGCCGAGCCAGAGAAACTCGCGGTCGCCTTTCAAAAAATAGCGGGCGAAGTTGCCGGGACGGCGGGGATCCATCGCGGAGGAAGTGATGGCGCGTTTGCGCGGCTTGGAGTATCTCCGGATGCCGCCCGCGCTGATATCTGCGGGGTTGAGGGCCCACACCGCCGCGTCGCCGGTGGCGCGCTCCAGGGCGAAGAAGGCCGCCACGTACGGCGACCAGGTGAAGTCCAGCAGGCGCGTGGGCGCGCCGTGATGCTGCATCAGGGCCAGCCACTGGAAGTCGTCGTCGTGCGCGGGAGGCTGCGCCAGAAACTGATGCGCCTTGCGTTTGAAGATCCGCAGGATGCGCCCCTCCTGGTTCGACCACGCCCGCGGATCGATGCGGAACGCACGGAAGTAGCGCGACAGCGCGCTGGCCAGCGGCCACTCCACTTTGCGATGCCCGCGGAAGGCCCAGTTGGAATAGGGCGGATCGCTGATGATCTTCAGAAATGCGTCCCAGGACTCCAGCCGGTATTGCTTGTAAATGGAGGAGCGCCGCGGCGTCATCGTCCGTAGATGAAGCGGCTGCGGCGGGGATCGGAGCCGCCTTGCAGCACGCCGTCTGAGATGCGGATGGCCGTGGGCGCCGACAGATTCCCCCAGTCGCCGATCACCGAAACCCGGTGTCCCATGGCCACCAGACGGTCTATAGTGGCTTGCGGGAAGCGGTGTTCCAGATCGAGTTTCCCGGGGAAGAATCCGTGGAAGTCGAACGAGGAATACAAGTGCTCGCTGTTGAAGCGAGGCGCTTCGATGGCCTCCTGCGGCGACATGCCGAACTCCACTATGTTGAGCAACACCTGCAGCAGCGTCTGATCCTGCACGTCTCCGCCGGGCGTGGATAGGACCAAAAACGGTTTGCCATCCTTCAGCACGATGGTGGGGCTGAGCGTCACGCGCGGACGCTTGCCGGGCTGTAGTTGGTTGGGGTGGCCGGCCGTGAGGACGAAGGTTTGCATGCGCTCGCTGAGCGCGATGCCGGTGTCGCCGGCGATCACCGAGGGCAGCCAACCGCCGCTGGGAGTAGCCGAGAACAGGTTGCGCTCCCGGTCCACCACGTTCACGCAAGTGGTGTCCCGCGCCGAGCCGCCAAGCGATTCGGATCGTGCGGGCCTGTCCACCAGCGAGCCGCCCAACACGCCGGGCCGGTGCTCCAGGGAGGCGCGATTGGGATCGATCAGCTTGCGGCGCTCGGTGGCGTACTCTTTCGAAAGCAGGATTTGTTCGGGGATCTCGGAGAACTTGGGGTCGCCATAATATTGGTCGCGATCCGCGAACGCCAGCTTGATGGCCTCCACGACGGTATGGATATAGGCGGGGCTGTTGGCGCCCATGGCCTTCAGGTCGAAGCCCTCCAGCAGGTTCAGGGTTTCCAGCATCACCGGTCCTTGCGACCAGAAACCGGGCTTGAAGATCTCGTATCCGCGATAGACGGTGGAGCGCGGCGTGTCGGTTTCGGCATGGAAGCCGGCCAGGTCTTCATAGCCGATCAGGCCGCCGTTGTGCGCGGAGAATTCCGCGATTTTGCGGCCCACCGGACCCTTGTAATAGTAGTCGCGCACGGCGCGCAGGCGTTCGCCGCGGTCGCCGTGGGCCTGCGCTTCGGCACTCGCCAGCGCGCGCAAAGTCTTGGCCAGGGTGGGCTCCCGGAAGATCTCGCCGCGGCGCGGCAGCACGCCGCCGGGCACGAAGAAATCGCGGGAGGAAGGCCACAATTCGAGCAGCGGCAGGGTGCCGCGGATGTAGTCGGCGAACACCTCGCTGAGCGGGAATCCATCGGCGTCTTCGATGGCCGGCGCCGCCACCTGGGCGAAGGACATGGTGCCGTAGCGCTCGAGCGCCAGGATCAATCCGTCGAATACGCCGGGAACCGGGGCGGCCAGGATGCCCTGCACCGGCATCGGCGTCATGTGTTGCGGCTCTTCCCAGGGATCCGGCTTGCGCGACCGGTAGAATTCCACCGTGGCGCGTTGCGGCGCGGTGCCGATGCCGCTGATGGCCACCACGGGTTTTCCCGCGAGCTTGATCAGGATGGGAATTTCGCCGCCCAAGCCGAAATGGTCCTGCTCGGTGACGCCGCACGCCAGCACGGTAGCCACGCCCGCGTCCACGGCGTTTCCGCCTTCCGCCAGGATGCGCATCCCGGCATCGACTTCCAGGTTATTGGCGGCGCCGGCCATCTCGTGTGTGCCGCGCACGGGCGGGAACATGGTGGGGCGCGACTGTCCCGCTAATGCGGCCGCCCCCAGCAACAGGAGCAGTGGCGCACGCTGCAGAGCGCCGCGGCGCGCTTCCGTTCGCCGCGGGCAGGATCGCTGGTCAAGCCTCATAGCGGAAGACCGCCTGTTCTACCGGCGTCCCGCGCACTTCGATGCGGCGTAGGTCCGTGGTCCCGATGCCGTGCCGCTCCGCCAGCAGCAGAGTGTTGTCGCAGGTTTGAAAAGGCGCCGTGCCCCGCGGGGCGCGCGGATCGTACCCCATCACCGCCGTGGCTACCGCGTCCGTACATACGGGATTCAAGCCCGCCAGCAAGACTCCGGGCTGCACGGGGCGCACGCCCTTGATCCAGGGCCCTTCGCCGCCCGCGATGGACTCGATGCCGTCGACGATCGCCAGGTCGATGGGGCGCGCCTTCACCAGGTCGGCCACAATGCGGGGCACGCGATAGCCGGGCTCGCGGCTGGAGGAGGGGTCCAGCTCGGAGGGCGCCGATTTGGAAGGCTGGCGTTTGCCCGCGTGCATGGTGTCGCCGCGCCCAGTGGCCGGATTTTCATTGGGCTCCTCGACGCCGGCGTCGTCGCCGTAAATGGATGCGGGCAGCATGCCGAAACAATTCTTGAGCGATAGGGTTACCCCGCAGGTCTCGTGATTCTTGAGCTTGGCCAGGCTGACGAACACGTCCGTATCTTCGTAAGCGTGATTGAGATCGTAAGCCGGGAAGAGGTAACCGCCGCCTGGCACCGGGAGCCGCGCGTACCGCTTGCTCTTGCCCAGCGCGTTGGTGTTTTCGAATTCCACGCCCGATGCCGCGGCCAGGAACCCGCGGACGCTCCATCCGGAATCGAGCAGGTAATCTTCGAGCGGCCCGCCGGTGGCCCAGGCGCTCTCCACGAATCGAATCCGCCGGGCGCCCGCCTGTCCCATGAGGTGGGCCGTAGCGCCCACCAGTTTGGGATGCACGTAATGCGTGACGCCGGGCGGCCGGCCCTGGATGCGCAGCGCGGGGCTGCCTGTCATATTGACCTTGATCGTTACGGTTTTGCCGCGCACGATGCGATCGAGGCCGCCCAGCCGATCGAACAGGGAGGCCAGGCTCGCGGTGACATCCCCGCTATACGAGGCGCATTTCGCAATCGCCACCGGTGCGGCCGGCGCGCTAGATGCGGCCTCCAGCAGCGGCGCGGCGCTCACCAGGGCGATCCATTCTCTGCGGGTCATTACTCTAGTCTAAAACGGACCGCGATGCAGGCGGAAACGCGATCGAGGTCCACGCCGGTGCCGCCTTCTTCGGTTGGATAAACGGCCAGATCTTTTTGGATGCCGGCGGGCGTAAGAAGTTGCGCGTGTTTGAACGCGCCCAGCACCTGCACGGTGACGTCGTCGGTCGGATACGCGGAGTAGTTCACCAACTCGACCACCACCTCCCGGCCGTCCTCGGCGGCCACGACATTCGAGAGCATCGAAGAGACGTTGAACAGCCGGGCGCCCAGGTTCTTACGGCCGATCATGGTTTGCACGTCGTGCCAGATGTCGTCGAGCCGGTTCAGTTCCGCATTGTCGAGCGTGATCTGATCGGGCGGAGCCGCGGAGTGGCCCTTCCATCCGGGCGGAGCGGTGAGCACGGTGCCGCCCGCGCGCGCGAAGTTCGTGAGGATCTGGCGCTGCCCGGCGCTGAGCGCTTCGCCGGCCACGTTGACGGCCATGCTGGCTCCCTGGAGCGATTCCGGCGTGAGGCGTTGGCCCGGGATGGCGCGCACCGGGGTGTGCCGGGCGCCGATCATATCGAGGATGCCTCCGGAAAGCAGGGCGTCCGCGGGGTCCTGCACGAGCGCCAGTTTGCCGTATGCGCGGAGCGTGCGCCACTCGGGATGGGTTTCGAAAAACTGAAGCACGCCGGCCATGCCGCGCCAGTCTTGGAGGGCGGCCGGATCGCCGCGTTCGAGGCGGGCGCGGAAATCGTCGTCCAACGCCAGGATCCACCGGCCGCCGGCCAGCTCCGCATCGCCGATCGCTTCTCCGTAGCGCTCTCCGGTGATCACGCTGTGAGCGGGCGGCCGGTAGCCGAGCCAGACCGCGGCGGGACCCCAGGCGCGAGCCGAACGAATGAAGCCCGCGTTGGTGGAAATCCAGAGAGAACCCGACGGGCCGGCTCTAGCGGCGCCATTGTCGAGCATCTGCACGCCCGGCCAAACGCCCTGATAGGTGCCAATGATCGGCTCGGGACCGCCCAGCGCCATGGCCCGGCGGGAAGCCAGCTCGATCGCGATGGCGCCGGTATCGGCCAGCGCGTCGCGCACGCGGGCGGCGGCGCCCTTGGGGAAATCGCCTTCGAGCACGACGCCCTGCATCCCCGCGCGAACGGCTTTGCGAGCCGCATCGGCCGGATCGGCGCCCGGCCGGAAAACGGCCAGCGTCACGATGCCGCGGGCGGCGGCGCGGCTGATGAAGTCCACCGTGTACGAGTCGAGCAAGAGGCAATTGATGGGGGTGCCGGAGAGCAGGTCAAGCGTTTTGGGATCGGTCCAAGTCCAGCGCGCGGGCACCCAGGCGGAAGGCGGCGGGGCGGATGCGAACAACGGCATTACCGCTAGAGCGGCTATCCAGCGGGCCATGCGGAGCGCCATTCCTTTACTCTACCCCGCGCGGTGGAATGCCGCCGGCGAGCCCGGAGTCCGCGGCCGCCGCGGCGCGGCAGGAAACCGGCTCCGCCGCCCTCTCACCGCCGCCGCTCTAACTCTTCGAGCAGCGCGGAAAGCTGCGGCGCCGCATCCGCCTGTCCCCCAAAACGCAGCGCGTTGTACGCGGAAGTGAACTGCAGAACCAGGATGCCCATCTCCGACGGCGGCAGCGAGCAGGCGAATTCGTACGGCGTGAACCACTCCGGCTTTTGATAGCCGCGCCGCTTCAAGAGCCTCAACATCCGGTGGTAGAGCAGCGTGGCGTCCGCGACACTGGCTTGCCCGCGGCGGAGCCGCCGCACTCCCAGCCGCACGCGCCCCAAGCGCCAGAGCTTTGGCGCCGACCAAACGCAGAGGACGGCGAGCGCCAACACGGCCAGGAACCGGAGGCCGTAGTCGAGAAGCCAGGACTTCGCGCGCGGCTTCCAGTACGCCGCCCAGTCGATGGTGCGGTCGAGCCAGTGCACTCCCACGCGGCGGCTGGCTTGTTCCATGCGATCGGCCAGGGTCGCCTGGTGCCCGAGGTCGTAGCTCACCACCCACTCCTGCCAGAAAGTCTCGGCCGCATCCGCATAGAGCGCCAGTTTGGCCAGCAGCGAACCGCCGCCCGGATTGGGGTCCGGCGGCGTCGGGTCCAAGGTCGCCCAGCCGCGGCCGGGAAGCCATGCCTCGACCCAACTATGCGCATCCGACGCGCGGATCACGTAGAGCTCGGTCAGCGGATTCCAAATGCCGCTCTGGAAACCGGTCACCAGCCGCGACGGTATCCCCAACGTCCGCAGCATGACGGCCAGGGCCGATGCGAAGTACTCGCAGTGGCCCTTCCGGCGCCGGAACAGGAAATCCGCCAGCGGGTCGGGCGCCTCGCGGGAGGGTAGTTCCAGCGTGTAGCCGTAGGAGTGCCGCAGGTATTGCTCCAACGCCCGGCTGCGATCCGCGTCTGATCCCAAGCCCAGTGCCACGCGGTGCGCCAGCTCCGGGATGCGGCGGTCTAACAGGTCCGGCACCTGGAGGTATCGCCGCCTCTCCTGGCTGCTCAGAAAATCCTCCGCCACGGCGGCCGAATCGGGTCCGCCTAGAAAACTGTAGACATCGTAAAAGAACGCTTCCGCCGGCGGGTGGCCGGCCCGGAAGGTCCCGTCGCCATTCGTGAGCAGAGTCGCCTGGCGGACGTAGACCGTCTCCGGAACGCCGGCGAAGAATAGAACGTCGGAGTCGATTCCATTCACGTTGACGCGATAGTTCAGACGGCGTCCCAGCCGCCGGAGTTGTTCATCGCCCGCCAGTTGCAGCCGGCCCCCTTTTTCGGCGGGCATCTCGCGCAGGTTGCCGGTGGACTCAAACCACGACTTGCCGTTGAAATCGCTGAGCGCCGCGCCGCGCCATTTCAAATTGGCGGGAATCGGGCCGCGGTAGGACCACACGTGCATCACGGGCCGCGAGGTGTTCTTGATCTCGCCAATCTCGCCCAGGGTGACCTGGTTCGAGAATCCCGGCAGATAGAAACGCTTGGCCACCAGATGCCGGAACGCGGCGTCGGCCGTGCGCGGCAGCATGAAAAACAGCCCGGCGGTCAGCGCCAGGATGCCGAACGTGATCGCCGCCGTCAACGCCGCCAGGCGCGGATGAAACCGGCGCAATCCGCTGCGCGCCACCGTCTGCGGCCTCTGCATCGAGCGGCGGATCTCGGAGCTGGTAAAAGCCGCCATGGCGAACGACAAATACAGCGCCAGGGAGAGAAAGAAATTCGAATTGCTCGAAAGAATGGCGGCGGCCAGCAGCTCCAGGAACGCGATCATGCCCATGAAGAAGTAATCGCGGTTGGTGCGGGAAGTGAGGATTTGGATGACCGCGAGAAAGAACACCAGGTGCACGGTGGATTCGATGAAGGCGCGCGACAGGAACAGATAGTCCAGCGGAAAGAAGCCCACATAGGCGAGCGTCAGCGCCGCCACCAGCTTCGGCGAAAGCGCCAGGCGCAGCACCCCGGCGATCAGCAGCGCGCGCAGCAGCAGCCCCGCGCCGGTCAGGACGATGGTCGGCATATCCAGGTAGCCGGAGCCGGCCACCGCCAAATAGCCGCTCACCACCAGGCCCCAGAGGGAGAACTGAAAGAAACGCTCGACCGAAACCGCCGCACTCGCGGCCGGGCGGACCATGCTTCCATTGTAACCGGCGCGCCCTCCGGACGAGTCCGGCAGGTAGTGCCTGCCTGCGGCGGGGGACCCGCAGGAAACGGCCGGCGCGTTCGCGGACCAGGCTGCGGCCGGACTGCCGCCGCGTTTTCGCGATCGCTACCGGCGCCGTCACACCGGGAGGGTCTCAGTAAACGGTCCGGCTGATGTGATTGTTCTTCTCCGGCAGAGGCTGCCCGTTGTAGGTCCCGTTCACACTGGTGCGATTGAACGAAGTGTACAGGTGACTCTGCCCTGCCTGTCCCGTGCCGCGGACGATGGCGCCCATGTGGAAGTCGTCCATGTCGATATTCAGGAAGCCCGGGGCGGTGTCCATGGGGGCCAGCGACTGCGTGATCTGCTGCGGCGGACCGGGCGCCGTGCTTCCGCCGGCGATCTGGTTCAGCAGCACCCGCACGCGATGATGGAACGGGTCGCCCTCGGTCGAGTAATAGACCACGCTCACGGTCCCGGTGGATCGGTCGGCGCTGATGGCCGGAGTCGCCGGAAACCGCCAGGTTGACTTCCGCGTTCAAACACAGTGTCGGTTGAGGAGTCGGCGGCGGAGGCGGCGTGTAGGGATTCCGGCAAAAATCGTAGACCAGGAACGTCGTGAACGTGCCATTAGTTTCCCGGCGGTTGGCGTGCTTGGGATAGGTGCTGACTGTAAAGATATCGATATTTTTCAAGGGCGTGGTGAGCTCGAACTGATCGGGCGTGGGGAGCGGGTGGGCAATGGTCGTAACGGTCGTGGGCGTCCCGCATAAGGGAGCCAGGGGAGCTCCCGCCGGCGTACAAGTGACAAACGCGACCGGCTCCGGCGAAGAGGTCAGTTCGGCGGCGGCCAAATACGAAACCGTGACGACGCCATCCTGGCGCACCTGCACATAAGGCAACGCGCCCGCCGTCGCAAGCGTCGCCATCGGGCTGCACTTCAGCGTTTGGTTCGTGCATGCGACGATGACCACGGCATACGCCGCGCTGCTGGCGATGTACGTATCGGCGACCAGGTAAACGTCGCCCGCGCCGGTTCCGGTAGCGCGCTCGTCCACCGCCAGGTTGAATTCGGAGTTGAAAAACGGTTGGGAGACGGGATTGACAAGCGCGGGCGGCGTCTGCATCCAACAGGATGCGGCTTGAGTCTCCTGGTGCGTCCCGTTGGGGCAGTTCGCAGGATTCAGCAGGTTGGCGGCGGAGGCGCGGAACAGGCCGATTCCGGCGATGGGGCCAAAGCGCATATCCGCCATGAAGAAGGCGCCCCGAGTGGGATCCGCGGCCACCGCGGCGTCGCCGACTCCCAGAATCGTGCCGCCGTGGTAGGGAATGCCCGGCAGTCCTCCCTCAAACTGGACGCTGCAATCCGGGGTCGTGGAACGATGCACGTAGTAAGCGGAGACACTGTTGTTCCAGGTGGCGCTCGGAAACTCGCCGCGCCAGTCGTTGGCCGTTTGCACGATCAGATCGGAGCCTTGGCCGGCGCCGTTCAGAATGAAGTCGGCGGCGGCGTTTTG
>Ga0335079_10007519_pt1 | contig 12395 bp, 8 predicted proteins | sample Lox_Sample_33_FD_206719 | JGI IMG/M metagenome (GOLD analysis project Ga0335079, IMG submission 206719) | Soil microbial communities from Loxahatchee National Wildlife Refuge, Florida, United States - Lox_Sample_3.3 | ecosystem: Environmental > Terrestrial > Soil > Wetlands | place: USA: Florida... | reverse complement strand
GCTCGAGATCCGTGGCCATGCGGTCGAGATCGTGCTGCCGAGGTACGGCTGCATGCGACACGGCGACGTCTGGGACCTCCACGTCTGCTACGACGACCTGCAGGTGCCGTGGTACGGAGAGTCGTTCCATTGCACGGTGTGGTTCGGCTTCGTGCATGGCCGCAAGTGCTACTTCATCGAGCCCCACCCGGCCGAACGATTCTTCGGGCGGGACCGGCTATATGGGCACAGCGACGACGTCGAACGCTTCACGGCGTTTTCCAAGGCGGCGTTGGAGTTCATGGTCAAGACGGACAAGCAGCCCGACGTGATCCATTGCCACGACTGGCAGACCGGGCTCGTCCCGGTGCTGTTGACCGAGCAGTTTCGACCAGCCCTGCCGCAGTCGAAGGTGTGTTACACGATCCACAATTTCCGCCATCAGGGCCACGGCGGGCAGCACGTGCTGTGGAGCACCAACCTGGGCCGCCCGGAGTACTACCTGCACCACGACAGGCTCGGCGACGACCACCGCTATGGCGCGCTGAACCTGATGAAGGGCGGGATCGTCTACTCGGACTTCGTCACCACCGTCTCGCCGAACCACGCAGCGGAGGCGCGCCACGGCGACGGCGCGTTCGGCTTGGGTCACACCCTGCACATGCATGAGCACAAGTTCCGCGGGATCCTCAACGGAGTCGACTACGAAGTCTGGAATCCCGAGGTCGATTCGGTGATCCCGGCCCAGTACTCCGCCCACGAGCTTCACGGTAAGTTCGAGAACAAGGAACGGCTCCGCGAGCGCTTCTGGCTGCGCAGGGCGTGGAACCCGATTGTGGCGTTCGTCGGGCGTCTCGACGAGCAGAAGGGCATGCAGCTCGTCCACCACGCCCTGTTCTACGCGCTGTCCAAGGGAGCGCAGTTCGTGCTGCTCGGCGAGCCGGTCCACGAGAACGGCATCAGCAGCCACTTCCGGCACCTCAAGCGCTACCTCAACGACAACCCGGACTGCCATCTCGAGATCAACTACACCGAGGAGCTGGCCCATCTCGTCTACGCCGGCGCGGACATGCTCGTGGTGCCCAGCCTGTTCGAGCCATGCGGACTCGCGCCGATGGTCGGACTGCGTTACGGGACCGTGCCCGTGGTGCGGTCGGTCGGCGGGATGGTGGATACCGTGTTCGATCGCGACTACTCGTCACGCCGGCACGACGAGCGCAACGGATACGCGTTCCAGCACACCGACAACGGGGCGATCGAGTCCGCGCTCAAGCGTGCGCTGCGACTCTGGTTCGATCACCCGGCGTGGTACCGGCGGCTGATGCTCGCCTCCATGCAGTCCGACAACTCGTGGAACCGGCCCGGTCACGAGTACGTGAGCGTCTACGACAAGATCCGGCTCTCTTAGCCGGGCGACTCCCGCGGACTGCGTTCGGCCCGCGCACGTCACGGCCTACGAATCACGAGCATATCGCCACATTCGCCGTGCCACAGACGGCGGCCACGAAGCGCCCCGGGTCCGGCTGGGCCGCGCCGTCCGTCCGCGCCTTTTCCGTACTTCGCCACCACCGACAGCGGGGCAGCCGCGGATGTTGACCCCCGAACGACCGCGTACCTTTAACCGATCCCATAGCACGTCTATCCGGAGGCGGAAATGGTCGTTGCTCCCGTAACTCGTCCCGGTCGGGACTGTTCTCCGCGGTTAGTCGATCTGGACGCCGAGCGCGCCAGCTACCGCATCGAGGTCCCCGACCGTTTCAACGCCGTCCTCGACATCGTGGAAACGTGGGCGTCGGAGGATCCGGATGCGCTCGCTGTGCTCTCCCTGGATGAGCTCGGCGACGTGGTCGCGGCGCAGTCCACGGCCGATCTGGCGCGGGCCTCGCGCCAGGCCGCGCGAGCGCTCCTGGACCTCGGAGTGGGCAAAGGAGACCACGTATTCGTGATGCTTCCGCGGATCCCGGAGTGGTACGCCGCCCTGCTCGGCGCGATGCGGATCGGCGCGGTTCCGATGCCCGGCCCGAATCTGCTGACTCCGAAGGACATCGCCTACCGGTTCGGGCAGACCGGTGCCACCGCGGCGATCACCGACGAGGCGGGTGCCGCCAAGGTCGATGTGGCGGTCCCGGACCTGCGTACCCGGCTGTGCGTGGGTGCGGCACCCGCGGGCTGGCTGTCGTTCGCGGAGCGCTGCGATGTGGCCGGGGACGGCGAGACCCCGGCCGACCCGACCAGCCCCGACGACCCGCTGCTCCTGTACTTCACCAGCGGCACCGTCTCCTACCCGAAGATGGTGCAGCACGCTCATTCCTACGCGCTGGGCCACGTAGGAACCGCCCGGTTCTGGCACGACCTGAGAGCGGGCGACCTGCACTGGACGGTGACCGATACCGGCTGGGCCAAGGCCGCTTGGGGCGGGTTGTTCGGCCAAATGCACGAGCGTGCCGCGATCCTCAACGTCGCCCTCGGCCGCCCCGAGCCGGAGACCATCTTCAACATCCTCGCCCGCCACGGCGTCACGTCGTTCTGCGCGCCCCCGACGCTGTACCGGCGGCTGGTCCTGGCCGATTTCTCCCCCTATGACCTCTCGGCGCTCCGGCATTGCACGAGCGCCGGCGAGCCGCTCAACCCCGAGGTCATCCGGGCCTGGGAAGAGGGCACCAACGGGCTGACGGTCTATGACGGCTACGGCCAGACCGAGACGACCTGCCTCGTCGCCAACTACCGCACGATGGAGGTCCGCCCCGGATCGATGGGCCGTCCCGTGCCCGGGTACGAGGTCAGCGTCGTAGCCGACGACGGCAGTCCGGTCGAGCCCGGCGAGGTCGGGAACGTCGTCGTCCGCTGTCGGCCAAACCACCCGATCGGCCTGTTCACCGGCTACTACGGGGATCCGGTCGCGACCGCCCAGTCGTTCCATGGCGACTTCTACTACACGGGCGACAGGGCCGCGATGGACGAGGACGGCTACTTCTGGTTCGAGGGCCGCGACGACGACGTCATCACCTCGAGCGCCTACCGCATCGGGCCGTTCGAGGTCGAGAGCGTGCTCGTCGAGCACGCGAGCGTGATGGAAGCCGCCGTCGTGGGCAAGGACGACCCCCAACGAACGCAGATCGTCACCGCGTTCTGCCTGCTCGCGCCGGGTCAGGCCGGATCACCCGAGCTCGCCCTCGAGCTGCAGGAGTTCGTCAAGAGCAGCACCGCCCCGTACAAGTATCCGCGCGAGATCTACTTCGTCGACGAGCTGCCCAAGACGATCAGCGGCAAGATCCGGCGCTCGGAGCTCCGCGAGCGGCTCCGCCGCGAAGGCCCGGACGGCTAGGCTCGCCATCTCCCGGCCCCGCCGTGCGCGGCGACGGGCCACGGGTGGCCACGGTTAGAATCAGGATCGCACGGGCGATTAGCTCAGTCGGTTAGAGCGCTTCTCTGATAAGGAAGAGGTCCCAGGTTCGAGTCCTGGATCGCCCATCGGCCGGAATCCAGGAATTTGCTGCATTTGTACAATTATCTGGAATTTGGCTGTGTGTGGATCGGTGCGCTCTGGGTGGTCCATGGGGCCACGATGGGGCCACCAGCTTTTACCGGCGGGCGGGAAAGCGCTCCTGGTTTCGTGCGGGCGTCCAGGTGGGCGCGGGCTGCGAGAACGCCGTTCGTTGCGTCAGTTGTGTCCCGGAGGGAACTGGCCGGCGAGCGCTGGAACGTTCGGCTCGGCGGTTGGTGGCCCGGAGGAGCGACATCGACCACCCCGCAGACGCCCGGCGGCGTCGGCTACGTGATCGAGGGCCGAGACGCGTCGGCTTGGCGATCGCCGTCTGGTCCGTGCGAGCGAGACGGCATAGCGGTCCTGAAGGTCCGGGCGGAGCGGCGGGCTCTGGCGGGCGGGCGGGCGGTCTTGCCGGGCTGACAGGCCGTGCACGCTGTCCGAAGCCGAGGCCAGACTCAGTCGGTGGCCGATCGCTTGTACCGCAGCATGAAAGTCGCCGAGGACGGGCTCCCGGAGCTTGGCCGCTCGGCGAGGACATTGGGAGTCAGGCCGCAGATCGACATCCCGGTCGATGAGGACGGCATCGTTCGCGGCGGCGCCGGCGGAATGTCCGTAGCGCCCGATTCGCCGATGTGCCTGCCCGCTCATCGCCGTCCGCACGATCTCGCCGGCACCGGGAAGGACGCCGTCTGGGAGCTGGATGCCGGGAGTCTCCGCGAGCTCTTGCGCTATCGGGAGGATCCGCTGATGCCCGGTGAGCATGGCTTCGTGGAGCCGGGCTCTCCGATGGCCTTGGAGCGCTACGAGTCGGCGTTGCAAGCGACACGTGGGGCCTGGCGCCTATTATCAGGCTAAGGCTATGGCGACCACCGACCAGTTCCATGCGGCCCTGGCCTCCGAGCACCGGTTGGAGGAACTTCGCCGGGCCGCAGAGCACGAGCTGCAAGCCGGCGTGCCGCGCGAGGAGATCGTCGCGAAGCTCGAGGCGCTCCGTTCCGGGCTGAGCGACAGCGACGACGATGTCGTACTCGATGTCCTCGATTTCGTGACGGGCTGGTGCAGCCCGCACGTCCGTCTCTAGAACCCCGTCAGTTACGAAGGCGATCACGCCATCGCCCCTGTCCTCGTGGCTGAGGTCGTCCGACAGCGGCCACACGCGCGGCCGCTCCGGCCTTCGGATGGCTTGCCCTCGACAGTGAGAGCAGTCAGCCGGATGGCTGGCGGGTGGCCGCTTTGACGGCCGAGGGGAAGAGCGCCGACAACGCCCGCGAGCTTCTGCGATTCGGTCGTCCAACGCATCAGCCAGCTCGATGATCCGCCGCATTTCTCCGATGTCGGGTTCAACCAGAAGTTCCCGGCGGGCCCGCGGCGACGCTGCCCGTGTGCTAACAGCTAACGCAGCAGCAGCGGCGTCGAGACCGCAGCTACGCGATCGTCGGGGCACTCTCCGCGCGGTAGGCGAGAGTGTTGAGTTCCTTTGAGGCAGGAGCATGAAGACCCCGTACTTCCTGTACTCAACGCTCGATGTCCGGGCGACTACGAGTATCGCTCCGCGAGCGTCATGTTGGTACCGGCGAGGTTGGTGAAGGTCCCGACGGCGGCGCAGGATCTGGGCGACGCGCACGACACCCCGTCGAGCTGGCTGCTGATCGCGTCGGCGGGGTTGGGGGTCGGCTGGATCATCCAGCTGGTGCCGTTCCAGCGCTCGGCTAGCGTCGCCGCGGCATTGGACGCGAGCGCGGTGCAGGCTGTGGTCGACGGGCACGACACGCCAACCAGCGCCCCGTCGATTGGATTCGGGGTCCGCTGGATCGACCAGCTATTGCGGTTCCACCGCTCAGCCAATGCCGACAAGGTGCCGGCGCGGTCAGTGAAGAACCCAACGGCGGTGCAGAACCTCAGCGACGGGCACGACACCCCGGCGAACTGGCCGTACGTCGCGCCGGCGGGATTGGGGGTCCGCTGAACTGACCAGCTGCTCGCGTTCCAACGCTCCGCCAGCATCACCTCGCTACTGGGGAGGCTGATGTAGTACCAAAACCCGACCGCGGTGCAGGACCTCGGCGACGCGCACGACACCCCAAGCAGGCTGCTGCTCGTCGCGCCGGCGGGGTTCGGGGTCCGCTGGATCGACCAGCTCGTGCCCTTCCACCGCTCCGCCAGCGTCGCAGCGGCGCCGGTGCGGTTGGTCGAGAACCCGACCGCGGTGCAGGAGCTCAGCGACGCGCACGACACCCCGTCCGGCTTGCTGGACATGCCGCCAGCGGGGTTCGGGGTCTGCTGCACGGCCCAGCCCAAGGCCGAAGCCCCCGGAGCGATCGCCAGCCACAGCGCAAGCGTCACAAACCCCACCACGAGGCGTCTCATCGGCCGACTGTCATCGGCTGCTCTCATTCGTCTCTATGAAGGTCGGCCGCTTGTCAAGCCCTGTGTTAGATTCCTGACACCTCGGCTGACACATCGCCGGGTGAGAGCTGTCGTGTCAAGCGCCTGAGCAAGGGTCACTGGAGTGAACAGTTAGGCTCATGGCGCTTGACACGACAGCGCGAACCTGGCATGAAGTTGACTGTCATGGCCCGCGTGTGGGTCGGGCCGTTGGAGCGGTGCTCATCTCTCTATCGCCTCATCACACTTCGAGGATTAGGTGTCATCGGGGCTCACTCCGGTGGCGCAGTTCCAAAATGGGCTGTCAGGCAGCCAGACGAAAAATGGCGCCTGCCGGAGCAAAGGGTTGATTACGAGTGAGCATGTACCAGACCGCCTCGGCGAGCTGGCGGGCAAGGTCGATCTGCGCGACCTTGGGGCCGCGTTGGCGGCCGAGCCGACGTCGGGTACGCTGGTAGCGCTCGCGATAGAGCGGATGCGAGGACGCGGCGATCGCGGCCTCCATCAGCCCCCACCGCAGATACTTGGGGCCATGCTTGGACAGCGGCCCGCGACCGCGACTGTCGGTCTCGCCGGACTGTTTCACACGCGGGCACAGGCCGGTGTACCCGGTGAGCTTCACCGGGCTGGAGAAGCGGTTGATGTCGCCGATCTCGCACGCGACGGTGAAGCTGGTGATCCACCCGAACCCGGGCGCGGTCATCAGGATCGGGATGTAGCGGTGATCGGCGCCCGAGCGACGCAGGTCCTTGGCGATCTGGGTGATCCGCGTCTCGAGGTCGTCGATCAACACCAGGCTGGCGTCGACGTGCGAGCGCCACGGCTCCGGGATCTCGAGCTCACCCAGCAGCCGCCTCCCCGCCACCCCGAACAAGTCCGACATGTGTCGCTGGTGGCCGAAGGTGATCAGCGTGGAGTGCACCCGGTTCTTCAGCGTCGAGCGGTGCTTGACCAGGTGCAGCCGCCAGCGCGAGATCTCCCGCTCGCGGCGCAGCTCGACCGTCGGCAGCCAAATTGCCGGCACCAGGTCCCGGAATGACAGCTCGGCCAGCACCCGCGAGTCGATCCTGTCCGTCTTGCACGCGAGCGGCGCCAACCCCTTGACCTTCTGCGCGTCGGCGACCAGCACGTCCCAGCCGTGGGAGACCAGCTCGTCGTGCACGAACCTCGCGCCATTCATCGACTCCACCACGCCCCGCACCGGCTCGCCGTAGACCGCGACCCTGGCCGCGAGCCCGTGTAGGCCGTCACGATCCGGGGTCGCCGCGAACCGGTCGATCAGCTCCCCCTGATCGGAGATCAGGCAGACGTCAATCCGTTTGCGACTCAGATCAAGACCAACATGCAACACGAGCACTTCCTCCTCTCCCGACACGACGACAGGCAGGATCGATCCAGCCCACCGCGTACCGTGACCGGTGGTCGGTTCTCTGTCTTGGACGGCTCGGCCGCGCGGGTTCCAGCCGCGCGCGCCTTACCTATGCTGTTCGATACGGAGAGCCGGCCTCCTCCTGGCAGCTCCGCCGCCTCCGGGGGTGCCGGCCTTCATCGCATTCCTAAGCAGCGACGCCGTCGCGGTCGATCGAGGCGCTCGTGTCCATCAGGATGCACCAGTCAGCGGGTTGACGCCGACCGGCTTCGCTGGCCGTCCGGATGTCTGCGAAGACTGAAGTCAGGTCAGGCCGAGATCTTCGGCGCTTCCGCATGCACGCGGAGCGGCACATTCGCGCGAGGCGCGTGCTCCTCGCCCGAAGCGACCGTATGAGCAGCCATGGGTCGCCACACCTGTCGGGGAGACTTGTCGGCAAGCCTCCGAGCGCCTCGATTCAGGGTAGGCGAGGGTCATCCTGCGATCGCGGCGGTCCCTAATCGGTCGTCCGCATCGGAAGCCGCTGGCAAATGGCCGCTTGGGCTTGGGTCCGCCGGCCGTGTGGACCAGGCAATTCGAATGGCCGGTTGCGTACACGCGAGCTCTGGTCCGGGAGGACCTCCGCTCCCATCACGACGGGTTGCCCGGGCCGTGGATTCAGCTGTAGAGTGTCCGTTGGGGTGGTGGTGGCACTTATGTCGGTGCACAAGCCGAAGTCGAGCGAATGCCGCGTCAAGCGAGTGGTTATTTCTCGGGGATCTAGGAGGTGTCGGTGATGGGCTGGGCGAGCGGTGTGCAGGGGCTGCTGGATCAGGCGGTCGCCAACAACAGCGTGCCAGGCGCGGTCGCCGTCGCGACCGACCGGGACGGTGAGATGGAGCAGGCATAAGCCGGGAGGCTGCGAGTGGACGGTGCCGCCCCGGTCGACTCGGACACCATGTTCCGGTTGATGTCGATGACCAAGGCGTTCGCGAGCGTCGCGGCGCTCCAGCTGATCGAGCAGGGGCGTCTCGAGCTCGAGCAGGAGGTCGCGTCGGTGCTGCCGGCGTTCGGCGAGTTGAAGGTCCTTGAGGGCTTCGACGGCGACCGGCCCCGCCTGCGAGCCCCGGGACGCCAGGCCACGATCAGGCACCTGATGACCCACACGGCCGGTCATGGGTACGCGTTCTGCAACGGTGACCTGGTTGGCGCTCGAGCACGCCTGTCCGCCCCCCGGCCCGTTGGTGGGCCCGTCGAGCCGTGTGACCTGCACGAGCGCCGAGCCGGAGAGCCCGAGCTGCTGCTCGGCCCAGGCGGTCAGATCGATCCGGTAGTGATAGCCGTCGAGCGTGCTGGAAAGCGGCTGGCCGGTGCCGATGTCGCGCTTGTAGAGGACGACGCTGCGGCCGTTCTGGGGGTTGGTGACCTGCAGCGGCGTGAGGTAGGGGAGCCCGCCGAGCATCGTGGCGTTCTGCTTGCTGACGTGTGAGCGGGGGAGGCCGGGAGAGAGCTCGGCGTAGCTGTCCGTGCTTACGGTGAGGTCGTCGCCCCACGCGCCGGTGTGGTCGGTGAAGAGGGTTGCGGCGACGATCGTCGGCTGCCCCTGCGCGAGCGTGATCGGACCGGCCGGATCCGCGCTCGCGGGCGGGACGGTGAATGGGCTCCCGGTCGTCACCGAGCTGGTGGTTGTCGGCGAGCTGGCGGATCCTTGGGCGGTCAGGCCCTGTGTGTAATACGCCGCGGCTAGGGAGAGGACCTGTTGGACGTAGGCGCTTGAGTGGTTGTAGGTGAAGATCGCGCTGGGCCAGTCGCCGGGCGCGCCGGAGTTGTGCAGGTAGTTGGCGGCGCTGTAGACGGCGTCGGCCTCGTCGTAGACGTTCGGCGGCTGCCCGGGCGGATCCCCCGGAGCGCTGACCTTGATCCTGTCCCACGTGTCGCCGGCGGTTCCGTCAATGCCGATCTGCATCGGGCCGGCGGCCCCGGCGCTGTTGGTGCCCGAGTGAACGCCCGGCAGGGTGGAGGTGCCGAATGTCGACTCGATGTAGTTGATCGCGGCGAGGATCGACGGGCCGCGATCCCCGAGCCCGTACTGCGCTGCCGCGCCCTGGAAGATCGCAGCATCCGCCTGGGGAACGCCGCCCACGGGGCCGCCGGTCGCCAGCAGGCCGCTTGCGCATTGCGCCTGCGAGGCGCTGACGGCGCTCAGCGCGAGCGTCACCGCGAGCAGCGGGAGCAGGATCGTGAGCGCGAGCGCGGACAACCACAGGCTTCGCACGGCGGCTCACGTCTCCAGCCCGTCGACCAGCCAGCGGCCGTTCCGCCGGGTGAGGGTCAGCAGGAACGCGCCGGTGTCCGTCCGATCCTGTTCGGAGACCCAGGACACCGACACGCGGTCGGTGCCCGTGGCGAGGTTGACGCTTACGACCCGATAGGTCTCGGCGTCCTGCGGGTGCGCGCTCAGCAGCGGCGAGGGCTCCGCCGGCCGCGATAGCAGGAAGTCCGCGAACTCGCGACTGCAGGTGCGCGTGATCGCCGCGCGCACCCAACCGGGCAAGCGGCCGACCTGATAGGACATGTACGCAACCGCGAACGCCCGCGCGGCCGCCAGCATCTCACCCGAGGAACTGCGCGGCGACGGCGGCCGCTCCGGATTCTCGACACCCTCACCGGCACGTGCGCCGCGCGTGCCGATGCGGCGTTCAGGGCGAGCCGTCGCGCTGTGCGCAGTGGTCTCGGTGGTCTGCGCGACTGCCACCGGCGGGCGAGGGCCGGGCGCCCGGGCCGGCGGCAGAATGCCGTCACTCGCGGTTCGCCGGCTGGCGCGGCGGCCGACTGGTGCGGGAGCCAATGCGAACCCCGCGACCAGCGCTCCCACCAGCAGCAGCGGAACGGCGAGCAGCACCCAGCGCCTGGCAAGGACCGGCGCGCCGTCAGGCGCCCTGCGCGCCGGCGCGGTCATCCGATCGTGCGGGCGATCAGGTAGACGACCAGCAGGTCAGCGAGCCCGTGCGCGAGCTCCTCGGGCACTCGCATCCGGTCATCCGCGGTCGCGGCGGTCGCGGCGGTGAGCGCGACCGCGGCGCCCCTCGCACGCTCGAGCAGCACCGGCGCCTCCGGATCGGTCTGGCCGCACAACGACGCGCTCGCGTAATCGAGCACCCGCTCAAGCCACACCCCGGTCCCGTACCCGACGGTCCGCGCGTGCGTCTCCAGCGCGCGATGCGCCAGCCGCAGCGCTCCCGCGGCCGTCGCGCCCACCTCCTCGACCAGCACCTCGCGGACGCGATCGAGCTCGTACTCCTCGACGATCACGTCCAGCACGTACGCGCACACGGCGAGGTCGGGCAGGTGCAGCATCGCCAGCGTGAGCAGCCGCAGCGGGCTATAGGTGCGCTCCTCCTCGGCCGTGCACCGCGTGCTCACAGACCCATGCGCGACGCCCGCGGCATATGCTCGACGCAACCGCGCCTCATCCGCCGCCGCGGCCCTCGCCACCGCCTCAGTCATGTCCATCTCAACATGCCTTCGCTCATCACTCACTGTGCAGGTACCGGACACGCCCGCGAAACCCCCGCCCGAGGCCGCACACCCCTCACCCCGGCGCGGCACCTTCGCCAGCCGTCCGACCCGCCCGGTGGCGACGCCGAAAACGCCAGCTCGACCGCCTACCGGCCCGTGAGAACGCTGGAGGTCATCTACCGCGCCCTCGCTCGCCCCTGGCCCGTCGACGAGCTCGCCGCGCGCTACCAGGCCGCCTATGAGCGCGGCGCCTCGGACATGCCCGCGGACGAGGCCCCGCCCGACCGGCCGATCACGTTGCTCGCGACCGCGATCCCCAGGCTGATCAGCCTCGCCGTCGCCGCCAACGTTCTGCACGTCCTCCCGGCCGCCGCCTTAGACGCCGCGATCGGCAACGACATCCTCGGCACGCTCGACCTCACCGCGGCCGGGAGCCTGCACCGCTGCCACCTCGCGCTGGAGGCCGACGCGCGCGCCCGAAGCTACGACGCCGACGAGTGGCTACCGCTCGCGTACGAGCAGGGCCGCCGACTGGCTCGAACACGCCTCAGCCGCGGCCGATCCGCCGGCGCTGATCGGCCACGCCCAGCAGGCCGGCCGCTACGCCGCGCTCGCGATCGGCTCGCTGGACCGCGACGCGCCGAACGCGCCCGAGGCGATCACAGACACCCTCGCCCACCTCCTCACCGTCTGCGTGTTCGCCGACACCGCCCCCACGACCCGTAGGGCAAATAACCCGATTTCCCGCTGCCGTCCGCACATGCGCAAAGACAGATCTCGGCTGCCGCATGGACTCCGCGAAACCGGTCGCTAGCCGAGCTCTAGTCGCCGCGACCGGATCGTCGCCGAAGCGATGTCCGCGGCGGGACGCGAGACGCGAATGCGATCCCGGCGACTTCGTCCGCGCGGTCGGAAACGTTTCAAAGGAATCGCCGGCGCAGGCGCTGGCGGAGCAGTGCTGCGCCGATGCGATCGTCAGCTGAACGCGGCCACCGAGACGAAGCGTTGGCGGGGCCGTCACGCTCGGTTGGTTGTGGCAGCGCGTCAGCCGCCACGGCCGCTCGCGGGACCTCGCTCGCCCGTTGCCCGCAGGGTCCTTTATGCGACGTCGCTCACCGGGATTGTGATCGTCGCCATCTCGCAGCGGCGGGCCTGCGCGAAGGTCACGAGCCGGCCCGAGCGCTCGTCCCAGAGCTTCAGGCGTACCGCGCGCAGGCCATCCCACAGCGTCAGGGTCGGAACGGTGGCGAACAGCGGGCTTGATTCGTGTGCTCGCTTGAGGTGGTAGTTGGGGATGCGTGCGTTGAGGTGGTGGACGTGATGTAAGCCGATGTTTCCTGTAAAGAACCGTAGGACGGGCGGCAGCTTCAGGTACGAGCTCCCGCGCAGCGCGGCGTCGGCGTAGTTCCACTCGCCGCGTCTTTGCCAGTAGGTGTCCTCGAACTGGTGCTGCACATAGAACAGCCAGATGCCGACCGAGCCTGCGAGCATCGCCGCCGGGGCCCAGACAACTAGGAAGTCCCGCCAGCCGATCAGCCAGCACAGTCCGCCCACGAGCACGACGATCGCGGCGTCGGTGACCAGGACGCTCTTGCGCATGCGGGGCTTTGCGCCGCGGGCGACGATCCGCGGCCCTATCACCATCGCGATGATCGGGCCCAGCCCGAACATGACCAG
>Ga0335079_10007518_pt1 | contig 12395 bp, 11 predicted proteins | sample Lox_Sample_33_FD_206719 | JGI IMG/M metagenome (GOLD analysis project Ga0335079, IMG submission 206719) | Soil microbial communities from Loxahatchee National Wildlife Refuge, Florida, United States - Lox_Sample_3.3 | ecosystem: Environmental > Terrestrial > Soil > Wetlands | place: USA... | reverse complement strand
GCGATCAGGCGTCCATCTTTGGTCATCGCCAGGTTGTACACACCGTTGCCGGCGGGAAATCGGCGGGCCAGTTTCCAATCAGAGGTACTGATGGCAACAATATCGTTGGTCTGATTGCAGGCGACGTAGACGACCGACCCGTCGTTGGAAGGCTGCGCCCAGGTCGGAGTACAGGTCGGCTTGTGATCGCTCATTCCGGCCATTTTGTGATCCGTCGCGGAAGCGGGATAGGGCGCCCCGCTCATCCCCATTTCCTTGCCGGGCGCGAGCATGAAGTAACGCGACACCGCGAACTTGCTGGTATCGATCTCGACCAGCATGTCGTCCATCATGCACGCCGAGTAGTGTCTGGTTCCGGCGTGATTGAGGCGGGATCCGTGCGGCATGGCGCAGGTCGTGATCCGCTTCACCTCAATCATCTGATCAGTTGCAACGACGGAGATGGAAGAAGGGACCAAGTCCCCATGGAAATTTGCATTGGCGACATAGATGAAATTGCCATCCGGAGTAATATCCGTCGTTGCCGGAAACATTCCGAGCCCCGTGTACTTGACGACCTGGTTGCTGCCAGCGAGGTATTTCCAGACGGAGCCTTCCGGGCGTCCGTGGCCTTGGGAAACGTAGAAGAACTGCTTGTCCGGCGAAACTGCGATTCCGTGCGGGCCGTTGATGTCCATGGGCATCAGGCCGGTGCGGGTCTGATTCTCGATGGTCAAACCCTTGGGTCCAAAACGCAGCAGGACGATCTTGTCGGCGGATTCGCAGACTACATAGACCAGGTAATCCTGCCTGGGCGGGCCGCTCGCTGGCGGCTGATTCTGTGCAGAAATGGTGAGATCCGATGCGACGCAGACCAGCGCCACCCAAAGCATGTATCGAAGATGTGTTGGTTCCTGCGGAAAGACCGCGATCGGTTCTAGCAATATGTCGTTTTGGTCTCTGGCCGCAGAGACCACCCCAGAATCGAGCACTAATTTAACACAGGGCGGGAGGCCAGTTTGAAGCGCCACATAGTGCCTTTACACTACGTCCCACGGGCACCGATTTCCGGTATGATTCGCTCCCATCATGCTGAAGCACTTTTTGCGAGCAGGGATTGTCCTGGCCGTTTTTTATGCGGCTTTCGCTAGCTATATCTGGTGGGCCATGCATCAGACTCCGGAGACGTTCGGCCGGGTCATGCAGCACATGCCCGCGGTGGCGTATTTTCTGGTTCCGTTTGAAACGATGTGGACGCGTGCCCGAGCCGGACATCTGCAGGCGGGTGATGCCGCGCCCGATTTCTGGTTGGAGAAACTCGACAAATCGGCGACCGTGCAACTCTCATCTCTCACCGCTACGCAGCCCGTCGTGCTTGTATTCGGCAGTTATACCTGACCACCGTTCCGGCGGGAGGTTCCCGCCCTCAACAGGCTCTACGATCAATACGGCCAGCAGGTTACGTTCCTGATTGTGTACATCATGGAGGCGCATCCGACCGATGTCTGGCAGAACCAGAGCAACCTCAAGGACAAGGTTCTTTTCGCAAGTCCGAAGGATTATGAAGAGCGCAGCCAGCTGGCGGGAACTTGCGTGCGCAAGCTGGGGATCAAGTTTCCCGCCGTGATCACGGATTCGACAACAAAACAGAGAGCGCCTATACGGGATGGCCGGAACGCATCTATCTGATTGATCGCAACGGCCGCGTCCTTTACAAGAGCAAGCCTGGTCCGTTTGGGTTCAAGCCGGATGAACTGGAAAGAGCTCTGAAGAAGATGGGCGGGGCGGCCTAGCCGGCACTGGGACGACTTGTAGTCGTGCCAAGAGTTGCGCTCTTTAATTCGAGGCGTTAGCTCCTGAAGGGCAGTTTTTTGCCGAGTAAGCAGAGAGCAAACATCGGCGGCTAAAGCCGCAGGTCTTACCACGCTTTACGGCACGACTGAAGTCGTGCCCTTCCCGCCTTGCTCTTCTCAAGAATAGTGCCCTACAACGACAACTGCTTAGCGCGGTTTCGTAATTGCACCTTGCGATGCGGACCTTACCAAAGCCGCGTACTTCGCGAATACTCCTGTCGAATAGCGCGGCTGGGGCGCTTTCCATTGCGCCAGGCGCTGGCGCAGAACGTCGTCGCTGATTTCGACCCGCAGCAGGCGCTTTTTTACATCGAACTGAATGATGTCACCGTCGCGCACCGCGGCGATCGGGCCGTCCAGAGCGGCTTCCGGGGCCACGTGCCCGGCCATCAGGCCTCGCGTGGCGCCGCTGAAGCGGCCGTCGGTGAGCAGGGCGACCGAGCCGCCGAGGCCTTCGCCGACAATCGCGGCCGTCACGCCCAGCATCTCGCGCATTCCGGGCCCACCCTTGGGTCCCTCATTGCGGATTACGACCACGTCCCCGGCTTTGATTTTCTTCGCGGTCACGGCGGCCATGGCGTCTTCTTCGGATTCGAAGACGCGGGCGGGACCGCGATGCTCCAGCCGCTCGTGTCCGCTGATCTTGACCACGCAGCCCTCGGGCGCGAGATTGCCTTTCAGAATGACGAGGCCGCCCGTTGCTTTCAGCGGCTTGTCGAGAGGCATAATGACTTCCTGGTTCGGCGTTTCCTTGGCCTTTTCGGCCTCGGCGGCGATCGGCTGCCCGGTTACGGTCTTCGCCGCACCATGCAGATATTTCCCGCTCATCAGACGTTTCGCAAGCAGTCCGATCCCGCCTGCACGATGCATGTCGGCGGCGACGAATCTGCCCGATGGCTTGAGATCGGCAAGCAGCGGCGTGCGCTCGCTGATGGTTTGGAAATCCTCGATATCCAGAGTGACGCCAGCCTCGCGGGCGATGGCCAGCAAATGCAGGACGGCATTGGTGGATCCGCCAGTGGCGGCGACCGAGGCGATCGCGTTCTCAAAAGCTTCGCGGGTCAGGATGTCGCGTGGCTTAAGGTCATGCTTCAGAACATTCATGACGACCTTGCCGCACTCAAAAGAGATCTGATCCTTCTGCGGGTCCATCGCGGGGACGCTATTAAAGCCCATGGGAGACAGGCCGATGATTTCCATCACCGTCGACATCGTGTTAGCGGTGTACTGTCCGCCGCAGGCGCCGGCGGCGGGGCAGGCAACGTCTTCCAGCTCTTTTAACTCCGAATCGCTCATTTTTCCGGCGACGTTCGCTCCGATGGCTTCGTAGACATCCTGAATCGTGACGTCTTTGCCGCGATAGCTACCGGGGGCGATCGTGCCCCCATAGAGGACTACGCCGGGAAGATTCATGCGGGCGAGAGCCATGGCCGCCGCTGGAATGGTTTTGTCGCAGCCGACCACGCAGACGCAGGCGTCGAACATCTGCCCGCGGCAGACAAGTTCGATCGAGTCGGCGATTAGTTCGCGGCTTACCAGAGAGGCGCGCATGCCCGCGGTGCCCATAGTCTCGCCGTCAGAGATGGCGATGGTGTTGAATTCCATCGGGGTGCCACCGGCTTCGCGAATGCCTTCCTTCACCTTGGCCGAGAGACGACGCAGGTGGAAGTTGCACGGCATGGTTTCGATCCAGGTATTGGCCACGCCGACAAGCGGACGGCTGAGATCGGCGTCGGTGAAGCCAACGGCCTTGAACATTGAGCGAGCGCCAGCGCGATCGCGTCCTTCGGTAATGCCGCGACTGATATGTTTGAGATCCATGGCTAGCTGATATCCAGAGACAGTCGGAATCGTGACTTTAGGAACCCAAAAGCATAAACCACAGAGGACACAGAGGTACACAGAGCAGGACCACCTCGTGCGACTGGCTGCGTCTTGCGGTTCAACTTGGTAAAAAGGGGGAACCTGCTTGTGGCAGGTTCCCCCAAAATGCATGACGCTGCCCAGGGGTCGTCATGCTTGCCCAATCAGGAAACTCACGCTATGCGCGGGCAGCGCACGAACCATCGATCGACACTCCTGCTGGAGGGTGGGGCGAATTCCACTCCGCGGGCTGTGCCGCTCCAGAAGCGACCTTGGTCACGTCCGCGATCGCGTACCACTCGCGATAAAGCTGGCCGACCTGCTTCTGGTTGACATCAAGCACCAGCGTCGCCTGATGATCGCGTTCGGCGGCCTCAGCGTTGACATAGTGCAGATCCAGCCCGCGGCGCGAGGCGGCGTTCAGGATGCGCATCAGTGTGCCTTGGGTATTGCGGTAACGGATTGTGAAAGAGTTCATGTTGTTCGTCCCCAAAACTCGATTGCAGATCAGCGATTTCCGATTTGTTGACTTCGGATTGCAGATTTGAAAATCTCAGCAAGCGGTCAAAATCTGCAATCTGAAATCTCTAGTCCCTACTGCGTCGGTTCTTCTTCCAGCAGCATCTCGGATAACGCCGCGCCGGCCGGGACCATCGGGAAAACATTGGCCTCGGGAGCGCAGTCAAACACCAGCAATTCCGGATCGGGCGAATGCAGGAAGCGGTCGATCTGATCGCCCGTCTCCTGCGACACCGGAAACTCGCGCATTACATCTTCTTTCATGCGGAAGGCGTGAACCTTGTAGGCCTTGGCGATGTCCACGAAATCCGGGTTGTCGCTCAGGTCCGTCTCGGCGTAGTTGCGTTCGTAAAAGAGCTGCTGCCACTGGCGCACCATACCGAGATACTTGTTGTCGATGATGACCATCTTGATGGGCAGCCCGAGCCGGTGAACCGTCGCGAGTTCCTGGATATTCATCTGGAATCCGCCATCGCCTGAGACGCAAAGAACGCACGTGTCAGGCTTGGCAAGCTGCACGCCGACAGCAGCCGGGAGGGCAAAGCCCATCGCGCCGAGACCACCTGAGGTAATGAAGCCGCGCGGAGAATCTGAATGAAACCGCTGCGCCGACCACATCTGGTGCTGGCCTACGTCGGCGAGAATCACGCTGTTTTCGGGCAGGCGGCCGAAGAGTTCGTCGAGGAAACGGATGGTCGGCTGAGCCAAGCCGCGCGGGTCGAGTTCCGCGCGTTCCGGGCCGCAGGCGACTGCACGCCACTCCTTGAAGTCGGGAATCGAATGACGGCGAAGATCTGCGTCGAACGCCGGAATCGTGTCCGCCAGATTGCCAATCACGGGAAGATTGCACGGGCGGACGCGATCGAGTTGCGCGGGATCGATTTCGAAGTGAACGATCTTGGCGTGAGGGGCAAATCGAGAAGGATCGCCGGTGACGCGATCGTCAAGACGGGCTCCGAAGACGAGCAACAGGTCAGTTTCGTGCAGCGCCATGTTTGCGGCGCGTGTACCGTGCATGCCCACCATGCCGAGGTAATAGGGTGCCTGGGGCTGAACTGCGCCCAGGCCGTGAACTGTGGCGAATGTCGGGATGTTCAGATGATCGAGCAACCGCCGCAGTTCGGGAATGGCTCCAGAAATCTTGGCTCCTGCACCGATCAATGCCACCGGCTTAGAGGACTGCTGCAACAGGGCAACAATCGTATCGGTGAATCCGCCCTCGGCCTTGGCGTCCGCGGGGCGTGCGTGCGGCGTGAACTTCACCGGTCCGGAGAAGTCTCTCTTCGCCTTCAGCATGTCGGTGGGAATGTCGATCACCACCGGCCCGGGACGTCCGCTGCGGGCCCAGTGGAATCCTTCGGCGATAACATCTGGAATCTCGTCGATCGTGCGGACCAGACGGCTCCACTTGGTCAGTGATAGAGTCACACCGAAGACGTCGGTTTCCTGAAACGCATCGGTGCCGATCAGGGCGCTGCGCACTTGACCAGTAATGCAGACCAAAGGAACGGAATCCATTTTGGCGTCGGCGATGCCGGTGACCAGGTTGGTGGCGCCCGGGCCGCTGGTCGCCATCGCGACGCCGACCTTGCCCGTCACGCGAGCGTAGCCTTCGGCGGCAAAGACCGCGCCCTGCTCGTGCCGCGTCAAAATGTGGCGCACTCCACTACCGTCGAGTGCGTCGTACAACGGCATGATTGCGCCACCCGGATATCCGAAGACCAAGTCCACGCCTTCGGCGCGCAGGCACTGCAGAACAATGTCGGCTCCCTTAAGCATGGATCACCTCAGCGGCTAAAGCCGTGCCCTTCCCAAACTCTTTTTGGAACGAGCTCTAGGCATTCACCACCTGTTTCGTGGGATCCTGCGGTGCGGGTTGCTTCTTGCCTTCTTTCGGCAGCCAACTCATCATGCCGCGCAGTTGCGCCCCGATGATCTCGATGGGGTGCTGCTTTTCTTTCTCGCGCAGCTTGTTGAAGTTGGGACAGCCGGCCTTGTTTTCGGCGATCCATTCCTGGGCAAACTTGCCGGACTGGATATCGGCCAGCGTCTTCTTCATGGCTTGCCGCGTGGCATCGCCAACAACCTGCTCGCCGCGGGTAAGGTCGCCGTACTCAGCGGTGTTCGAGATCGAGTAGCGCATGCGGTCCAATCCGCCTTCGTAGATCAGGTCGACGATCAGCTTCACTTCATGCAGGCACTCGAAGTAGGCGATCTCGGGGGCATATCCGGCTTCGACCAGGGTTTCGAATCCCTTCTTGATCAGCGAGGTCAGGCCTCCGCAAAGGACTGCCTGCTCACCGAACAGGTCGCTTTCCGTTTCTTCCCTGAAGGTCGTTTGCAAAACTCCGGCGCGGGTCGAGCCGATGCCATGTGCATATGCGAGGCCGAGTTCGTGAGCATGACCGCTCGCATCCTGCTGGATGGCGAGCAGCGACGGAACTCCTCGACCTTCGGTGTAGACGCGGCGGACGAGATGCCCCGGGCTCTTTGGGGCGATCATGACCACGTCGACATCTGTGGGCGGAACGATCGCTTTGAAGTGAATGCTGAAGCCGTGCGAGAAGCCGAGAACCTTTCCGGGATGGAGATAGGGTTTGATGAGCTGGTCGTAGAGTTCGGCCTGGGTCTCATCAGGGGTCAGGATGTGAATCCAGTCGGCGCGCTTGGCGGCCTCGTCGGGAGCCACCACTACCATGCCGTCGGCCTTGGCCTGCTGGGCGCTTTTGCGGCTGGGGTCGAGGCCAACGATGACCTTGTGCCCACTGTCACGGAGATTCTGGGCCTGGGCGTGTCCCTGGCTGCCGTAGCCAATGATCGCGATAGTTTTGCCCTTTAGGGCATCGGGTCGCGCATCCCGTTCGTAAAAAATAGTAACCGCCATCGTGCTCCTCTCGTTGAACTGCTCAGTTGCGCAGGGAGAACAGATCACCCTCGCGCTTTGGGAGGCCTGAAAGTCTGGGGAAGGCCCTCTAGATACCGACCGGTCGGTCGGTACATTCGTTAATCGTAGCTTTCGCCAATTTTGGTGTCAAGGGGAATCGCCGGTCCCCCGCAGTTTGAAGTCAACTTACGCAAGCGTTCCCTTTCACCTCCAAACCGTTCTAACAATCAAAAACCCACCGGCCATTTCTCTGGCGGTGGGTTCGGAAGATCTTTATTAACTACTACTTATCCGTTTCCTCCCAGCCAGAATCGTGCTGGACGCAGTCGTACAGCGACAACTGCGAGGGTAAGTCGAATTGCGCTCTGGCCGTGCGTCATATCGCTCCCCGGTTGGGTAGCCTAGGCTAGCACGCGGCGCCCGGGTGTCAAAACCATTTCTGCGATTGCTCCTATCAATGGTTTCGATCAGAGCTAATGGTTGTGCCGCAACCGGAGAAGCGGCTTGGGATTCCATGGCTGCCCCCTTCCCCATGAAGATTCTGCCCAGATTTCCGATGGTAGATAAAGTGCTAAACAAAAGGCAGGCGAGCGAGTATTGTGCTCGCGAGAAGGCATATATGAGCAAGAACGGGAACAAACACGGGACTGCTAATGGGTCGCCGATGCCGTCGTCGGCAAAGATGGATCGCCCTCAACCGGCGCCGCAGAACATGAAGCAGCTGGTGCTGGGCAAGGATTGCGACTACGACAGAGAACTAAAGCGCCTGCAAATTGAACTGGTGAAAATGCAGGAGTGGATCCGCGGGCGCGGTCTCAAGGTGGTGGTGATCTTTGAGGGCCGGGATGCGGCGGGCAAGGGAGGCGCGATCAAACGCATCACCCAGAGCCTGAACCCACGCGTGTGCCGGGTGGTCGCGCTGAGCACTCCGACCGAGCGCGAGGCAACCCAGTGGTACTTTCAGCGGTACGTGGCTCATCTGCCGGCTGCCGGCGAGTTGGTCTTATTTGATCGCAGCTGGTACAACCGTGCCGGCGTCGAGCACGTGATGGGATTCTGCACCGATCAGGAGTACATGGAATTCCTGCACAGCTGTCCGGAGTTCGAACGGATGCTGGTGCGGGCCGGGATCATCCTGATCAAGTATTGGTTCTCGGTGAGCGACGAAGAGCAGGAGCGCCGCTTTCAGGACCGCATGAAAGATCCGACGAAACGTTGGAAGCTGAGTCCCATGGATCTTCAATCCAGAGTGCGGTGGGCGCAGTACTCGCGCGCCAAAGACGAGATGTTCGCCGTCACCGACATCAAGCAGGCTCCATGGCATGTAGTCAACGCCGAAGACAAGAAATGCGCCCGGCTCAACGTCATCCGGCATCTGCTCTCCCTGATTTCGTACGAGGACCTCACTCCCGAGCCGATCAAGCTGCCTCCGCTGGATAAGACGAAATATGTACGGCCACCGATTGCAGATCAGAACTTCATTCCTGAGGTGTACCAGCGGTAGAGGAAAGCAAGGATCGTGAGTCCGCCGAGACTCATGTGGGGACAGCCGCCTCGGCTGTCCGGCGGAGCAAAGCTCCGGGGGCACGGCTCAGGTCGGCGCGAACTGGCAATCCTGTCCGCAACTGTTTACCATGACACGCGATGCCTCGCGAGACTCTGGTTGATTCCCGGCAAGAAATTCTGCGCACTGCGGCTCGCCTGTTCCAGCAGCGCGGTTACGACGCTACTTCCATGAACGATGTGGCGGCCGCTCTCAAACTCAGCAAGGGCGGCCTCTACCATCACTTCCAGAGCAAGGACGAAATCCTGTTCGAGATTATGAACCATGCCATGGAGATCACCGAGGAACGCGTGCTGGCGCCGGTGCGGGCGATTGCCGATCCCGAGGCACGGTTGCGGGCGTTGATCCGGCATCATATCGAGGTCGTGCTTAGCCCGCAGGACCGCGAGATCACAGTGATGCTGCACGAGAACCATCCCTTGCCACCAACGTTGCGGCGGCGCATCAACATGCGGAAGAAGGATTACATCCACTTCGTGGAGGGGCTGATGGCGGAAGTGCAGCGGGCACGCCAGGGAAAAGGATCGGTCAGCCCACGCGCCGCGGCCTTCGCGCTGCTGGGGATGATCAACTGGATCTATCAGTGGTACAAGCCCGAGGGTAGCCTGCAAACCCACAACCTGATTCCGCAATTCACGGAATTAGTGTTCGGGGGAATTCTTGCGTGAAGGCCTACTTCACTCGGATCGACGAGATCGACCGCGAGCGAGGCAAGGCCGAAAAACTGTATCGCGAATTTCTGCATGTCCCGGCAATGAGCGCCGGACTCTACGTTCTGCCGACGGGTGCCACCGATCCGCAACGGCCTCATCATGAGGACGAGATGTACTACGTAATTCGCGGACGGGGACGCTTCCGCGCCGGCGGGGAAGACAAGGATGTCTCGGCGGGCAGCGTGCTCTTCGTTGCCGCGGAAGTGGAGCATCGCTTCTACGACATCACTGAGGAGATGGCAGTCCTGGTCTTTTTCGCGCCCGCGGAAAGCTAGCCATGCCGTACTCCATTGCCCCGATGCTTCCCGAACACTGGAATGCGGTCCGGGAAATTTACGCCCAGGGAATTGCCACCGGAAACGCCACGTTTGAGACAGAGCTCCCAGGATGGGAGAGATGGGACCGTGGGCATCGACAGGATTGTCGACTCGTGGCAGTTGAAGGGGACGTGATCGGATGGGCGGCCCTGAGCCCGGTTTCGGCGCGCCATGTCTATCGAGGTATTGCTGAAGTGTCGGTATACGTCGCGGCCGCTGCGCGGAGACGAGGGGTGGGGAGATCTCTCTTGAAGGCCTTAGTGCATCAGTCGGAGGAGAGCGGGATCTGGACTCTGCAAGCGGGAATCTTCCCGGAGAACACCTCCAGCATCGCTCTGCACAAAGCCTGCGGATTTCGAGAAGTTGGCGTCAGGCGCCGCATCGGCAAAATGGGCGAACTTTGGAGAGACGTAGTTCTGCTGGAGCGCCGCAGCACGAAAGTTGGAATCTAGTTCTCATTTTTGCGGCGGGATCCAGTAGACCTCTTCCTTGACTGATCCCTTTTCCACGAATCCGCGGCGCTTCAGGATCGCCTTGCTGTGCTCGATCATTTCCGGATGACCGCAGAGATAAGCAACTGTATTGCTCGCATCCAGTCCCCACTGATCGGCATACTTCCGCAGGATATCGTCAGCACGGCCGGTTTCCCCGGCCCATTCCGAGTGATCCCAAGGGCGGCTAACGGTCGGTACGTAGTTGAACCAGGGTAGTTCGCTGTCAAACTCCGCCAGTTCGTCCTTGTATCCGAATTCAAACGGACGACTTGCGCCATTGAGGAGGAAGAGCTTGTGGGAACCGTCAAAGCGGCCTTCCTTCCACTCTTTGGCTAAAGTGCGGACATAGCTCACGAATGGCGCTACGCCGGTGACAGTAGAAATGAGCAGATGGTTCCTGCGCCCGTTGGAAGTGTCGAGCGAAAACTTACCTTTTGCGACCTTGCGCATCAGCAGTTGATCGCCGGGTTGCATCTTGTGCAGCACCGGTGTGAGCGCTCCCTCGGGTACCAGTTCGAAGAAGAACTCGACCTCGTCCTCAGCCGGGGCCGAAGCGATGGAATAGGGACGCTCAATACGCTTGCCGTTTTCCTCGACGCCCAGTGTGGCGAACTGGCCAGGAACAAAGTTGAACTCCCCTCCACTGCGGATACGGAACATCCACAGGTCGGGCGCGAAATCGATACGCTTGGTGACAGTCGCCTGAAAAAATCTCTCATCTGGAATGGTCATAGTTCTTTCGTCCTGAGGCGTTGAAACGATGTCGTTCAGAAAGAGAACGAATCGCGTTGAGGAAACTGAACAGCTCTCTCTCAATTCACTTGATACTGATTGGATGTCGCAGCCGCGCGACAGACTCAGCACGCTACTCACCAAACCCCAATCGGAGGGTCACAGACCTTCACTCAATTGCCGTTATCGTACCCGGAACTCTCGCCATTGGGAAGGGGCTAGTGGACAAGGGAAGTGCATGCGGAAGTACAGCGACCTTGGCGTCAAATTTTTGAACATGTGTCCGCGGAAGCCTTCGTCCGCAGTTGCGTGCGAGGCGCGCAATAAGACTAGGGAGGAATAGTCCAAGATTGACGGCATCCGGACTAACTAGCCAAGGGCTTCGCCCTTGATATCCCATCGAATCGTACGGATTGCTGGGGTGATGCCGTAGAAGCGTTCATGGCAGTAGTCTTCTGGGTATTCCACTACACAGGAGATCGCCATGAACGCTTTCTACGAGCACCACAAGAGTAGCATCGAGTTCGGCTATCGATGTTTCGATCGTATCCTGCTGAACGGACTGATCCAACCCTTCCAACAACCGGAGCGGGTGCTGGGGTTCTTCAACACCTATCGGCATGGGAAACGAGTAATCCGTCGGACCCTCACCGAGATTGCCGACCAGTTCCGCGATTGGGTCATCCATGGTTCGGAAAAATGGGGTGCGCCCATCGTCGAAGCTCCGGAAGAGAAACGGCGAGACGAGTTTGTGCTGCAGTACTTGCAGAAGGCCGAAGCCGATCATGTCGCCGTCATTCTGAAAGCTCGCGAACCCGCTCGCATCCTGGTTGCCATTGGCGGAAAGCAGAACCAATGCCCACATCTGGAACTAAAGCAGCGCTGGGTGAATCAATACAATTTCTATCTCAACGACCAACATTGGGGACCCATGTTTGTTCGCATGTGTCCCTACTTTCCTTTCTCTGCCCGAGTATGCCTGAATCAGCATCATTGGCTCGCGCTTCGCATGCAACAGCAAGGCATCGCCTTTCGGCAATGCAAGAACGCCTTCTTGCAATGCTCCGACCCGCAACGATTGCAACAACTCGCCGACTCTCTGACCGCCCAAGATTTATTGCGCTGCGGACAGAAGTGGCTGGCCACCTTTACTCCCTGCTTCACCTCTTTGGAAAGACGTCAGGCCGGCTGCCAACACCGGCTCTTTTTTTCCCAGGTCGAACTTTGCCACAACCTGATTTTCTTCCGCCGTGCCGCTGTCGACCAGTTCGCCGAGCGCTTGCTAGATATGAATCGAACCATTGGACAACCCAAAAAAATCACTCTCATCTTTGGCCGGAAAGTGACCAAGCAATACAAGGGCAAGCTCCAAACCGAACTCGAAGATCTCGATCTCCCCAATCCCGTCATTCGCAGTCACTTTGCTCATGGCTTCGCCAAGCAATACGTGCGCGATGACCGCTTGCTGCGAACCGAG